>Ga0160495_100081_pt1 | contig 155354 bp, 122 predicted proteins | sample DID4MG_4_FD_108251 | JGI IMG/M metagenome (GOLD analysis project Ga0160495, IMG submission 108251) | Enriched soil microbial communities from UW Madison campus, WI, USA - DID2933_E24_FP4 MG | ecosystem: Environmental > Terrestrial > Soil > Unclassified | place: USA: Madison, Wisconsin... | reverse complement strand
GGATAACATCTATATGGCGATTCCGGTTTGTGGTGTGGAAGTGGTTTCTTTGGTTAGAGATGCGAAGACAGGTGCTAAATTATCGGGTGCCCGTGTAGCGATCTTAGACGAGAAGAACAACATCATCTCCACTAAAACAACCGAAGCCGATGGTACGGTATCGTATGCCGTTGAGTGTGATAAAGCCTACACGATTCAGGTGGCCAAAGACGGTTATGAAAGCAACAACTTCCCGGTTAGCAAAACCAAAGGAGGTATTGTGAATATTAGCGCCGACTTACAGCCAATCGATGTTATTGTTACTGAAACAGAAGTTATCTTAAACGATATTTACTTTGAATACGACAAGAGCAATATTACCCAACAAGGTGCTTTTGAGTTAGACAAGTTAGTTCAGGTAATGAAAAATAACGCAGCTATGGTGATCATGGTTAAATCCCACACTGATAGCAGAGGTAGCGATAAATACAATATGAGTTTATCCGACCGTCGTGCAAAATCGACAGTACAATATATTATCTCCAAAGGAATTGCTAAGGACAGAATCTCCGGAAAAGGTTACGGAGAAAGTGAGCCTAAAGTAAATTGTGGTGATAACTGTACCGAAGAAGAATACGCGAAAAACAGACGATCAGAATTCCTGATTGTTAAGAAGTAATATAACTCCTGACTGGTTTTAAAACCGGTCAGGTGTAAAAAAGTAAAGGCGACCAATTGGTCGCCTTTTTTATTTGTCTTTTTAGAGGTGTCTTTGTTGTTGGTAGGTAGATTTTATTACTGCGTGTGAAATAATGCGGCAGAAGGCTTAAAAATAGTGTTTTAAATGGTGTGGATCATGTGGTGGCAGATTTTGTTTTGCCAGTACTTTTAGAAGCCTCATTTATCTTCGCGTTGGCGCGGATTTGTAATCCGTGCTATTTGTGCTACACCTGACAGGTTTCCAAAACCTGTCAGGTGTAAAAGGTGTAAAAGATGAAGAAACGAAAGAGGTGTATAAAAGTAAAGGTGGCCTATTGGTCGCCTTTTTTGTTTGTCTTTTTAGAGGTGTCTTTATTGTTGATAAGAGTTTTGTTGCTTCGTGTGAAATAATGCGACAGAAGGCTTAAAAATGGCGTTTTAAGTGGTATAGATCATGTGGGCAGATTTTGTTTTACCAGTACTTTTAGAAACCTCATTTATCTTCATGTTGGCACAGATTTGCAATCCGTGTATTAATAGCTACACCTGACCGGTTTCCAAAAACCGGTCAGGTGTAAAGGGCGAAGAGGTGAAGTATTTAGAGGAAATAAAAAAAGCAGCCAATTGGCTGCTTTAAAAATATATAATTCTATTTTTTAGTTTACTGTAATATCATCAACCTGCATTGTAGTGGTGATAGTTGGCGTTCCCGAATGTTCGAAAACAAAATAACCGTTACCTGTTAAACTACCAGGAATGTTGTACGTACCACTAGGCAGGAATGTCGAAGCCGATTGTCCTGTAGCCGGTGTAGAAATACTGAATGAAGAAGTAATGTCTACAAAGTTAGCCAGGTTAATTGGTCCGCCAGCAGTATAGTTAGCAGCAGTTACATAGTATACTTTTAATACGTTACCCTGATAAAAACGAGCAATTGTTTTAAAAGAAAATGTATTAGCCGCTGTAAAGTCAACTGGTACAAAGAAATACGTTTTAGCCGTTACACCACCACTTCCGAAAGAAGTCATTTCGATGTATTTGTTTCCGGTATTAGCCGGGAACTGTTTTAACTGCCAGTATCTTCCACCAATTGTTTGATCATTTACATATTTAGGGAAAGCTGTTAGGTTAACAGCATAACTTGTAAAATCTTCTGTGAAAGACCCGTTGAACTGAATGTTTGTTCCTCCCTGAGCAGTACTGATATAGAATCTTGGGTTTTCCAACATAATATCTCTTTCTGTACGAGCAAGGAATTGGAAGTCACTATTGTATTTTGTTAATACACCACGGATTTTTCCACTTTTGTTAGGAACCGGTTTGCCTGCAAACTTAGCAAATTCACTTGTTCTGAAAATAATTTCATGACCGGTATTGTCTGTAAGTTTCCAGTTGGTTGCACCACCGATAGTAGCAGTACTGTTGGCATCATAATAAGTCGATCCCATTGCAGCCTCTGCAAACTGAACATTGTCAAACTCGATAAGTTTGTTAATGTGGTTGTTGTTCAATGCTTCAGCAATAGTCATGTGTGATACCAATTCATCTTCGTTTACGAAATCACAAGACGCTTTTGCTGTTCTTCTGAATTCTTCCGGTACCAAACGCCCTACAGCATTGCCCTGGTATAAATCACCAATTACCAATGAACTGTGTGCAATTGCGATATAACGGTTTTTTAGACTTACGTATACTTTTCTTCCCGGTTCGAATTCGGTGTAGATGTTATACATATCCACCGGAATACTGAAACCTCTTGATTTGTCAAGTGTTTCTAAAGAAACCGTTTTGTAGAAAGTACCACCTTCGTCGCTCGATACTACATAAGCTTCGATAACATCGTCGGCTGTAATTTGTGCCGGAGTACCGGTAGCCACTGTGAAAATATCAGCAACTGTTTTTGTTGGTGTTAAGGTATAACAAGGACTATCCGCTTTAGGATAATGATCGCCATTCACACAACTGGATAATATTCCAGCTGAAAGTGATACGAATAAAAGGGATTTAATTGAAATTTTCATCGTTGTATTTTTTAGCTTAGAATATTTTTACGTTGTCAATCATATAAGCTCCGGAAAGTGCTGTAGCAGTACCTCCGGTTGCTTTAAATCCGATGTAAATTGTACCGGAATAGTTAGCAAGATTGATTGCACCCGCTTTAAAAAAGTCGTAGTTATGTGTGCTTCCCGCTAAAGGTGGCGTAAAGGATACCTGAGTCCAGGTAGCATCCGTTACGTTAGTTCCATCATAATCGGTAGAAATAAAAACTTCTAATTTATTGTTTACCAAATCGGTTACGTGGTGTTGTGCCACGTCGAAAGTTAAACGTTTTTTAATGGCTCCGTCGATGTTGATTCCCGGTGTTACGATCCAGGCAACATTCGATGCCTGTCCGCTGTTAAATGGCGTGAATTCGGCATATCCGTTACCCTGATATCCGTTTTCAATCCATTTTTTAGTACCTACCTGTGCGAAGTTAGTCCATCCTTCAAAATCAAATGGCGTATTGGCCACAGCAGTCTGGAAATCTTCAAAATAGATAGCCGGAACAATTGGTGGCAAATTAGTATCGTCTTCTTTAGTACAGCTGCTTAAAGCACCTAAGGCAACCAAAGCAACACAAAGTGTTTTTATATTAAAATTTTTCATGTGAGTTCTTCTTTACTGGTTTAAATTAGAATGTTAAGTAAACATTTACGAAATACGTTCTGCCGTAACCGTAGAAATATTTCGATCCGAAGGAACGGGTACCACTGGCATAATCCATATTTAACTCTCTGTAGTTCGCGTTTCTCGCTTGTTCGAAACCTCCAGTTTTGTAAGTAACATCAAAGATGTTGTTAACACTTGCAAAGAAACCTAAAGTATTTCCGCTAATTCTCCATGATTTACCACCTGTAAGGTTAACCAACATGAAAGAATCGAATTTCTCCTGGCTTAATAACTGACGTGCTCTGTCTTCTGTAACTTCCGGATACGATACTCCAGAACCTCCAGGTTGCATAAAGAAGTTGTTTGTACGAATTAATGGATCTACTTCAACATAACTGTCATCTAAGTAGTTTGCATTGGCTCCGATCCACCAGAATTTAGGATCTCTATACTCAATTCCAAGCGAGTAAGCCTGTTGTGGCATACCACCTTGTCTGTAGTTTTTAAGGTAAGAATCACCGAAGTTAACAATCGGGTTAAGACCCGCTGCCTGACGTGAATCGATGTTAAGAAGTACTGTTGGGTTGTTGCTGTAGATATACTGACCGTATGAAGCAGAACCGGTAACTTTAATTGTTTTAGACAATTGGTACTCTAAACCTAACTCTAAACCGATGTTTTGTTTGTCGATGTTTTTTGTGATCTCAGCCACAAAGTCATTCTCACTGTCGTTACCACCATCTTCGATAGCTCCTAAACCTTCTGCATAGAAGAAACCAACTTTAGTTGCATCTTCGATTTTAGAGTAGAATCCGGTTAAACGTGCTTTTAATTTTGGTGCTCTGATGATATAACTTGCATCAACACTTGAAATTTTCTCATCTTCTAATCCACTAACGATACTGTTGTTTAAACGAGCGTTGTTGAATGCATTTCGCAACATAGGTGCTTTAGTCATATAAGCAGCGTTAACACTTAACATGTGTTTCCCAGTGATTTTATACGTAAGTCCTCCTTTAAATCCGTAGTTGTTGAATTCTAACTTGTCGCTTTTTCCAAATGAGTTGTTCGCATATAATCCGTTTCTGTAAAGACCTTCTCTCTGGTATCTTGTCTGAGAGAAAGTTTGTGCTAAATAGAAATCGAATTTGTTGTATGTAAATTTAAACTGTGTAAATGCATCCGCAACGATAGCGCGCATGATGTAGTTGTATCCGTAACGGTCACCAGCGTTAACAACGCGGTTCGGGTTGTTTAAGTCACTTTGAGACTGACCAGCTGTAAAACCGTTTCCTTCGTAGAATAAATCAGTATCAATAAAACCATAATCTCCAAGTGGATCTAACATTTTCTGGAAGTTTTCCGATTTTAATGAACGGAAGTTGATTCCTGCATTTAAAGTAATGTTATCCGATAATTGAGAGTTTAAGATAGAGTTGGCAGTCAAGGTAACATCTTCCATACGGTCTTCATACAAAGCATAGATACTGCGTTTGTTGATGTCGTTTGCATGGTACATTCTTTCCCAGTTGATCTGGCTGTTGTTGATGAAATCTGTTCTTGCGATATCAGCCTGTGCATAGTTTGGTGTATGCGTTGGTAAAGAACCGTCAGCTGGAATATTGTGTAAGTTTAAATAATAACTTGGTAAGTTTTTATAGTACGTTGGATCAGGGTTGTTTCCTCCGTTATAGTCTAATCTGGAATTCCCGATTCCTCCTGATTGGTAAGAAACATTCGTGTTTAACGTGTTTTTCTCGTTTATTTTCCAGTAGTGGCTCAACATTAAGATTGGCTCATCAACGTTTTTGTCTCTTGAGTTTCTCTTTTTACCATTTTGCCATCCCCAATATGAGTTGTACTCTGTACCCATTAAGTCAGTAACTTCCTGAGTGTTTGGTGAATTTTTACCTCTGCTGTTTTGAGCGTAGATAGAAGTAAAGTTAATACTGTGTTTGTCATTGAATTTTTTCTCGATACTTGCGAAAAGGGAATTAGCAGAATAATCTGTTCCTTCGAAGTAACCTTCTTTAGCCCATCTTCTGGATCCTGAAACCACAAATGCCCATCCGTCTTTGTTCATTCCGGAAGCATAAGTTGCCATTGTTCTCCAGCTGTAGTTTGAGTTCGTCCCTGAAAACGAAACACGTGTTCCAGGACGGTAAAAAGAAGCTCTAGTGTTTATCTCCTGTGTACCTAAAATGTTACCAAAGGTATAGTCGGAAGGAGCAGATCCCATAGTGAACTCCTGGTTTCTGGTCGCGTCATTAAGACCTCCCCAGTTACTCCACTGTGGGCGTCCGTCAAAAAGTTTGTTCATTACGATACCATTAATCATAGTAGTACCATACTCGTTATCCAAACCTCTGATTCGGAATCTGGCCTGACCCCAGTTGAAGGCAGCAGCTTGTTGGTAAGTGTCACGGGATGCCTGTAGCAAACCGGCAGTACTCTCGGAACCACTGTTGTCATCTCCAAGATCATTTTCTGTGATGGTGATCAAGCTTAGTTGTTGTTCAGATGTAATGTCTTCTTCCAAGAAAACCACACCTAAATCCAAAGATTGTCCTTTCACAATGCTAAGTGTAAAAGTCTGGGTAGTGTACCCTGTACTTCCTACAGTTAACTTTTGTTGTCCTTCTGTTGCTACATCAAAAGAGAAAACACCCGCTGCATCTGTTAAAGCAGACTGGTTAGTGCTTAAGATGGTCGCAACAACATTTCTTAATGGTTTTTGCGTTTTAGAATCAACAACTTTTCCCTTTAGTGCTGGGGAATGTTGTGACCAAACAAAAACGGCTTGCAGTACAAATAAAATACTAAATACAAGTTTTTTCATAAATAAAATTAAGTTAATTTTTTGTTTGCTAAGTCTTAATAAAAACTTAACAGCCTGCAAATGTACATCTTTTAATAATATTATTTACTTTTGGCCCGGAGTTTGTCTCAAACTTGATGTTAATTTAATATACCTTACATGAAAATTAGAAATTTCATCGCGCTTTTAATTGTATGTCTCTCATTTAATGGGATTTACGCGCAAAACAAAAAATTCAAAGTGTACACTGTGGCGTTCTACAACCTGGAAAACCTGTTTGACACAATCAATGGGCCGAACAATGACGAGGAGTGGTTGCCTAACGGTACACAGCGCTGGACCAGAGCAAAGTATCAGAAAAAACTGGCCAATTTAAGCCGCGTCATTCCGGAGATCGGAACCGGTGAAAATCCACATGCTCCGGTGATCGTTGGATGTGCCGAAGTTGAAAACAGAGGGGTATTGGAAGACCTGGTAAAGCAACCAGGAATGATCGAAAAAGATTATGGTGTGATTCATTTTGACTCTCCGGACAAAAGGGGGATCGATGTAGGGCTTTTATACCAGAAAAAACACTTCAGACCGTTAAGCTATAAAAATATACCATTATATATATATGAAAATGAGCAGGGTCTGAATAAAAAAGACAAAGAAGAAGGTGATGAAAAGGTAGAAGTGAATGTTAACCTTGATGTGAAAACCAGAAGAATCTATACGCGTGATCAGTTATTGGTAACCGGATTATTGGATGGTGAAGAAATCAGTGTTATCGTAAATCACTGGCCGTCACGTTCCGGTGGTGAGAAAAAAAGTAGCCCGTTCCGTGAAGCTGCCGGTGCTTTAAACAAAAAAATTATCGATTCTCTTTACCGAATCAACCCGAATGCCAAAGTAATCACTATGGGTGACTTAAACGACGGTCCTTATAATAAGAGTGTGAAAGAAGCTTTAGGTGCTAAAGGAAAAAAAGAAGATGTGAAAGAATTCGGTATGTTTAACCCAATGGAGCAAATGTCTAAAGACGGTATCGGGACATTGGCCTACCGTGATGCTTGGGATTTATTCGACCAGATCATTATCAGCGAACCGTTGATCCGTAAAGATTATTCGTCATTGCGTTTCTGGAAAGCAGGTGTGTTTAACAAACCGTATCTGATTCAGAGTTCTGGACAGTATAAAGGCTATCCGCTACGTAACTCCAATGGAGAACCTGGATTTAGTGATCACTTTCCAGTGTACATTTATCTGATTAAAGAAGTGAAGTAATAATAAAGGCAGGTTTTTTTACCTGCCTTTTTCCTTTTTTGTACTTTAGTGCAAACATTCAACCTATGGCAATCCAACCCCCTTTTAATCTTAATCAGTGGATTAATGAGAACCGGCACCTGTTAAAACCGCCGGTTGGTAATAAAAATATATATGTAGACGCTAACGATTTTATTGTAATGATTGTGGCCGGTCCTAATGCGCGAAAAGACTATCATTATAATGAAACGGAGGAAATCTTTTACCAACTGGAAGGCGATATTAAAATCGTAATTCAGGAAGAGGGTGTGCGAAAGGAAATGCCGCTTAAAGCAGGCGATATGTACCTGCATCCTGCAAAAGTACCACACTCGCCTGTGAGAAGCGAAGGTTCCATCGGATTGGTAATCGAACGGAAAAGAGCCGGAAAAGGGTTTACCGACGGATTGTTATGGCATTGCGACAATTGCAATCATAAATTATACGAAGTGTATTTCGAATTAAATGATATCGAAAAAGACTTCCTGCCGCATTTCCAGCATTTTTATAATTCGGAAACCCTGCGAACTTGCGAAAAATGCGGTACCGTAATGGAATCCGATCCGCGTTTTGTCGCAAAAAAATAGAAAAATACAAAGGTTATTGTTTCGGAAACATAAGCGTAAAAGTTAATCCTTTATGATCCTAAACAAAAAACAGTAACTTTGTGAAAAATAAAAACACACGAAAATAACTTAGAATAATGGCAACAGCAATTGACCAATTCGGTATTCAGGAAGCGCTACAGCAATTAGGGCTTAAAGAAATAAACGAAGGAACATCAACCGGTTCAAACTGGTTTTCAAATGGTAAAATTATCGAATCCTATTCTCCTGCAACCGGAGAATTAATCGGAAAAGTAAAATCATCAACGAAAGAAGATTATGAAGCAGCCATGAAAACGGCTGAAGAAGCTTTTAAAGAATGGCGATTGATCCCGGCTCCGAAAAGAGGAGAAATTGTGCGCCAAATGGGTGAAGCACTAAGAAAATATAAAGAACCTCTTGGAAAACTTGTTTCTTACGAAATGGGTAAAAGCCTTCAGGAAGGTTTGGGTGAAGTTCAGGAAATGATCGATATCTGTGATTTCGCAGTAGGATTATCCCGTCAGCTTTACGGTTTAACCATGCATTCCGAAAGACCAATGCACAGAATGTATGAGCAATGGCATCCGTTTGGAGTAGTAGGGGTTATCTCTGCTTTTAACTTCCCGGTAGCCGTATGGAGCTGGAACTCGATGTTGGCATGGGTTTGTGGAGACGTTTGTATCTGGAAACCAAGTTCAAAAACACCGTTGTGTGCCGTAGCTTGTCAGAATATCATTATCGAAGTATTACGTAACAACAATGTACCGGAAGGTGTTAGCTGTTTAGTGGTAGGTAATGAGTCTGGTGATTTAATCAATAACGACAAACGCATTCCATTGGTATCGTTCACAGGTTCTACAAGAATCGGACGTCACGTATCCAAAACCGTAGCGGAGCGTTTCGGAAATACAATCCTGGAATTAGGAGGAAACAACGCGATTATCGTTTCAGAACATGCCGATATCAGTATGGTATTGGTAGGAGCGGTATTCGGAGCGGTAGGAACTGCCGGACAACGTTGTACATCTACAAGACGTTTAATCGTTCACGATAGCGTTTACGACAAAACGATCAACGTATTGAAAAATGCATACGGACAATTAAAAATCGGAAATCCATTGGATTCCAACAACCACGTTGGGCCGCTAATCGACAAAGGTGCTGTTAACGATTACCTGAATGCTATTGAAAAAGCAAAACAGGAAGGTGGAAACATTATCGTTGAAGGTGGTGTTTTAGAAGGAGATGGATACGAAAGCGGATGCTACGTAAAACCATGTATCATCGAAGCGAAAAATGAATTCCATATCGTTCAGGAAGAAACATTCGCACCGATCTTATACGTGATGAAATATTCAACTATCGAAGAAGCGATCGCCATGCAAAACGGAGTGCCTCAGGGATTATCTTCGTCTATCTTTACCAACAACATGAGAGAAATGGAATTGTTCCTTTCTCAGGCTGGTTCTGATTGTGGTATCGCAAACGTAAACATCGGAACATCTGGTGCTGAAATCGGTGGTGCTTTTGGTGGTGAAAAAGAAACCGGAGGAGGACGTGAGTCAGGATCTGATGCGTGGAAAGCGTATATGAGAAGACAAACGAATACCATCAACTACGGAACTGCGTTGCCATTGGCACAAGGTATCAAGTTTGATTTCTAATCGATACATCCTATAGAAAAAGGGCTGTCTATTTTTGTAGACAGCCCTTTTTTATTTCTAACACCTGATGACCAGATATGTTATTTAGGTTTCTAACACCTGACAGGTTTTCAAAACCTGTCAGGTGTTAATAGATTTAAAAACGATATCCGATACTTACTCCGGCGTTAAATTCAAGCGCGCTAAAACGATCGTTTACCGCACGGCTAAAGTTACGTCCGATATTAGCATACGGAGCAATCGCAAATTTATTGTTCCAGGCCCATTTGTATCCGGTTCCAAAACCGATGATAAAACTGTTCATATCGGTAGTGAGGGTTACTTCCACATCGTCGATGACTTCTTTTTCGTTAAAATCACCAAAACGGTATTTTAAAAATGGCGATAGATAATAACCGGAATTGCTTTCGCCATTGGCTCCTAAATAAAAATTATAAGAGGCTAGAATACTATTGGTTTTAAATTCTTTAGCACCACCACTCTTTTCAGTAGTATAGGAAAAACGATCGTTAATCAGAAATTCAACCCCGATAGACTGGTTGTTGTCCAGGAAATGCTCGTAGCCTAATTCCACTGATGCCAGTACGAGCGTATTTAAAATATTAACTTTAACCTCGTTCTTGGATTGTGCATTGGCAAAAAGGCCGCTCAATAGTACGCCTAAAAGAATAATGTGTTTTTTCATGTCTCAAAATTTTTACAAAAGTATAAAAATTGGACGAAATGCTTAGTTGCGTCCTTTTTCGTTGGCATAAAGTTCGTGTAACGGATCACTTTGCCAAAAGGATTTGGTATCGACATCCATAATGGTTAACCGGCCTTTAAAAGCAGCTCCGGTATCGACATTCCAAACATTGGCTTTGTTTACCGGAACGGTTTCTCCAATTCGGGTTACCGGCGTATGACCGATAAAGATTTCCTGATATAGCGTAAGGCGTTTCGGATAAAATAAATCGTCTTTCGATAGCGCCGGGTTTAACGACATGGCTGTTTCCCATAACGTACGGTCCCAACAGAACATCCCGCGGAAAAACTCGTAATAAACCCCTTTCTGATTCGTAAAACCGGCATGAACATACAATCGGTTTTGTTCGTCGATATAATAGTCGTTTAAACGCGCCAGAAAACCTACGTGACGGTCTTTGGTGTGAATGTCGAGATCCTGATAGGCATCTACAGTCGATTGTCCACCGTGGATACGCCATTCGGCATTGTCGTCGCCGGCCGTTAACCAGCGTAAAACCATTTCTTCATGGTTGCCGCGGATAAAAAAGCAATCGTGGGTTTTGTCCAGTTCAATTAAAAAATCGATTACACGAGGCGAATCACTCCATCCGTCGATATAATCGCCTAAAAACACTAATTTATCGTTTGTAGTAACCTGGGCGCGCTCCAGAATCTGATGTAACGCTTTCAGTCCGCCGTGTATATCTCCAATAACTAACGTTCTACTCATTATTCATTCCGTATTTCATTTTTCGTAAAATGCGCATGGCTTCTTTAAACGACACATAAACCGTAGGATTTTCGTGCGCTTTGAGGAGCAATTTGGCATCAATAAGTTTTTGTTTGGCCTCGTCAAATCCATTCAAATAACAGATCATCAGGGTCGAAGGCAGGTTTTCCAGGTCTTTGTTCTCGCGTTCGGACAACGGTAAACCTTTTTGCAATTTACGGATTAATGCCAAATTGGAGTTATAAATATGAAATAACATTTTACGGTTAAATTCCGGGGGCTCGAAAAGCATCTGGGTGTCGATCTTATAATAACCATTGTCATAAAACCGGATGCTGACTTGTTCCAACGGGTAATAACTCGTTTTGTCGTTTAATCCTAAAAGCAGGTATTCGGTGATCCTAAAGCAATCGTCCGAATAGTCCACTGTTACTTCGTCCAATGCCGAGTAAAAAAGTTTGACCTGTTCGTTGATTAATTCGATATCAACCCGGGAAAAGAAAGTCTTATCCCTTATTTTCTTTTTGTTTCCGGCCCAGCAAACGATAAAAAATTCCTTGAAAACCTTATACTTGGGATTCATATCCTTATGGCGGTTGTTCATAAAATCGATAACGCCTTCCAGTGTATATTCAATGCTGTTTCGGGAGTTGTTTTCGATACTGATAACCGTTTCGGTATTCGAACTCGCTGCGGGTTCCTGTGAAAAATCCGACTCGTCAATCGGGATCGAATTGCTGCCACGTCGCATAAAAATGGCTCTGGCAGGGATGGTGTAAATCGCCTTTTTAAAAGATGACATTTTATGCGTGGGTCGAATCGTAACCAATCCGACGACCTTGTCTTTTGATAAATGCGGAAACGGAACGTTTTCATACTGAATCCGCGGTGGATTATCCAAAAAAGCATTGACCAGATTCTGAATCCGGCTGTCGTCGAAAAAGTCGTCGCCCACAATTTCGTTGTCCTGATCTTCCACGCCAACCACAATATAGGAATTGTTCGTAGGGTTGGAATTCGATAACGCACAAATGTGCTTTAAAAACTTCGCCTTGCCTTCTTTGGTATGCAGGTTCAGCTGACGTTTTTTGTCATAGAAGCTGCTCTCATCGTTATGAGCCAATAGGTTTTTGATAAGCAGGCGCTTGTTAATCATCGAATGAAACGAACTTTATAAATTTTTATTTACGATTGTAGACGTAGCCTGAGCGGTTGATAAGACCATCAGGTCGGCAATGTTAACATGATACGGTCTCGAAATCACAAAGTGGATAATATCCGCAATGTCTTCGGCCAGTAAAGGCTGGAAACCTTTGTATACGTTATCGGCACGATCGGTATCGCCTTTAAAACGCACTTCCGAAAAAGCCGTGTGAACCATACCCGGATGGATACCGCCAACTTTAATTCCGAAAGCATTCAGGTCGATCCGCATGCCCTGCGTAATCGCATCAACAGCGTGTTTGCTCGCGCAATAAACGTTTCCGTTGGGATAAACTTCCTTTGCGGCGGTCGATCCGATGTTGATAATATGACCGGATTTGCGTTCGGTCATTTGTGGTACTATCGCTTTCGAAACATACAACAATCCTTTTACGTTAATGTCGAGCATCGCATCCCAGTCGTCGGTGTTTCCGGTTTGAATCGGATCCAGTCCATGGGCATTTCCGGCATTATTGATCAGAATGTCGATTTTTGAAAAGTCCTCCGGAAGAGACGAAATGGCTTTGAAAACCGAATCTTTGTCCTTCACATCAAAGACAAGTGACGTAATTTGTGTATGTTTTGCTAAATCGCTTTCTAATGTTTCGAGAATTTCTTTTCTTCGTCCACAGATAATCAGACGATATTGATGACGGGCCAAAAGCTCAGATGTCGCTTTTCCGATTCCGCTTGTAGCACCCGTGATAAGAACTGTTTTCATGGTAATTAAATTTCAGATCTTAAAAATATAAAAACAAAATCATAATTCGGGCTTAAAATGAAAGTGTTACCAAGACTTTTAACCAATTGTTAACAACAAAACACTAAATAAATTTTCAATTTGCAGTGTTAAAATAACTTATTTAATTTCACGGCTCAAAAAAACATAAAAATGGACGACACCACAGCTACTTTAGACATTAGAGCAATTAATGAAAAAATAGAGAGAGAAAGTGCTTTTATCGATCTGCTGACAATGGAGATGAACAAGGTGATTGTAGGTCAGAAGCACATGGTAGAACGATTATTAATCGGACTTTTAGGACAAGGGCATATCCTTTTGGAAGGAGTTCCGGGATTGGCAAAAACATTAGCCATCAATACCCTGTCGCAAGCGGTTCAAGGTTCTTTCAGCAGAATTCAGTTTACGCCCGATCTTTTACCGGCGGACGTAGTGGGAACCATGATCTATAACATCAAACAAAATGACTTCTCGATAAAAAAAGGACCGATATTCGCCAATTTCGTATTAGCGGATGAGATTAACCGTGCTCCGGCAAAAGTGCAATCGGCATTACTGGAAGCCATGCAGGAAAAACAGGTAACCATTGGCGACGAAACCTTTAAATTGGACAAACCGTTCCTGGTAATGGCAACCCAAAATCCCGTAGAACAGGAAGGAACCTATCCGTTACCGGAAGCGCAGGTCGATCGTTTTATGTTAAAAACGGTAATCGACTATCCTAAAATGGAAGACGAGCGTATGGTTATCCGTCAAAACCTGAAAGGAAGCTACGAAAAAGTGAACGCGGTGATTTCGTTGGATCAGATCCGAAGAGCACAGGAAGCGGTTCGCGAAGTCTATATGGACGAGAAAATTGAAAAATATATCCTGGATATCATCTTTGCTACCCGTTATCCGGAAAAATACAAACTGGCCGATTTAAAACCATTAATCAGCTTCGGCGCTTCTCCAAGGGGAAGTATCAACCTGGCTACGGCGGCTAAATGTTATGCTTTTATCAAACGCCGTGGTTATGTAATCCCGGAAGACGTGCGTGCCGTGGTTCACGATGTGTTGCGTCACAGAATCGGAATTACCTACGAAGCAGAGGCCGAAAACATCACTTCTGTAGATATTATCAATAAAATTGTAAACGAAATCGAAGTGCCTTAGAATATAGATTGCTGATTTTAGCCCCTTTTGCTTGGCATCAGGATCGAATCGTTAATCTGTAATCACTCTTAGAATGGATACCAAAGAGCTTTTAAAAAAAGTACGAAAAATAGAAATCAAAACCCGGAGGTTGAGCGATCATATCTTCTCGGGCGAATACCATACGTCTTTTAAAGGACGAGGGATGACCTTTTCGGAAGTGCGCCAGTATCAGTTTGGCGACGATGTTCGTGCAATCGACTGGAATGTAACGGCGCGCTATAACGAACCGTATATCAAGGTTTTCGAAGAAGAACGCGAACTCACGATGATGTTGCTGGTCGATATCAGTGGATCGGAAAGTTTTGGAACCCGTAACCAGCTTAAAAAGGATGTGGTAACCGAAATCGCGGCTACCTTAGCTTTTTCGGCGACAAAAAACAACGACAAAATCGGATTGATCTTGTTTTCGGATCAGATTGAATTGTTTATTCCGCCTAAAAAAGGAAAATCCCACGTGTTGCGCATCATCCGCGAACTGATCGAGTTTACGCCAAAAAGCAAAAAAACCGACTTTTCGCAAGCGTTGAAATTCCTGTCAGGGGTTATGAAGAAGAAAGCCATCGTATTCGTGATTTCGGATTTTATGACTTCCGATTACGAGCAAACGCTGAAAATCGCCGGGAAAAAACACGATGTAACCGGAGTTCGGGTATACGATGTCCGCGAAGAAAAAATGCCAAACATCGGAATGGTTCATATGGAAGATGCCGAGACCGGCGAAACCTTATTGGTTAATACCAATTCGAAATCGGTTCGGGTAGAATACGAAAAGCACTATCAGGAAAACGTAAAATATTTTAAAGAAACGTTTTCCCGTTGTGGTTCCGGAACGGTTAGTACCCGTGTGGACGAATCTTATGTAACCAAGTTATTGGGTTATTTTAAAGCAAGAACCTAGAAATGATAAAGAATAAGTTTTACATACTGCTGTTTTTAATGCTCGGTACTGTGGTTTTCGCACAGCAAAAACCGGTGCAGGCTACGGTAGATTCGACAAAGATCAAAATAGGATCGCAGTTTAACCTGACGTTAAAAACAACCGTAGACAGTACGACGCATGTCTATTTCCCGGATAGTAAAACATTTGGCTACCTGGAAGTATTGGAATCCTATCCGGTGGATACCATCAAAAAAGCAAACCGTTACGAGTTAATCAAAAGATACGGCCTGACGCAGTTTGATACCGGAAAATATACGGTACCGCAATTACCGGTGATCATCAATAACAAACAGTTCCTGACCGATTCGCTGGCGATTCAGGTTATGGGTGTGGTGGTCGATACAACCAAACAACAGATGTACGATATCAAACCGGTGATCACGGTTAAAAAGCCAATCAGTAACGTTTGGAAATACAGTATTATTCTGGCTTTGATAATTGGTGCCGGGTTTTTAGTGAACTGGTTGCTAAAACGCTATCAGAACAAAGACAAAAAAGTAGAAGAGATTTATGCGACACCCATTGAAAAAGCAACGAATCTGCTACAAAATCTGGAGAAAAAAGAACTTTGGCAAAATGGGGATGTAAAATCCTATTATTCCGAAATGACCGATATTACGCGTACTTATATCGAGGAAACGATTCAGGTTCCGGCGATGGAAAGTACAACAGCCGAGTTGCTTGCTGCCTTGAAAGAAGCGGTGATCAAAAAGAAAATGGGCATCAAAAAGGATACGTTCGAAACCTTTGAAAAAATCCTTAAAAATGCCGATCTGGTAAAATTTGCCAAATCCAAACCGCTGGATTTCGAAATTGCCTCCGACCGTAAAAATATTGAAGGAATTATCTTTACCATCGAAAAATCCATTCCGAAAGAAGTGGAACAGGCGATTGTTGACGAACGATTGCGACAAGAACGAATCATCAAACAACAAAAAGTACGTCGCATACTGATTTCGACAGCGACAAGTATTGTACTCTTTATTGCCGCATTTACCTATTTCCTGTCGACCGATGGATTGGATTTTATAAAAGACAAACTAATCGGACACAGCACGAAAGACCTGTTACAAGGTGAATGGGTAAAAAGTGAATATGGAGAGCCATCGGTGATCATCGAAACACCAAAAGTGTTAAAACGATTTAGCGACGAACGCGTTCAGACGAATTTACCGGCCAATATTAAGTCGACGCAGAAGTTCCTGTACGGAAGCCTGATCGATAATTTTAGTATTGCAATCAATACAACCACGTTTAAAGATTCACTAAGAGCCGATAACGATGCGATCCTGAATGAGAATATTGCCCGGTTTGAAAAAACTGTCGGAGCCAAAGGAATCATCGTAAAAACGGATGATTTTGAAATCAAAGACGGATTTACCGGAAAAAGAGGTTATGGAACGATGACGATCTTTAATCCGGCGAAAAACGAAGACGAACGAATGGAATACCAGATTATTATCTTCTCCCAAAAATTCGGAATACAGGAAATTGCACTGGTATACCGCGAGGGAGACGAAAATGCGAAAGAAATAGCCGACAGGATTGTGAAATCCATTGAACTTAGAAAAGTAACCGAATGATGAAGAATATCTCTTTTTTACATCCCGAGTTTTTTTGGCTGTTTTTGGTAATACCGGTCGTAATCGCATGGTATTTCTGGAAAAGAAAAAAACAATCGGCGACCTTAAAAATCAGTTCGGTAAAAGGATTTAAAGGAACAACCTCGATTTTACCAAAGTTAAAACCGTTGTTGTTTGTACTGCGCATACTAGCGTTAAGCGCGATGATTGTCGCTTTAGCGCGTCCGCAGTCGACCGATGTGACCAATAAAACCCGTACCACCAGTGGAATCGATATTGTAATGGCAATTGACGTTTCCGGAAGTATGCTGGCCAAAGATTTAAAACCCAACCGAATGGAAGCGCTGAAACGCGTGGCTTCCGAGTTTGTAAAAGAACGACCAAACGACCGGATCGGACTCGTGGTTTATGCAGCAGAAAGTTACACCAAAACGCCGGTAACGAGTGATAAAGCCGTGGTGCTTGAAGCTTTAAAAGGTGTAAAGTACGACAACGTATTACAGGACGGAACCGGAATTGGTGTGGGATTGGCGACAGCCGTAAACCGATTAAAAGATAGTAAAGCAAAAAGTAAAGTGGTGATCCTGTTAACCGATGGTGTGAATAATGCCGGGTTTATCGATCCGAGAATGGCATCCGAAATCGCTAAAGAATATGGCATTAAAGTCTATACAATCGGAATCGGAACGAACGGAATGGCGGAGTTTCCCTATGCGATTGCGCCAAACGGACAATTCCTGTTCCGCATGATGCAGGTGGAAATCGATGAAAAACTGATGAAAGAAATCGCAGCAACCACCGATGGAAAATACTTTAGAGCAACCAGTAACAAGAGTCTGGAAAATATCTATAGCGAAATCAACAAACTGGAGAAAACCGAAATAGAAGAAATGCGCTATTTCAACTATGATGAGAAATACAGACCGCTTGTATTCCTTGCCTTAGGCTTACTGGTTTTGGAAATTTTATTACGAAAAACTATTTTTAGAAGTTTTATCTGATTATGTGGCAATTTGAAGAACCAAAATATTTTTACCTGTTGGGTGTCATACCGTTTTTGGTATTGCTTTTCCTGATCAATCTCTATTGGAAACGGAAAAAGCAAAAACAATTCGGTGATCTCGATCTGATTAAAAAATTAAGTCCGGAGAAATCCATTTTTAAACCGGTATTAAAACTGGTGGTGTTACTATTGGCATTGGCGGGAATCATCCTGGCTTTGATCAACCCGAAAATCGGAACCAAAATGGAAACCGTAAAACGCCAGGGAGTGGATATCGTTTTTGCTGTGGATATTTCCAAAAGTATGCTGGCAGAAGATATTGCACCCAATCGTTTGGAAAAAAGTAAACAGTTGGTTTCGCAGATTATCAATCAATTGGGAAGCGACCGTATCGGGATTGTAGGTTATGCCGGAAGTGCCTATCCCGTTTTGCCGATTACAACCGATTATAGTGTGGCCAAAATGTACCTGCAAAGTATGAACACCGATATGGTATCGTCGCAGGGAACCGCCTTGTCGGAAGCGGTTAAACTGGCTACTTCTTATTTTGATGATCCGCAAACAAGTAAACTGATCGTGTTGATTTCCGATGGAGAAGACCACGGAGAAGGTTTTGAAGATGCGGTGGAAGAAGCCAAAGAAAAGCGAATCAAAATCCTGACCATCGGTGTCGGAACCGAAAAAGGCGGGCCGATTCCGTTGCGAAATCAGGGCAAAATAGAAGGTTATAAAAAAGATTCCAAAGGGGAAACCGTGGTGACGAAGTTATACCCGGAAACCTTAAAAAATATAGCGAAAAGCGCCAATGGCGGTTATGTATATGGCGGAAACACCAAAGAAGTAGTGGAGTTCGTGAAAAACGGATTGGACAATCTGGAAAAAACCGACTTCGAAAGTCAGCAGATAGCCGATTTTCAATCGCAATACCAATGGTTTTTAGGCATTGCATTTGCACTATTATTATTGGATGTTTTCCTATTGGAACGCAAAACAGCCTGGGTTAAAAAGTTGAATTTATTTAATGAAAAAGAATAATGAAGAAGTGGTTTAGTTGTTATTTTCTGTTGTTTTCATTGGTAATGGCGGCTCAGGTCAAAGACCGGAACCTGCCGCGCGGCAATGAAGCGTTCGGCGAAAAAAACTATTCGGAAGCCGAAGCGGATTATCGTATCTCGCAATCTAAAGTGCCAACACGAGCGACTTCATCCTATAATCTTGGGAATGCCATTTACAGGCAAAACCAACCCGGGGAAGCGAAGTTTGCGTATATGAAGGCGATTGAAAATGCCAAAGGGAAAAAGCAAAAGCACAAAGCAATGCACAACCTTGGTAACGTTTTTATGTTGGAAAAAAACTATTCGGGAGCGGTGGAAGCCTATAAAGACGCATTGCGGAATAATCCGTATGACGAGGAAACCCGTTATAATTATGCATTGGCCAAACAGAAGTTAAAAGAAAACCCGCCGAAAAATAATAATAAGGATAAAAACAAGGATAAGAATAAAGACAAGCAGGATCAAAAGGATAAAGACAAAGATAAAGGCGACAATAAAAAAGACCAGAATAAAGATAAAGGGCAGGATAAAAAAGACGATAAAGGCGATCCGAAAGACAAAAATGGAGATAAAGGCGACAAAGACAAACAGAACGCCCAGCCAAAACCAAGTGGCGCTTCCAAACAACGAATGGAAAATCTCCTGGATGCGTTAAATAATGAAGAGAAAAAGATTCAGGATAAAGTGAAGGCAAGAGAAGTCAAAGGAAGTCCTGTTAAAAATGAAAAAGATTGGTAATCGGACAAAAAAGTATACCTTGTCGGACAAACTAAGTAGTGACACAAAACAACAATGAATAGAGTTATTTTTCTGATAGTATTATGCTTTCAGGGGCTTTTTGCTCAGGTGCAGTTTGAAGCAACCGTGAGTAAGAATACCCTTGGGATTAACGAACGCCTTCGTGTTGATTTTACAATGAACGAAGACGGGGATAATTTCAGCCCACCGGCTTTTGAAGGATTCCGGGTTGTAGGTGGCCCGAATCAGGCGGTGAGCTATTCGTGGATTAACGGAAAAAAATCATTTAATAAATCCTATTCCTATTTCCTGATGCCGTTAAAAAAAGGACCGGCCATCATAAAACCGGCTTCTATTGAAATCGATGGGAAAATCTATAAAACGAATCCGGTAAAAGTAACGGTAACCAATGCGGTTCAGGAAGAAGTGAATCCGTATTATCCGCAACAAAAAACCGGCGAAGGAATTCATCTGGTAGCCGAAATTTCCAAAACCAATCCGTATATCAACGAACCGATAACGGTGGTGTATAAATTATATGTGAGCAACACGGCCAGTGTACGTAACTGGCGCGAAATGGCCAGTCCGAAATACAACGATTTCTGGAGTCAGAATATCGATATCAAAAAACTGGTTGTGGAAAACGGAAAATACAATGGTGAAGACTATCGTTATGTGGTGTTGCGCAAAACGGTGTTATATCCGCAAAAAGCCGGAAAACTCGAAATAGAACCGCTTTCACTGGATATCGAAGTCGATCTGCCAACCGGACGTCGTGATTTCTTCGGGCGTATGGAATATGCCAGTGGTAATAAAACCGTTTCGGCCGGTGCCAAATCGATTAATGTACGTTCCTTACCGGAAGCCGGAAAACCAATCGATTTTACCGGTGCTGTTGGCGATTTCGACTTTAAAGTTACACCGTCCAAAACGACCTTAAAAGCTGGGGAATCCCTAAATCTGGTCGTGAGTGTTTCCGGAAAAGGAAACCTGAAATTGTTTAACCTGCCAAAACCGGTAGTGCCAAGTGCGCTCGAAATGTACGATCCGGAGCATAAAGAAAAAGTAACGACACCGCTTTCCGGTATGCAGGGCGAAGTGTCGGATACCTACGCGATTATTCCACAATACAAGGGGAATTATCTGATCAAGCCAATGGTTTTCTCCTATTTCGATCTGAACGCTAATAAATACAAGACAATTAATTCTCCGGAAATAATGATCAATGTGATGGACGGACCGTCGCCAACTTCAGGCGATAATCAGGTGGCAGCGGTACCCGGAAAACAAAATGTCGTGTCGAACGATCAGTTTCAGTTTATCAAACTAAAAACCAATCTGACTGCCATTCATCAAAAAGGATTTTTAGGCTCCGGTTTGTTCTATTCATTGTTGATCGCGCCATTCCTGATCATTCCGATAATTGTATTGGCCCGTAAGAAAAAAGAAGCGATCGATGGTGATGTGGTTGGAAATAAAATCCGTCAGTCGAATAAACTGGCCAAACGATTCCTGTCGGAAGCCAATAAGCAAATGGGGAATAAAGAAGCCTTTTATGTGGCGATGGAAAAAGCCCTGCACAATTTCTTAAAAGCGAAACTGCATATCGAAACCTCAGAAATGAGTAAGGAAAATATCCAGGAATTGCTATTATCCAGAAAAGCGACTCCTGAAACGGTTCAAAACTTTTTAGGATTGATGGATAGCTGCGAATTTGCGCGCTATACGCCGGCTTCGGTAGGAACCATGCAACAGGATTATGATAAAGCTGTAACCGTAATTTCCGGACTGGAAAAACAAATCACGAACTAATCGCTATGAAAAAGCTATTGTATATCGTCCTTTTAGTTTCCCAGGTATTTTGGGCACAGACTGCTTTTGAAAAAGGAAACGATTTCTATAAAAAAGAAAAATACGAAGAGGCGGTCGCCAGTTACGAACAGGTGGTTCAATCCGGAAAACAATCGTCGGAGTTGTATTTTAACTTGGGAAATGCCTATTATAAGATGCATAAAGTGGCTCCGGCCATTTACAATTATGAAAAGGCGTTGTTGCTAAATCCGAAGGATCATGCGGCGCAGACCAATCTGCATTTTGCACAAAAAATGACGATCGATGAGATTAAAGTAGTACCGAAAGTCGGTTTTTCCAAAATGATTAACGATCTGTTGGACGTATTCCATTATGAAGAATGGGCATGGATTGCTGTTGGATCGTCTGCTTTTTTCCTATTGTGTTTTATTGGCTATTATTTTGCCAGTCAAACCGTGGTAAAGCGAATCTTTTTCTTCGGAATGTTTGTCGTGCTATTGTCGATGCTGATCAGTGTATCGGCGGCTATTGCAGAAAAAGATAATTATAACAGCGAACGACCGGCTATTGTTTTTGCTGAGGTTGTTCCGGTAAAAAGTGAACCGAAAGCAACCGCTTCAGATGCTTTTGTATTACACGAAGGAGCTAAAGTCTTTGTTCTCGAATCGCTCGATAACTGGCGGAAAATTCAGCTGACCGATGATAAAGAGGGTTGGATCGAAAAAGAAGCCATCAAAGAATTAAAATAAGATTATAAGATGCCGGTAGTACTACCGGCATTTTTTATACCTTCAAAGCATAACCCAATCGTATTGTATTGGTATTCGTATAAGAATGCTTTTGAATAACTGTGTCAATATGGGACATATGTTGGTTGATTTGCGGTCTTTTTGAATTCTAAAAAAGGAACGATCAATGCTAATTGATGCTATATTTTGTAAAACTTTGGAATCGCTATCGTGTTTATTATGAGTGCTATATGTGTTTTGAGGTTTCCGAAAATTCCTGATAGTACTCCCTACAACCCCTTTGTAATAAACCGATTGCGATTTGTATAGCTAAAAAATAGACTAAGGTTACTATAAAAATTTTTTGCTTTTTTTGTTTGTAACAAAATAACAAATTATGATAAAAAAAGCATTTTTAACTGCTTTATTGGTAGGTGTTTCGGCCTGTTCCAATGATAGCGGTAACAGTAGTCAAAGTAATGACGTGAAAAAATCATTAGAAATGAAGGTGAAAAACATTATTCAGGAATCGTATGATGATGATGGTAATAAAACTGTAGTTATAAAGAATTTTAGCTATGAAAAGGATAAACTGGTTGGTATATCCGAATTGTCTGAAGTGACAAATATTGAGCTTGAATTCACGTATACGGGTGATAAAATCACAAAGGCGAACTATGAGGTTGGAACTCCTAGAAGTAAAAGTGTTACAGGAATTTATGAAGGCGATAAGTTGGTTCGTATTTCAAATGAAAATTATAAAATCGATTATACATATGAAAAAGGGGTTTTAAAATGCATAGAAGAATTCCATAAAGGAGGTGATTTATGGCGACTATTACGAAAAGAGACGTTTAAATTTGACCAAAATGGAAATGTAGAAGAGTTACTGATTGGAGAAGTACCGGGGTCAAGAATTAAAAAGAAGTATGTTTATGATGATAAAAAGAACCCTTATAGTAATATGAACCCTTACTTTAAATGTTTTTTTAGAGAAATGAATCTATTAAATCAAAAAAATAATAGCATCAAGGAGGAAATATACAATAACGAAGCCAAGATGGAAGTTTCAAAGACAATTTCTTCCCAGATCGAGTATAATAGCAGCGATTATCCGGTTGAAATAAAAAAAATCGATGATAAGAGTGGTAAGTTGCTGTCAAAAATTACAATTACCTATATTTAAGTATAATAAATAGAAACCGTTTTTTGAGACACTACCATAACTATGGTACCGGTAAATTTTTATCGGTATCGTTGTTTTAATTTAAAAAAGTCACATATTTGTGAAAATAATAATAACCAATCGAAGTGATCATTACGATGCCGATGAAGTCTCTTTGTCGACATCGATCGTTTTAAAGTCCTCATACCATTCCTGAATGCTCGGGAAAATCAATTGCGAGGTCTTCTGAATCGGATTGTAAAACAACGAATTATCCATCGTTTCCTGCGATAGGAAATAATCATTGATATTGATCTTTTGGAAAAGATTTAAGAGAATGCTTAAAATCAAGGCCATTTTTAAAATCCCGAATACACCACCGGCAATCGTATTGAGCCAACCCATTTGTGCAAAACTGGCAATCCCGGTAAATAGTTTGGCCAACAGGATTATGCCCACAACAACGAGGATAAACGTAAGTCCGAAAGCGGTTACTTCAATATATTTCGGATTCCAGGAAACATGATTTTCGATAACCGAACGTACCAAATGCGAAAATTTGATAGCCAGAATAATACCCACAATCAAAGAGATCAGGGAAGCAAAAGCGGTGAATAATCCCTGGCGAAAGCCTTGGATAAATCCGTAGAGTAAAACAGCGGCAAGTAGAATATCAAAGAAAGACATAGTGGCTAATATAAATTTGTTATGTTTGCAAAAAAACGAAAAACAACCTTAATTATGATAAAAAAAATATTTTTAGCAGTTTTATGTATAGCTGCAATTGGGTGTTCGAGTGATGATAATGGTAGTGCTAGTGGTGATAATGGTAGTGCCGGTAATGGTTCGCCAAAATACAGAATTAAAAAAATCACAGAATTTAGATATTATAATTCTCAAATATTTGATACGAGTATTATATATTTCAGTTATGATGAAGATACCGGGGAGTTGGACAAAATAACAGATTTCGGAGACAAACTTGTTGGACGTTTTGGCTATGCAGGTAATAAAATTGAACGATTTTATATAGCTGATAATCATGTCTTTGGTCTTGGAAGCAGTGCGACAGTTGGTTATAGCGGGGATAACCTGGTACATATGTATTCCACCACAGGAAATAGAATAACAGCGCTTTCTTATGAAAATGACGTTTTGAAAACCATAAAAATAACATCGGGTAATGCAACTTCTCTTCAGGAGCTTACATTCGAAAATGGTAATCTGATACAAAAACTGACCGCTGCTTTAGGTCAGACGAATAAAATAAAGAGCAGGTATTTCTACGATGATAAAAAGAATCCTTTGAGTGATATGAATCCGTATTTAAAATATACGCTAAATTATAGATCGATGGATATGCATAGTAAAAACGGTGTAACCAAAGAGGAACAATATGCAAATGAAACGAGTACGGAGCCTATCGAAACGATTTATTATGAAATGCAATACAATGAAGGGGGCTTTCCAACGGAGATTATAAAAACGTTTGCAAGTACGAGTACCCAGTTTACTAAAACGATAATAGAATATAAAAAAATTCAATAAATAAAAAGTGTCAAGAGACGAACAATTAAAACAGCGTTGGGATACGCTGGTCAAGATATTATCCGAACGTTTTGCCGATGGCGATATGTTGGATTTGGACGCGATCATTTACCTGATCGGCGTTCAGGAGCTGGGAAAAATTAAAACAAAATTCAAAAAAGACGAAAAGATCAATCTGATGCATATCGCGATCTGTCGTCTGTTGGAGCCTTATGGTTACTATGAGTTTTCTTTTTTTGATGAAGACGGTTGGCCGCATTATACGGTAAAAGAACAATTGCCGCCCTTAAAAGCTGGCGAACAATCGGTGTTGATGAAAGAGGCCATTGTGAATTATTTCCTCGAAAAAGGATTGATCGAATAAAACAAAAAATGGACAAAAGGCACAATTTACCAGTAAATTAATCGGTAAAAGCTGTAGAAGCTGAATCCAAAATCCGTAAATTTGCCCTTTATTGACAGAACGATGATTGATAAGATTAAAGAATACATTGGTGAAGCGCAGGCTTTTACTACAGATAATAAAGAAACCCTGGAAACTTTCCGTATCAAGTTCTTAGGAAGCAAAGGCCTCCTGAAAGACTTGTTTGCTGAATTTAAAAATGTTCCCAACGATCAGAAAAAAGAATTCGGTCAGGTGATTAACCTACTGAAGACAACCGCGGAAGATAAAGTAAAATCCATCCAGGATGCTTTAGAAAGCAAAGAAGAAACCAAAGGCATTTACGGCGATTTGTCGCGTCCGGGTGAACCATTGGTGATCGGATCACGCCATCCGATTTCAATTGTGAAAAATCAGATTGTTGATATTTTTTCCAATATTGGATTCAACGTTTCCGAAGGTCCGGAAATCGAAGACGACTGGCATAACTTTACCGCGTTAAATTTACCGGAATACCATCCGGCGCGCGATATGCAGGATACGTTCTTTATCCAGACCAATCCGGATATCTTATTGCGTACGCATACATCGTCCGTTCAGGTGCGTTATATGGAAGACAATAAACCGCCAATCCGAACCATTTCTCCGGGAAGAGTGTTCCGTAACGAAGCGGTGTCATCCCGTTCACACTGTATTTTCCATCAGGTGGAAGGTTTGTATATTGATCAGAATGTTTCGTTTGCCGACTTAAAACAAACCTTGTTGTATTTTACAAAAGAGATGTTCGGAAAATCGAAAATCCGTCTGCGTCCATCGTACTTCCCATTCACCGAGCCAAGTGCCGAAGTGGATATTTACTGGGGATTAAAAACCGAAACCGATTACCGTATCACCAAAGGTACCGGTTGGTTGGAAATCATGGGATGTGGAATGGTTGATCCGAACGTTTTGAAAAACTGCGGAATCGATGCTGATAAATACAATGGATTCGCTTTCGGTATGGGTATCGAACGAATTGCCATGTTGTTATACCAAATCGGAGACATTCGTATGTTCTACGAAAATGACGTCCGATTCTTAGAACAATTCAAATCCAGCATTTAAAAAATAAAAAGCGAATAGGTAACACTATTCGCTTTTACACTATTATACCCCGTTAAAAAATGAAAAAAGATATCACGATCCCAAAAGTTGAAAATGTATATGTAGCCGCTATTCAGGAGTGGAACGATGACTTTATGGAAAATTCATGGTATGCCTACCTGATTAACGACAGCGATGTAAAATTGGAAATGGTACTGGTGGTTTCCAGAGCCTATGGGAAAATAAACGGAGAAGACCGTAAAACCGGAACCTTCCGTCACGCTTTTAAAGAAGTGGAACCCAATTCGTCTGTTAAAATCGAATTGCTGGAAAACAATGTCCTGCAATTGAACAATGAGTTTATGGTAACCTATTTTCAGGATGGGAAATTATTCGATAAAACCTATGTCTTCCGTACCAATACGATTAATGATAAAGCTTTAGTCGATCTTCCGGTGTTGACAAAAAGAGGGATTTTAGGGAAGTAATTTTAGTGCAGGAATTGGTCTGTTCGCGAAATTTTTTCAACTTTATGGAAAATTTACAGCACCATCCGCATGAGAAAGATTCTTTTTTGCTTCCTTTTACTACAGACAGCCACGCTGTTTTCGCAAAAAAATAACTACGCACAATTCGTAAATCCTTTTATAGGAACCGGAGGTCATGGTCATACCTTTCCCGGTGCAACGGTTCCGTTTGGAATGGTGCAGCTTTCACCCGACACCCGTATCGACGGTAGTTGGGACGGATGTAGCGGTTATCATTATTCCGATTCGGTTATCTATGGCTTTTCGCATACGCACCTAAACGGTACCGGAGTTTCCGATTTTGGTGATATCATGCTGATGCCTACTATGGGGGAACCAAAACTAAATAGTGATCAGTATAGCTCACCTTTTTCGCATAAAAATGAAAAAGCATCGGCTGGCTATTATGCCGTCAAACTCGATAACCACAATATCGATGTCCGCTTAACTGCTACTACTCGTGTAGGCTTACAGGAATATACGTTTAATCAATCGGGTAAGGCAAATATTATTCTGGATCTAAACCATCGCGATAAACTTTTAATGGGCGATGTTCGGATAATCGACAATCAGACGATTGAAGTGCTTCGGAGAAGTGAAGCCTGGGCAAGGGATCAGTATGTATATGCACGGATTGTATTCAGCGTGCCGATGCAAATTACCAATGTCCGCAATAACGGATTCGCACCACCCAAAAATACCGATACTTTTTTTGCCGGATCCCAACTGGCGATAAGCTTTTCGAAAGAAGTGAAAAAAGGGGGAAAGATTCTGGTAAAAGTAGCGTTATCGCCTACGGGTTATGAAGGGGCTAAAAAAAACCTCTTGGCCGAAATGTCCGACTGGAATTTTGATGCCGTAAAAAAACAGGCCGAAATCCTTTGGAATAAAGAGCTGTCCAAAATTGAAATTACAACTTCCGATAAAGACAAAAAAACAATTTTCTATACCGCATTATACCACACCATGATGCAACCCAACATCGCTATGGATGTGGATGGGCTGTATCGCGGACGTGACAACGAATTACACAAAGCCGAAGGGTTCGAGTATTATACCGTCTTTTCGCTTTGGGATACATTCAGGGGTGCGCATCCGCTGTACACGCTTATCGATAAAAAAAGAACAGCCGATTATTGCAATACGTTTATCAAACAATACGAGCAGGGCGGTCGTTTGCCGGTTTGGGAACTGGCGTCTAACGAAACCGATTGTATGATCGGGTATCATTCGGTTTCGGTATTGGCCGATGCGATGGCAAAAGGAATCAAAGGTTTTGACTACGAAAAAGCGTTTCAGGCGTCCAAGCATAGTGCGATGCTGGATCACCTGGGATTGGAGGCCTACAAAAAAAATGGTTTTATCAGTATTGACGACGAACATGAGAGTGTTTCCAAAACGCTGGAATATGCCTACGATGACTGGTGTATCGCGCAAATGGCGATGTTGCTAAACAAAGTAGACGACTATCATTATTTTATCAAGCGTTCGCAAAACTGGAAAAATATTTTTGACAATCAGACCGGGTTTATGCGCCCGAAGAAAAACGGTGGTTGGGACAAACCTTTTGATCCGAGGGAAGTGAACAACAATTTTACCGAAGGAAACAGTTGGCAGTATTCCTTTTTTGTACCACAGGATGTTCCGGGTATGATTGAAGCCTATGGTGGAAAGGATGCGTTTGAAGCAAAACTCGACGCGATGTTTGTGGCACCTTCGGAAACAACCGGCAGGGAACAGGTCGACATTACCGGACTGATAGGGCAATATGCACATGGGAACGAACCGAGTCATCATATGGCGTATTTGTATAATGCGATTGGAAAGCCGGAAAAAACGGCTGCAAAAGTAAAATACATTCTCGATACGTTTTATAAAAACACCCCAGACGGATTGATCGGGAATGAAGATTGCGGACAAATGAGTGCGTGGTATGTGTTGAGTAGTATGGGGATTTATGCCGTTACACCGGGACTACCGGTATGGAGTACAACCACACCGTATTTTGATAAAGTACTGCTTCATCTGGAAGATGGAACCACACGAACGATTACCAAAAAAACAACGGCAGACAGTCTTAAAAATCTGGGATTGAATTCGGATATCGTCGTGCTAAACGTTAGTGCATCGGATAAGATCGTGCCGGTTCCGGTAATCGAAGCCGAAAGCAAAGCGTTTAAAGACAAACAAACGATTACGATTCGTTCCGGAAATAAGGACGATAAATTGTATTATTCGGATGGTTCCGCTTCCCAAAAACAATTTGTTCCGTATACGAAACCGGTTACGATTGGGAAATCGGCGGTGATTCGGGCGTATGCCGAAAATAACGGAAAAAAAAGTGCAATAGTGGAAGCATCCTATTTTAAAAAAGAAAACGACTGGACGCTAACGATTGCTTCTAAAAACCATCCGCAATACCACGCCGGAGGACCAGATGGATTGATAGACGGGATTCTCGGTACGGAAAACTGGCGGAAAGGAGATTGGCAAGGTTATCAGGGACAAAATTTTGAAGCGGTGATCGATCTGAATAAAGTACAATCGGTTTCGCAAATCGATGCCCGTTTTTTACAGGATAGCCGCGCCTGGATTCTTATGCCAACTAAAGTGGACTATTTTCTTTCGGACGACAATGTGCATTTTAAACCGGTAGCTACGGTAACCAATACGCTCGATGCAAAAAATACCGATGTGACGATACGAAATTTTAAAGCGGCGATCAAGAATACGAACGCGCGTTATGTGAAAATTGTAGCCTATAATTATGGGAGATTACCGGACTGGCACCAGGGTGCGGGTGGTGATGCCTATATCTTTATTGATGAAATTCAGGTAAAATAAAAAACACCTGACAGGTTTTCGAAACCTGTCAGGTGTTATATAGGGAATTCTGGTCTTTTTACTCTTTTACCGGGAAAAGCAGCGAAGCCACAACCGATACAATCAAAATACCACCTACGATTAGTAAAGAAACCGGCGAGGAGATATGAAAGAACGGTGAGATAAGCATTTTAATACCTATAAAACTCAAAATAACGGCCAATCCGTACTTTAATCGGCTAAACATATACATGAAGTTGGCTAAAAGAAAATAAAGCGCTCTAAGGCCTAAAATCGCAAAAATATTCGATGTGTACAGGATAAATGGATCGTCCGGAGCAATAGCGAAGATTGCCGGAATACTATCGACTGCAAAAATAAGATCCGTAAATTCAATTACCGCAACAACTACCAATAGCGGTGTTGCCATTTTGATTCCGTTTTTAACGGTGAAAAACTTATCACCATCGTAGTTTTCGCTCACTTTAAAAAAGCGATGGATTAGTCGGGCACCAGGGCTTTTGGTAAAGTCTTTGTCACCGTCGTCACCATCTTCGGCAAACCAGGATTTGATACCGGCTATAACCAGGAAAACACCAAAAATAGACAGCACTACATTAATTCGGGCAGCATGACCAAAAAGATCCATTTCCGGTAAGTAGGTCATGTTGATCAATTCCACTCCGGTGAAAATAAAAATCGCCCGGAACACTAACGCACCTATGATTCCCCAAAAAAGGACTTTGTGGTGTAGTTCTTTTGGAACATTAAAAAACCCGAAAACGAGAATAAACACAAAGAGGTTGTCGACCGATAGCGCCTTTTCGATCCAGTAGGCCGATTGAAACTGGGTGAATTGTTCCAATCCCATAAAGTAATAAATAACCCCGCTAAAGCCCATGGCCAGCGAGATCCACACTACAGACCAAATGAGCGCTTCGCGGTTGGAAACCACATGACTCTTCTTGTTGAAAACGCCAAGATCGAGCAATAGCATGATAAAAATGATAACGGAAAATGCGGTTAGAATACCCGGATGATTAATTAAATGATCCATTGTTGGTTTTTTTAGTTTTTGCGAAAATAAGACTTCTTTTTTTACCCAAGGGAACGACTTGTAAGATATTGATTGTGAGTTTGTTGTGGCTTATTTTTTTGCTGTTGCTCATAAAGAAAAAAAATAAAAAAAGGATTTAAAACTTTGATTATCAATATTTTAAATCCTTTTTGATGTTTGAAAAAGAGTATTTTCTTGCGTAACGGGTCGTTTTAATTTTTTTTAATCCAATTTTTCCGTCAGTTTTTTAAATACCTTTTTAGGTTCTTTTCCTTCGTATAATATATCGTAAACGGCATCTATAATTGGCGTTTTGGCTTTGTATTCTTCGTTTAATTTATGGGCACTTTTGGTCGCATAGTAACCCTCGGCAACCATACTCATTTCCATTTGCGCCGATTTTACCGTATAGCCTTTTCCAATCATGTTGCCAAACATCCGGTTACGGGAAAAAACAGAATATCCGGTTACCAGTAAGTCGCCCAGATAAGCCGAATCGTTGATGTTGCGCTTCATTTTGTGTACTTTCTTGATAAACTTTTTCATCTCGCGGATGGCATTGCTCATCAATAAAGCCTGAAAATTATCACCATAGCCCAAACCGTGTGCAATTCCGGCGGCAATGGAATAGATGTTTTTTAACATCGCGGCATATTCGGTGCCGACAATGTCGTCCGAAATTTTGGTTTTAATATAATGACTGTTCAGATTTTTGGCCATTACTTTGGCGGTTTTCATATCGCCACAAGCTATCGTCAAATACGATAAACGTTCCAAAGCCACTTCTTCTGCGTGACACGGACCGGTAATCACGCCAATATTGTCGTATGGAATATTATAGGTTTTATGGAAATGTTCGCCAACGATCAGACTGGTTTCCGGAACAATTCCTTTAATTGCCGAAAAAATGATTTTGCCTTCGAGGCTAACCGTCAATTTTTCCAGTTCGCCGCTTAAAAAAGCCGATGGAATGGCAAAAATTACATAATCGGCATAAGCAACCGCCTCGTTTATGTCGTTGGTTAAAAGTAATTTAGTGGTGTCGAATTCAACAGAACTCAGGTAATTCGGATTGTGTCTGTTTTGTTTGATATGTTCGATAGCATAGGTGCTTCTCATGTACCATGCTATTTCCGAAAGGTTTACGCATAACATCTTTGCAATGGCCGTAGCCCAACTTCCCCCGCCTATTACTGCAAATTTTGGATGGTCACTCATTATCGTTTTTAATTTATGAATCCAAATGTACTTAAAAACATAGGAAGTACAAAGTATAGGCTGTAAAAGTGCTTCCCGCTGTTAAAATCCGATCCGAAAATCCGAAAAAAGAAAAATGGCACGCAAATTGGTTACCGTGTTATAATAAAAACCCCGAAGTTATGAAAACGATAAAATTACTTTTAGCTTTACTAATCACGCCCATACTGTTATCGTCTTGTTCTATTAACTATGACGACGGTTATGTTGGCGGAAATGAGACACTTCCACAACTAATGAATCGTTATGAATTATGGTATGTGGATTATGACCGGACAACCGGAAACGGAGATATTCCGTTTTTGTCACGGGCTTTTACAATCTCGTTTGTCAACGGAAATCTTTTTGCCAATAACAACCTGGTCGGAATCGGTTCTACCGGAAACGGCTATGGAATTAATGTAGGGTATTATGATTTTTATCCGGATGCCATCCGATTTTTTCACAATGTCTACGGACAATACAATCTGGAAGTAACCCGATTCAGTGCCAATGAAATCCGCTTGTACGACCGAAATCAGAATACGTCCTATTATCTGGTGGGTTACCAACGCAACGGATTTGATTATAATCGTTTGTTTTACGATAATATTACCTATTTTCTACAGGAATACAAAGCCTGGGAAAAAGTATATACCAGTCAGTATGGTGCTTTAAACGATTTTGATCACGAAAACTTTGTTCAGTTTCTGTCCACCGGAAATAATTTCAGATCCTCACAGGATGCTTCCGGAACACCGGTAAATAACATTTATTGGGATTTTACAGGAGGCTACGGAATCTATAATGTGCCGGGAAATGCCTATGCGAAAACTTTAACATTAGATTATGATTTCTGGGGCAATGAAGCGTTTCGATTAACCGTTATTAATGATAGTAGAATTCGACTGTTTCATCAGGCTTCGGGTACGACCTACGAATTTCAGGGAAGAGGATTTATCCAGTACCTTAAAGAAGGCGGACTGAAGCGTGTTAAACAGAAGGAACTCAAGTTAAGTTAAAATAAGTTACTATTTTTTGTTTTTGGTGAAGAAAGGCGCTCCGGATTTTTTCGGGAGCGCCTTTCGTTTTTTAGAATTCGGAAAGGGTTAGTAACTCATTTCTACGATTTCGCGTACTTTTTCAAGGGTGATGTTCTGACGTTCGCCCATCGCTTTCCATCCTCTTTCCTGAAAACGGTCTACGATAAAATCGGCTGTTTTTTCATAGTCGGTGGTATAATTGGAAATTTTGGTATCCATTCCCATCGTATGGAAAAACTGTACGGTTTTTTCGATGGCCTGAGTGGCTTTTTCTTCTACCGTTTCGCCGCTTACATTCCAGATGCGTTCGCCGTATTGTGCCAATTTTTCTTTTTTGGTTTCAAACAGCACACGGTATAGGTTCGGACCGATAATAGCCAGTGTTCGGGCATGATCGATTTCGTATAAGGCGGTTAGCTCGTGTCCGATCATATGTGTTGCCCAATCGGTTGGAACTCCTTTTTGAATGAGTCCGTTTAAAGCCATCGTACAGCTCCACATAAAGTTGGCTGCCAATTTATAGTCGGTTGGATTCTCTACTACATCCGGTCCGATTTCGACTAAGGTTTGTAAGATACCTTCGGCGATACGATCCTGTAATAAAGCATCGTGCGGATAGGTAAGGTATTGTTCCATAACATGCGTAAAAGCATCAACCACACCATTTTGTAACTGGCGTTTTGGTAAGGATGCAATAACCGTTGGGTCACAGATGGAAAATTTTGGAAATAAAGCCGAACCGCCAAACGATAGTTTTTCCTGCGTTTCGTTAATCGTGATTACCGCTCCGGAGTTCATTTCACTTCCTGTAGCCGGTAAGGTTAATACCGTTCCAAACGGCATTGTGTTTTCTTTGATCAATAATCTTTTGTGCAGGATTTCTATTGGATTTCCGTCGAAATGTACGGCTGCCGATATAAATTTTACACCGTCGATAACTGAACCACCACCCACAGCCAGAATAAAATCCAGTTTTTGTTCGCGGATTACCGTTACGGCTTTCATCAGGGTTTCGTAGCGCGGATTCGGTTCGATACCGCCAAATTCTACAATTTCAAAACCTTGTAATGCGGCTTTAACCTGTTCGTAAACACCGTTTTTAAAGATGCTTCCGCCACCATAAGCCAGTAAAATTTTGCTGTTTTTCGGAACCAACTGTCCTAGTTTTTCCGTTTGCCCTTTTCCAAAAATTAAGTTGGTCGGGTTATATAATTCGAAGTTTAACATAGTGTATTTTTTAACAAAGGTATTTAACTACAAAACGAATGACGTTAATATAATGATAAAATAAACCGCATTTTGTCGGTTGTTTTAATGATGTTGTCGATATAAAGTGTTGACTTTTAAATGCTTGGTGGTTAATGCGTAAATTTATATATAACCAATTAAATAGTTGATGATGAAAACAATAGTACGCTCACTGCTATTTTGCAGCGCCTTGTTGTTAATGGCTGCCTGCGAAAACGAACCGGTTGTTTCTAATGCTACGGGTTCTGAAATGAACAAAACAGAAAATATCGTTTTTGATGTTTCCAATGCCTGTTATACTACCGATCTGATGGCGGGTCAATTTTATCTTGCCGGGAATGTGTATGTAAAAATGGATGCGAATAATGTGTATGTGATTTATAAGGCTATAAATGACTGGAAAATAAAAGCAACCCATTTGTATGTCGGGGATTGTAATCTGATTCCACAAACCAAAACCGGAAATCCGATTCCGGGGAAATTCCCATTGGCTACAAATAACCCTTCCGGTGTACAACAGGTGGTGTATACGATTGCCAAGTCCGGATTAGGCGATTGCTTTTGTATTGCGGCACATGCCGAAGTGTCCAGACCGGGTCAAAGTGAAACCGCCTGGGCGAAAGGGGAGAACTTTCCGGGTAGTAATTGGGCGATGTTTTTTAGTATTTGCAAATCCAATTGTGTGCTACAGGAAGAGCATTAAAAAGACTATTTTTTGTAAAAAAGATTATGGTCGATATAGTCCCATACTTTAATCGGTAACATTGGTTTGATGTTTTTACCGTTTTTGATATTGTCGCGAATAAACGTAGAAGATAATTCAATTACCGGAGCGCCAACTCTATGGATTTTTGGATGGTTGATAAATTCACTAGAGATTACTTCGGACGAAATTCGTGGATAAACAAAAATAGTGTGGTTTTGAAGGATTACTTCGTAGTTCTTCCATTTGTGAAGTGAATTCAGGTTGTCTTCACCCATAATCAATGAAAATTCATGATCCGGATATTTTTCCTGTAAATGCGCCAGCGTATTTACCGTGTAATTGGGTTGTGACAGCTTGAATTCAATATCGGAAGGCCTTATTTTGGAATAGTCTTCGGTTGCCAGAAAAACCATTTGAAGACGATGATAATCGTCCAGTAAACTATTTTTCTTTTTGTGCGGATTATGTGGTGTGACAACCATCCATATCTGATCCATATCGGTGTTTTCGGCCATATGATTGGCAATGATCAGGTGTCCGATATGAATGGGATTGAAAGTTCCGAAATAAAGCCCTATTTTCATGGGAATTACGTTGCTTGCTTATTGTACGAAATCACGAACCAGTTCGTAGGCCTCCTGTTTGGCGGTCTCGAGATCGTAATTTTTGATGATTCTGTCAAATTGTGGTGCCGTAGCCAGTTCTACTGAAGCTTTGGCGATACGCATGTTGATTTTGTCTTCACTTTCGGTGGAACGTTTTTTCAGACGGATTTTAAGCTCGTCAATACTTGGCGGCTTAACAAAGACCGCTAATGTTTGCTCCGGAAATTTTTTCTTAATACGCAATCCGCCGGCTACATCGATGTCGAAAATAACATTTTTTCCTTTGGCCCAGATACGTTCAACTTCAGTTTTTAGCGTACCGTAAAAATTATCGCGGTATACTTCTTCCCATTCCAGAAAATCTTCGGCTTTGATATGCTTTTTAAAATTTTCGAGTGAAATAAAGTAGTAATCGGTTCCGTCGATCTCTTCGCCTCTTGGTGCGCGGGACGTGGCCGATATGGAAAATTCCAGGTTTAAATCGTCTTTTCCTAATAAATGTCTGACAATGGTTGTTTTTCCCGAACCCGATGGTGCCGAGAAAACAATTAATTTCCCTCCTGTATTCATTGTTGTATTGTTGGGTACCGTAGTTATAAAACGTTTAGTACTTGTTCTTTAATTTTTTCTAATTCGTCTTTCATCTGTACCACCAGTTTCTGCATTCCGGCATGGTTGGATTTGGATCCCATGGTGTTGATTTCACGTCCCATTTCCTGTGTGATAAAACCGAGTTTACGCCCATTGGCTTCACTTCCGGAAAGGGTTTCCAGGAAATAATCCAGGTGGTTGCCCAAACGAACTTTTTCTTCGGTGATATCCAGTTTTTCCAGATAGTAGATCAATTCCTGTTCAAAACGGTTTTCATCAACATTGGCTTCCAGTTCCGTAATGGCATTTTGAAGTCGCTCTTTGATCAGTTGGATTCGTTCCGGATCCAATTGTAGTGCCTGTTCCATAAATGAACGGATATTGCCGATTCGCAAACGGAATTCTTTTTCCAGAGAGGCGCCTTCGTCTTTTCTGAAATTGTTGATGTTTACCAAAGCGTCGTTAATAACCGACTGAATCTGTTGCCATTCGTTTTCGTCGATTTCGTCTCTTTCGGTTTTTAGAGCATCCGGCATTCGTACGGCCATTTTCATTAATTCCGTAGCATCGGCTTCCGGTAAAATGTCCCGCATCTGACGGATATACGCTTTTACAATCGGAGCATTCACTTTGGTAGACGTCTCTTCTCCTGTTACTTCAATATACATCGAGAAATCCACCTTACCGCGTTCCAGTTGCTGTGCGATCTGGTTGCGAAGACCTAGTTCCATTTCGCGAAAAACAGAAGGCATACGCACATTAAGATCCAGTCCTTTACTGTTTAAGGATTTGATTTCTATGGTAATTTTCTTGGTTGGCAATTGCAATGATGCTTTACCAAAACCCGTCATCGATTGTATCATATAAAAATGTAATAGCTACAAATGTACTAAAAAGAGTTTAGTCTGTTAAAAAACTTAAGCAATGCCTTTTGATTCTGTCGGTTTTACTTTTTTCTGAGTAACGAGATAAACTCCGGTGAAGATCAGTAAGGACGAACCGATTTTAACCCAGCTTAATTCGTCTTTTCCAAGTCCGATCGCGAAAACGGAAGCAAAAAACGGTTGCAGGTAAATAAAAACGGCTACCGTAGTAGGTTTTAATTCCCGCATGGATAGCAGGTTTAACAGATAGGTTAAGAAAGTCGAGATCACAATCACAAAACCAATTTTCCAGTAAATGTCAAACGGAACGGAAGGCCAGTCGATTTGCTGAAATTCCTGCCAGCCAAATGGAATTACCATCAAAAATCCAAACAGGTAGATCCATTTTACAAAGGCATAAGCACTGTATTTGTCCATTAATTTTTTAACCAGAATCAGATAAAAGCCATAGGATACCGCGTTGATAAATACCAAAAAGTTGCCTAAAGCGGCATCTGGAGCATTGATCATGGATCGTCCGTATAAAATCAAAAGCAAGGTTCCGGCCAATCCGAGGATAATGCCGAAGATCTTTTGACGCTGCATTTTTTCTTTCATGATAAAAGCCGATAAAACGAGAACGATCATCGGTGTGGTAACCATTAATACGGCGCCCATAATCGGAGAAGTATAACTAAGTCCTTTAAAAAACGTGAGCATATTAAAGGCCACGCCAAAAAATGCGGCTGCAATAATCCGTGGGAAATCTTTTAAATCGATTTTCTGACTTTGCGACGGATTGGCAAGTGCCATTCCAAGCGCGGTGAGCCAGAATAATACCGTAGAACCGCCAACGCGCATAAAAATAAAACCGAACGCATCGACATGCGCCGGCATTACATCTTTGGCAATGGTAAACGTGACGCCATAAATGATGGCTACCGTCCAGGCAGCAATCAATGCATAGGTTCGTTTGCTCATTTAGCTTACAAAAGCAATCGCTGCTTCGACTACTTTCGGACTATTGCCTACAAATGCTTTTCCGTCGGCCAAAATAACCGGACGGTTTAAAAAAGTGTAGTGTTCCAGAATATAGCGTTTGAAATCCGGTTCGGACAGGGTTTCATTTTTAAGTCCCATTTCCTTATACAATTTGGCTCTTTTGCTAAACAGGACTTCATAACTACCCGTTAGTGCATGAATTTCTTCCAGTTGCTTTACCGTGATCGGCGTTTCTTTGATGTCTTGTAATACAAACGTATCCAGATTGGGAATTGTTTTTAAGATCCGTTTACAGGTATCGCAGGTTTTTAAATAGTATATTTTTCTCATGGTATAGGACGAAATAAATAAAGCTGCAAAATAACGATAAACCAAATAAATAATAGTTATGACAGTCTATATTTTAGTTGGTAAAAATTAAAAATTGCCGTTTTTCGAATAGGACTTTTACCTACATTAGCGAAAAAACAAAACATGAAAACAAGCTTTGAAATCACCCGAATGAACCGTCGGAAACTACTGGATGTGCTGGAAAATAATACGCTTGAGCAATTGAATAAAGTACCGGAAGGATTTAGTAATAACCTAATCTGGAATATCGCGCATATCGTAGTCGTACAACAAATGCTGGTCTATAAATTGTCGGGATTGCCAATGCAGATTTCGGATGCAATGGTGGATGCCTATAAACGTGGAACCAAACCGGAAGCCGATGTGACAGCCGATGAAGTTGAAACAATCAAACAATTGCTAACGGCAACAATCGATCAGACGGAAGCCGATTATAACGCCGGGATTTTTCGGGACTATACAGACTTTACCACCATGTCGGGTTTTGTGATTACCAATGCGCAACAGGCCATTGAATTTAACAATTACCACGAAGGAATTCACGTCGGTATTATGTTGAGTATCCGAAAATTTATTTAAGAATCAGGTACGGTTTTATACTGTCATACGGTAATAGCAATTCTCTCGGTCCATCGACATACGGGGCAATCTCATAAGTGTTATAGTATAAAACCAATCCTTTTTCGGAAAAGATATAAGTTTCCGGAAGTTGAAAGACTTCGTTTTCGAACATCAATCCGTTTTCATTAATCGGTTTTCCGGCCGGAATATTGAATTTTTCCCGGAATTTCTTTTCGGCATACGCCTGAAAACCTTTTTTGTCTTTTATAAAGTCTTCCGTAGGAATAACTTTTCCGGTTTTCGGTTGTAATATTATTGAACGTACACCGGAATAACCATGTGCACCTCCGGTAAACGTATAATGTTTTAAGGTGATGTTAATGATGTTTTCCGATTGGTAAACCACTTCGCCTTCAACGGTTGCTTCCCAGGCCGGCATCTTGTCGTTTGGAAACTGAGCAATCAGATCGGTATACGATTTTACAAAATCTTCCATCAGTTTCTGATAGTTGGATGCCGTATACGGCTGTTCTCCAAAATAAACTATTTCGCGAACGGTATTGAATACCGCATTATTAATACTGTCCTCGACAACCGGGCTGTTTTCGGCTATCGGAACATTTATTTTTACCTGAGTGCATGTAGAATCACACGGCTTTTTACTCTGCTTTTCATAAGCGATATTTTCGAATTGCAATTCCTTTTTTTCGCAGCTAGTAACGAAAAGTCCGATAAGTAGAAAATAAACGATCTGTTTCATGGTAAAAATGTGTTAATAATATATAAAGGTACGGCTTTCTGTGCGGTTGACAGAAAATAAAAAGTAAATTTGCTTAGTTTATACGATAAAAATCAGAAAAAAGATATGAAATTTAATACAAAAGCAATACACGGAGGACAGCATCACGACCCGAGTACGGGAGCCGTTATGCCACCGGTATATCAGACATCGACTTATGTGCAAACCAGCCCGGGTGTTCCTTTAAATGAATACGAATACAGCCGCGCAGCAAACCCGACAAGAACGGCTTTGGAAAATGCATTGGCCAGTATTGAAAACGGAACCCGAGGTTTGGCATTCTCGTCAGGACTTGCGGCAACCGATTGTGTGCTTCGTTCGTTAAAAGCCGGTGATGAGGTAATCGCAATGGACGATTTATACGGAGGAACCTACCGTATGTTTACCCGTATTTATAAGGATTCCGGAATCGTTTTCCATTTTGTGGATATGAACGATCTGAATAAATTCGAATCACTTATCAATGCCAATACGAAATTGGTTTGGGTGGAAACGCCAACAAACCCGTTGATGAAACTGGCGGATATTGCTGCGATTGCTACAATCACGCAAAAACATAAAATCCTTTTTGCAGTGGATAATACTTTTGCCACACCGTATTTGCAAAAACCGTTGGATTTGGGTGCGGATATCGTAATGCATTCGGCTACAAAATACCTTGGTGGACATTCGGATGTTATCGCCGGAGCCTTAATTGTAAAAGATAAAGAATTGGGCGATCAGTTGCATTTCCAGCAGTTTGCTACCGGAGCAACTTTAGGACCACAGGATTCATTTTTGGTATTGCGTGGAATCAAAACCTTACACCTTCGTGTGCAAAGACATTGTGAAAACGGTGAAAAAGTGGCTGAGTTCCTTGTAAGCCACCCGAAAGTGGAAAAAGTATATTACCCGGGGTTGCCTTCGCATCCGTTTCATGAAATTGCCAAAAAACAAATGATTGGTGGTTTCGGTGGAATGGTAACCTTTACCTTCAAATCCGGTAAAAAAGAAGACGCCATCGACTTCCTGGAAAAAGTAAAAGTATTTACACTGGCAGAATCATTAGGTGGAGTGGAGTCATTGGCCAATCACCCGGCTTTAATGACACACGCTTCTATTCCGGAAGACAAACGTAAAGAAATCGGTATCTCCGATGACCTGGTTCGATTGAGTGTAGGTGTAGAAGATATCGAAGATCTGATCGAAGATTTAAAACAAGCATTAGCCTAATAAATAAAAAAACCGGGATTCTAGAATCCCGGTTTTTTTATTTTATGATCAAATAATTTTATACTAGTTTAAATAGTAGATGTAACCTACGTTTAACCAAACCAACCAGTCGTTGTGTTTGTTTTCCGGATAGCGTGTCGGATCCGGACTCATACCATCAACCCAGTTGGAGAAATAATATTGCATACGAAGGTCAATCATTAAATCGGATAACTCCGTTAGTTTATATCGGGTTCCTACACTCGACACAACAGACCATGTTGTTCCGCTGTCGTTACGTACGGCTCCTATATATTTTTCAGGGGTTACATTTGGATTGGTTCCTAAATTGGGACCTAAAGTAGAATAAGCTTCAGTTGTAAAATAATTAAAATGCGCTCCTAAACTTACAAACGGTGCCCAGGCACCTGGTGTAACGGAAAAATCACGAATGCTAAACGGGTAATATTCCAATTGCATTCCTAAATCGGTTACTGCAGTGGATCCGCGCATACCTCTAAGCTGATTCGCCATCACCGATTGACGACTGTCTTCAACCCATTTACCAAAGTGTTTCAGTTTGGTTTTATTATAAGATAATTCCGTACGTAACTTGAAGTGATCATTAAAATAAGTCTCCGGAGTATAACAACTACAGTCGGCTCTGTAAGAAAAATTCAGATAGTGTACGATACCAATACCATATCCGGTATTGCCGGCATCTGTGCTCAGGTTGTCTCTTTCCCCGTAATCCGACTGGAAAGCTACAGGACCCGCAATTACTCCTATTTCGTGAGAAAATCCGAATTGCGCTTTAACTGATGTACTGCTCCCTAACGCAAGGGTAAAAAGGAGGAATAGAATTTTTCTTCGCATTTTTAACTAAAAGATATAACTTTTCCTGACAAATATATAAAAACATAATTTCATTGTGATAAAAAAAAGCGTTATATTGAAAATATAATCGATGAACGGGATTTTTTGTTTTCACGAAGCGGTAAAAGTTAAATCGATGACAGATATACGACATACAAAAAATGAAATAATTGCGTTTTAGTCTATATTTGTAAATCAATCTGCCGGTTAATGAAAAAAATATTATATAGCATCTTTGTATTACTGTTTGTAACTCCTTTTTTTGCGCAGCAAAACCAGCTTTGGAGAGGCTTTTTTTCCTATGCTGAGGTGACGGATGTAGCCGCTACGCCGATACGGGTGTTTGCCACTTCTGAAAATGCGGTTTTTTCAAAAAGCCTGGTAACAAATGAGTTAAAGACAATAACTTCTATTAATGGATTTAAAGCCGAAACGATTACAGCCATGCATTTTAGTGTGACGTATAATAAAACGTTTGTGGGGAATGATAACGGTTTGTTGCTGGTGGTGAATCAGGTTGACGGAAGTGTTTTTAATGTGGTGGATATCGTAAATAAGCCATCCATCGCACCCAATAAGAAAAAAATCAATCATATTTACGAAAACGACGGGAAACTCTACATCTCTTGTGATTTCGGACTTTGTGTGTATAATCTGGCGGCTATGGAATTCGGGGATACCTATTTTATAGGTCCTACAGGTCAGGAAGTCGAAGTGTTGCAAACCACGGTTTTTAATGGTATGATCTACGCGGTTACCCGCAATAACGGAATTCGCCGGGCTAGTGTGGCCAATCCGAATCTAATCGATTTTTCTCAGTGGCAGGAATTCGATGCCGGATCGTGGTTGGGAGCAGTAACATTCAATAACCGATTGTTGTTAGCAAATGCCAATAACCGAATGTATAGTTATACGAATGCAGCCATTCAGGAAGTGTATACGACTATGCAACAGGCTGTGGATTTTAAAAGTTTTAATGACCGACTGGTGTATACGTCGGCAAATCATGTCTATGTATTTGATCCGGCAATGGTTTTGCTGGCACATATCACCCAAATACCCGATGTTGTGACCACATTTACCTGTGGTGTGGCAACAGGAAATAATATTTTTATAGGGACTAAGGATAAGGGAATGTATAGTACGACTACAACCAATAGTATGGTCTTTCAAAATAATACTCCAGACGGTCCGGTGCGGAATAAAATCTTTTCCTTAAAAAAAGCGCCAAGCGCGCTTTGGGCGGTTTATGGTGACTATAACCGTTTTTATAATCCGTATCCGTTGGATGCTTTTGGAATCAGTAAGTTTAAAGAGAGCAGTGGCTGGAGTTTAATTCCGTATGAGGAATTAAGCGGTGCAAAATCGCTTAGCAGGGTGACGCTTAATCCGAATAATGAAAATCAGGCGTTTGTGAGTTCGTATTATTCCGGGCTTTTAAAAATAGAAAATGAGGCATTGGTTACGCTTTATACGCAGCTAAATACGGGTAATAACGGATTGGAGTCGTTACCACCTCCTAACAATAATGATATCCGGATCAATGGACCCGCCTTTGATCGAAGAGGGAATCTTTGGATGACCAATAGTATGGTGGCAAAAGGACTCAAAGTATTACGGGCCGATAACCAATGGGTGTCCTACGATTTGTCTAATGTAACGGTACAACCGGAATCCGATAGTTATGCGCCATTAATTGTGGATAAAAATAATACCAAGTGGATTCCATCGCTAAATAATGGACTTATTGGATTTAACGAAAACTACGGTAATAAATTTATAGTGATCAAAACTGGTACGGATAGCGGAAATCTGCCGGATAATGATGTGAGAGTCGTTGCGGTTGATACCCGAAACCAACTCTGGATTGGAACCAATAAAGGATTGCGCGTCCTGCCAAGTGTGGATCGCTTTTTAACAGAAACCAGTCTGACGACAAATGCGATTATTATTCTGGAAGATAATCTGGCACAGGAGCTTTTTTATCAACAGGTAATTCTGGATATTGCGGTCGACGGATCGAATAACAAATGGTTGTCTATTGCCGGTGGCGGTGTTTTTCAGGTGTCGCCAAACGGACAGAGCGTACTGCATAAATTTACGAAGGAAAATTCCCCTTTGCCAAGTAATAATATCAGCGATATTGAAATTGACGGCGTTACCGGGGAGGTGTTTTTTGCAACCGATAAAGGAATGGTTTCGTATCAGGGAACCGCAACAAAGGCCAATGAAAACCTGAATAATGTATATGTGTTTCCGAATCCGGTGCGCCCGGGATTTGAAGGCGACGTAAACATCAGTGGACTAATTGATAAGGCCAATGTAAAGATTACCGATATCGAAGGAAATCTGGTGTACGAAACGACTTCACAAGGAGGTACGATAACATGGGATACGCGGGCATTCGGGAAATATAAAGTGGCTTCCGGGGTTTATATGATCTTTATTTCTTCGGAAGACGGCTCTGAAACCAAAGTCAAAAAAGTAATGGTGATTCGGTAATCCGACCGGGAAATTTTAATTATAAGATGCTTGTCAAAACAAAAGCAATAGTGCTTAGTTCCATACGGTTTCAGGAAAAAAGCCTGATTGTAAAATGTTTTACCCAATCCGACGGGCTAAAATCGTATTTTGTACAAAGTGCTTTTTCCGGAAAAAAAAGTAATCAGAAAATTGCCTATTTCCAGCCACTGACGTTGTTGGAAATCGAAGCCAGTCATAAAAATAAAGGAACACTCGAACGGTTTAAAGAAGTAAAACTGGCAACACCATATATGACCGTTAATGTCGATGTGGTGAAGAGTACCATCGTAATTTTTGTTTCCGAAATGCTTCATAATTGTATCCGCGAAGAAGAACAAAACGAAAACCTCTTTGCATTTCTGGAAACCGCGCTGCTTTGGCTGGATACGCACGACGAAGTGGCCAATTTTCACCTGATGCTGCTGATGGAAATCACCAAATTCCTTGGATTTTATCCGGATGTCTCCAATGATGAATATGCCTTTTTTGAAATGACCGAAGGGATGTTTGTGCCTTTTCATGGAATTACCTGTCTTACGGAACAGGATACACTGTTGTTTAAGAAGTTAAAGGAGCTGAAGTTTGATAGCGACCAAAAGATTTTTAACGGAAAAGAACGGCAAATACTACTCAAAATACTACTCGATTATTATACCTTTCACTTCGACGGATTTAAAAAACCAAGGTCGCTGGAAGTGCTCAAAGAAGTTTTTCAGTAAAAAACAACAAAAAGTCTTTGCAAACCATCTATTTTCTAATTGTCTTAACTAAGAATTATTCAAAAATCCTTACTTTCGCAAATTGATTAGAAAAAACGATAAAATGAGTACGAAATTTACTGAATACAAAGGACTTGATTTGCCAACAGTAGCATCTGAAGTGCTTGAATTTTGGAAAAAACAGAACATCTTTGAACAGAGCATCACTTCCCGTGAAGGAAACCAGCCGTTTGTGTTTTTCGAAGGACCGCCATCGGCAAATGGTCTTCCCGGAATTCACCACGTAATGGCGCGCTCCATTAAAGATATTTTTTGTCGTTATAAAACTCAGAAAGGATACCAGGTAAAACGTAAAGCCGGATGGGATACGCATGGATTACCGGTAGAATTAGGAACCGAAAAAGAGCTGGGAATTACCAAAGAAGATATCGGAACCAAGATCACCGTAGCCGAATACAACGAAGCGTGTAAACGAACCGTGATGCGCTATACGGATGTATGGAATGACCTGACCGAAAAAATGGGGTATTGGGTGGATATGGAAAATCCGTATATCACCTACAAATCCAAATATATGGAAACCGTTTGGTGGCTTTTAAAGCAGATCTACAATAAAGATTTGTTGTACAAAGGATACACCATTCAGCCGTACTCGCCAAAAGCCGGAACCGGATTGAGTTCGCATGAAGTGAACCAGCCGGGAAGTTACCGCGATGTGACCGACACGACTATAGTGGCGCAGTTTAAAGCGATCGATGCAACATTGCCGGAAGCCTTACAAGGTTTCGGAGTGGTGCACTTTTTAGCCTGGACGACTACACCATGGACGTTACCGTCGAATACCGCGTTAACTGTTGGTCAGAAAATCGATTATGTATTGGTGAAAACCTTTAACCAGTATACCTTCGAGCCGATCAATGTGGTGTTGGCAAAACCGCTATTGGCAAAACAATTTGCCGGGAAATATTTCCTGTCTGAAAACGAAGAAGACTTTGCGAATTACAAAGCTGAAGATAAAAAAATACCGTATACCGTTTTAGCCGAAGTAAAAGGAGCTACCCTGGTAGGAACCCGTTACGAACAATTGTTGGACTATGCGTTACCATATCAGAACCCGGAAAATGCGTTCCGCGTGATTTCGGGTGATTTCGTAACCACAGAAGATGGTACCGGAATCGTACATACGGCGCCTACATTTGGTGCAGACGATGCCAAGGTAGCAAAAGAAGCCACACCGGAAGTGCCGCCAATGTTGGTATTGGACGATGCCGGAAATCCGGTTCCTTTGGTAGACTTACAAGGTAAGTTTGTCAAACAGATGGGAACGGAAATGGGTGGTAAATACGTTAAAAACGAATATTATAACGATGGAGAAGCGCCGGAGCGCTCGGTGGATGTCGAAATTGCGATCCACTTAAAAGAAGCGAACAAAGCCTTTAAAGTCGAAAAATATGTACACAGTTATCCACATTGTTGGAGAACCGATAAACCGATCCTGTATTATCCGTTGGATTCCTGGTTTATCAAAGTAACCGAAGTAAAAGATCGTATGTTTGACTTAAACGAAACGATCAACTGGAAGCCAAAAGCAACGGGTGAGGGACGTTTCGGAAACTGGTTAAAAAATGCAAACGACTGGAATTTATCGCGTTCCCGTTATTGGGGGATTCCGTTGCCAATCTGGAGAACGGAAGATAAAACCGAAGAGATGCTTGTCGGTTCGGTAGAAGAGTTATATACTGAAATTGAAAAAGCCATCGCAGCCGGAGTTCAGGTGGAAAATCCGTTTAAAGGCTTTGTGATTGGCGATATGAGTGAAACAAACTACGAGTTGGTGGATCTTCATAAAAATGTGGTGGATAACATTACATTAGTATCAGCTAGCGGTAAACCGATGAAACGAGAAAGCGATCTGATCGATGTTTGGTTCGATAGTGGTGCGATGCCGTATGCGCAATGGCATTATCCGTTTGAAAATAAAGAATTGGTAGATGATCAGTTGGCTTTTCCGGCCGATTTTATCGCCGAAGGAGTCGATCAAACACGCGGATGGTTCTACACCTTGCATGCAATCGCCACATTGGTGTTCGATAAAGTGGCGTATAAAAACGTTGTATCGAATGGATTGGTGTTAGACAAAAACGGACAAAAAATGTCCAAAAGATTAGGGAATGCTGTCGATCCGTTTGAGACTTTAAAGGAGTATGGACCCGATGCGACCCGATGGTATATGATTGCCAATGCAAATCCGTGGGATAATCTGAAATTTGATATTGAAGGTGTGGCGGAAGTACGCCGAAAGTTCTTCGGAACATTGTACAATACGTATTCGTTCTTTGCGTTATATGCTAACATCGATGGTTTTAGTTATACAGAAGCGGAAGTGCCATTGGCGGAACGACCGGAAATTGATCAGTGGATCCTTTCGGAATTAAATACGTTGATTAAAAATGTCGACGAGTATTATGCCGATTACGAACCGACGAAAGCGGCACGTGCTATATCCGATTTTGTTCAGGAAAATCTGAGTAACTGGTATGTGCGTCTTTGCAGAAGACGTTTCTGGAAAGGGGAATATGCGCAAGATAAGATTGCGGCGTATCAAACGTTATACAGTTGTTTGCTAACGGTAGCCAAATTAAGCGCGCCGATTGCGCCGTTCTTTATGGATAAACTTTACAAAGATTTAACCCAGGCTACACAGTCGGAAAACTACGATAGTGTACATTTGGCCGAGTTTCCGGTGTACGTTGAAAACTTTGTTAATAAATCGTTGGAGAGCAAAATGCAGAAGGCGCAGACCATTTCGTCGCTGGTGTTATCCCTGCGTAAAAAAGAAATGATTAAAGTGCGTCAACCGTTGCAAAAGGTAATGATTCCGGTACTTGACGATGATCAACGTGCTGAAATCGAGGCGGTTTCCGACCTGATTAAAGCCGAGGTAAATGTGAAGGAAGTGGAGTTGTTGGATGATGCTTCCGGAGTATTGGTGAAACAAATCAAGCCAAACTTTAAAGCCTTAGGGCCGCGATTTGGCAAGGATATGGGGTTGATTTCTAAGGAGATACAGAATTTTTCTCAGGAGCAAATCAATCAATTGGAGAAAGAAGGGGTGTTAACACTTGTTATATCAGAAAAAAGTGTTAATTTAACAACTGAAGATGTTGAGATTTCTTCACAGGATATTGAGGGTTGGCTGGTAGCTAATTCCGGCGGAATTACAGTGGCATTGGATATTACCATATCCGATGAATTAAGAAAAGAAGGTATCGCCAGAGAATTAGTTAACCGTATCCAGAATATCCGTAAAGATTCGGGATTAGAAGTAACGGACAAAATTAAAGTGCATCTGCAAAAAGACCTGCAATTGGAAAATGCAGTCAGTAGCAATGAAGATTATATCAAAGCAGAAACGTTAACCGAAACTTTAATTTTTGAAGAACAACTCAACAATGGTATAGAAATTGAGTTTGATGACATTAAAACTAGAGTATTAATTTCAAAATAAAAAGAAATTATGGTGGATGAAAAAATAAGATATTCCGACGCTGATTTAGCCGAGTTCAGAGAGATCATCTTAAAGAAAATGGAAAAAGCAAAAGCCGATTTGGATCTGATTAAAAGTGCTTATCTGAATGACCTGAATAATGGTACCGATGATACATCACCAACATTCAAAGCCTTTGAGGAAGGAAGCGAGACCATGTCGAAAGAAGCAAACTCTCAGTTGGCGATCCGTCAGGAAAAGTTTATCAGGGATTTAAAAAATGCATTAATCCGAATTGAAAACAAAACCTATGGTATCTGTAAAGTTACCGGAAAATTAATAAGTAAAGAAAGATTAAAACTCGTTCCGCATGCGACTATGAGTATCGAAGCGAAAAATTTACAACGTTAATCTTTTCAAAATATCTCGAAAACGCTCCGTAAGGAGCGTTTTTATTATATAATTCTTTTATTTTTGCTGTCAAATTATTGAAAATGTCTTTACGAAAAGCTTATTTGTTAGTAATACTGGTCCTTGTTGTTGATCAGCTTTCTAAAATCTATATCAAAACCAATTTCGCGCTCAACGATGAAGTCTATGTTTTTGAGTGGTTCCGTATCCATTTTATCGAAAATGAAGGAATGGCATGGGGTGTCGAAATACCCGGAGCCTACGGTAAACTGTTTTTAACCTTATTCCGAATTGTAGCCGTATGCGGAATCGGATACTGGTTGTATGATTCGGTAAAGAAAAAGTGTTCCAACTACCTGATTGTAGCGGTGGCATTAATTCTGGCCGGTGCTTTTGGTAATATTATTGATTCGGTTTTTTATGGCGTGATCTTTAACGACAGTATTCACGAACCGGCAACTTTATTTGCTTCCAATCCCTACGGAACCTGGTTCCACGGAAAAGTGGTCGATATGTTGTATTTCCCGATCTGGGAAGGTAACCTGCCAAAATGGTTACCGCTTTGGGGTGGTAAACACTTCACCTTCTTTAATGCAATCTTTAACGTAGCCGATATGGCGATATCCGTAGCTGTAGGAATGCTGATCGTGTTTAACAAAAAAGCCTTCGGAAAATAAAAAAACAAAAGCGTCAGAGATGACGCTTTTTTTATTGCTGTTGTCCCGGAGCAAAAGGCTTGGCGCTTTTGGTTCCGTAAATTTTCTTCGCTTGACCCGGAGGAAGCGGCTTACCGGAATTGCTGTTTCCGGTCGTGTGAACCGTTGTGCTGCAACCGAAAAGGATAAGTGCAAAACTGCAACCTAAAAGTACGACAAATGATTTCATAAGCTAAAAATTATAAATTTTATCTGGGGTAATACAATAATCCAAAGCGATATCGCTCTCAAATACATCGGCAATCGCATTTTCGGCCTCAAAAAACGACAATCCAACCTTAATCACATCTTCTTTGCATTCCGAAAGAAAACGGTCGTAAAAGCCTTTTCCGTAGCCAACGCGATGTCCGTTCGTGTCAAAAGCCAATAGCGGAACAAAAACCACATCGATTTTTGTCGATGGAACTTCAATCCCGTCTATCGGTTCCGGAATGTTGTATTCGTTTTTCCGGATCTTCGTACTATCGGTTAACAAATAATGTACCATTTTTCCGGTTTCAAAATCCGATTTCGAAATAACAGTTTCTTTGTCTTTACCAGCCAGGATTTGTAAAACAAACTCGGTGTCGACTTCATTTTGCTCTGTGATCGGAAGAAACAAATGATAATAGGTATGATCCCAGATGGCAACCTGCAATAAACGGTTGGCGATTTCGAGACTTTTGGTTTCGATTGCTTCCGGTGAAAGTGCTTTTCGCAATTCCTTATATTTTTTTCGCAGTTCGCGTTTAGTCGTCATGGCTTAAAGAAGTTGAAATATGATAAATCGCATCACCCTGATATACAATTGGTGATTCGTTTACATTGATAATATAACCGGAATTTGGCGCTTTTAGCTTGTGTTCTTCTTTGCCATACGGATCGGAAACCACAGCAAGTAAATCGCCGCGTTCTACATACTGACCAATTTCGGTATTACTGTGAAACAAACCGGAAAAACGGGCGCGCACCCAGGTCGATTTTTCAATATAAATGATTTTGTTTTCCGGCGTACTGGTCTTTTGTCTGTCGTTTAACATATGCAGGTAGTCCAATACTCTTTTGGCGCCATCCACACCCTGTTCGGTTATGGTGTTGTTGATGTCGTTGGATTTTCCACCTTCAAAAAGCAGCATTTTTACACCCAGTTTATGACAGGCACTGCGAAACGAACCGTTGATGTTTTTTGAAAACAACGCAAACGGCGCGTGAAAAACATCGGCCAGTGCTTTTAATTCGGTATTGTCCGGAATAATTCGGATTTGTGCGGCGTTAAAACGACTGGCGCCACCGGCATGAAAATCGATAGCATAATCCACATGGGGAATGATTTCTTTTAGTAGATAATAGGCAAACCGACTGGCCAGTGAACCGGTTTTGCTACCTGGAAAAACACGGTTTAGATCACGCCCATCCGGGAATTCACGTGTTTTGTTGACAAATCCGAAAATGTTAATGATCGGAATACAGATAATCGTCCCGATTTTGGGTTTGTTGATTTTCTGTACGATGAGCTGTCGGACAATTTCCGTCCCGTTGATTTCGTCTCCGTGTAATCCGGCCGTAAATAAAACGGTTGGCCCGTCTACTTTCGAGCGTTCTACAATGATTGGGATTTTTAATTTGGTCATTGTGTGAAGCTTGGCAATTTCCATGTTGATGGTCTTGCTTTCACCCGGTAATACAGTCTCTTTTAGTATCGTAATGCCTTTGTGCTGGTAACTCATAAATATAATCAAAAGATAAAAGTAACGATTTCTACCGTATGCCGGTTAAGTTGATACTGTTTTTCGGTTATCAAAAATGTTATTTGTAAATTTGAATGCAATTCCGAAAATAGCAGACTTACAATGAGTATTCCTTCTTTAGAGCTTCAGATACAAACCTTACCCGATAGTCCGGGTGTTTATCAATATTACGATAAAGACGGGAAAATTTTATATGTCGGAAAAGCCAAAAACCTCCGGAAACGGGTGGCTTCCTATTTTAACAAAGTACACGATACGGCCAAAACGAACGTTCTGGTCAAAAAAATCGTATCCATTAAACATATTGTGGTTCCAACGGAGACGGATGCACTTTTATTGGAAAACAACCTGATCAAGAAATTGCAGCCGCGGTATAATGTGTTGTTAAAGGATGATAAAACGTATCCGTGGATTTGTATTAAAAAAGAACCGTTTTCCCGGATATTCCCAACCCGTAATATGGTAAAGGACGGATCTGAGTATTTCGGCCCGTATACCAGTTTTAAAACGGTAAATACGCTATTGGAACTCATCAAGGAGTTATATCCGTTGCGTAACTGTAATTATGATCTGAGTAAGTCGAATATCGATAGCGGAAAATTTAAAGTATGCCTCGAATATCATATTGGGAACTGTAAAGGGCCTTGTGAAGGTTATGAATCGCTGGAAAATTATCAGCGGCAGGTTGATGCGATCCGTGAAATCCTGAAAGGGAATTTTAAAGAAAGTTTAAAGGACTTCAAAAAGCACATGACGACTTTGGCCATGGAAATGAAGTTTGAAGAAGCCCAAAAAATAAAAGAAAAAATCGAAGTCCTGGAAAATTACCAGGCCAAGTCGACAATCTTAAATCCGAAAATTTCGAATATCGATGTGTTTTCAATCGTGTCGGACGAAAGTATGGCGTATGTCAATTTTCTTCAGATTTCACATGGCGCGATTATTCGGTCGCATACGATGGAGCTGAAAAAGAAACTTGAAGAAACCGATCAGGAATTATTAGAGCTGGCCATAGTAGAGCTACGGGAACGTTTTCGTTTGAATTCGAAAGAGATTATCGTGCCTTTCGAAATGGATTTTGGAGAAGCTTTAAAAGTAACCGTTCCGAAATTGGGCGATAAAAAACAAATTCTGGATTTGTCCGAACGAAATGCAAAATACTATCGTTTGGATCAGCTAAAGCAAATTAAGATTGTCGATCCGGACCGACATACCAACCGGATTATGGCGCAAATGCAAAAAGACCTGCGTTTGCCGGTCGAACCGCGGCATATCGAATGTTTCGATAACTCCAATATTCAGGGAACGAACCCGGTTTCGGCCTGTGTGGTGTTTAAAGATGGAAAACCGAGTAAAAAGGATTACCGCCATTTTAATATCAAAACCGTCGAAGGACCCAACGACTTTGCCTCGATGGAAGAGGTGGTATACCGTCGTTATAAACGACTGCTTGACGAAAACCAGCCTTTGCCACAACTGATTATTATCGACGGTGGTAAAGGACAGTTGTCATCCGCTTTAAAAAGTTTGGAAGAATTGGGATTGCGTGGTAAAATTGCCATTATCGGTATTGCGAAACGACTGGAAGAAATCTACTATCCGGGCGATTCGGTGCCGTTATATCTCGATAAAAAATCCGAAACCCTGAAAACGATTCAGCATCTTCGGAACGAAGCGCACCGTTTTGGGATTACATTCCATAGGGATAAAAGAAGTAAAAACGCCTTGCAGACCTCTATAGAAACCATTCCGGGTATCGGTGAAAAAACCATGATTACGTTGTTGAAGCATTTTAAATCGGTAAAAAGATTGACTCAGGCATCAGAAAAAGAAATTTCTGAGGTCGTTGGGCTTTCAAAAGCCAAAAAAATTACCGAATTTTACAAGGCAACCAATTCGACCAAGTGATATGAAAAAAAGACTACTGCTACTTTTGTGCCTATGTTTGATACAGTCGGTACTGGCACAGGATAAAAGACCCAAAGTCGGAGTTGTATTGAGTGGTGGTGGTGCAAAGGGACTGGCGCATATTGGGGTGTTAAAAGTACTGGAAGAAGCAGGCGTTCAGGTCGATTATATCGGTGGAACCAGTATGGGCGCGATTATTGGCGGATTGTATGCATCCGGCTATTCGGCACGGCAGTTGGATTCGATATTCAGAGAAGTCGATTCCGATGCTTTATTACAGGATTATATTCCGCGAACTTCCAAAAGCTTTTTCGAAAAACGCAATGACGAAGTATATGCATTATCACTTCCGTTTAATAAATTTAAACTCGGAGTTCCTACGGCCTTGTCAAAAGGCTTGTATAACTACAACCTGTTGTCGCGACTTACCAATCACGTGCGGCATATACGCAATTTTAACGATCTGCCAATTCCTTTTGTTTGTATTGCTACCGATATTGAAACCGGACAAAAAGTAGTCCTGAACAAAGGAATATTACCTCAGGCGATTTTGGCGAGTGGGGCTTTTCCATCGTTGTATTCACCAGTGGAAATCGATGGTCGTATTCTGATTGATGGTGGCGTGGTGGATAATTATCCACTCGAGGAAATTAAAAAAATGGGCGCGGATATTGTGATTGGCGTTGATGTGCAGGATGGATTAAAAGATCGTACCAACATTGGAGGTGCTACCGGAGTGCTGTTGCAGATCACAAATTTCTCAATGATCGGACAGATGGAAGCCAAAAAGAAAGCGACCGACATTTATATCAAACCCAATATACAGGGCTATTCGGTGATCTCGTTTGATCAAGGCGGCGAAATTATCAAAAAAGGGGAGGAAGCGGCTTTTTCCGTTTATGAAGATCTGGCAAAACTCGGCGCGATCGCTAGTAAATCCGTGCTATTCGAACCGCGAAGGCTTACCGATACACTGCAAATTTCCAAAATTGAAATCAACGGAATAGAAGGCTATACCAGAGCCTATGTTTTGGGAAAACTGCGCTTTCATCAGAATTCAAAAATCACAAATGCCGCGCTGGATAAAGGAATCAATAATCTAAATGCCACACAAAACTTTAGTTCGATTTCCTATTATTTCGAAGAAGCCGAAAAAGGAGATAATCTGGTACTGAGTTTAAAAGAAAACCCGATGAACCGGTATTTGAAGTTTGGATTGCATTACGATGAACTGTATAAAAGTGCAGTGTTGCTCAATCTGACACAGAAAAAGTTCCTGCTAAAAAACGACGTGGTTTCACTGGATGTTATTTTGGGGGACAATTTCCGATATAACCTGAATTATTATATCGATAATGGCTTTTACTGGAGTTTTGGATTTAACTCCCGCTACAACCGATTTAATAAAAATGTGGCAACCGATTTTAGCGACGGACAAATATTGACAAACCTGGGGCTAAAATCGATTAATGTTGATTTTTCCGATTTTACTAACCAGATTTACCTGCAAACGGTTTTTGCTCAGAAATTCCTGATCGGCGCCGGATTGGAACACAAGCATCTTAAAATACGCTCTTCCACACTCGAAAATATCGGTGGTGTGATTAGCAGTGACGATTATTTTTCCATTTTCGGAAACCTGAAATACGATTCATTCGATCAGAAATATTTCCCGAAAAGAGGTTGGTATTTTTCCGGTGATTTCCATACCACGGCCTATACAAAAGACGGTCACGATCGTTTAAGTCAGTTTTCTATTGCCAAAGCAGATGCTGGTATTGTTAAAACGTTTTACAAAACGATCTCACTAAAAGTACAGTCGGAAGCCGGATTTACAATCGGAAAAGAAGGCGTGCCCTATTTTAATTTTGTACTGGGAGGCTATGGTTATCAGATGATTAACAATTTCCGCCATTTTTACGGCTACGATTTCCTGAGTATTGCCGGCGACAGCTATATAAAGGGAAGCGCAACACTGGATTATGAATTCTATAAAAAACACCATATCAACTTTACGGCAAACTATGCCAATGTCGGTCAGAAAATTTTTAATACGACCGATTGGTTTTTAAATGCCAACTATTCCGGATATGCACTCGGCTATGGTTTTGAAACGCTAATAGGACCAATTGAAGTGAAATACAGTTGGTCGCCCGAAACCAAGGATGGGCATACCTGGTTCAGCGTAGGTTTTTGGTTTTAATCTTACAAAAAACGTTTTAAAAGCGACATTTTTCGGATTAAACTGTATTTTATATGTGAATGTTTTTAAAAAATTATATTTTTGGAAACTAAAAAAACCGAAAAACTATATTTATGTCAATTTGGAAACGTAAACCACTGGGGCAACTCATCGAAGAAGCCTCGGAATCAGAAAAAGGATTAAAGAAAACATTAACGGCGTCGGGATTAACCGCGTTAGGGGTAGGAGCGATTATTGGAGCAGGGTTGTTTTCGATTACTGGTTTGGCTGCGGCAACCAATGCAGGACCGGCGATTACTATTTCTTTTATTGTAGCGGCTATCGGATGTCTTTTTGCCGGTTTATGTTATGCTGAATTTTCATCAATGATCCCGGTTGCAGGTAGTGCTTATACCTATTCGTTTGCCACTATGGGGGAATTTATTGCCTGGATTATCGGTTGGGATCTTGTGCTGGAATATGCCGTTGGTGCGGCAACCGTTTCCATCAGTTGGTCGCGTTATCTTACAAAATTTTTAGATGGCTATGGTATTCATCTCAGCGAACAGTTAACACATTCGCCCTTTGAAGGTGGGTTGATTAACATTCCTGCGGTGCTTATTGTAATGGTTATGTCGTTAGTATTAATGCGCGGAACAAAAGAATCAGCTTTGGTAAACGGTATTATCGTATTGCTTAAAGTAACTGTAGTTTTGGTATTTATCGCATTAGGATGGCAATATATCCGTCCGGAAAACTATACACCGTATATTCCAGAAAACACCGGTACTTTCGGTGAATTCGGATTTACAGGGATCATTCGTGCTGCAGCAATCGTGTTCTTTGCCTATATTGGGTTTGATGCGGTGTCGACTGCTGCTCAGGAGGCGAAAAACCCTAAAAGAGATATGCCAATCGGAATTCTACTATCGTTAATCATTTGTACGGTATTGTATATCTTGTTTGCACACGTAATGACCGGAGTTGTGAATTATTCTGCTTTTGCCGGAGCCGATGGAATTGCGCCTGTGGCTATTGCAATTGATCATATGGGGGTAGCCGATGCATCGGGTATGATTACGCCGGCTTATCCATGGTTGAATAAAGCGATTATTCTTGCGATTTTAGCAGGATATGCTTCGGTAATTTTAGTAATGTTAATGGGACAAAGTCGTGTATTCTTTTCGATGAGTAAAGATGGTTTGATGCCAAAAGTATTCTCGGAAGTACATCCAAAATATAGAACACCGGCTAAAAACAACTTGTTGTTCATGTTGATCGTGAGTTTGTTTGCAGCATTTGTTCCGGCTCGAGTAGTTGGAGAGATGACCAGTATCGGAACCTTATTTGCCTTTATCCTGGTATGTCTTGGTGTGATTGTAATGCGAAGAAAAATGCCGGATGCACCAAGAGCGTTTAAAACACCATTGGTGCCATTGGTGCCAATGTTAGGTGTTGGAGTATGTTTGTTTATGATGGTGTTCCTGCCGTTGGATACCTGGATCCGTTTGATCGTTTGGATGATGATCGGTTTCGACTTGTATCTTTTCTACGGAATGAAACACAGTGTCTTAAACGGTGGTACGTTTGACGGGAAAAGCTACCGAATTGTGAGCTTATCCGGATTGGCAATGGTAGTGTCTTTGGTTGTAGTAGCTTTTGTACACCATTCGAATCCTGAAATCGACGATACGTTCCTGTATTATTTCTCACTGATTTTTGCAGCAATTCACGCTGTGGTCTATGCATTGAGTTATAAAAAGAACAAATAAGAAAAAAATAGTTTTAAATTCCCAAAAAAATGACGATATCGCTTTTTTTGGGAATTTTTATTTTAAAGAAATGTGATAAAATCCCGATATTTGTATGATCATGAGTTTACATTGGGAAGGCTTATTAGGACTGCTAAAATACCTCATTAAGAGAAATCCGGAATGAGCGGATTGTTTATGTTAAAATATTTCAACAGCACTGCGAGTAATCCGGGTTGTACATTTTAAATTTTTAAAATTAAAAAATATGCCATTTTATCATAAATTAGGACAGATTCCACCAAAAAGACATACCATCTTTCGTAAACCGAACGGTGATTTGTATTACGAACAGCTTTTTGGTACTGTTGGATTCGACGGAATGTCAACCAACATGTATCACGAACACCGACCAACGCAGGTTAAGGAGATCCGCAAGCAATATAGCGTAGCGCCTAAAATCGCGAAGGGTAACAATATCCAGTCGTATCGGTTAAGAGGTTTTCAGGTAACGCCGGAAAATGATTATCTGGAAAGCCGAAAAGCGGTATTAACAAATAGCGACTGTACGATCATTCTGGCAGCACCAAAAGAATCCACACGCGATTATTTTTACAAAAACACCGATGCGGATGAAATGATCTTTATCCACAGAGGAACCGGTAAATTAAGAACCATGTTGGGTAATCTGGATTTTAAATACGGTGACTACCTGATCGTACCGAGAGGGATGATCTATAAAATCGATTTTGATACCGATGACAATCGTTTGTTTATTGTAGAATCCAGACGACCAATTTATACGCCAAAACGGTACCGAAACTGGTTTGGGCAACTTTTGGAGCATTCGCCTTTCTGCGAACGCGATATCCGTCGTCCGGAAGAGCTGGAAACGAATAATGAAAAAGGAGATTTCGTAATTAAAGTAAAGAAAAAAGACGAAATTTTCGAAATGGTATATGCAACACACCCGTTCGACGTAGTGGGTTACGATGGATTCAATTATCCGTATGCCTTATCGATTCACGACTTTGAACCGATAACCGGACGTATCCACCAACCGCCACCGGTACATCAGACGTTCGAAACGGATGCCTTTGTAGTGTGTTCGTTTGTTCCGAGACTTTATGACTATCATCCGCAGGCTATTCCGGCACCGTATAACCATAGTAATATCGACAGTGATGAGGTGTTGTACTATGTAGACGGTGACTTTATGAGCCGAAATGATATCGAAGCCGGACACATTTCGTTACACCCGGCCGGAATCCCTCACGGACCGCATCCCGGAGCTGTTGAAAGAAGTATCGGCAAAACGGAAACGCAGGAATTGGCCGTAATGGTTGATACCTTTAAGCCGTTAATGCTTACCGAAGAGGCTATGAAAATTGCTGATGAGAAATACTACCAATCCTGGTTGGAGCATTAATACCATTAGAAAAAAAACAAACAATAACAAACATTGAAGCCGGACATCACAGCATGTTTCCAGCTGACTAAAATAATACTACAATGAGTAAAGAAGTAAAATCAGTTGAATACGGATTAGAAAAAATATTTGAAGGCGCGCAGGATTTCCTTCCGCTAATGGGAACGGATTATGTGGAGTTTTATGTAGGAAATGCAAAACAAGCGGCGCATTACTATAAAACCGCTTTCGGTTACCAGTCGTTGGCATATGCCGGATTGGAAACAGGAGTGCGCGACAGAGCGTCTTATGTGTTAAAACAGGATAAAATCCGTTTGGTGTTAACTACACCTTTAAATGCCGATTCGCCAATCAACGAGCATATCGTAAAACACGGTGATGGTGTTAAGGTAGTGGCTTTATGGGTGGAAGATGCGACAAAATCGTTTGAAGAAACGACAAAAAGAGGAGCGCGTCCGTTTATGGAACCAACTGTCGAAAAAGATGAGTTTGGTGAAGTAGTGCGTTCTGGTATTTATACGTATGGCGAAACGGTTCACATTTTTGTGGAGCGTAAAAACTACAACGGAGTATTCTTGCCAGGTTATAAAGAGTGGAAATCCGATTACAATCCGGAATCGGTTGGATTGAAATATATCGACCATATGGTTGGAAACGTGGGATGGAACGAAATGAATACCTGGGTGAAATGGTATGAAGATGTGATGGGATTTGTGAATTTCCTTTCTTTCGACGACAAACAGATTCATACGGAATACTCGGCTTTGATGAGTAAAGTAATGTCTAACGGTAACGGACGTATCAAATTCCCGATTAACGAACCGGCCGAAGGTGCAAAACGTTCGCAGATCGAAGAGTATTTGGATTTCTATAATGGACCAGGTGTACAGCACATCGCTATTGCTACCGATGATATCATTTCTACAGTGTCGCAATTAAAGGCTCGTGGAGTGGAATTTTTATCTGCGCCACCAAAAGCCTATTATGAAGCAATTCCGGAAAGATTAGGGGATCACATGGCGATGATGAAAGAAGATATTTCCGAATTGGAAAAACTGGCGATCATGATTGATGCCGATGAAGAAGGGTATTTATTACAGATCTTTACCAAGCCGGTTGAAGACCGACCAACCTTGTTTTACGAAATTATCCAACGTATGGGAGCTCGTGGATTTGGTGCCGGTAACTTTAAAGCGCTTTTCGAATCGATTGAAAGAGAGCAGGAATTGAGAGGAACTTTGTAAAAATCGATTTTTACTGATAATAGTTCAAAAACAACCTCAAAAACGACTTTGTTTTTGCTAATATTGTGTTAAAGTTGAAATTTCATTTGTAAATCAACAAAAAAACTAGCTACATTTGCACTCGCAAAAATGAGGTACTCATAAGCCTCATATTTGTAAAGTAAATTTTCATAATTTATAGTTTTTTGGTTGGTTAATAGCATAAAAACTCAGTCATTTTTTTGGCTGAGTTTTTTTGTTTCTTATTTTTGGAACAGAAATTGTAACTTGTTGTAATGAATGTTTAAAAATGAGACCATGAAAAAAGCGGCCCTATTATTTCTTCTCCTGATAACAGTTACGTCCTTTGCTCAGAAGGATTCTGCTTTTACAACCGGTGAATGGTTTAAATTCCGGATTCACTATGGAATCGTAAATGCAGGTTATGCGACCCTGGAAGTCCAGGAGGCAGTCAAAAACAATAAAAAAGTATTCCACATACTGGGTAACGGTTATACAACCGGAATGACCAAATTTTTCTTCAAAGTGGAAGACGATTACCAAAGCTATATCGACAAACAAACCGGGCGCCCGTACCAGTTTGTAAGAAAAATAAACGAAGGAGGGTATAAGAAAAACCAGGAGGGGTTCTTTAATCAAACAAAAAAAACAGTTTTTGTGAAAGATTATGAAAAGAACACCGAAAACACGTTTCCCGTACCCGAAAATGTCCAGGATATTGTATCTTCATTCTATTATTTGCGAAACCATCCCCAAATTGACAGGTTAAAAGAAGGTGAGTCGATCGTCATTGATATGTTTTTTGATGATGAAACCTTTAAATTTAAGCTAAAGTTTCTCGGTAGAGAAGATTTAAAAACTAAATTTGGGACCATTTCCACGATGATATTCCGTCCGTATGTGCAGGCTGGCCGTGTTTTTAAAGAACAGGAGAGTCTAACCGTTTGGATATCAGATGATGAGAATCGTTTGCCGATACGTATAAAGGCAAGTTTGGCTGTAGGTTCGTTGAAAGCCGATTTGGATGAATTCAAGGGACTGAAAAATTCTTTCAAAATTAAAGTAAAACCATAATGAAAATAACCTCAGAGATCCAGAGTAAGATTGATGAAATTGATGCAAAATATAAAGCGATAAACCAAAAGACAGAAACCCATTTAGAAGGGATGCTTTGGTCGAAACCAATTACCTATTGGGACTATATTCAAACGGATCCGCTTTTGAGTCTGCAGGTGCAAAGAACCACGTTACCCGATGAAATGGTCTTTATCATGTACCATCAGGTAAACGAATTGCTTTTTAAAATGATACTTTGGGAGATCAATCAGGTAGCTCATTGTAACGAACTGACTACCGTACTTTTTACCGATAAGCTAATGCGTATCAGCCGTTATTTTGATATGTTAACCACTTCTTTTGATATTATGAAAGAAGGAATGGCAGTTGATCAGTATCTGAAATTCCGAAATACATTAACACCGGCCAGTGGTTTTCAAAGTGCACAATACCGCCTCATTGAGTTTGCTTCTACCGATTTGATCAATCTGATCGACCACCGTTTCCGGGCAACAATCGACAGGAATACACCGTATGAGCACGCTTTCGAGCATTTGTATTGGCAGGCTGCTGGAAAAGATTATAAAACCGGTGAAAAATCATACCTGATCAAAGAATTTGAAAAGAAATATAAAAAATCCTTCCTCGCGCATATGGAAGAATTTAATACCATAAACCTGTGGCGTAAATTCAAACAACTGCCGGAAGAGGATCAGAAAAATGAAGCCTTGGTTCAGGCCATGCGTCATTACGATAAAACGGTGAACATTACCTGGGTGATGGGGCATTATAATGCGGCGGTGAAATATATCGAAAGTGTGCCGGGCACACAGGAGGCAACCGGAGGTAGTGATTGGAAAAAATATATGTTACCCAAATACCAAAGAAGGATATTTTTCCCGGAACTTTGGTCGGACGAAGAACTGGAAAAATGGGGAGAATAAAAGAATAACCACTAAACCTACTTGAATTGAAATATTTTGCCATCATATTAGTATTAACAACATTATTTGCCTGTAATAAAAAAGAAGAAAAGGAAGTCAAAGCTCCCGTAGTTAAAAAAGAAAAAATCCTGGTCGAATACGGATTTACGCTTAATGATTTTAAAGTTGTTAACGATACCATTAAATCCGGAGATAGCTTTGGGAAAATACTTGGAGCACAAAATTTTGACGTGGCCAAAATTCACGAAATTACCGAAAAAGTAAAAGACAGCTTTAATGTTCGCGATATCAGGATTGGCAAACCCTATACCTTGTTGCAAAATAAAACGGCACCACATGATCTGAAGGTGTTTATTTACCAACCGGATCGGATGACCTATTATGTGGTGGATCTTAGAGATTCGATTGTAGTATATAAAAAACAACGCCCCGTTACGATTAAAAGACGAACTATCGCTGCGGCCATCGACGGATCGGTTTCCGAAACCCTCAAAAGAGCTGGCGTAGACGCATCATTGGCACCACAATTATCCCGGATTTATGCCTGGTCGATCGACTTCTTTAAAATTCAAAAAGGGGATAAGTTTGCGGTAACCATTAACGAAAAGTATATTAGTGATACCATTTATGCCGGAGTTGAGAGTATTGATGCTTCTTATTTTGAGTATAAAGGCAAAAAAGTATACGCTTTCCCCTTTAAACAGGATCCGAATTCCAAAAGAGTTGATTACTTTGATGAGGAAGGAAAAGTGCTGAAAAATATGTTTTTAAAAGCACCACTTAAATTCGTAAATATTACCTCGCGATTTACCAAAAGCCGGTTCCATCCCGTTCAGTTAAAGTGGAAAGCCCATAACGGAACGGATTATGCTGCGCCAACAGGAACCCCGATTATGACAACTGCGTCCGGAGTGGTAGAACGTACCGGATATACCGCAGGAAATGGTAACTTTGTAAAAGTAAAACACAATGGTACCTTTGCCACACAATACCTGCATATGTCCAAAATACTTGTTCGTCAGGGACAACGCGTACAACAAGGCGATGTGATCGGAAGAGTGGGAAGTACCGGACTGGCAACAGGACCTCACGTGTGTTATCGTTTTTGGAAAAACGGTATTCAGGTGGATCCCTTACACCAAAAACTTCCGAATTCGGAACCGATGAATGCAAAATATAAAACGCGGTATATGGAGTATATCAAACCGCTTAAAAAAGAATTAGACAGTGTTTCAATTGCTAAGTTTGGAGAATAGATGTTAGAGAATACAAATCCTACAGGAACCGTTGCCTGGCAAAAATTACGTGCCCATTTTAATGAAATGCAGTATGTGAAAATGCAGGATCTTTTTGCAGCCGATAGCGAACGGGCTGAAAAGTTGCACCTGTTTTGGAACGATTTTTTGCTGGACTATTCCAAAAATCGTATTGAAAAAAAAACGCTCGACCTTTTTGCCGAACTAGCTGAAGAAATCGGACTAAAAGCAGCAATCGCACACTATTTTTCAGGAGATAAAATCAATCGTACCGAAGATCGAAGCGTACTTCATACCGCTTTGCGATCGAAGGAACAGGTAATACTTGTAGATGGTAAAAATATAATCCCGGAAATCGAGGCTGTTAAAGCCCATATCCGAGCGTTTTCGGATGCGGTGATCAGCGGTACTAAAAAAGGATTTACCGGAAAAACATTTACCGATATCGTAAATATCGGTATTGGCGGTTCGGACCTCGGACCGGATATGGTTGTGGAGGCCTTACAGTTTTATGGGAACCATCTGAATGTTCACTTTATTTCAAATATCGATGGTGATCATGTAGCTGAAAAGGTAAAACGCCTCAATCCGGAGACGACACTTTTTGTTATCGTTTCCAAAACCTTTACCACTCAGGAGACTCTTACCAATGCTGAAACGATTAAAAAATGGTTTTTAATAACGGCTCCTCAGGAAGCTATTGCCGATCATTTTGTTGCGGTTTCAACCAATTTGGATAAGGTGGCCGAATTTGGAATTTCTGAAGATAATGTTTTCCCGATGTGGGATTGGGTTGGTGGCCGATTTTCATTGTGGAGCGCTGTTGGGCTTTCGATTAGTCTGGCCATTGGAAATGAAAATTTCGAACGCCTTCTAAACGGGGCGAATGAAATGGATACGCATTTTAAAACGGCTGCTTTCGATCGTAATATGCCGACTATTCTGGCGTTTATCAGTATTTGGTACAATAACTTTTTTGAAGCCGAAACCGAAGCCATAATTCCCTATTCCCAGTACCTGAAAAAACTCGTTCCGTATTTGCAGCAAGCCTTTATGGAGAGTAATGGAAAACAAATAAACCGCGATGGTTATCCGGTGAATTATCAGACCGGAACAATTGTCTGGGGTGAACCGGGAAGTAATTCGCAGCATGCTTTTTTTCAATTGATTCATCAGGGAACCAAATTGATTCCGGCCGATTTTATCGGATTTAAGGAATCTTTGCACGGGAATACGGAGCATCACGATAAGTTGATGTCGAATTTCTTTGCGCAAACCGAAGCTTTGCTTAAAGGGAAAACCGAAGCGGAAGTCATTAGGGAAACAAATGAAAATAGCGATCTGGTTCCTTTTAAATTGTTCGATGGTAACCGACCTACTAATACGTTGCTTATTACTAAACTAAGCCCGGAAACATTAGGAAGTCTGATTGCGATGTACGAACACAAAATTTTTGTACAAGGTATCATCTGGAATATCTTTAGTTATGATCAGTTTGGTGTGGAATATGGTAAATCACTAGCCAGTACTATCTTAAAGGAGATTAATAATCACGAAATAGGATCACACGACAGTTCCACGGCGTTCCTACTGCGGAATTATTTAAAATAAGACACTTTAAAAAATAAAAATAAGATTCTGCTACGGCAGAATTTTTTGTATCTTTAAGTAGCTGTTTTTATGAAACATTGAAATTGAAAACAGTTTGTTTTTTCTCTCCCTATTGGATGTCTTTTAAAACGTAATTTTTCCTCTTGAATTAAAGACATGTTATTCGAACTTTATTGGCTTTTTAGAATAAGAATATGTTATTTCAGATCGCTTTGAAGTATTCTAAATAGGCTTTGTTCCCTCTTGCTTTTCAAAAATTAATAGTGTTGTCTTTAAGGTAATTATAAAATTATTTTTAAAACACAATTTGTTGCTATGATAAGCTACTCTAAAAATTAGAAAAACAATTTACTGTAAGTCCAAGTGCACGTGGCAGGTATATGTTTTTCAAGATGATTTTATTAAAAAAACATAAAAAATGAATTTAGAAAAATTAGATTTAGTTGTGTTGGATGCTCAGGAAATGATGCGTATTCAAGGAGGTGGAAAAATAGCTGAATGGTTTGGTTATGCAATAGGTTATGCTGCTGGCAAAATTGAGCAGGCAACAGAATGGTTTGAAGAAACTATGCGAGATTATGGACCTGCAAGAGTCTGATAAATGTTAAACAATTAAAAATATTTAGTATGCATAATATTGTAGAAAAAGGTTATTGGATTGAACTAACAAATGATGAAATGGCGGCAATAAATGGAGGAAGAATTAAGGTGCCAGGTCCTTATGGTTGGTTAGTGTCAGGACTAATTTGGGTTATAGACGAATGGGATGACATTAGTGCAGGATATAAAAGAGGGTATAATGATGCCCAAAAATAAGATGTGATTTCAGAAGAGGGTGATTCCCAGTTATAACGGTTTCATTCTCTTTATTTAAACTAAAAAATCTATTGAAATCTTTATGGGCGATTTTTTAATTTTTAAGCTGGCCAGGAGAATATACCACTTTCACAACACACTGAGTAAAACAGGATTGTTTGTAACAGCTTTTTTTGTGCTGTATTCGCTAACGATGGTGCTTTCCATTATAGGGAATTGTTTACAGGAAGATGCTTTGACTGTAAAATTTTTGGAAGGGAAAGATCCACTTTGGGTTTTTGTGCTGACCGTTATTCTGGCGCCTGTCGTTGAAACCCTTATTTTTCAATATGGTATTATAGCGCTTAGTCTGCGGATTCGATCAAGGTATACCAAAGAAATTGCGATCATTTTGTCGGCATTAGTATTTGGGATGGAGCATGGATACAATACGATTTATATGGTTCTTGCTACCATTATGGGGGCGGCTCTGGCATTTTATTACCTGCTTTTTAAAAAATACACTACCGGATTTGCGGTAGCTGCGATTATGGTACTACACGCATTATTAAACTTTATTAGTTTTTTGCTAAGTCATCTTTTCGATGTCGAGGGGTAAAAATAAAATGACCTTATTGCTTGTTTGTTAGTGTTTTATAATTCTTAATTGGCGAAAAAACACAAGAAATGGCCTTTTTGGTTTTCATTTTTTGGTATTCTAAAAATAACAATTGTTGTTTTTACAAGGATAAATTTTTGAAATATTTATTATTTAAGTTAAATAATGGTTAAAAAATAAATATTTCTCTTTCAGGGGGTAAAAATGTGATAATTATTCAAATTATTAACGTTTGTTAACTTTAAATTAACGCGGTGTGAAAATAAATGACCAAACTTTGCGGTAAAATTTTAAAACACAACTGCAAGATGAAAAATTTGAAAAATTGGTTGTTGTTAATGCTATTTTCCTTAGTGTCAACAGTAGCTTTTTCACAAACTAAGATTACAGGAACCGTTAATGATGGTGAATTAAAAGGATCGCTTCCGGGGGCCAGTGTTATTGTTAAAGGAACCAGCGAAGGAGTGACTACCGATTTCGATGGAAAATTTACACTGACTACCAATGCTAAATCCGGTGAACTAATTATCTCTTTTGTAGGATATGCTTCAAAAACCGTTTCTTTTAAAGGAGAAGCCGGTAAAACAATCGTAATCGGAAATATTGAACTGGAATCCGATTCCAATACCTTAGAAGATATTGTGGTAGTAGGAAAAGGGGTAATCGACTTAGCAAAAGACAGAAGAACTCCAATTGCTGTTTCGACGATCAAGGCCTCTGAAATTCAGGCAAAAGTTGGTTCAGCCGATATTACACAAACTTTAGTGAACACTCCTTCCGTTTACGTTGCCGGTCAGGCAGGTGGATTTGGAGATTCCAGAGTGAATGTTCGTGGTTTTGCACAAGATAATACCGCTTTCTTATTAAACGGTCAGCCGATTAATGGTATGGAAGATGGTAAAATATACTGGTCTAACTGGTCAGGGATGTCGGATATCGCTAATGGAATCCAGATTCAAAGAGGTTTGGGATCATCTAAATTAGCCATTTCTTCTGTTGGTGGTACGGTTAACTTTATTACAAAAGCAACTGATAAGAGACAAGGAGGATTTGCTTCTTTCGGATTAGCAAATAACGATTATTTAAAATCTACTATCGGATATAATACCGGTATGAATGCCAAAGGATGGGGTATGAGCGTTATGTTTACACATTGGCAGGGAGACGGATATAACTACGGAACTAAAGGTGAAGGACAAAGTTATTTTATCTCCGTAGGATATCAGCCAAACAGCAAACACAATTTCAACTTCTTACTGACAGGTGCACCACAAGAGCACGATCAGAACTTTACCAAAACAATCAAAACGTATTTGGATAAAGGAAGAAGGTTTAACGATAATTGGGGAACTCTAAACGGGAAATACCTGTCGGAAAGAACTAATTTCTATCACAAACCGGTTGCTAACTTTAACTGGGATTACAACATCAGTGATAAAACACAATTATCTACCGTATTGTATGCTTCATGGGGACGTGGAGGAGGAACCGGGAACTACGGTAAAAGTAGTGCTAAGCTAAGAACTCCGGATGGTCAGATCGATTTCGACGGAATCTATGCTTTCAACAAGACTGCTGCAAACGGTGATGGTAATCCAAACAACAACTACATTATCCGTTCTTCTATGAACAACCACTCTTGGTATGGATTGGTGTCGAACCTAAAAACAGAATTAACGAAAAACCTAAACTTAAATGTTGGTTTGGATTTAAGAACGTATAATGGTACACACTACAGACAGGTTTCGAATTTCTTAGGATTAAACAGCTGGACAGAATCTAGATCGTTACGCGATAATACACACCAAACAGTTTCGCCTCCGGTATTCAATACGGTAACAGATCAGATGGGAACGAATCCATGGACGTCAATGTTTAATACGATGGCAGAAAACCAGAGAATCGATTACGATTATAGCGAAACGATTACCTATGGTGGTGTATTCGGTCAGTTAGAATATTCAGACGACAAAGTATCGGCTTTCTTCCAGGGGGCGGCATCAAACCAGGCTCACGAACGTGAAGATCGTTACGATTATTTACCTGAATTTCAAAAATCAGAAAAAGTTAACAACTGGGGATATAACGTAAAAGCAGGAGGTAGTTATAATATTACCGAAAACAATTCCTTCTATGTGAATGCCGGATACTACTCCAGACAGCCATACCACGATAATGTGTACCTGAACTTTACGAATGCTGTAAATCCATTATCGTCTAATGAAAAAATATTAGGTTTGGAAGCAGGTTATAGCTTTAAATCGAAATTCTTAAGCGCGAATCTTAACGCCTACAGAACAAGTTGGAAAGACAGAGTTACAACAACATCAAGTACAACAACTGCTGATGGTGTTATCGGAACGACACCGGTAGCTGCAGGAAGCTTGATCTACAAGACAAATCAAGGAGTTGAGCAAATTCACACTGGTTTAGAATTGGATGTAATCGCAAAACCATTCCGTCAATTGGAAATCAAAGGTTTCGCATCGGTTGGAAACTGGAAATATAAAGGCGAAGTGGTAACGACTCAAAGAGATGAGAGCTTAAACACTTTAGATGAGAAAAGAGAAGATGTCGACGGAGGTAAAGTGGGTGACGCTGCGCAGACTACTTTTGGTGCCGGATTCAAATACGAAATCATCGAGCGTGTATCTTTTGATGCGGATTGGAGAAACTATTCCAAATTATATGCAAACGTTGGTGCTGTAAAAGATAATCTGGAGTTGCCATCGTATAACTTGGTTGATGCCGGATTCTCATACAAAATGTTAGTTGGAAAAGATAAAAAGAACTCCGTTAACTTCCGTATCAATGTGAACAACCTGTTTAACGAGATCTATTTATCAGAATTAACGAGTAACATCAAGACAACTGCAAATGTGAACAACGCTCAACCAGCTCAGGGGACATACCAGTCTACAGGAAGAGTATATAAAGGAATTGCCGATGGTAACCAAGGGTATTTCGGATTTGGAAGAACCTGGAACGTATCCTTACGCTATAACTTTTAATTAATTATCCGTTATAATAAGAAAACCTCCCAATCGATTTGAAAGGGAGGTTTTTTTATGCGGTTTTGTTTGTGTTTACAATTACGATTCGGACGATTGATTCATTTCCTGAAAAACGCCGTTTAAGGTCGCTAAAAAATGATCAACAGGTTGAGCGCCCTTAACGGCGTATTTGTTGTTTAAAACGAAGAAAGGAACCGAATTAATACCATATTGATACGCCAGTTGCTGATCGGCTTTTACTTCTTCGGCAAATAAATCGTTTTCGTATACTTCGCGGATGTCGGCTGCCAATAATCCGCAATTTTCTCCAATTGCAATTAATGTTGGGATGTCATCAATATTTTTGCCTTCGGTAAAGTAGGCGCGGAATAAAGCATCTTCAATTTCATTTTGCACGCCTTTGGTTTTGGCAAGTGCCGATAACTGATGTGCTTTCATGCTATTTGCCGGAACGGCTTTTTCAAAGTGGAAATCCAAACCGACCTCGCTGGCGATTTCGGTTGCATTTGCATGCATTTCTTCCGATTCTTCCAGACTAATGCCTTTGCGGTTGGCCATGCTTTGTGCGGCCGATATCCTCGTGTCGGTCACGGCTTCCGGATCCAACTGAAACGCACGCCAGCTTATTTCCACCTGATCACGGTGTTCAAATTGCGCTAAGGCTTTTTCGAATTTGGTTTTTCCGATATAACAAAACGGACAACGAATGTCACTCCATATTTCTATTTTCATATCTCTTTTAATTTTGATTCATCATTTCCATTAACTCCAAAGCCCGTTTAATCGATTTTACATTTTCGAAAGTCAGTAACAGACGAAGGCCATTTTTGGTTTCTTTTTCTTTCATCTTACATAAATTACCCTGTTGTTGCACAAAACGGAGTACTTTATGGAAGCGGTTCGATTGGTAAAAATCCGATTGCTGATCGGCTACAAAATAACCCACCATCTTACCTTGTTTTAAAACTAGTTTTTCAATACCCATACTCGTTGCGATCCACTTGATGCGGATGCTGTTTAGTAACGCGACGGCTTGTCTCGGTAAAGGTCCGAAACGGTCAATCAGTTTTTGTTCGTAGGCTTGTAAATCGGCATCGGTTTTAATAATACTCAGCTCGTTATACAAATTCAGACGTTCCGAAATATTGTTGATGTATTCGTCCGGGAATAAAAGCTCAAAATCGGTGTCGATCTGAATGTCTTTTACGTATTCCTTGGTTTCGATATCGTTGTCTTCCGGATATAAATCCTTGAATTCGTTTTCTTTTAATTCCTCGATGGCCTCGTTCATGATCTTTTGATAGGTGTCAAAACCGATTTCGTTGATAAAACCACTTTGTTCACCACCTAATAAATCGCCGGCACCACGGATTTCAAGGTCTTTCATCGCAATGTTAAAACCGCTGCCCAATTCGCTGAATTGTTCCAGTGCCTGAAGTCGTTTTCGGGCTTCTTCCGTCATGGCCGAATACGGCGGACAGATAAAGTAACAGAATGCTTTTTTGTTGCTTCGTCCTACGCGGCCACGCATCTGGTGTAAATCCGATAGTCCGAAATTATTGGCATTGTTGATAAAGATCGTATTCGCATTCGGAACATCCAATCCGCTTTCGATAATGGTGGTAGCGACCAGTACGTCAAAGTCGCCATCCATAAAAGCAAGCATCAGTTCTTCGAGTTTTTTCCCTTCCATCTGCCCATGGCCTATGCCAACTTTGGCACCGGGAACGAGTCGCTGGATCATTCCGGCTACTTCCTTGATGTTTTCGATTCGGTTGTTGATAAAATAAACCTGACCGCCACGTTCGATTTCATAGGAAACCGCATCACGAATTATTTCTTCGTTAAAGCCAACCACATGGGTTTCGATCGGATAACGATTGGGTGGTGGCGTGGTGATAACCGATAAATCGCGTGCCGCCATTAACGAAAACTGTAAGGTTCGCGGAATCGGTGTCGCTGTTAAAGTAAGCGTATCAACATTCTGGGCGATCGTTTTGAGTTTGTCTTTTACCGCTACGCCGAATTTTTGTTCTTCGTCGATAATCAATAAACCAAGGTTTTTAAATACCACATTTTTATTAACCAACTGATGGGTTCCGATAATAATGTCCAGTTTACCGCCTTCGAGTTCTTTCAGGATCTCGGTTTTTTGCTTGGCGGTACGGAATCGGTTGATGTAATTCACATTCACCGGCATGTCTTTTAACCGGTCGCGGAAGGTTTTATAATGCTGAAAAGCCAAAATGGTAGTCGGTACCAGAATCGCAACCTGTTTGCCATTGTCTACGGCTTTAAAAGCGGCACGGATCGCAACTTCCGTTTTTCCGAACCCTACGTCGCCACAAACCAGTCGGTCCATCGGGCGGTCGTTTTCCATATCGGCTTTTACATCCTGAGTGGCTTTTAACTGATCCGGCGTGTCTTCATAAATAAAGGAACTTTCCAGTTCGGCCTGCAGATAGCTGTCAGGTGCAAAGGCATACCCTTTATCCAGTCGGCGTTTGGCGTATAGTTGAATCAGGTTAAATGCGATATGCTTAACCCGGGCTTTTGTTTTTTGTTTTAAGGTTTTCCAGGCGCTCGATCCCAATTTGTATATTTTGGGTGGCGCACCGTCTTTTCCGTTGTATTTGGATATTTTATGTAAGGAATGTATGCTCACATAAACGATGTCGTTATCGGCATAAACCAATTTGATGGCTTCCTGGGTTTTGCCTTCAACCTGAATTTTTTGTAAACCGCCAAATTTTCCAATACCGTGGTCAATATGGGTAACATAATCGCCAACGGATAAGGTGGTTAGTTCCTTTAAGGTGATCGTCTGTTTTTTCGAATAACCGTTTTTCAGATTAAACTTATGGTAGCGTTCAAAAATCTGGTGATCGGTATAACAGGCAATCCGGTTTTCGTCGTCGATAAATCCTTGGTATAAAGGGAAAACGATCGTTTTATATTGTTTGCGGATGTCTTCGTGATTCGTTTCGTCCAGCGATTCGAAAATGTCGTGAAAACGTTTCGCCTGACCTTCGTTGGAACAGAAAAGGTAATTTTTAAAACCGTTGAAATGGTTGTCGTTCAGGTTGTTTAATAGTAAATCAAACTGTTTGTTAAACGACGGTTGCGGTTGTGTGTGAAATTCAATTGTTTTCTGGGTTCGGTAGATCGGTTTGGAAGCCAGTTCCACTACAGTAAAATCCAACGATCTTTTTACAAAGGATTGTTGGTTTAGGAACATGTTTTCGGGCGATACATGCTGAATTTCGGATGATAATTTTTGAAAGGCTTCGTTGGCTTTTTCGAATAATTTGTCCAGTCGGCTTAACAATAAATCGGTGTTCTGGATAAAAATTACCGTTTGCGGACTTATATAGTCCAGGAAACTTTCGCGGTTTTCTTTTAGAAATTTATTCTCGACATTTGGAATAATCGTGATCTTTTTTTGTTTTTCGACCGATAACTGGGTTTCCACATCAAACGTACGGATACTATCAACTTCATTTCCGAAAAACTCGATCCGGTAGGGATTGTCATTGGAAAATGAGAAAACGTCAACAATACCACCGCGAACCGAAAATTCACCTGGTTCCGATACAAAATCCACCCGTTTGAAATTGTATTCAAAAAGTACCTCGTTGATAAAATCGATCGATATATTGTCGCCGGTAGCGACTTTTAGCGTGTTTTTGTCCAGTTCCTTACGGGTAACGACTTTTTCGAAAATCGCATCGGCATACGAAACAATAATCGATGGCTTTTTACGCGAGTTGATACGGTTTAGTACTTCGGCGCGAAGCAAAACATTGGCGTTGTCGGTTTCTTCTATTTGATACGGACGACGGTAGGAACCCGGATAAAATAAAACATCCTGATCGTTGATTAGATTTTCAAGATCATTCAGATAATAGGCCGCTTCTTCCTTGTCCTGGAAAAGCAGTAAAAAGGGTAAGTCGCTCTTCTGAAAAAGCGATTGAATGACAAACGAAAGCGATGATCCGATCAATCCTTTTAGATGGATCTTTTCTTCTCTTTTTTGAAGTTGTTCCGCCAACTGGTTAATCTTGGGCGATTTTTGGTATAGGGTTACAATATCGTTTTTCAAGGAATACTACTTTTGATTAATGGAAACTATTGTTTCGGTTCTGTAAAACCGGCTCGTGCGCGACGAACAGTGTCTAATGCCTGAAGCATTTCGGTTTCGCCGACCTCTCTTGGAATTTCCATTTTGTAAATGATCTCGGCCATTTGATCCTGTATGGAAATTGTTTCTTCCGAAACTTCATGAATCAGCGTAATCACTTTTTGTGTCGGTATATAATCCAGCGAGATAAATGTTTCCAACGATTTTATTTTTGTGTTAAGCGTCGAAAGTCGGCTTCTAACGGCTGGTGTGTCAAAAATAAACGGAATATTATTCGTTAATGAATCGGATTTTTTAACCAGATTTATCGTTTTTAATTTGAATGCGTTAAGGGTGCTTTTGGGTTTTTGTCCCAATTCCTGTTTGAACTGGCGCCATTCCTGCCAATTCTGAATTTTGCTTTGTACTTTCGGATTTACAGCCGGAATATCGAACTTCCAGTTGGCGTTGATTACGGCAAAAACGGAATCCCGTCGTTGTAAGGATTTTATATATTCTGTTTCGCGCTCATCTTTGTTATTGCATGAAAAAAGAAAAAGGGATAAAACCGCTAAAACAGGTACGATATATTTCATTTTTAATAAAGTCGTTAGTATGAATCAACAAATTTACAAATGTTATTGAAAACTTCTTTTTTTATGGGAATTTGTTAACTAAAATTAATCGTACGCCCTAAATAATCACAAGTTAAAGTAAGTTGTAAATAGCTTCGAATCGTTATCTTTGTCAAAAATATAGCTACTACTAAAAATATGAATACAACAATTTTAATTATTGGTGCCTGTGGTCAGATTGGCTCTGAACTGACCGTTAAATTGCGCCAGATCTACGGAAATGACAATGTAATCGCGTCCGATATCAGAAAAGGAAATCAGGAATTTGTGTCAACAGGTCCTTTCGAAGTGGTCAATGCAATGGATTTTAACCAGATTGAAGAAGTTGTTGAAAAATATAAAGTAGACGAAGTATATCTTATGGCGGCATTGCTTTCGGCTACCGCTGAAAAAAATCCTGCTTTTGCATGGGATTTGAATATGAATTCGTTATTCCACGTGTTAAATCTGGCGAAAGCCGAAAAGATTAAAAAAGTGTTCTGGCCTTCCAGTATCGCTGTTTTCGGACCAACAACACCACGAATCGATACACCACAATATACCGTAATGGAACCGTCTACGGTTTATGGAATTTCCAAACAAACCGGCGAAAGATGGTGTGAATATTACCATCAGAAATATGGTGTGGATGTGAGAAGTATCCGTTATCCGGGACTTATTTCCTGGACAACTCCTCCTGGTGGCGGAACAACCGATTATGCTGTGGATATTTATTATAAAGCATTGGAAAATAAAGAATATACCTGTTTCCTTTCGGAAGATACGGCTTTGCCGATGATGTATATGGATGATGCGATTAAAGCAACCATTAGTATTATGCAGGCGCCAGCCGAGGACGTGAAAATCCGTTCCTCGTATAATCTTTCGGCGATGAGTTTTACGCCAAAAGAAATTGCCGAATCGATTAAAAAACAGATCCCGGAATTTACAATTGGTTACGAACCGGACTTCCGTCAGGCAATTGCCGACAGCTGGCCGGCAAGTATCGACGACAGTTACGCGCGAAAAGACTGGGGTTGGAAACATGACTTCGACTTAGAAAAGATGACCGCTGTGATGTTGGAAAACCTTTCTAAAAAATAATAACAAAAGGGACTGTTTTTAAGCAGTCCCTTTTTGTTGCATGCAGGTTAAATAAAGTGGCGTTATTGCTGTACAACCTGTGGTCGCAGGGATTCCAATATTGTGCCGACTTCTCCGATCAGCTCATTCGGTACATTGTTCTTTTGTGCGCCAATTACTACGTCGCCAATAAATTTGTCCATTGCGGCATTGTTGGCTTTCATCGCCATTCGGGGATTCGTTGCCGGATTATGCGCGTCCACCATATTTAAACCGGAATAGGTAAAGTTTTTCGCTCCCGTACCCACGCAAAAGAAGTCGGTTAAATTTTTACTTAATATGGCTAGGTTGGTTGTGTTTCCGGAACCTACTTCCGAAAGTAATGTCGAAAAATAAGGTTGTAACTGCGGATCGGCTGCAATTACAAAAATAGTACTGTCTACAACGGAGCGTAATCCCAAACGTCCTTTTTCGATCATTTGTGACGGATTGTTCGGATCGGCTACCATAGTTGTTCCGCCTAATTTCTGATAAAGTGTAGGTGGTGTTACGACAACCGGCGTATCGTCGTTGTCGTTGCTACAGGAATAAAAAAGGGCTGCTCCGACCAGTAAAAGTCCTGCGAAAGTAATTTTTAAACTGCTTTTCATAATAATTTGGTTTTATAGTTAATTAAATAGTTTGTGTATTCCGTTGGAAAAACGATAGGAAAAGGAATTGCGATCCATGATCGGGCATCCGGTGTTTTTCATGGCATCGGTTACCACAAAGCGTTCGGCTTTGTAATTCCCTTTTTGCATAAGGGCTTCAAATGCCTGTTCTGCGTTGACTTTGTTTAGGTCGTGTGAATAGACCAAGGTGCCGTCCTGGATGTTGATATAGGTATTTTTTACGCCATCAATGCTTCGCAATTGCGCGTTGATGTGTTTTGCTTTTATGGAATCGATAGGTTCTTTAAAATCGATACGGCTGAGTTGTAGGCTGTTGTTGTCATAATTTTTAGGCGTTACTAAAAGAATATGAACAACGAGAACTACAAAAAGAAGTGCCGTTATGCCTAAAATAGAACCTGCAATCCATTTGATTTTTTTGTTAATTTTCATGACATAGTTTGGTTTTAAATGTTTGTTAGGTTTATTTACGGTAAAAAAGCGGGTTTGGTTTTGAAATAATGAAATAAAAAAAACCGGACACTATTTGATCCGGTTTTTAAATGTTCGTTAAAAACTTTGAGTATTATGGAGTCTGTTTTTTTAACTCACCTGCCAGCTTGTTTTCAATGTCGTTTTTTGCTTTTACCACATCGTTTATTTTGTCGTTTGGAATCGTCATCGATAGTACGTAATGTTTGATTTTCCATTCGCCATCTTTTTTGATCACAACACCCGAACCGCGACAGATTTTCATTTGCGTATCCAAAAGTTCGTCAAACCAGGCCATGGAAAGATCTTCGTTAAAATAAATATTTCGCTGTAAGGGTTTGAAACTCCAGGCTTGTCCTTTGTCGAAATACGGTTTGGCAAATTCGCCGAAGGCTTTTTTATTCCAGTTTTCGGTGGCATCGGTGCCAATATAAGTAGCGTCGTCGGTCAGATCATTAAAATAATCTTCATAGTCGGCCTCTGCGGCAGCCTGATGCCATTCGTCCAGCATCATATTGATTTCCTGTTTTTCTTCGTTTATGGCTTCTTCGCTGGGTTTCATGCAGGAAGCAAAAAGCGAGGCTGTCGCCAAAAGTAATACTGTTTTTTGCATATTAGTGTTGTATTAGTACCGTTTTTATGTTTACAAATTCATGAATGCCTTCTTCGGATAATTCCCGTCCGTATCCTGATTTTTTAATACCGCCAAAAGGCAATCGCGGATCGGATTTAACCATTTCGTTGATAAAAACGGCACCTTCTTCAAAGTCGGAGATTCGTGTTTTGATTCCTTCAATGTTTTGTGTGAAAACCGAAACGCCCAACCCAAAACGGGAGCTGTTGCTGATAGCGATGGCTTCGTCCAGGTTTTTAAAAGCGACTAACGCGGCTACGGGACCAAAGACTTCTTCGTTAAAAACAGGCATCTCTTTTGTGACGTTGGTAATGATGGTCGGATCGAAGTACGCTTCGTTGCGCTTTCCGCCAAAAGCGATAGTGGCACCCATAGCAACGGATTGTTGTACCTGATTTTCCACCTCCTGTGCCAGATCGACTCGAGCGATTGGACCAATTTGTGTTGTCGGATCCATCGGATCGCCCATTTTTAACTGAGCTAAAGCGGCTTTGTATTTTTCCAGAAACGAATCGAAAATACTTTCCTGGATCAGGAATCGCTTTCCGGCAATACAACTCTGACCGGCATTTTGCATCCGGGCATTTACGGCAGTACTCACGGCTTTTTCCAGATTGGCATCTTCACAAACAATAAAGGCATTACTGCCACCCAATTCCAATACCGATTTTTTTAAGTGTTTGGCGGCTTCGGTTGCGACGGCAATACCGGCATTTTCACTTCCGGTTAGGGATACGGCTTTGATATGCGGATTCGCAATTACGTCAGCTACTGCTTTGCTCGAAATGGGAAGGTTTTGGTAAATTCCTTCCGGTAAACCGCTGTCGCGGCAAAGTGTTTCAATGATTTGTGCTGTTTCCGGAACATTGCTGGCGTGTTTTACCACAACGGTATTTCCGGCCACAATCGAGGGGATTGCAAAACGGAATACCTGCCAAAACGGAAAATTCCAGGGCATAACGCCCAGGAGAACACCGAGTGGTTCGTAGGTAACGTAGCTTTCTGTGGCTTCGGTCGTAATGGTGCGACCTTGTAAAAAAGGGAGTGCGTTATGGATATAATAGTCACATAAAAGTCCGCATTTTTCTACTTCGGCTATGGATTGTGTAATTGGCTTACCCATTTCCTTGCTGATCGATTCGGCATATTCCTGTTTGTTTTCTAAAAGTTTTACTTTCAGATTTTCAATATGTCGGATTCTTTCCGTTAGAGCTGTTTTTTTCCAGATTTGGAAAGCAACTGCAGCCGTATTTATTTTTTCGGGAATGTTGTTTGTAGCCATCATCAACTTTTTTCTATGCTAGTAAAGATACTTATTTTCAGAAAAACAGTTTGTTAAAATAAGATGTCATTGCAGATAACGGCGACAAAGGTGTTTATTTTAATCGCCTTATCCTGGTGTTATATTTAAAAAAGGAATATACCGGGCAGAAATTAAAAAGACCGGTAAGTAATAATAAGGCACCGATGATCAATAGGATATAACCCATTGTTCCGGTGATAATTTCCGTAGATACCAATAGTGACAAGATGATGGCAATGGTAATTCGGATGATTTTGTCGATACTACCCATATTTTTTCTCATAGTACAACTGATAAAGATTAATTTTTATGCGCACGAATGATAGTGATCAATTCCTCTTTGGAGATCAACCCGGAATGTCTCCAGAGTTGTTGGCCGTCTTTAAATAGCATCAGGGTAGGAACGTTTCGGATTTGGTAGGTTGCGGCAAGCGATTGGTTTTTGTCTACGTCGATTTTAATAATATGAACCGCTTCGCCCAACGTGTCTTTTACATCTTTTAAAACGGGTGCTAATACGGTACAAGGCTGACACCAGGTAGCGAAAAAATCGACCAGAACGGGTTCTTTTTTTTGAATGATTTCTGAAAAAGTACTCATAGTTATTACTGTATAATTTAAGATTTAATTAGCGTCTGGTTTTATTAGGGACAGCACATCGGTTATTGTTGCATCCGAAATTAAAAATGGCCTGAAGCAGGAAAAATAATCCGAATACACCAAATAACCATTCCCGGTTTTCATAGGCGGTATAAAACATAAATAAGGCGATGGCCAAACGGAAATACCGCATAAAATGCCAGTTTGAAAATAGGGTTTTCATTATTGGAAGAATTCTGTTTCTTATAAATTTACGAAAAATAATGGAGTTTGGATGTAACAAATGTTACTTAAAACGTGAAGTAGGGGTGAGGAAAGGTATAAAAACAAAAAAGCCATTCTATAGAATGGCTTTTTTGTTTTGCTCCCCCTCTTGGGCTCGAACCAATCCCGATAGCTATCGGGACTCTGATTGAAAGTCAGATGCGTTTTTGTATTTTTCGAGTAGTTTAAATTTCATTTCCGGATATTGAAGTAAATTCCGGATATATATTTTACTCTTCATTGATTTAATATGTTTTTCAATGGATAAACCTTGATTTTTTGATTTACACTCAATTGTAAAGATCAACTCCCAGTCATCGGCCTTATAAGTGAATTTTCTTGATTGAGTATCGTTTAAATGAAATTCTACTCTTTGAGTAAGATTTTCTGTAAAGCCAATATAGTGTCTGTCTGGTTTTTTTGAGTAGAGAATGTAAACGGAATTGTCCATTTTGCAAAAATAAAAAAAATCCTAACCATTTCTGATTAGGATTTTTTTGCTCCCCCTCTTGGGCTCGAACCAAGGACCCTCTGATTAACAGTCAGATGCTCTAACCAACTGAGCTAAGGAGGAAACTGTAATTTTTTGTCAAAAAAAGAACTTATTGTTAGATATAAAAAGCCAGCGTTGAACTGGCTTTTATTTTGCTCCCCCTCTTGGGCTCGAACCAAGGACCCTCTGATTAACAGTCAGATGCTCTAACCAACTGAGCTAAGGAGGAAGGTGTGTTACCTTTATTGCGGTGCAAATATAAGTCGAAATTTTAATCTCGCAAATAAAATGCTTAAAAAAATTAGAAAAATTTGTCGGCAATCAGCTGATAGATGTCCTTCCCAAAGGTTAAGGCCATTAGTGTCAGTAAGATAATCATTCCGAAAGTCTGTACATGACCCATCGCTTTTTCGCTTAATTTTCTTCTGGTTATCATTTCGGCAATCGTAAATAGGGCATGACCACCGTCTAATCCCGGGATTGGTAGTAAATTCATAAACGCCAAACCGATCGAAAATAAAGCCGTAAAGTTCCAGATAAACTCCCAATTCCACTGATCCGGTAAGGCACGTGCAATTCCAACCGGACTTTTTACATGCTTATACGCTTCCGTTTTTGGGCGTAAAATCAGTTTGAATTGTTTTACATTGTAAACCAATAAGGCATACGATTCTTTAACCGCTTCCGGGATTGCCTGGAAGAGCGATAATTTATTGACTACCTCAAAGTCCAATTTATCTTTAAACGTCGGTATAAAGCCAATTTTTCCGTCTTTGTCAACCAAAGTCTTTAGGTTGATTTTTTCGTTGTTACGAATCACGGTAATGTTTACCGAATCGTTTTTATGAGCGTTAAGGTTATCGCGCAATTCGTCAAAGAATTTGAATTCTTTGTTGTCGATTGCTACCAAATGATCTCCTTTCTGAAAACCGGCTTTAAAAGCTTCCGATTTCGGTGCTACCGAATCGACCACTACGCTCGAAAGACGCGGCTGAATAAAATCACGACCTTCTTTTCCGATGATTTCTGCTTTCTGTGGGTCGGTTAGGATAATCGTTTTCTGTTCGCCGTTACGCTCGATGTCTATTTTGTCTCCCAAAAGGATGTCTAACGTCATGCGGTTAAAACGATCCTGGTATTTACCATCTACCGCTAAAATCTTATCACCGTTTTTAAAACCGACATTTAAACCGGTTTCGCCAAAAGCCAGTCCGTTTTTCTGAATGGCTTCCGTAGCAATGTATTTCTGACCGTAGGTTACATAGACCATCGTATAAATAAACCAGGCCAAAAGGATGTTTACAATAATACCGCCCAACATGATAATAAGGCGTTGCCAGGCTGGTTTGGAACGGAATTCCCACGGTTGTGGTTCCTGTTTCATCTGTTCCATATCCATGCTCTCGTCAACCATTCCGGCTAGTTTTACATAACCGCCAATTGGCAACCATCCGATTCCCCATTCTGTTTCGCCTATTTTCTTCTTTAATAATGAGAACCCCGCATCCATAAAGAGATAGAATTTTTCTACGCGTACTTTAAACATTCTGGCAGCGATATAATGCCCGAATTCGTGGAGGATAACTAATACAGAAAGTATGAAAAGGATTTGCCCTAATTGTATCATTTTTAAAACACTTTTTTTATTGTAAACGACAAAAGTAAGGTTTTCACCTTACTTTTTATCATGGAATTACAGATTGCCTATTTTTTTATAAAATTTTTATGAAAGACACCTTCGGAAGTGTTGATTTTTATGAAATGGATTCCGTTGGATAAAGCACTTACCGAAAATTCGGACTTGGTTTGAGTGTTGACTAACTGTCCCAGAGTGTTGTAAATTTCAATGTTTTTCAGTTCGATGTTGGTCGGTAACTGGATGGTAACACGGTCGTTGGACGGGTTTGGATATAACAGAATGGTGTCGGAAATGGCAAACGAACGGGTGTCCAAAGAAGTACTGTTGTTTTTGGAAATAATATCCTTTTCCGGGTCAAACTCGAAACTGGTAACGGTAAAAGGAACCGAAACAATAAATTCCTGTCCGTTTACGGTGTTGTCTACAATAACATCCTGAGTCTGGGTGCCGTTTTTTAAACGAATCGGAAGTGGCATTTCAAAATAACTTACCGATGGGTGGGATTGGGTTTGTGTTACTTTTATTTTGGCTTGTCCGGCACCAAGATTCTGAACCGTGATGGTGTAGGACGGATAGCCTTGATTGTAGATCCAGTCGTTAAAAAACTCGGTAAGGTCCATTCCGGATACGGTTTCAAGGTGCGCTTTTAACTGTGGTGTAACAGCATAGCCATAGGCCAGTGCCGGATCGTTCAGATAGTTGCGAAGCGCCTGGAAAAAGTTGGTGTCACCCATTTTAAACCGGAGCATATTCGTGACCATCGAACCTTTGTCATAGGTGATACGACTACTAAAAATTCGGCCTACATTGGATAGCTGTGCATCGGTTAAATACAGATTGCCATCCGGTTGGGAAGTGATATTGGTTGTTTTTCCGTCTTTCCAGGTGATAAAAGAAGCGTTGCTGGTTAGGTTTTTAACTACCATTCCCGACATAAATTCGGTGATACCTTCGTTAAGCCAGATGTCTTTCCAACTACCACAGGTTACTTTGTCGCCAAACCATTGATGTGCCATTTCGTGGGCAATAAGACTTCTGCTAAAACCACCCATAAAGGAAACAGTTGTGTGCTCCATTCCGCCACCGAATCCGCATTGAGCATGACCGTATTTTTCGTTGCGAAACGGATACGGGCCAATCAGTGTTTCGTATAAGTTGATAATGGATGGTGTAGGCGCTAAACTGGTTTGACTTGTAAATGCGCTTTCCGGATACAGATAATTAACAATTGGAAAAGTATTGGGTGCGATACCGCCAACCTGATTGTAAATCTGGTAATTGGTTACGGCTATGGCAATCAGGTAAGCCGGGATTGGGTAGCCGTGGTGAAAATGTGTGGTCTTGGTTCCATTGCTATTCGTTGTACTGCTAACCTGTAGTCCGTTGGCAACACTCACATATTGTGACGGTGCGGTAATATAAACGTCAATACTGTTGACTTTGTCGTTAAGGTCTTGTTTGCACGGCCACCAGTCTTTGGCGCCATAAGGCTCGGAAAGTGTCCAGATAATCGGGTTTCCGGAATGGTAGCTCGCTGTAAAAGCATTGTTCGCGGTAGCAGGTGCGCCGGAATAGGTTATAACAACCGAACTCGAAGCACCGGATGTTAGGGTTGTGGGAAGCGTAATCACCAATTCGTCGTTTGCATTTTGAGTAAAGATAAGACTGGTGCTTCCTTGTTTAACACTACTCACCGTTAGCGCATTTGTTAGGTCAAAGGTGATGGTGTTCATGTTTTGTTTGGCCGTAAAGTTGGTTGTTACGACACCTGAAATAAAATAACTGGCCGGATCTACCGTGAATTCGAGCTTGTGGTAGGTGATGTCGTAATTCTGGGTATTGGCATTTGCGGAAAATTGCATCATGCCGGAAGCAGCCTTCATTTCGGCTTCGACCATTCTGGAAAAATCGGCTTCTTCGGTTTGGGCGAACGAAAAAGTGGTTGCCAGTAATGCAAAAATTAAGAAATAGTTTTTCATAAATTTTAGTAAAGTTTGCCAAATTTAGGGAATAATACAAAATATAGGCTTAAAATGTCGGAATAATATGTTTTTGACTCCCTATGCCTGAATTCGACTGAGGCTTTGTAAAATTGCCCGCCTTATTATATAAAACAATTCCTTAAATTTGCTGACCATAAAATCATTATACTATGTTACAGATAGCATTTATTAGAGAAAACCAGGAAAAAGTAATCCAGGCTTTGGCAAAGCGAAATTTTGATGCCAAAGCAATGGTTGAAGAAGTGGTGGCTTTAGATGAAAAGCGCCGCGCAACACAAGTGGAATTAGACAATATTTTGGCGGAATCGAATAAGCTATCGAAAGACATCGGTGAGTTGATGAAAGGTGGTGAAAAGGCCAAAGCAGAAATCCTGAAAGAAAAAACAACCTCTTTAAAAGAGAAAAGTAAGGAATTGACGGAAGTCTTGAATACGGTTTCGGATCAGATGATTCACGAGTTGTATAAATTACCGAACATGCCGGCCGATGTGGTTCCGGAAGGTAAATCAGCCGATGATAACGAAACGGTTTTTGAAGAAGGTACGATCCCGGTATTGCACGAAGGGGCGATACCACATTGGGAACTGGCTAAAAAATATGACATTATCGATTTCGAACTGGGAACCAAAATTTCAGGTGCCGGTTTTCCGGTATATAAAGGAAAAGGAGCGCGTTTGCAAAGAGCGTTGATCTCGTATTTCCTGGATAAAAATACCGATGCCGGTTATAAAGAATTCCAGGTGCCGCATTTGATCAACGAAGCGTCGGGTTATGGAACGGGACAGTTGCCGGATAAAGAAGGGCAAATGTATCATGTGGGTATCGACGATTTGTATTTGATTCCAACTGCCGAAGTGCCGGTAACGAATATGTACCGCGATGTAATTTTACAGGAAAGCGAATTGCCGGTAATGTGTACCGGATATACGCCGTGTTTCCGTCGTGAGGCAGGTTCTTACGGAGCGCACGTTCGCGGATTAAACCGTTTGCACCAGTTTGATAAAGTGGAAATCGTACGAATTGAACATCCGGAAAAATCATACGAAGCGTTAGAAGGAATGGTGGAACACGTGAAAACCCTGTTACAGGAATTGAAATTACCATACCGTATCCTGCGTTTATGCGGAGGCGATATGGGATTCACATCGGCGTTAACCTACGATTTTGAAGTGTTTTCAACGGCACAGGATCGTTGGTTGGAAATTAGTTCTGTGTCGAATTTCGAAACCTATCAGGCCAACCGTCTGAAGTTGCGTTTTAGAGATAAAGACGGGAAAAATCATTTGGCACACACGCTTAACGGAAGTTCATTGGCATTGCCAAGAGTACTGGCCGGAATTCTGGAAAATTATCAGACTCCGGAAGGAATCGTGATTCCGGAAGTGTTGCGTCCGTACACCGGATTTGATATCATTAATTAATAAAATCTTATAACACAACAATGTACTAATTAGCTGAAAAATGGCTACATTAGTACATTGTTTTTTTAGGATAACCATATCATGAAAAACTTTTTTTCTTATATCGCTTTGTTATGCTCGGTGTTTGTTTTTGCGCAAAACGAACAGCTGGCGCAAAACTATTTCGATAGGGGAGAGTTTGAAAAAGCAATGGTCATCTACGAAGACCTGCTAAAAGCGCAACCGAATAATTACCAGTATTTTCAAAAACAGGTTGCGTGCTACCAACAGCTAAAACAATATGCCAAAGCGGAAGAAATGATCAGAATCCGGATCGACCGTTTTAAACAAAACAACCTTTACGTGGAACTGGGCTACAATTACCAGCTGCAAAAGGATATGGATAAAGCCAATAAAGCCTATCAGAAAGCATTGGACGTTATCAAAGAAAATCCAAATAATGTCTACGGAGTCGCAAGCCTTTTTGAACAGAAAGTGCTACTCGAACAAGCCTTAAAAGCCTATGACCTCGGAATCGCCGGGAATCCAAGTTTTAATTTCGATTATCAGATTGCTTTGTTACAAGGGCAATTAGGGAATCTGGAACTCATGGTGGATAAGCTACTCGATTATGCCTATCGCAATCCGCAAAACGCTCCATTGGTGCAAAGTCAGCTGGCGCGTTTTATGATAGAAGATACGCAGGAGTCGTTCAATACCAATCTTCGGAAAGCGCTATTGGTTCGTACCCAAAAAACACAGGATATTTTCTGGAACCAGTTTCTGAGTTGGTTTTTTGTACAACAAAAAGAATACGGAAAAGCCTTTGTTCAGGAAAAAGCCATTTTTAAACGAAATCCGGATAATTTCTATACGATTATCAATCTGGCAAAACTAGCCGTTCAGGAACAGGAAAACGATACGGCAAAAGAAATTCTGGATTTTATACTACTCAATACACAGGATCTGGATTTGCAAATGGAAGCCCATTATCAGCTATTGACGATGGATATTGAAAAAGCAACGCCAAAAGAATATCCTTTAATCCGGGAAAAAGTAAACCTGTTGCTAAAACAATACGGTATTTCGCCCTATTCACTGCGACTTCAGGTTTTAAAAGCGCATTTTGAAGCGTTCTATCTAAAACAGTTTGAAACGGCGCGCCAGATACTTACGAATGCATTGGAATTGCCGCTCAATAATTATCAGAAAGCAGAAGTGAAAATGGAACTTGCCGATGTGTTACTGCTGGATGAAAAATTCAATCAGGCGATCATCTATTATGCGCAGATTGAAGACGATTTAAAAAACGATGAAGTCGGACACGAAGCCAGTCTGAAAATGGCAAAAGCCAGCTACTTTAAAGGCGATTTCGATTGGGCGCAACAACAATTCAAAGTGCTAAAAGCCTCTTCGTCTCAGTTGATTGCCAACGACGCCTTGGAATTATTCCTTTTGATCAATGATCATACAACACAGGACAGTACGCGGGTGGCGTTAAAGAAATTTGCCAAAGCCGATTTCCTGTTGTATCAAAATAAAACAGACGAGGCCTTAAATGGATTTCGTACGCTTTTAAAAGAGCACAAAGGACAAAGTGTAGAAGACGAAACGCTATTGAAAATCGGACGTATTCTGGAAGAGAAAAAAGAATATGCCGAAGCGTTAAAAGTCTATCAGGAGATTATCGAGAAACATGCCGAAGGGATTTATGTAGACGAAGCCCTGTTTTTTTCGGCTGAAATTTATCGAAAGGATTTACCCGATATCGAAAAAGCCAAAGCCCTTTATGAAAAGGTTATTTTTAACCATCAGGATAGTATTTACTACGTAGACGCCCGGAATAATTACAGAAAATTACGAGGGGATAACAATTTATAAAACCCAGACCAACAGTTGTTCGGAGGGTAATAACTTAAGTTTTAAAAGATGATTATTTACAATGTGACGATCAATATACACGAGAGTGTACATGACCAGTGGATGAAATGGATGCAGGAGAAGCATATAGCAGATGTAATGGCTACCGGAAAGTTTACAACTGCGCGGATGGTAAAAGTGTTGGTGGACGAAGAAATGGGCGGAGTTACCTATTCTATTCAGTATACAACCGACAGTAAGGAAACGTTGCAACGGTATTACGACGAAGATGCGCCACGCCTGAGAGCAGAAGGGTTTGCGCTTTTCGGAGATAAAATGTTGGCGTTTCGTACGGAATTAGAATTGATCAGCGATCATTAATATCCTTAAAAACTGAGTATGGATAAGGTAAGAGCTAAAAAGCATTTGGGACAACATTTCCTGAATGATGAAAATATTGCCCAAAAAATTGCCGATACACTAACCTTAAACGGGTATCAGAAAGTGTTGGAAATCGGTCCGGGTATGGGAGTGCTAACCAAGTATCTTCTGGAAAAACCAATTGAAACCTATGTGATCGAAATCGATACCGAATCGGTAGAATACCTGCAAACGCATTATCTGAAGTTGTCCAATCGGATCATCTCAAAAGATTTTTTACGCTACAACCTTTCGGAAACCTTTGGCGACGATCCATTGGCGATTATCGGGAATTTTCCGTACAATATTTCGACGCAAATCGTTTTCCGCGTACTGGAAATGCGGGATCGTATTCCGGAGTTTTCGGGAATGTTCCAAAAAGAAGTAGCCGAACGGATTTGTGAGAAAAAGGGAAGTAAAGCCTACGGTATATTATCGGTTCTGGCACAGGCTTTTTACGATACGGAATACCTGTTTACCGTGTCGGAACACGTATTTACACCACCGCCAAAAGTGAAATCCGGCGTGATGCGGATGCGTCGAAAAGAAAACTACAAATTACCATGCGAAGAAAAAATGTTTTTCAACGTGGTGAAAACGGCTTTTAATCAACGGAGAAAAACATTAAGAAATAGCTTAAAAACATTCCAGTTGTCGGATAATTTAAGAGAAGATAGTATCTTTGACCTCCGTCCGGAACAATTATCCGTAGAACAATTTATCGAACTCACTCAAAAAATAGCCGCCGATGGAGTTTAAAATCAGCAGAGACTTTATTGCTCAGATTGAGCAACTAATCAGTGAAAACAAAGGGAACGAACTTGAAAATTTGCTCCACGAGATTCACTATGCTGATATTGCCGAAATCATGGAGGAACTCGATGATTACGAGGCAAGCTATCTTTTTAAAATACTCGACAGTGAAAAAACCGCGGAAATCCTCCTCGAATTGGATGAGGAAGTCCGTGAAAAAATCTTAAGAAATCTTTCGGCAAAAGAGATCGCAGAAGAGCTGGATGAGCTGAATACGGACGACGCGGCCGATATTATCGCGGAATTACCACAATCGAAAAAAGAAGAGGTTATTTCCGAGCTGGAAGACGTCGAACACGCCAAGGATATTGTCGACTTGTTGCGTTATGACGAAGATACAGCCGGGGGGTTAATGGCGAAAGAGCTTGTGAAAGTTAACGAAAACTGGAACGTGCTCACTTGTGTAAAGGAAATGCGCCAGCAGGCCGAAAATGTTTCCCGCGTGCATTCGATTTATGTGGTGGATGATGAAGAAAGACTAAAAGGACGTTTGTCGTTAAAAGACTTGTTGACGACATCAACAAAAACGCCGATTAGTGAAGTATATATTAAAAAAGTCGACTATGTAAAGGTCGATACCAAAGATGTGGAAGTTGCCCGGATCATGCAAAAGTATGACTTGGAGGCAATTCCGGTGATCGACGAATTGGGACGACTGGTGGGGCGCATTACGATTGATGATATCGTAGACGTGATCAAGGAAGAAGCGGACAAGGATTACCAGTTGGCAGCTGGTATCTCGCAAGACGTTGAGGCGGATGATAGTATTCTGGAACTTACCCGTGCACGTTTACCATGGTTGGTATTGGCGTTACTGGGTGGTTTTATCAGTGTACGCGTATTGGGTCTTTTCGATGGAGCGATGGATAAACATCCGGAGCTGTTCTTTTTTACACCGCTAATCGCCGCAATGGCCGGAAATGTCGGTGTGCAATCATCGGCAATTATTGTTCAGGGTCTTGCTAATAATACACTAAGTGGTTCGTTGTGGAGCCGATTGCTAAAAGAGGTTTCGCTAAGTTTATTAAACGGATTGATTTTAGGTGTTATCCTGTTAATCGGAAGCCATTTTCTTTTAAATGTAAACTTTATGCTGGGAATTACCGTTACGGTAGCCCTGCTTTCCGTGATTGTCACGGCGTCTGTACTGGGAACCTTTATCCCCATGACGTTAAACCGGTACGGTATTGACCCCGCATTGGCCACCGGGCCTTTTATTACGACCAGTAATGATATCTGTGGGATTTTGATTTACTTTTCCATAGCCAAAATGATCTTAGGCTTTTAATCATATAAAACGGTTCTTATGAAAATTGTAGTTATAGGTGGTGGTAATTTAGGTACCGCCATCGCTTTGGGTATTGTCCGTTTTACTACGGGAAATCAGGTGATAGTGACCAGGAGGAATCCGGAGGCGATCCGTTTTTTGGAATCAGATGGGATTGTACTTTCTTCCGATAATATAAATGCCGTTCAAATAGCCGACGTGGTGGTGCTGACGGTAAAACCCTATCAGGTCGCTGCCATTATTTCGGAATTAAAACCGTTTTTAAAGGATAAAATAGTCGCTTCGGCGGTTAGCGGCCTTTCGATGGAAATGCTACAGGAACAGTTGGGAGAAACCGCACTGGCCATCCGGATTATGCCGAATATTGCCATTCAGTTCGGATCGTCTGCAACCTGTGTGACCATGCGAGAGGAAGATCAGTCTGCAGTTCAACCTTTTTTAAACCTGTTGGAACAATTGGGATCGGTAGTATCTATCGACGAAAAAATGATGGATGCAGCTACGGTTCTTGGTGCTTGCGGAACGGCTTATGCCTTGCGGTATATCCGTGCGGCGATGCAGGCGGGTATTGAGATTGGTTTCGATGCGCAAACCGCACTGGCCATCGCATCGCAAACCGTTAAAGGTGCGGCCGAAATGGCTTTACGCGAAAAAGTACACCCGGAACAGTTAATCGATCGGGTAACGACACCTAAAGGTTGTACGATCGCCGGATTGAATGAAATGGAGCATCAGGGATTCAGTTCCTCGCTGATCAAAGGAATTAAAACATCGTTAAACAATATTAAAGGGATATGAAACAGCCTGTGAAAATTCTACATATCGACAGTAATCACCCGGTTTTATGGGACAGACTGGTTGCGGCTGGTTTCGAAAACCATGAGGATTTTAAATCGTCTAAAGAAGCCGTTGAAGCCAAAATTCACGAATACCACGGAATTGTAATCCGAAGTCGGTTTAAAATTGATAAAACCTTTCTGGATAAAGCGACAAACTTAAAGTTTATCGCCAGAGTGGGAGCCGGTCTGGAAAGTATCGACTGTGATTATGCGATAGAAAAAGGCGTGCATTTGATTGCTGCTCCGGAAGGAAACCGAAATGCCGTTGGAGAACATGCTTTGGGAATGCTTCTGTCGCTGTTGAATAAGTTAAATAAAGCCGATCGGGAAGTGCGTAGCGGTCATTGGAATCGGGAAGCCAATCGTGGGTATGAACTCGACGGAAAGACCGTTGGCATTATTGGTTATGGAAATATGGGGAAATCGTTCGCTAAAAAACTAAGAGGGTTTGAGGTCGAGGTGCTTTGTTATGATATTCTCGATCATGTGGGCGATGCCAATGCCCGACAAGTGTCGTTGCTGGAATTGCAGAAAAAAGCCGATGTACTAAGTATACATACGCCCTGGACGCCGGAAACGGATAAAATGATCAATACGGCTTTTATCGATGCGTTTTCCAAGCCGTTTTGGTTTATCAATACGGCACGGGGAAATAGCGTGGTTACGGCCGATCTGGTTACCGCGCTGATTCAGGGAAAAGTATTGGGTGCCGGATTGGATGTACTGGAATATGAAAAGCTTTCTTTTGAAAATTTATTTACCGACGATACAACACCGGAAGCATTACAATATTTATTGCAGGCCGGGAACGTACTATTAACACCGCATATTGCCGGATGGACTTTTGAAAGTAAGGAGAAACTGGCACAGGTAATCGTAGATAAAATTATTGCATGCTGTAATGACTAACCAAAAACAAATATAAATTATGGACAAAAAAGAAAGTAAAAGAGTGACCGGAATTGGCGGTTTTTTCTTTAAATGTGACGATCCGAATACGGTAAAAGAATGGTACCGAGAGCGCCTTGGAATTCCGGTTGGCGATTATGGCTGGTCGTTTACCTGGAAAGATGAAGAAGGGAACGACGGTCTTACACAATGGTCGCCGTTTGCAGCAAATACCCGTTATTTTGAGCCGAGCGAAAAGCAGTTTATGATGAATTTCAGAGTGGAAAATCTGGTGGAATTACTCGAGACGCTTAAAGTAGAAGGCGTTACGGTTGTGGGTGAGATGGAGGAATATGATTATGGTAAATTTGGCTGGGTTTTGGATCCTGAGGGAAATAAAATTGAACTTTGGGAGCCAAAATAATATTGCTTTTATCTAAAAAGTACTATATTCGCTACATAATCTATCTAATCAAAAACAAAAAATGGAAGTAAAAAGCACAAGTTCAGAGGGTTGGAACAGTCCTCAGATTCCCGTATTCAAGGTGGATCCGATCATGGTTTTGGTGTTCGGAATTATTACCTGTGGATTGTACCTTATTTATTGGAATATTAAAGTGGCGGATGTTTTAAACGCTGTTGCCGAAAGACAAATCATTTCTCAACCGGTAGCCATCTTTTCGGGATGTTGTTTGCCTGTTAATTTGTATTTCTATTATATTGCAGGTAAAGATGGTTTACCTAAAGTATATCAAAAAATTGGAGAGCCGAACAAAGATCAGTCGGTTTTATTATTGGTTTTAGGGTTTTTCTTCCCTATGGTGGCTGCAATGATTGTTCAAAGTGATATCAACAAACTATACAATTAAAAATAGAAAGCAACTCAAAATTTATGGGATTATCGGGGCATTATTAACCCTGATAATTCCTTTTTTGCTTACCTTTCAAAACGAACACAATCATCTCGATGAAGCACAGTCGCTGTGTCCGTTTAAAATGCTTACCGGATTTCCTTGTCCGGGTTGCGGCATTACAAAGTCGTTGGTCTATATCTACGAAGGTGATCTGCTAAGAAGTCTTCATTTCCATTTATTCGGACCGTTTGTCTTTGCCTTGTGCCTTGCTGCGATTGTTATTTTATCGGTTGAATTGATTACTGGTAAAAGCTATTTCCGATCCCTTTTTTATAGTAAAAAAGTAGCCTATATCCTGGCAACGATATTGGTGGTCTATCATGTGATACGGTTGTTTTATTTTGTGTCGGATAACACTTTCGACGATATCTTGCGACAGTCTATCTGGAAATAAAAAAAGACCTGAAATCTTCCAGGCCTTTTCGTTTATTGCGATATGTTTTCGTTTATTCTTTTTCGTTTAGCTTGCGTTCCAGTTCTGCCTGGAATTCTTCCATAACGGGTTTTACGGTGCTTTCCGGTAAATCGGCAATGCGGATGTACATTAAACCGTCTACGGCATTGTTAAATAGCGGATCGACGTTAAACGCAACCACACGTGCATTTTGTTTGATATACTTTTTGATCAAAACAGGCAAACGCAGGCTTCCCGGTTCTACCTCATCGATAATTTTATCGAATTTGTTTAGATCGGCTTCTGTTTCGTTAAATACAAAATCCTTATCGGCATCTTTTAGTTTTACCTTATATTCTTTTTTAGGGTGAATATACTGCGCAATATACGGGTCGTAGTAATGCGACTTCATAAACTCGATCATAAGCGATTTGGAGAAGTCAGAAAACTGGTTACTGATACTGACACCACCAATCAAATAACGATGCTCCGGATGGCGCAGGGTTGTGTGTACAATTCCTTTCCATAACAGGAACAACGGCATCGGTTTTTGTTGGTATTCTTTGATGATAAAAGCACGTCCCATTTCAATGGATTTTGACATCATATCATACAATTCCGGTTCAAAGCGGAATAATTCGTGCAGGTAAAATCCGTTAATACCGAATTTTTTATAAATATCCGAACCCAGTCCCATACGGTAGGCACCGGCGATCTGTTTGTTTTCTTCATCCCACAAAAACATGTGGTGGTAATATTTGTCGTATTGGTCTAAATCCAGCGATTCATTGGTTCCTTCGCCCACTTCGCGAAATGTGATCTCGCGTAAACGACCGATCTCGTGTAATACATTTGGAATCTTATCGGCTGTAATCAGGAATACCTCGTAATTTTTACTTTGAAGTAAACGGTAATCGCCCTTGCGTAATTCAGTTACTTCCTGTAGGATTTTTTCGTAATTCGCCGGGTGTGCAATTTGCTTCGGACTGCTTTTGGGTAGTGGTAATTTTAAACTTGGTGCCGATAATAACTTACTTTCGGTACTTTCGAACGAGTTGGACAGCATATAAGTTTTGCGTCGTAAAAACTCCGAATAAGCTTCGGTGGTTTCGTATTCGTTTTGTTCGTTCACCGAAATCGGCTTTCCGATACGTACTTTGATCACGCGTTTTTTCTGTGTCAGTAATTCAGACGGTAATTTTGCAGTACGTAACGTTGGACTTATTTTAGAAAGCAGGTAAAATAATCGGCTGTTTTTTGCGTGAAAATAAATCGGAACAACCGGAACCTGTGCTTTTTTAATCAGCTTTATAGCGCCTTCCTCCCAGGGTTTGTCAACAACCAGTTCGTCGTCTTTGTAGGTCGATACTTCTCCGGCCGGAAAGATTCCCAACGGTTTTCCTTCGCTTAGGTGGCGTAATGTTTCTTTAATTCCGGCAACGCTCGATTTGGCATCTTTGTGATTCTCAAACGGATTCACCGGCATTACATACGGTTTTAACGGATCAATACGATGTAATAGAAAGTTGGCAATAATCTTAAAGTTAGGTTCTTTTTCTAACATTAATTTCAATAGCAAAATGCCATCAATTCCGCCTAGTGGATGGTTGGAAACAGTAATGTAAGCACCCTCTTTTGGCAAGCGTTTTAAATCTTCTTCCGGAATTTCAAACTTAATCTGGAATTCATCCAGAATAGCGTTTAAAAAAGGAACATCATTGAGATGTTTATTTCTGTTGTATACAGCATTAAGCGTAGAAATCTTCAGCACCTTCATCAGTAACCAGCCTGAAAAAGTTCCTAAGAAACCGTATTTGTCAGTGTTTATTGCTTTTGCAACTTCTTTAGCGGTAACTAAACCCATTTAATTTCGTTTTGAGCGAAAAACAAAGATACTAATTCTCTCGAAACGCTAAAAGGCTTTATCTTATTATTATATAATTTTTAATTGCATTGGAATTTAGGTATTTGATTGTGAAGGTTTTGTTTCTATTTCTGTATTTCTGTTTCAATTCTATGGGTTTTTGCCTATTTTTGGGGAAAATGTAACTGTAAACAATGAAGATTATTTCTTATAACGTAAACGGAATCCGGGCCGCAATTACAAAAGGTTTTCTGGATTGGTTAAAAAGTGCTGATCCGGATGTGATTTGCCTTCAGGAAATTAAAGCGACTCAGGAACAAATTCCGTTGCTGGATATCGAACTGGCGGGATATCCGTATCACTATTGGTTTCCAGCTGAAAAGAAAGGTTATAGCGGTGTGGCAATTTTGTCGAAAGTAAAACCGAACAACGTGGTTTTCGGAACCGGTATTCCGCATATGGATAAAGAAGGCCGTAACCTGCGGGTGGATTTTGATACGTTTTCGGTGATGAGTCTGTATTTGCCGTCCGGGACAAATATCGACCGACTGGATCATAAGTTTATGTATATGGCCGATTTTCAGAATTACATCAACAACCTGAAAAAAGAAATTCCAAATCTGATTATCTGTGGCGATTACAACATCTGTCACGAAGCTATCGATATTCACGATCCGATCCGAAATGCTAAAGTATCGGGATTCCTGCCGGAAGAACGTGCCTGGCTGGACGGTTTTATGAAAAGCGGGTTTGTGGATAGTTTCCGCCATTTTAACAAAGAACCGCACAACTACAGTTGGTGGAGTTACCGCGCCAATGCCAGAGCGAATAACAAAGGGTGGCGTATCGATTACAATCTGGTGAGCGAACCATTGCGCGATCGGATGAAACGGGCTGTGATTCTGCCGGAAGCCAAACATTCCGACCATTGTCCGATTTTAGTTGAAATTGAATAAACTCGAAAACTTGAAAAAACTAATATAGCAAATGATTAAAAAAATGTCTATTGGAGTGTTGGCGCTGGCGCTGTCCACTTCATGCGTTTCTAAAAAACTGTATACCGATTTAGAAACAAAATACGCCGATTTAAAAAAAGAAAACCGTCAGTTGTCGGATGAAAATACAACGCTGACTAAAGATAAAAATCAGTTGGATCTGCTTTCTAAAGATTTGCAGTCACAGTTGGATAAGCTAAAGGCCGAACGTGATAAGTTGGCTACCGATTATGCCGCAGCAAAAAACAGTTTGAAAACCCTACAGTCGTCCTATAACGCACTCGAGAAAAACAGTGATGATGTGTTAAAGAGCAATATGGACAAAAACCGGGAGTTGCTGGCTCAGTTAGAAGCAAAAGAAAAAGCACTTGCCGCTGAAAAAGACCGTCTGGAAAAACTGAAAAACGATTTGAAAGACCGTTCGGATCGTGTGAACGAACTGGAAAATATGATCGCCGAAAAAGAGGCTTCCATGAAGCGTCTGAAAGAAACCCTTTCCAAAGCGTTGAATGCTTTTGAAGGAAAAGGATTAACGGTAGAACACAAAAACGGAAAAGTATACGTTTCGATGGAAAACAAACTATTGTTTGGAACCGGAAGTTGGGCTGTCGGAACCGAAGGTAGAAAAGCCGTTGTAGCGGTTGGAAAAGTATTGGGCGATAATCCGGACATTACGGTACTGATCGAAGGACATACTGATAATGATAGATATGCCGGTGCTGTAGGCGCTATCGAAAACAACTGGGATTTGTCGACAAAAAGAGCGACAGCTATTGTAAATATTCTGGGTGAAAACAAAGCGATCGACAAAAAGAACCTGACCGCAGCCGGTAGAGGAGAGTTTGCACCAATTGCTTCAAATGATACTGCAGAAGGAAAAGCAAAAAACAGAAGAATCGAAATTATTCTGACCCCTAAATTGGATGAAATCTCGAAAATGCTTAATGATATTAACTAATAAACAGTTATATAATGAAAAAGGTTCAGCCCATACGGCTGAACCTTTTGTTTTTAGTATTTTTGAAACCTTATAATTGGAGCATAAAATTAGCATGAAATACACAATACTACCGGGAACGGACATCAAAATAAGTACGATATGTCTCGGAACCATGACGTTTGGAGAACAGAATACCGAAGCGGAAGCACACAGTCAGTTGGACTTTGCATTGGACAAAGGCGTTACTTTTATCGATACCGCCGAGATGTATCCGGTTGCGGCACGCGAAGAAACTTCCGGACGAACAGAACGCTATATCGGAAGTTGGTTGCATAAAACCGGAAACCGCGATAAAGTAGTACTGGCGACTAAAATTGCCGGTCCTAACCGCGGAATGGAATATTTACGTGACGATTTGCACTATACCGATAAAACGATTCGCGAATCGGTCGATAAAAGCTTGCGACAGTTGCAAACGGATTATATCGATTTGTATCAGTTGCATTGGCCGGAACGAAAATCGAATATGTTCGGACAACGCGGTTTTACCGTTCAGGATGATGCCTGGGAAGATAATTTTAAAACCGTATTGGAAACATTTGATGCATTGATCAAAGAAGGAAAAATCCGTCATATCGGAGTGTCGAATGAAACACCATGGGGTGTGATGCGTTTTCTGGAAGAAAGCAAAAAGCACCATCTGCCGCGCATTGCGACCATTCAAAATCCGTATTCGTTGTTAAACCGGACTTTCGAAGTGGGTTTGTCCGAAACCTGCTACCGCGAAAAAGTAGGGTTATTGGCCTATTCGCCATTAGGATTCGGAACACTTACCGGAAAGTTTCTTACCGGAGAACCATTGCCAAAAGCGCGAATTAACCTGTTTCCGCGTTTTTCACGTTACTCTGGTGAGCAATCTCAAAAAGCCGTGAAATTATACCAGGAAGTGGCGAATTCCTTTGGATTGACGCTGACGGAAATGGCTCTGGCATTTGTACAACAACAAGCCTTTGTTGCCGCAACTATTATTGGAGCGACGAATTTGGAACAGCTGGAGGAAAATATTAAAACCCATTCGGTGGTTTTAACAGAGGAGATGATTCGTGAAATCAACCGTATCCAGGAGCATATTCCAAATCCGGCACCCTAATTTTTATTCTACAGACAACTTGTGGGTAGCTGTAGCACCCTCGCTGTCGGTAATATGAAGAATATATAAACCTGTAGCTAAATGCGACGTTTTAATGTTGACTAGCTCCAGGTTTTTTGTTTTCTGAGTGTGTACCTGTTTTCCGTTCGTGTCGAAAATAGTAACGGCATCCGGATAGCTGTTGCCATTGGCCTTGATGTTGATTTCGGTTTTAGCCGGATTCGGATAGATGGTAAACGTATTTCGCTTAAAATCGGCAGTGCCTAGTGAACTGTCTTTTATCTTATAGATGGTTCCGTTGTTAATCGCACCGATATACAATTCGCCATTCATATCTTCTCCAAAAGTCACAAAACTGTTTCCGCTAAAGTTCGTCGAGTAGGTTATGGTTCCCGAATTGTCAACCATACCGATTCGGGGCGAACAATAATCCGTAAAGAAATATTTGTTCTGGAAATTCGGATAGGTCGTTCCGGTATAAACATAACCTCCGGTTATCGAGCAATTTCCGGCACTATGAGCGGTAACTGCCAAAGGAAAAGTCATTGTCGATTGTGCAGGACATCCAGTGGTCGTATTGTATGTGTTGTTTCCTTCATAACAACGCCAGCCATAGTTAAGTCCGGCTTGGTTGGATGCCACTTTATTAATCTCTTCAAAGGCATCCTGTCCTACATCGGCAATCCATAAATCACCATTGTTTCGGTTAAAGGAGAATTTCCACGGATTACGCAATCCGATCGCCCAGATTTCGTCGGCACCGGCAACTCCTAAATACGGATTATTGGCCGGAATGCCATAAGGTGCTCCGGAATTAACATCAATTCGTAGCATTTTGCCTAACAATTCATTGATATTTTGCGCTCTGTTTCCGGGATCACCACCGCTACCACCATCGCCCATACCGATGTATAGATAGCCATCCGGACCAAATTTTATGGAGCCGCCGTTGTGGTTGGAAAAGGGCTGTGCAATGGTAAGCAAAACAGAAGCACTTCCGGCATCGGCAAGGTTCGGATTGCTACTATTCACACTGTAACGGGCAATTACGGTGTTTCCTGCGGTATTGGTATAGTTAACATAAAAGTAGCCATTACTGCTATAATTCGGATGAAAGGCAAGACCGAGTAAACCGCGTTCTCCTCCAGAGCTGATCAAACTGGAAACGGTAAGGAAAGGTGTGGGATTAACGGTTCCATTAGCATTTAGTATTTTAATGTTTCCGCCGCGTTCTACTACAAATAGACGGGAATCACCGCTGTGAGTTATTTCGACCGGACTGGAAAAGCCGGTTGCAAAACTTTCTAGTGTAACGGTCTGTGAAAAACCGATGCTGCTCGCTATAAGTGCCAGGGTAAGTAGTGTTTTTTTCATGGATAGTTGGTGTTGGTTTGTAGTAAAAATAGTAAAAAAATATTCATTACGGTTGTAAGGTGTTAATTTTTAGTATAATAAGGACTTTATCGGGACAATGTGAGCGTTGCTGTAATGCTGTATGGATCAATATTATAATTTAGCCTATGCCCTGAACGATTCTTTATTATTTGATATGTATTACGTAAAATTTAATTTGACTCGGGAATGAAAAAAATGCTGCAAAGTTTGACAGTGATCATAAGTCTGTTTTATGTAACGCTGGTAAAAAAATGTGATCAGGAATACGGTGTCAAACAGGAGGTTGCCAGAAATGAAAAAATGACTGTGAAAAGACTGTCCGATGAAGAGATACGAAAGGTTTCCCATGTGTCAAAAAAATTGAATGAAGTGTTGCTGGCATTGGTTATGGATGCCTATAACGCCGAGAATCGTTTGATAGTAAACCGGGAGGAAGCTATTTTTATTAAGGATAAAGGAATAACATCCTATACGTTTCCAATTATACGGGAATGCCCTGTGGATGCAATTGAAAATCTTGTGCTGAATTTTACAGAAAAAGGAGATTGTAATGTCTTTCTGACGACATATAATCTGAAACGTACTCAGGTATTGGGACTCCATAATATGCATAGTTTGGAAGATAAAATGGGGGTTGCCATCCGGAAAAAAGTAGACAAAGCCTCCAAAGAGCATAATCTGTTTTATAAGGGTACTATATTCGCAAGGATTCCAATAGTGTGGAACGACAGTGGTGAGGTGACATCCTCTTTGGAATGGTTGCAAAAACAAGAGGGTGACGATTTATACGGATTTGAAGAACAACAACAAAAAACCTTTGGAAATAATACTGCTCCGGTTTTACAAATTCTAACCACACCGGTTGTGAGTATGACATTTACATCGTTTTTAAAACGGTTTAAAGAAGAAATTACAACCGTAAATCCCAATAGTATCTGGTGGCGAACAAATGCCAGTGATACTGTTGTAGCCTATTTAAAGGAACAATTTGATTTCAAAACCGGATTGGAAACGCAGGAAGCAAAAGATTTCGCGTCATGGGCTGTTGGGTATATGTATAAAAATCCGGAAATAACCTGGGAACATTTGGAAAATTGGTTTTTAGGACCGGAAGAGATAAGAGGAAAGACCCACAATAGCCGGTTCTGGGAAAAAACGATACAGAATTTTCAGACCAAAAAATTACCGCCCGATGATGCTTTTGTAGCAGTAGTTCCGAAACCTAAAGAATATAATCGCATCGACAGATCGGTTATTAAAGTTAATCAGGAACAATATTCCAATCATTACGATTCGACCAGTGTCGCGGAAAACCAGAAATTGAATATCATGAATAAGTTACCCAAAAAGAAATGGGGTGTTGATTGTGAAACCAATGATGTTTTGGCTGAAGATTTTAATACCGGGATGAATAAGACTTATGGAGATCCGACTTACAGGCTGAAAGGACAGAAAGCAAACTACCGGGAAACTATTGCCGATTTTTTAAGGGATAAAACAGGAATTAATACCGTTGTTGATGAAAACGGGGGTTCCGGACATGTGGATCTGATTGCAAAAGAAAAATGTCCTACCGAAGCAGGGGCATACCAGCAAAAAGAAATAAAGTGTATTGAAATATTGGAGTTGGATTAAAAACACTGCTCTTTAAAGATATAGCGCTTGCTTTTTTGATGACCTGAGTTACAATTGTTTTTAAAAACAAAGAACCTCTCCAGAGGAGAGGCTCAATTTTCTAAAGATTTCCGATTATCTTATCTTTAGGGTATTTAACGGTATAGCTAATGCGAATTTTCTTTGTTTCATTTGGTTTTAAATTAAGTTCCCAGCTTAATAAACCGGTTTCGGAATTAACCTTGGCACCCTCTTTTTGTTTTAATTCGATTTCAATTTCCTTATCGCTGCTTAATGGATATTGATCCTCCAGTTTTAACAAAATAGACTCTTTTTTGTTGTTACGGATCGTAATGTCATAGGTGAAAGTCTGTTCTTTTTTAGTCGATAGGAATTTAACACCGGATTTATCGACAACTTTTTCACGTGTGATCACAACTTTTTTGTCGCGTCCCATACTAAGATTCAACGTGTCGGATGTTTGTCCCGGATTGACAAGCGTTTTGCCGACATACATTCCCTCGAAAATGATATTGGCTTCGCCTTTTAACAGATTGTATTTGCCATAATCACTGATCTCGGCCAATAAAAAGGATTCTTTGTCCAGTTTGGGCGCTGCATAATATTTATACGTAGCCGGCAATTTGATTTCTTTTAACGAAACACTATGTGTTTTACCATTCGATAGGATGTCATACGGAATATCAATGTCAAACGAAACATTTAATTGGTTTTCATTGATCATGGTGTAATCCGAAACCGTACTTCTTGACTGTAATCCGGAAGCTTTTCCTCGAATCCCGGCTGCTGAGGTTACCACTACTTCCTTTAGATCATAGTTAGCCTGGGCTTGTGGTGCGGCGGCATATATCGGTTGGTAAGCTAAAAACCAAGGATTGACTATTGGTGCTTGATTATTCTGGTTCGGGATTCCGCTGGAAAGGGTTAGTTTTACTTTTCTCCAGTCGACTCCGGTATTTTGAACCACTTGTGCTTTGTACAACATGTTTACCGGTGAGGCAATATTGTCGGCACGAAGCTCATAAAACGGCGACCAACGCGCATTGTTTGTCAGATAAGAAACATCCAGTGTTACGGCTCCGGCTGTTTGGTTCATCACCTGTAATACCAGTTTTCCGGTAGCATTTTTTTCCTCTTTAGTACTGTTGATTTCCAGTTTGGTGTTTAGTTTGGTTAAAAGATCGGATAGTTTCTTTTCGCGTTCGTTTAAAACGTCTATTGTATTACTGATCTCGGTGCGTTTCGTTTTGTAATACTCCACCATTTTCATCAGTTCCGTTACACTCAAACCGGTATTTGCCCCATATACCTGTTGGTTTCTATCCAAAATTTCGATGGTTTTCATTTCTGAAGTTCGGGTGTTTTTTAAACGATCCAGTTCTTTTTGGACAATTTTGATACTATCCCGTACTTTTTTAATAGCCGGCGAACTTTCGTCAATGTCGTATTCACTGATATAATCGTTCGTGAATTGCGAGGAAAGTACCGTAAGGCTCGAAGGTGCACCGATCTGAACCGTGTTTTCATTCAGATAATTTGCTACATTTTTGATAACGATTTCATGCGTACCGGCCGGAAGATTCAGATGAGCCGTTTGTGATATTTCCGCGGCGTTAAAATATACAGTAACCGCATTGACTTTGGCTGTCGTAAAAACGGGCTTTTGGGCGAATACTATTCCGGATAGGGCGAATAGAAGTATTGTGATAAACTTTTTCATGTTTTTTTAGTAAATATAATGTTTTACAAATTGTGTAAGGGCCGATTTATTTTAGGTTTTTTTTATTACCGGTAGTGTTGGCAAAGGCGACGATACCGATAAAAAATACGGTAAGAATAAAGACTGTTGGCATTTTGTTTTTATTTTTGGAAAGAGTGGATGTCATTTTCAATGGTCAGGATTAACAAACAGGTAGCGGTGCAAAAAACCGGGCTGGTAATGCAATGGTGACCGTTCCAGCTACCGTTGTTGTTTTGGATGTTGATCAGCTTTCCGCTGACGTTGTCGTACCAGTTTTTCCAGTCATTGTCTTTTTTAACCAACATGGATTCGCCTGTCTGAAGAAAGCTCATAAATTCTTCACCGCCATTATTTCCGAAACCATTCATCACACCATTGTCCATTGCCTGTACTTTTGCGGCTTTGTACACTTTTGATGCGACATCATAGGACGCAGCTTTTTCTTTCGAAACACCAATCTTTTGCAGGTTGTCGCGGTTGAGTTCGGCTGTCTTACTAATTTTACCTTCTGCTTTGGCTTTGGTAAACAGTTCTTCGGCCTCTTTGGCTTCAGAAGCACTTCCACGAACCGAACTACTCACTGCATAAAGCATAATGCCGGCACCGTCTTCGGTTTTGGCGGTATTGCTTTCTGTATTGTAATTGCTTTTCTGATAATTACGCGCAGCGGTGATCTTGTCTTCATTTACAGTGATGTTTTTATTTTTCTTAGCCTGTTCCAATCCCGAACTGGCAAAAGACGATTGCAATACACCGGCCCATCCGGCACCGTTTACTTTTCCGTTGGTGTCGTAGGATTTCTCAATTTTATTAACGCAGATTTGTATCGCTCTTTCAACGCGTTGCGACGGATTTTTTTCGGCTACCTGATTTAAAAATTGAAGCGTTAACGCGGCATCAATATTTTCGCCCAGTTTGCGTTGTATCTGTGTGCCGCGAACCTGCGTGATATAAGCACTGTTTTTGTTGGCTTCGATCTGTTGTAACAGATAGTCCAGCGCATTGGAAAGTTGTTTCTGATAAGGTCCTTTGCTTGTGGTGTAACCCATGCGGTATAAGGCCATCGCAGCCATCGCAGTTGTAGCAGGATCGGATTGTACAGCATGTGGATTCATTTCGCCCTGATTGCTGTGGGATCCGGCGCCCCAGCCTCCGTCGTTGTTTTGTGCGGAAACCAACCATTTTTCGCCTTTTTGTACAACACTTTTTAAGGAAGCATCATTTTTATATTGAGCATATTCCGCAACGGGTTGTTCGCCCATAACCGACATAAAAACACAAGGTTGTTCTTTCGGTGCTTTTTGCGTATGAAGTACTGTTGTTTCAGTCGAATCCGGTTTTCCGGTTTTGATAACGGCTCCGGTCAACAGCACCGAAGTCGTTATAGCTAGTAAAAGATTCTCGGTTTTCATAATTCTCGGTTTTTTAAAGATTACAGTTCAAAAGTAGTCGTCTCGTACATGCGGTTTTGGCAGAATGGGTGAAAGCGGCTTTTTACTTGGTGAAAGAATTGTAGCAACTTATTTGGAAGTACTTAGCTGTAAGGATTTCAGATCACCGGATGGTGTTACCAGTATATATTCCTTTTCATTTTTTGGTGCCGGCTTTTTGGTGCGTGTGATGGCAATTTTAACCTCATATTGCACTTGAATTACCGGTTCGAGTATGGTTGGATTAACTACAAAATCAAAATCCTTGTTTACAATCGGTTGGTAATAGAGTGTTGTCGATTTAACAGCCTGATTGACATTGGCAAATTTTTTAAGCGAAAGCGATGAACTGCTATAGGCTTCATACGATTTATACATTTCAACCGGAAGCGTGATACTGTAACCGTCGGCTATTTTTTTCTCGGCATTTGTAAAGGTTTCGCCTAACAGTGTTTCGTAATTTTTTACTTTCTCCAAAACCAGAAGCCGGGCTTTGTTCATCAGGTCTTTTTTAACCGCTTCCAGGGTATTCGAAAAGTAATCTACCCGTACGAGATCGTAAATTTCATTGGCGGATAGAATCTTCATAAAATCGTCCAGGAGATTCGGATCAGTATATTTAATATGGATGTTCTTTTTTAGCTCAAAGCCAATCGGGATTTCATTATAGGTTTTCCGACTGAATAGTTTTCGTTCTACCGTATAATCATACATCGGAACAAAAGTGATCATATCTACAAAGGTTTCCACGCCTTTTTTTAATCGGATTTCTTTTAACGACTGACCAATGCGCTTGTCGATGATCTCATTGACTTCTTCCGTTGTGGCACCGGTTTGTGACACCTGGAAAATAGCGACATAGGCATCGGTTTTAACATTGGCCAGACCTTTTACACTGGCAATGATATCAGCATTGGAAGGGAAATTCACATTGATCGAATTGTCCGTAAATACAACCTGGTTTTTGTAATTGATATTGCCGGAAACTTGTGCCATAGCAAAATGTACCGTCAATAAGCTTGCAATGAGTAGTATTTTTTTCATATCAGAGGTTTTAAGGTTCGGAGCAAATGTATTAATCGAAAAAACGTACTTTTGGAAGAACGGGTGAAACGCGAATCCGACTTGGTGAATGCTATAGGAAAGGATTTTGCTTTTAACGTACTTTACATTCAGAAAAACAAGTAAAACAGCATGCGGTATATAACGTATATCTTGATCGGATTGGGTATCGGACTTTTGACTCCGCAGCAGGCGATTGCCCAACAAATCAATACCGAAAAAGCGAGTAAAAGTGTCAGTGGGAAACTGAGTAAAGCAGCTGATGAACTGGCCAAATCGTTAGACGCTAACGATGAGGTAAAGATCGCGGCGAGTTACGAAAAGCTCGCACAGGAGTTTATTGATGCCGACGATCCGGTTAAGGGAGAAGAATATCTTAAAAAAGCATTGGAAAGTTTTACCCGATTGAAACGGAAAGAGGATATTGCTCGGGTAACGCGAAATCTGGCACGAACACAGGAGAGTCAGAATAAATACAAAGCGGCGATAAGCAATTATCAGACCGCGAGTGCCATGACGGTCGATAAAAGCGCGATAGAGGTCAATCAGAATGATGCAAAGCGTTTGCAAAGTCCCCAAAATCCGGCGGCACAGTATGATTATGTCAATTCCAATATCAAATTGCTGGAAAAAGAAAACCGAAACGAAGAAGTAGCCGATGCCTATGTGCAAAAAGCGGAAATGAGTCTGAAGAAGATGAATAAAACCGAAGCGATTGAAAGTTATAACCAGGCTATTACGTTTGTAAAAGATAAACCGGAAGCGGTGATCAAACTCAAAAATGAAATCGCAAAAGTCTATACCGCTGATAATCAGTTTGACGAAGCGATTGGGATTTCCGAAAAACTATTGGCTGATGCCCGGGCACGACAGGATTTTGATACCGAAATAGCACAATTACAATCGCTGGCAACCATCTATTTTAAAAAGAAAGAACCGGAAAAAGCAACTCACGCCTTAAAAGAAGCCTATCAATTGGCTACCGAAAATGGAAAAGCCGATGCCGTTAAAAGAAATCTCGAAAGATTGCTTAACTATTACCGACAAACCGGAAATTATAAAGAGAGCACACAGTTATACGAGCAATTCTTTCAAAACTACGAACAGCTAATCCGAAAAGACAGTGCGCAAGCCGATCACGCTACGTTTCAGGTAACGGAAGAAAAGATTCGCCAGCTGGAAAAGGAAAAAGTGTTAAAAGATGAATTGATCACCAAAAAAAATACCTTTAATTATTTTCTGATCGGTTCTATGGGGTTGCTGTTATTGCTTTTAGGATTGATCATAAAAGCTTTGTATTCGATCAAAACAAAGAATAAAGAAATCGCCTTACAGTCGTTGCGTCGGGAAATGAATCCGCATTTTATTTTTAACAGTCTGAATAGCGTCAATCAGTTTATATCGCAAAACCGCGAATTGGAAGCAAATAAATACCTGACGTCTTATTCGAAACTGATGCGGAATATGATGGAGAATTCCAATAAGGATTTTATCGCCTTGGGAAGTGAAATTGAGCAATTACGAAAATATCTCGACCTCGAACATATGCGCTTCGAAGATCAGTTTGAATATACCATTACAGTAGATGAAAAACTGGATACGGAAACCATTCAGATTCCAAATATGATCATTCAGCCACAGCTGGAAAATGCCATCTGGCACGGACTTCGGTATAAGGAAAGCAAAGGTTTGTTGCAATTGCGTTTTCTTCTTGAAAAAGGAAGTGTTGTGGTGGTGATCGAAGATAATGGTATCGGATTAACCAAAAGTCGGGAACTGAAAACCAAAAATCAGAAAGTACACCAGTCGAGAGGGCTTACGAATACGAAAGAACGGATAGGTTTGTTAAATGAATTGTATAAAAAGGAAATCGCCTTACAGATTGTGGAAAAAGCAGAACCGGAAACGGGTACCATTGTAACACTGCGCTTTTCCCGGATTGAAAAATAATGTGCCATGCAAAAAATAAGAAGTGTAATCGTAGAAGATGAATCGGCAGCAAGGGAAGTGCTTAAAAATTACCTCTCTAAATATTGTCCGCAGGTTGAGGTTGTTGGGGAAGCGCAACATATCAAAGAAGCCGTGCCTTTGTTGCATGAACTGGAACCTCAACTGGTTTTTCTCGATGTGGAAATGCCTTTCGGAAATGCTTTCGATGTATTGGAAGCCTGTAAGGATTTGCAGTTTGAAACCATTTTTGTAACCGCTTTCTCGGAATATTCGCTGAAAGCCTTAAATCAGAGCGCGGCCTATTATTTACTGAAACCAATCAGTATAGAAGAACTGATTTTGGCGGTCAATAAAGTACAGTTGCAATTGTTAAATCAGGATATTTTTAACCGGAACCGGATCATAGTGGAAAACTTCCGGGAAACCAATCCGGAGCGTCAAAAAGTTATTTTGCCAACACTCGAAGGCTTTGAAGTGGCCAAAATGGAAGAAATCGTTCGCCTTCGCGGAAATGGTAATTTTACGGATATCTATTTACAGGACGGTAGTAAAAAAATGGTATGTCGTTTTTTAAAGCATTTTTCGGAAATCCTTCCGTTTCCATTTTTACGGGTTCATAAATCCCATATTATCAATGTGAATTTTGTAAAATCCTATCATAAAGGAGCCGGTGGTTATGTGACACTTTTCGATGGTTCGGAAGTGGAAATTTCACCAACCTATAAAGAAGAATTTTTAAAGAATTTTAAATAAATCGGATAGAAAACAAAAGCGCCTTAGTAATTTACTAGGGCGCCTTTATTTTTTTGAGACTGACCAGATTGCTATCCTACCTATAAGGCTGACCAGATTTTTATCCTGTCTCATTTTATAATACAAATATACGGTAAATTTATTAGATTGTATTTTTTTTAAGATAGTATTAATTGATTGATATGCGGTTTTTTATGATGATCGCATCTTAGTCCGAGTATTGATCTATTGTTATGAGTGTGTTTGTGTTTTTTCGGTAAAGGAAAAGTATTGATGTGTTGTTTTGAATAGCTATTGCAAATTGACCATCACTTAATCCAAAATGACTATGTGTCATCGCTGTTTTTATGGTTACTTCGACGCATACTAAAGAAATAAAATGATATTCGACAACTACATTTAATGTGGCTTTGTCGGGATATTTTTGCATCAGTACCATTCTTAGGTTTCGTGATTTTGGAGGAGGATAATTCAGAAAAACAAAGTCTTTATGTTTTAAAGCATAATAAACCAGATGTTTGAATGAATTTTCAATTAACTCTTGTACTAATGCTAATGCAATACCTTCTCTTTGTCCATTGTCATCACCAAATTGAACCCGGAGCATATAGTGTTTATCTACCCATAATTCGACAACAGTTTTGTGCGTATGAGTGACAATCTGTTTAGCGAACTTGGAGCAACTGTTTTCTATATAAGCCTCTATATCGTTTATCTTTCCTTTTTCAATTCTTGGTCTTTTCCTCTTCATTGCAACGCTCATTTTAAATTACAATGGTAATGAAATAAACCTGATATCACAATTTCGGATATAGTGTAGTATTTTGGTTTCAGATGTTTTATATTGAACAGAAAGAAATCTAGTAAATCGCAGATAATTTAGTTTTGGAATAAATTAATACACCATTTCTTTTATAAAAATAGAATCGACGGCAATGCTATCCGGAACGGCTTTTAATTTTAGTAAGGAGCGCGAACGACCGGTGATTGTAAACGGTAATTTGTAGCCAATCGTATCCTCCGGAGTTAAAACACCTCTGCGTAACATTAGCTTTGTCAGGAAGTTTTGTTGCTCGTTGGCATAGCCTTTTAAGCTTCCGGTGCTATCGAACTGCCACATGAATTTTTTTGGCTTCGGTACAATAGTCGCTAAGAAAAGACATTCTTTTAACGTCAGATCGGCGGGTTTTTTCTGGAAATAAAACGGTGCGGCTTCTCCGATTCCGTATACATTTGGTCCCCATTCGATTACGTTAAAGTAAACTTCAAGCATTCGTTGCTTACTGGCGATACGGTTGTTTTCGAGTATATACACCAATAGGATTTCTTCCAGTTTGCGGGACAATGTTTTTTCCCGGGTCAGAAATACATTTTTTACCAATTGCATACTGATCGTACTGGCGCCACGGGCAAATTTTTTGGTTCGGATATTTTTAACGATCGATTGTTTAAACGCTTCGTTGATAAAACCACGGTGCGACATAAACGACGGATCTTCCGAAGTTAAAACGCTTTTTTGCAAATAGGGTGCTATCTGATCCAACGGTGTGAAATTTGGATTGGACGGACCCACGACAATCGGGCGCTGTGGTACTCCGTTTTCGATCGCACGATAGGTGAATGCGGTGTTTAACTTGTCCAGATCGGCTTCCCCGTATTTAAGAATCCGAAGGCCTTCTTTTCGAAGCTTACTGTCAAAAACAAGGGCATTCGGGTTGTTTTTATTAAATTGAAAATCGAGTTTGTAATCGAAAGTGCCTTCCGCTTCCATGCCTTCGAAATGGGTGAATAATCCTTTGGGAAGGGACGTGATAAAGTCTTGTGCTTTCATTTTCGGAAGCGCAACACGTAAGGTATACAAAGTGTCTTTTTCCGTATTGTATTCGGCAAAGGGCTGTATTTTTATAGCGTTGAGCTGTGCTCGGGAACTACTGTCTATAGCGACAAAATGTTCGCCAAAAAGAAAGCGGTAATCAAAACGGGCTTTCTCGATGATCACGTCTTTCTTGGCAATCCTCGGATGGTTAATGGTAAAGTTGGTGATGGAAGTGTAACCGTCAACATGCAATTCGTTGCCTTCCATTTTGATTTTCGCTACATTCACATGTATGCTGTCAAAACTGGATAAAAGATGAAAACGTTCGTCGATATACGGAACTTTGATTTTGGAAGTATCGCTATTAAAAAAACGAAGATCGGCGGTTTTATTACGCGGATCGGCCATTCCCCGGATTTTCCAGTTTTGGGTAAAGGTATTGGTGCGGACGTTTATCGTGGTTTGTAGCTGTTTTCCTTTCAGATCGAGTTCGTTTAAATGCATCGTAACCTTTCGTCCCATATCGTCCATCCGGAGCGAGAGGTTTTGAAGTGTCATATTGGTTGGAACCAAATTTAAAGCCTTGGTCAGCAAGCGATAGGCCAGTTTGGCGTAATTCCTTTTTTCGCTTTCGCTGTTGTCTTCTTTTTCCCGTTTGAGGAAAGCGTCAAAGTTTCGACCTTTTTCGTTTTTAACCAGCTGAATAAAACCGTTTTTCATTTCCAGTTCCTGCAATTGAATATCCCCGGTAAATAACTGGAACAGGTTTACAGTGGTGGTTACTTTTTCTATAGCTAATAGCGTGTCGGCCTGTTTGGGAACTAAAACAATATCATGCAGACTTACACCGTTTAGTCCGTCAAATTGCGCTTTTTTAATTGATAAGGTACAGTTGTAATCGGAATCAAACCGGTTTTCGGCTTTAGTAATCACTTTTTGAAGTAGGGAATCCCGGAAAATAAAAAGCCCGATAAACGCAAGCGCAAAAAGGACTAGCAGCACTATCGAAAAACGGATAATTTTTTGCTTTCTGGTTCTCATACTTCTTCTGGTTTGTACAAAAATAGGGTATTATCCCTAAAAATAAAGTAGAAGAATATGTTAATATGCAAGGTTTTTGTTGGCACAAAAACCATTTTACGGTTGCGATATTTCGATTCGTGTTTTTTAAAAGAAAAATAGTGGATGTAATTGTTTTTCCTCTGAGATGTGATTTGTGAATTATTTGAGGACTATATAATTGGCAGAGTATATATGAAGGGTTATTTTTTGTCAAAAAAACCAAATATAAAAACTAAAACAAAGAAGTATAGTGTTAAAAGACCGGATGTATACCAGATGTTCAATATTTTAAAAAACCATAATAAAGGGATTGTGAAAAAAAGAATGGCCAAAATGAAATTTTTCAGACCTGTTTTTTCATCGGTTAGTTTTAGTAATTCAAAAAGGTAATTCTTTGTAAGTAATAATAGATTCGTAAGTAAATAAATAATTATTATTTTTCTTTTTAGTGTTGTTGTTAATTCAAATTTAAATAACCAAGGTGATAAAATAACGGCAACATTTAAAATGTGAAAAAATATATTGATTGTGCTTTTTTTTCTGTCATAAAGATTTAAAACCTGTTCTACATAAGTTAGGTTTATATTAACGATCCTGTCGTTAAATAATGTAAGAATGTCACCAGGGATGTTTTTCTTATATATGGTTTTGTTTGTATAAACTCTATGTCTCTCAAAGATGTTTTCATTATTATCTATAGATGATTCTATGTCTTGATTTTTGTCATTGTCAATGGATACAAATTTGTAAGCATTTTTAAGTATGATGCAATCAAGTTTATTCGTAAGCGGGTCGATAAAATAATTGTGAACATAACCGCTGTAAAGCTCGGTTTTTCCGTTTACTTCAATTAGAACATCAGCATTGGTGTACAGGTATTTGTTTTTAGAATTTTTATTACCGTTAACCTTTTTTGATTTAATAATATAATGCCAATAATTTTTGAATTTAAATAGAGGTATACTACTGTCGAAATTTGTTGTGCGAATAATTTTGTAAAATAAAAAGCCTAAAGTACCGGATATAAAGTATAAGAGTAAAATAAGATAAATGATGTTTGTGTACTTACCTACGTCTTTTTTTTCTGGTAATTGATTTGTAGAAAGTGTTTCAAATAGGTGCTTTATATTTTCATAAGAAATATATTCCTGAATTCTAAGTATAGAATAATTTTCTAAAAGTATAAAAAATAAAATGCAAAATGTTATAATGCCAATGCTGAAAAAGAGGGTCCATAAAAAACGCTCCATTAAATTTCCTTGGTTGAATTGTTTTGTGAAATCGCCACCAAAATAAAATTTCCTGAACAAAAGTCCAGGAAATATAAATATTGAAATATAGAATATTGTATTTAATGCTATATTATCCAATGGATTAGCCTAGTGAAATGGTGATTGTTTTATTGGATAACTCAACGTCTTTTTCCTTATCGTTTTTGTGATTCAGTAAATAATCAACAGCTTCATCGAGTTTCTTTTTGTCACTTGGATTGTTGATTATTTCTAGGATTTCATCATTAATCAGAGAGTTTTCATTAGACGAATCAGTCTTAATTCCTGAGAATAATATCGTTATAGTTCTCTGTAGACCATTTCTAAAAAAGTTTATCTTTTTCATAACTTTCTGATTTTTAGTTTCAAGATACATTCAAAAGTAAAATTAATCTGTTAGATTACAAACGTCTTTAACATATATTTTTTGTCTTTGCAGTTGTTTTACCCAAACAATTCACTAACCACATCTTCAATTTTAGAGACCATTTTAACGTTGATTGCCGTGTTTTTAACTGCTACTTTATTATACTTAGATATGAATATGGTTCCGAAACCTAGTTTTTCGGCTTCCTGTATTCGTTGTTCCACACGGTTTACCGGCCGGATTTCTCCGGAAAGGCCTACTTCTCCGGCAAAACAGTAATCTTTGCCTACCGGAATGTCTTCGTTTGACGAAAGTATAGCCGCTACAACGGCTAAATCAATCGCCGGATCGTCTACCGAAATACCACCAGTTACATTTAGGAAAACGTCTTTGGCACCCAATCGGAATCCGGCACGTTTTTCCAGTACGGCTAAGATCATATTTAATCGCTTGGCGTTATAACCGGTCGTGCTGCGTTGTGGTGTTCCGTATACGGCTGTGCTGACTAATGCCTGAATTTCGATCATCAACGGACGCATTCCTTCGAGTGTGGTGGCAATAGCGGTTCCGGATAGTTCTTCTTCCTTATGCGAAATCAGGATTTCCGATGGATTGGCGACTTCACGTAGTCCGCTGCCTTGCATTTCGTAAATACCCAATTCGGCCGTAGAACCGAAACGGTTTTTTAGCGAACGCAGAATACGGTATACGTGATTCCGATCGCCTTCGAATTGTAAAACGGTATCGACCATGTGTTCCAATATCTTCGGACCGGCAATGTTTCCGTCTTTAGTGATATGCCCGATAAGGATTACCGGAACATTGGTTTCTTTTGCATATTTGATCAATTCGGCGGTGCATTCCCGGATCTGGGAAATACTTCCGGCTGATGATTCGATATAGTCGGTGTGTAAGGTCTGAATCGAATCGATGATCACAATTTCGGGTTCGATGGTTTCGATTTGTCTGAAAATGTTTTGCGTTTTGGTTTCCGTCAGGATATAACAATTATCGCTATTGGTTGTAATCCGTTCGGCACGCATTTTAATCTGCTTCTGACTTTCTTCTCCGGAAACGTATAAGGTTTTGTAAGGGAGTTTTAAGGAAATTTGTAACAATAGCGTACTCTTTCCGATACCGGGTTCACCACCTAAGAGGGTAAGCGAACCGGGAACCAGTCCGCCGCCCAATACACGGTTGAGTTCGCCGTCGGTAGTGTCCATCCGGATTTCCTCGGCAGAATCGATTTCATTTATTTTTAAGGGTTTAGCCGCTTTTTTAACTTCAGTGGAACTGGCTTTCCAGACAACCTTTTCTTCTTTCTGGATGACTTCTTCGACTATGGTATTCCATTCTTTACAGGCATTACATTGGCCTTGCCATTTAGAATATTGTGTGCCACAGCTTTGACAGAAGAAGGTTGTTTTTAATTTGATCGCCATTTCGGATGTATTCTCTTTTTGTATTTGTTATCTTGATTTTACGGCATCGGCTCTTTCCAGCATGCCATCTTTGGTCAGGTCGCCAATAGGTTCCAGGTTAAAGGCACTCATATAGGCTTTGTAGGCTTTTTTGTTATCGTTGGTGTTTTCGTAGTACAAGCCTTTTTCGTATTCGCTGATCATACTTTTCGGGTAATTCTTTTTGGCTACTTCCGAAAGCGTTAATAGCTCTTCGTAGTTTTTATTTTTAAGGATAGCGGCTTCAATCGCTTTAAAATCGTTTAAACGGATGGTAGGTTTGTATCCCAATTTCTTTTCCAGATTAGTGTATTTGTCAATTAAATATTGCGTATGACCGGTTGGTAATTTGGCAATTTTTTCCTGAAATTCAACTGTTGAAATCGGTTGGTAGCCATCGAAAATATGATAAGCTGCATTCGGAATGGCAAAAGTTACCAGCGAATAGTGCGATAGTCCTTTAAATTCATCAAAACGGTATTTTAGATTGCTGTTTGTAACGGCTTTTGCTTTTTCATCCAGTGTTTTCATCTTGGTCTGGATTTTTTTCAGATCACCATCGGAAGTCGCCTGATAGTAGAAAATCGGTTTTTGAATAGCAGCCAGTCGTTCCGGAATTCTGTTTTCCATTTCCGGAGCAAATTCCGGACTTAATGAAATATATGCATTGAAAATCGGGTTGTCTTTATATAAGAAAAAGTTTAAAAAACCGGCTGTGGTATCCAATCCGGCAATCATCCGAAATGGCGCTACACGGTATTTTTTTTCAACATAGGGAAGTAACTCCGCGCCGATAAATTCGAAAAATTTGGCTCCTTTTTCATTTGGTAATCCGCCTTCGTCATAAGAAGTATCGTATTCTCTTTCGTTGTTTTTATTCTGGTTAATGGCAACAATGATTATTTCGGGTAGGTCGTCCCAATAAGCACCGTAGGAAAAAACACCGTAAAAAGGGTTGGTTAAGTACTCGCCGTCCAATACGAGTAGTAAGGGGTATTTTTTGTCCTTATTATTGTCGTAATTGTCTGGTGTAATAATGGTAATTTCCCGGATTTCCTTAAGTTTTTCGGAGTTGAAAGCTTCAACGGTTCTTTGGGAAAACAGGGTGTGACTCAGCAAAAATGTTGCCAGGAGTAGTAGCGTTTGTTTCATGTTTGTTAGTAGTTTCTCGTAGTTTTGGAATAGAGAAGCAAGATAACAAAAATTATTTATTTCGATGTAAAAGCGGTAATAACAAAAAGGAAAGCAATCCCATCAAAATGATCAACCCGGTTTGTGATGTCCATAAGATCCAGCCAAAAGTTGTGCCAGCCGTTTCGGGTACCGAATACAGTAGTAAAATCTCAGAAATCAATAACGGAAAAGCACCAAAACCACCATTGGTAAAGCTGATAGCAAGGCTTCCGACTACAAAAGCGGTAACGACTACGCCAAAACTGATCGTGCTGGTTTCTTTAATGGCAAAAATGGCAAAGTAAAAGGTGAGTACGTAACCGATCCAGATCACAGCCGTATAGAATAGAAAAGCCCATTTGTGTGGCATTCGGAATACACTTAGAACACCTTCGATTAATCCGGATATTTTTTGTTTGATAAGTACAACCGGTCGCCATTTGGAATACAAAAATACCAGTGTTAAAGCGATAAGAATACCGACACCAGAGGCACCGATCAGGATTAATTTATGAACCGGTATTTTTTGCTCCAGAAAGGTTTTTAGGTTGTCAAATTGCAATAAAAGTGCCGTGAACATTAAGGCTAAAAGTATGACCAGGTCGATTACCCGTTCGGCAATAATGGATCCGAAGGCTTTGTCGAAAGGAACATCTTTGTATTTTTTAACAATCAGTGCGCGGGATACTTCTCCGGATCTCGGAATAGTAAGGTTCATCAGATAACCGATGCAAACCGCGGCCAGATTGGTTTTAAAAGGAGAGAAATAACCCATGTGCTCGAGACTGTAACGCCAACGGTAACCTCTTGCAACAAGGCTTACCAGTGAGAAAAATGTCGAGATCAGAATGTAATTGTAATTCGCATTCCGAAAATAGCTTTTCATTTCGTCCAGCTGTTCGGGTGTGAATTTTTGATAGGCATAATATACTAAAAAAACTCCCAACAGTAGTGGGAGTATAATGCCTATGGTCTTTTTTAATTTCTCTTTCAAAAGGATGACTAGGTTAGTGTATTGTCATTTTCGTTCGGGAAAATGATAGCCGGTTTGAAGTCTTTGGCTTCTTCTGTACCAATAATTCCGTATGAAATGATAATGATAATGTCGCCTTTGTGAACTTTTCGTGCTGCAGGGCCGTTTAGGGTTATTTCCCCGCTGTTACGTGGTCCGGGAATGGCGTACGTTTCCAGACGTTCCCCGTTGTTGATGTTTACAATGGAGACTTTTTCTCCTTCAAAAATATTGGAAGCTTCCATCAAAGCGACGTCAATCGTAATGCTTCCGATGTAGTTTAGATCGGCTCCAGTCACCTTTACACGGTGAATTTTGGATTTAACAACTTGAATTTGCATGGTGCAAAGGTAATTAATTTAGTGCAATATTGTCAATCAATCTGACATTGTTTATGTAAACCGCAATAAAGCCGCGGTATTTTTTAGTGCTGTTTTTGCGAGTGGCGGATAATAAGGTGGCTTCGTCTGCAATTTCAAAATATTCCAACTCAAAAGCGGGATATTTGGCAAAGGTATGGGTGACATAATCAATAACGTCCTCGGTCGATTGGGTGCTGAATTTTTGTTTGGCTTCCAATAGCGTTTTGTAAATCAGGGAAGCTTCTTCCCGGGCTTCGCTACTCAAACGCTCATTTCGGGAACTCATCGCCAGTCCGTTTGCCTCCCGGTGTATCGGGCAGCCGATTACGTTTACCGGAATATGGTATTTTTCGACCAGTTTCTTTACAATCTGAAGTTGTTGGAAGTCTTTTTCGCCAAAATAAGCATTTGTTGGCTGTACAATTTCAAACAGTTTTTTTACAATCGTTCCAACGCCGTCAAAATGACCCGGACGATGCGCACCTTCCATCTGAAATTCCAATCCATCGTATTCAAATGCAGCAGCAGCGGTGTTCCCTTCGTAAATGTCGTTTACAGTAGGAGCGAAAACAATAATGTCGTCCGATACCGTACGAACCTTTTCGATGTCGCGGTCTATATGTCGCGGGTATTTTTCAAGGTCTTCTGAATTATTGAATTGTGTTGGGTTTACAAATATGCTGATAACCGTAATCTGATTTTCGGAACAGGATTTTTGCAACAGGGAAAGATGGCCCTGATGTAATGCACCCATGGTAGGAACAAGTCCAATCGTTTTTTTGGATGTGCCGATTTGCGCTAAATGTTGCGCTAAATCTGCTTTTTTGGCAAAAACAAACATTTGTTTTGGATTTAAATTGGGTGCAAAATTACTATTTTGTCAAACAACTGCATAAAATTTTGTAATTTTGCATGTTTTTTATATCCAATAAATAAAATTTAATGCAATGAATGATAAGAGGATATTGTATGTATCATCTGAAGTGGTGCCTTATTTAGCTGAAAATGAGGTTTCTTTAATGTCGTACGACGTGCCAAAAATGATCAATGATCAAGGAGGACAAATTAGAATTTTTATGCCTCGATATGGGAATATCAATGAGCGCAGGCACCAATTGCATGAGGTTATCCGCTTGTCGGGGATGAATTTGGTGGTGAATGATATGGATATGCCGCTGATTATTAAAGTCGCTTCTATACCAAAAGAGCGTATTCAGGTTTATTTTATCGATAACGATGAGTACTTTAAACGAAAAGCTACATTCTCGGATGAGGATGGTGTGTTGTATCCGGATAATGACGAGCGTTCCATCTTTTTTGCAAAAGGAGTGGTGGAAACCGTTAAAAAATTAAACTGGGTGCCGGATATTATTCATGTGCACGGCTGGTTGGCGGGTATGCTTCCGGTTTATATGAAGCATTACTATAAAGATGAGGCGCTTTTTGCGGATACTAAGATCGTAACATCCGTTTATGCGCAGTCATTCGACGGAACACTCGATCCGGGAATGATGAAAAAAGTAGCGTTTGACGAAATTCCGGATGCGTCAATCACCGACCTGGAAATTCCGAACTACGAAAATATTATGAAAGCCAGTATTCTGCATTCGGATGCCGTGATTATTGCCTCTGAGGAGCTCTCTCCAAGTTTAACAAAATTTATAGAAACATCGGGTAAACCTTTTTTACCTTTCGTGCCGAAAGATGCTTTTGCAGAAGCATATACTAATTTCTATAAAAATCAAGTTATATAATCATTCTTTGATCTGATAAAAAATATGAATAGGATTTCATTATTACAAAAAATACTCCTGTCTTTTACAGCGGTTTTGTTGTTCTCCTGCGATAAGGATTTTAATACTGTCGGTTCCGATCTGGTTGGAGAGGAAAACTATAATTTGGAGAAGTATATAGGACAAACGCTGGAGGCTTATAATAAGGCTACGGGTGGTGTGCAGACAAACAATCTGCCGGTAAATCTTTTGGGGGTAATGAATAATACCACTTTCGGAGAAACCAAAGCGCATTTTGTGTCGGAAGTGCAATTGGCTTCTGCAGCTCCAACTATCGGAGATAATCCTGTGATCGATTCGGTTTGGGTATATGTGCCGTATTTCGCCACACAAACCGGAACGGATGATAATGGTGTGCGTTTGTACGAGTTGGATTCGGTTTACGGAAAAGATAATAAGTTTAAATTAAGAGTCTACGAATCAAAATACCAATTGCGAACGTTTGATCCTGCTAACGGTGGAGATGCTCAAAAATATTTTTCGGATGAGAAAAATCTGGTGGAAAATAACAGAGGTACTTTGCAGTTGAATGATGGGCCTCCAAATCAGAATGAAGCGTTTTACTTGAATAATCTGGAAACAATTCTGTATAAAATGGATGCTGCCGGGAATTATCTGAATTCGGCCGGACAAATTATTGATAATAACGATGTTGGTAATCGGGTGATTCTGGAGCGCTATACGCCGGGTATGTGGCTGGATTTAAATAAGGCATTTTTCCAAAATAAAATTTTAAATGCTTCGTCTGATAAATTATTGAATAATAATGCTTTTAAAGAATATTTCAGAGGGTTGTATTTTCAGGTGGAAGGTGTTTCGGATCAAACCTGTATGGCAATGCTTGATTTCTCGAAAGCGAAAATCAATATTCGTTATAAAGCTGATGCTTCTACGGGATCGACTACGCGGGTGCGAAAATCGATTGTGTTGAATCTTACCGGTACAACGGTTAACTTTTTAGAAAACAGCTTCTCGCTGCCGACAGAATCCGGTGATGATCGTCTGTATTTAAAAGGAGGTCAGGGGGCTTTTTCGTATATCGATTTATTTGATAGTGCCGAGTTGGAAAGTCTTCGTGCGCAAGTGAAGGCTAATAAATGGTTGATCAACGAAGCAAATCTTACTTTCTATGTCGACAAACCGGCGATGCAAAACGTGACCTACGAGCCGCAGCGTATTTATTTGTATGATATGAAAAATAATAAGGTGCTGATCGATTATAATTACGATCCGACAACCAATTCCTATTTTCCGAAAATGAGTAAAGTCGTGATTGGCGGACTGGTGGAACGGGAAACGAGTGGCGATAAAAAAGCAATCAAATACAAGTTGCGATTAACGCAGTATGTGAATAATCTGATCAAAAAAGATTCTTCCAATGTACGGGTAGGATTGGTGGTGACAGAGGATATCAATAATGTGAAAAGTGCGTACTTTAAAAATCCGTTTGAAATGACGGATCCAATGCATTTTGATCCAAATCCGCCGAATACACCTTATCCGCCGTATAAAGTGAAATTCCTTCCTGTTGCTTCGGTAATTAATCCATTAGGAACTGTGTTGCACGGAACGAATAGTTCGGATGTAGACAAGCGATTAAAATTAGAAATTTATTATACTAAACCCAAAGAATAATTTATGTGTGGTATTGTAGGTTATGTGGGTCACAGAGAAGCTTATCCTGTGATTATAAAAGGTCTTAAAAGGCTGGAATATAGAGGGTATGACAGTGCAGGTGTGGTGTTGTGGGATGGTGAAGATTTAAAACTGTCGAAAACCAAAGGTAAGGTTACGGATTTAGAAGCGCGTGTAGCAGCAGAAATAACAACTACTGGTACAATCGGAATGGGACATACCCGTTGGGCAACTCATGGTGTGCCGAATGATGTAAATTCGCATCCGCATGTTTCTAATTCAGGGGATCTTGTGATTATTCATAATGGAATCATTGAGAATTATGAGCCGCTTAAAAAAGAATTAATTAATAGAGGATATGTTTTTAAATCGGATACCGATACAGAAGTGTTGGTGAATCTGATTGAAGATGTGCAAAAACAGGAAAACCTGAAATTGGGGAAAGCGGTTCAAAAAGCGCTTAACCAGGTTGTGGGGGCGTATGCTATTGCTGTTTTTGATAAGAAAAAACCAAATGAGATTGTGGTGGCCCGTTTGGGAAGTCCATTGGCAATTGGTATTGGGGAAGACGAATATTTTATCGCTTCCGATGCTTCTCCTTTTATTGAATATACCAGTAATGCGATTTACCTGGAAGATGAGGAAATGGCTATTATTCGTCTGGACAAACCGATGAAGGTTCGTAAAATTAAAGACGATTCATTAGTGGATCCGTATATTCAGGAGTTGCAAATGAACCTGGAGCAGATCGAAAAAGGGGGTTACGATCACTTTATGTTGAAGGAGATTTATGAGCAGCCTAGCGTAATTAAGGATACCTACAGAGGACGTCTTTTGGCAAATAAAGGAATTATCCAGATGGCAGGTGTTGAGGATAATATTGAAAAGTTCCTGAATGCCAATAGAATTCTGATTGTCGCTTGTGGAACCTCATGGCATGCTGGTCTTGTAGCGGAATATGTATTGGAGGAGTTTGCGCGAATTCCGGTAGAAGTAGAATATGCTTCGGAATTCCGTTACCGCAATCCGATTATCTATCCGAACGATGTGGTAATTGCGATCTCACAATCGGGTGAAACTGCCGATACGTTGGCGGCAATCAAGCTGGCTAAAGAAAAAGGTGCTTTTGTTTTCGGAGTGTGTAATGTGGTTGGGTCGTCCATTTCCCGTGAAACACATGCCGGAGCGTATACGCATGCCGGACCGGAAATCGGAGTGGCTTCTACAAAAGCATTTACAACGCAGATTACTATTCTGACACTAATTGCATTGCGTTTGGCAAAAGCAAAAGGAACGATGAATAATTCCGATTACCAACGCTATTTGTTGGAGTTGGAGTTGATTCCTGAAAAAGTGGAAGAGGCCTTAACAACAAATGATATGGCAAAAACAATTGCCGAAATCTATAAAGATGCGCCAAACTGTTTGTACCTGGGAAGAGGATATAATTTCCCGGTAGCCTTGGAAGGTGCGTTAAAATTAAAAGAGATATCGTATATCCACGCAGAAGGATATCCGGCTGCCGAAATGAAACACGGGCCTATCGCGCTTATTGATGAGCAGATGCCGGTGGTGGTTATTGCGCCAAAACAAAATCATTATGATAAAGTGGTGAGTAATATCCAGGAAATCAAAGCACGTAGCGGGAAAATCATCGCTGTGGTAACGAAAGGAGATACACAGGTTAAGGAATTAGCCGATCACGTTATAGAAGTTCCGGATACTGCTGAGGCATTAACGCCACTATTGGCTACCATTCCGTTGCAGTTGCTGTCGTATCATATTGCGGTATTGCGCAATTGTAATGTCGACCAGCCAAGGAACCTGGCAAAATCAGTTACGGTAGAGTAAGTTATAAAAGCGGATTTTTCGGAATTCGCTTTTTTATTATAAAAATTCAAAAATTAAATTGCGTAATTAGCATATAAAAAACTATCTTTGCGCTCTGAAAAAAGAGGTTTTTTCAAGAAACGTAAATAGCTGTTTAATAAATACATAAGCAATGTCTAAAGGAATAGGAAAAGTTGCACAGATTATCGGACCTGTGGTTGACGTAGTATTCAACACACAAAATGCCGAACTTCCAAAGATTTATGATTCATTAGAAATCACTAAAAATGATGGTTCAAAATTAGTACTTGAAGTACAGTCTCACATCGGTGAAGATACTGTTCGTACTATCTCCATGGATTCTACCGATGGATTAAGCAGAGGTCAAGAAGTTGTTGCTTCTGGAGCTCCGATTCAAATGCCAATTGGAAAAGATATTTATGGTCGTTTATTTAATGTAATCGGAGACGCTATTGACGGTCTTGGAGATTTACCAAAAGAAGGTGAAAACGGATTACCGATCCACCGTCTGGCTCCAAAATTTGAAGATTTATCAACGTCATCAGAAGTTTTATTTACCGGAATCAAAGTAATCGATTTGATCGAGCCTTATGCAAAAGGAGGAAAAATTGGTTTGTTTGGTGGTGCCGGTGTTGGTAAAACCGTATTGATCCAGGAGTTGATTAACAATATTGCAAAAGGTCACGGTGGTCTTTCTGTATTCGCAGGAGTAGGAGAAAGAACACGTGAAGGAAATGACTTACTTCGTGAGATGTTAGAGTCAGGAATTATTAAATATGGTGATGAATTCATGCACTCTATGGAAAATGGAGGATGGGATTTATCCAAAGTTGACAAACCGGGTATGAGAGAGTCTAAAGCGACTTTCGTATTCGGACAGATGAACGAGCCACCAGGAGCACGTGCACGTGTAGCTTTATCAGGTCTTTCTATCGCTGAATATTTCCGTGATGGTGCTGGTGAAGGTCAGGGGAAAGACGTATTATTCTTCGTAGATAATATCTTCCGTTTTACACAGGCTGGTTCTGAGGTGTCTGCACTTTTAGGGCGTATGCCATCTGCAGTAGGTTACCAACCAACATTGGCTACTGAAATGGGTGCGATGCAGGAGCGTATTACATCTACTAAAAATGGTTCCATTACATCGGTACAGGCGGTTTACGTACCTGCGGATGACTTAACGGATCCGGCACCGGCTACAACCTTTGCCCACTTAGATGCAACTACTGTATTGTCTCGTAAGATTGCTGAGTTAGGTATCTATCCTGCAGTAGATCCATTGGATTCTACTTCTCGTATCCTTACACCACAAATCTTAGGTGATGATCACTATAACTGTGCTCAAAGAGTAAAAGAGATCTTACAAAAATACAAACAATTACAGGATATCATCGCGATCCTAGGTATGGAAGAATTATCGGAAGAAGATAAATTAGCTGTATCAAGAGCACGTCGTGTACAACGTTTCTTGTCACAACCTTTCCACGTGGCAGAACAGTTTACAGGTATCCCAGGTGTATTGGTAGATATTAAAGATACAATCAAAGGTTTCAACATGATTATTGATGGTGAATTAGATCACCTGCCGGAAGCTGCATTCAACTTGAAAGGTACTATCGAAGAAGCTATCGAAGCCGGACAAAAAATGTTGGCAGAAGCATAATTCGTTCAATTGAAAAGCTCAATTGCGTAATATCAATTAATAAAAAATATGATTGTAGAAATAGTTTCACCGGAAGCCACTTTATTCAAAGGAGAAGTTACTTCGGTAGCCGTTCCGGGTGTAAATGGTGAGTTTCAGATGTTGAATAACCACGCGCCAATCGTTTCTTTATTAGCTAAAGGAAATGTGAAAATCGTTGGCCCTGGAGTGAAGATCGCAAAAGAATTTGCATCCAAATTCAACAAAGTTAACGAGCAAACCTACTGGTTGCCGATTAATTCCGGAACAGTAGAAATGAATGATAATAAAATTATTGTTTTAGCAGACTAATACAATGATAGCTATAAAGAAAAGCCCTCGCATTAGCGGGGGCTTTTCTGTTTTTGTAAAGTTATATACACACCTGACAGGTTTTTAAAACCTGTCAGGTGTTATTGTATTATCGGATTACAATTTTCTGTGTTTCCTGGCGATCGCCGTTTTTAACGGTTACCAGATAAATACCCGATTGCGTATTTTCTAGCTGAATTGACTCGTTGAAAATAGTCGTCGTTTGGAAATTGCGATTGTAAATACGACGTCCGCTAATATCGAAAACCGTGATCTCGGTTGTATTCGAAGCGTCCGGTGTGAACTGAACATGAAACGAACCATTGTTTGGGTTCGGATAGATCATAAAATTGTTTAGCTTGGTTTCGGTCAGCCCTAAAGCCGCACTAACGGTACAGATATTCAGGCTCCAGCTGTTTAAAACACCACCATCCTGATTGTAGGCATCCGAAATTCGTAGTGTCCAGTTTCCAGTCGAATTCTGACCGTTAAACGCCGATAATGGCTGAGTCGGTAGAACCGTTCCGGAAATACCCGGATTCGTACCGCAAATTACAGGAGTACCATTGTCGGAGAACGTAGCAACAATATTCTGGATGTCATCGCTGGTACAAGGTTGCGCGAATAATTGCACCTGTGTTCCGGATGGACTGATTAAAAAGGCAGTAATATCGTTAATCCATGTATGGGTGACATTCATAGTGATGGCTACGCTTGAAATAACGCCTCCTGATGGAATATTTAACGTCGAGTTGATCGTTGGTGTTCCGGATGCGGAGATCGTGATAGGTACGTTAGCAGAAGCGCTGGAAGCACAACTGATCTGTCCGGTTGTAAATTTAAAAGGATTACTGTAGGTTCCGATACAAGCCGCATTCTTAGGTTGAACGCGCCAGAAGTAGTTGGTCGCCTGTGATAATCCGGAAACCGTATAACTATTTGTCGCTGAGGAACCGGAACTGATAATATTAGTAAAGGCATTATCGGTGGCTACCTGTACATCATAAGCGTTGGCATTGCTGTTGGCTGCCCAGCTTAGGGTTACGCTTGTGTTCTGACCTACGGCAAGATCCGCCGGTGTGGTTAACGACATGGTTCCGAAGTTGGAGTTTAGTAAATCCAGATAGTAATTCGCGTTTTTGGTCGTCGAACCGGAGGTTGCTGTAACATTTAACGTGTATAAACCAGGTGTAGCGGCATTGGTATTGCTTACCGTCATGGTAACCGTACCGTTTGCGTTGATACTTGTTGGTGAAAAAGTAACAGTGGTTCCGGCTGGATTTCCGGTAGCGCTAAAAGTCGTGGTTCCGGAAAAACCGTTGTGTGTTTTATAATCGATTGTGTAAGATATACTCGATCCGGTGCAGATTGATTTGTTCTGTTCGCCGGCCACACCATTAAAAGCGGAAGCAAAAGTTGCCGCCGGAGCCGAAATGGTAAAATTAGCATTGGAAACATCGTAAAAGATATTGTCGTAACCGCGTACCATGATTCGGTTTTGTGCTCCCGGTGTATTCGGAATGGTTACAACTTCCGAACCGTCATTCGGAACTTTGCTGGCTAATAGGGTGTTAAATGAAGTGCCGCCGTTGGTCGATAGATAAATGTCAACATATGGCGCATTAACACCGTTTGCGGTTGTTCCGGCTACGTCCCAGGTTACATTCTGATTGGTGCCGGCTTGCCAGGTTACATTGGTATTCGGAACCGATACCAGGAATGGCCCGGCTGTTCCGCTAACGGTTACTTTCATCAGATCGGAAGCCGTTTGTCCGCCTCCGGCTTTGTTATCTCTTGTGGTTAACGAAAAGTTTAAGGTTCGGGCTACCGATGGGCATACTTCCCAGGTATTGGCTGTGTTGCCAGCTAAAACCGTTGCCAGCGCCGGCATATAACGGGTTGGTGATGTGGTGCCGCGAATGCTGCGGAACATTGGGCCGTTTACACGTGTGGCTACGGGTGCTGCTGCCGAGTTCGGGTTTTGCGGGTCGTTCTGTTCCCAGGTATAGGTTAATGCATCACCATCCGGATCGGTTCCGCTTCCGGTTAAGATAAAAGCAGTTGATTTCGGAATAACATAATCCCTGCCGGCATCGGCTGTTGGTGGGTTGTTTGTGATGGCAGTAATCTGGGCGCAACTGGAACTTACTCCGGATTTTACATTGGCCAGAATATCGCGGATATTTACATAGGTAAAATAATCGTCACTGTTGTTTTGTACATTGGCAGGGCAAATTCCGGCATATCCCATAATGGATGAACCAGAACCGGGTTCTACTTCGGTTTGTCCGCTTCCGGAACGACAGTTAGAGCTACTTTGCGTATGGTAACCGCCAAACTGATGTCCCATTTCGTGTGCTACATAATCGATGTCGAAAGCATCACCGGTAGGATTGGATCTTCCGGTCATTCCGGTTCCTTTGTGGAAACCACCATTCGGATTGCTGTTGGTGCTGCATACACATCCGATACAGCCGGCATTTCCGCCGCCAGAGGTGTTAAAGTTATGCCCGATATCGTAGTTTGCAAAGCCAATTGCGGCATCAATGGTAATACCGGTACGAACGTTGTATTCGCCACTCCACGGATCGGCAGTAGTGCTTCCAAAATAAATTAACAGGTCGTTATTCGCAACAAATACCATAGTAATCGAAAGGTCTCTTTCGTAAACACCGTTCACACGGGTCATGGTAACAGCCATTTGCGCCTGAATGTTGGCTCGTTTCTGAGCATCGGTTCCGGTTCCGGCGAAAAGATTACCGTATTCTGCGGTACAAGACTGTGCCAATCGATAGGTTCTCAGTTTTTTGTCGTCAGTATTCAAAGCGGTTTCAGGACTGCCAACACGGTCTTCGGTTAACGATGGTAGTTTGATGCCGTCGTCGGTCAGACAGGCAAAGTCCGAAAAAGGCTGGTGCAACGAAGCTTTGTTGTAAACGATATAGTTTTGACGGTCTTCGGTATACGGGTCAATAAAAACCGTGCTTTCTTCACTCGATAGCTTCATGCTGTGTAAACCCAGTTGGGTAACCGAAAAACGGGCTACAGCTGTCGGGTCTTCCACGCCTTGTGCGGCATACGATTTGATCATTGGATATTTGGCTGCTAAAGCCGGTTCCATTATCGGGGTTTCTATTACCCGAAAGTGTTCCAGTTGCCCTTGTGCATTGGGAAGTTCGATAATTAGATTGGATTTACCTTCAAACTGACCGCGAATTGGTGCGTTCGACAGACTGTTTTTTAAGGTGTTCAAGTCTAGTGCGAACAGATTGTAATTCCTGGGGAAGGAACTTCGGGTCACTTTCTTTTGCGTCGTGATGCTGCTTTCGTCAATCGGTTTCCAGAGTCTTTGCGTTTGGGCAAAACCTGTGGCGAATGAAAAAAGTAACAAAAACGCTAGTTGTAATTGTTTTTTCATTTTTGTTTGGGTTAATTGTTAAATAGTTGCTAAAAATAATAAAATTTATTATGCTTTTTGTTTTTAATTTTAAACAACTAGGTTTTATTGTGTTAGGTTTCATGGAATTGTGATGTATTGGGAACGAAAAAAGATACTTACTTTTGCGGGTATGAAACGCTTTCCTGTATCACTAACGACTAAATTGCAATCCCGGACAGCAGTCAATGCGTTACGGCAATTGCCCAAACAAAAAAAGGGTGTCGATTTTTCGTCAAACGATTATTTGGGTTTTGCCCAATCTGAATCGCTTTTTCAAAAAGCAGCGGCTTTGCTGACGCAACAGCATAATTCGCATAATGGTGCTACTGGTTCGCGATTGCTATCGGGAAACCACACTCTTTATGCAGAAACCGAAATCAAAATTGCGTCTTTTCACCAATCGGAAAGTGCTTTGATTTTTAATTCGGGCTACGATGCCAATCTGGGCTTTTTTAGTAGTGTGCCGCAACGAAACGATGTGGTGCTGTTTGACGAGTTGAGTCATGCTTCCATTCGTGACGGAATCCGCCTTTCAAATGCACGGTCGTATAAATTCCTGCATAACGATATGGAAGATCTCGAACGCCAGATCAAACGTTTTCAAAGCGATCAGGGATCCGTTTATATCGTTACGGAAACGGTTTTTTCTATGGATGGCGATTCACCCGATCTGGAGCAAATGGCGAGAATTTCCGAACGGTATGGTTGTTTTTTTGTGGTCGATGAGGCACATGCTTTAGGTGTGTTTGGTGAGAAAGGAGAAGGGGTGATTGATGCGTTAGGACTCCGCGAAGCTGTTTTTGCCCGAATTATGACCTATGGAAAAGGATTAGGCTGTCATGGAGCCGCAGTGTTGGGTGATGTAAAACTGAAAGAGTATCTGGTCAATTTTGCCCGGAGTTTTATTTATACGACAGGTTTGCCGCCACATGCGATTGCAACCATCCTGGCGGGATATTCGGCTTTGGAAACGGAAGCTGCGGCACGGATTCGGTTAAAAGAAAATATTGTTCATTTTAATCGGGAAAAGAACCTGTTGGGATTAAAACCCTTGTTTATCCGGAGTAAATCGGCTATACAATCGGCTGTGATTCCGGGAAATGAAAAAGTAAAAAATATTGCTCGTCAACTCGAACAATCCGGGTTTGATGTACGCCCGATTATGGCGCCAACAGTGCCGGAAGGACAGGAGCGATTGCGTTTTTGTTTGCATAGCTATAATACAACAGCGGAAATATCGGAAGTGTTGCACCTTTTAAATCGCTTGTTGTAAGATGAAAAGAGACTTGAATTTAAAAAAAATAGCTGTGTTTAATTATTCAGCGGAAGCTTATATTTATAAAGGAAGATTGGAAGCAGAAGGAATTACGGTTTTTATAAGGGATAATTTTACGGTTGATGTCGATCCATTGTTTAGTCAGGCCATTGGAGGAGTAAAATTATATGTAAAAGAAACAGACTATGAAAAAGGACTACAGGTTCTGGGAGATATTGATAAGTATTCTTTAACGAGCGATGGAAAACCAATTATATGCCCGAGGTGTGGATCGGAAAAAGTACAAATGTTTTCTGTGCTTAATGATGTAAAATCTATATTTTCCTTTATTGTCGGGCTTTTTCTGGTTGTGCTTCCTTTTTATGTGAAGTATAGCTATGTCTGTGATAATTGTGAGTTTAAATTTAGAAAAATATGAAACTATTTGTAACAGGTATCGGTACCGATGTGGGGAAAACCGTTGCGGCAACCATTATAACCGAGGCTTTGGAAGCCGATTACTGGAAGCCGGTTCAGGCAGGTGATCTGGATTATTCCGATAGTCATAAAATAAAAGAAAAGTTGTCGAATACCAAGACCCATATTTTTGATAACGCCTATGCTTTGCAGACACCGGCCAGTCCGCATGTGGCGGCAAAAATTGATGGTGTGGTGATTGATCTGAAAAAAATAAAAGAACCGAAAACTAAAAATCATCTGGTTATTGAAGGTGCGGGTGGTGTATTGGTGCCATTAAACGATACGGATTCGATTATCGATCTGATCCAGCCGGATTATAAGGTGATTGTCGTGTCGCGCCATTATTTGGGGAGTATCAATCATACGCTACTAACAATCGAAGCTTTAAAAGCAAGAGGATTGGCGGTCGCTGGAATTATTTTTAGCGGAAAGGAAAACCCGGATTCGGAATCGATCATTTTAAATCGTACCGGGATTCAATTCCTGGGGCGAATCGATGAAGAACCGTATTTCGATAAAAACGTGATTAAGGAATATGCCGACTTGTTTGCCGAAACATTGTTGGGATTATAAAAAACAAAACCTGTCGGTTTTATAAACGCGACAGGTTTTGCTTGTAAGATTGCCTTTACGGGCGATCTTTTTTTATAGGTATATGGTTACTACAGCTCCACCAGGAAGGGTAAGGGTTGCAATATCATCGCAACTTCCGTTACCATAATCCAATAGGAAGGTTTGCGAATTTTTGGTGATTGTTTTTTTACCTTTTACGATAACCGGACAGCCGATGTTTCGGATTAATGGTTCGGTAATTTCCATATGTAGCAGCGTTCCGTTTGGTAAGGTTGTTAATGCGTTACCTCTGATACTGAAAACATCATCTGTGAAAACCAATGGAGTGGAAACACCACCGATCTTTTCGATGTTAAAGCTTCCTTCTCGGTGGATCGTTCCGCCACCGGAGGGCTGGATGATGTTGATGTTTGTTTCGCGGGTAAAGGTTGGAACACTGTTTACAACCACTCTGCTTACGTTAATGTTGCCTTCAATTTTATGACTGTTGATGTAATAATTGTCAAAGGTGATGGCAGCAGTAATTTCATTGGTTGTCGTGTTTTTATGCGCTACAATGTATATGATTCCGCTACGGTTGTTTCCGTTGGAGTCAACACAACCTGTCCCGAAGTCAACTTTAAATTTTTTGTCTCCGTTGGTAAGTGTTTCCTGAGTGATCACGCGGCAACTCGAAGGCGGTAACTGTGTGTCTGCATTTTTAGAAGCATAATAACCGTCGCCGGCTAATACTTCCTCTTTAATTCCTTCTACATCTTCTTCAAAAGCTTGCGCTTTGGCATCCGTTGCAACGGTGGTGTCCTGAGTGCTGCCGCTGTTGGAACTATCGCTGTCACTATTGCAGGAGATAGCCATTAAAGCAGTGAACATTAGTAATTTAATAGTTGTTTTCATAATTTTTTCTGATAAGGTTCTTTTTTTTAGACAAATAAAACGATAAATGGTTTAATGTTAAACTTTTTTGTTTTCAAAAAGTAATCCGAAAGTGCGCTTTATCTTTGCAGTACAGAATCGAAATATAAAAAAAGAAGTGTAAAGTGGAAAATAACAGACTGCAAAAAGCCGACGCAAATCATTTGTGGCATCCGTATACCCAACATAAAACAGCGCATCCGCATATAGCTATAACGAAAGGGAAAGGCGCTTTATTATGGGATGAAAACGGAAAGGAATATATCGATGCTATTGCTTCGTGGTGGGTCAATCCGTATGGGCATTCCAATCCTGTTATTGCTGATGCGATTTACAAACAGCTAACGACACTGGAACACGTACTTTTTGGCGGGTTTACACACGAACCGGCGGTGACACTGGCGGAAAAATTGATTCCGATATTACCGGATAATCAGAAAAAGATTTTCTTTTCCGATAATGGATCTACAGCGGTTGAAGTCGCTTTAAAGGTGGCTTTGCAGTATTATTTTAATAAAGGAGAAAAGCGAACCAAGATCATCGCTTTCGAAAACGCCTTTCATGGCGATACGTTTGCGGCTATGGCAGCCAGCGGGATTTCTTTTTTTACCGAGGCTTTCCAGGGATCGATGATTCAGGTGACGCGAATTCCGGTACCGACACCAGGTAATGAGGTCGCCAGTTTCGAAGCATTGTACGCCTTGTTGCAAACCAACGAATATGCCGGATTTATTTTTGAGCCGCTGGTTCAGGGTGCGGCGGGTATGGTAATGTACGAACCGGAACAACTCGATAAATTGATTCAAAGCTGTAAGGAATATGGCGTGTTTACCATTGCCGACGAAGTGATGACCGGATTTGGAAAAACCGGAAAAAATTTCGCCTGCGACTATCTGACACAACAACCGGATATGATGTGTCTTTCCAAAGCACTAACCGGAGGTACGATTCCAATGGCATTAACGACTTTTACGCAGGAGTTGTTCGATGGTTTTTACGACGATGATGTGAATAAGGCTTTATTTCATGGACATACTTTTACGGCCAATCCAACCGGATGTGCGGCCGCATTAGCAAGTCTGGAATTGCTTTCTGATACAAAAATTCAGGAAGGTATTGCCAGAATTCACCAACAACATCTGGCTTTTCAGACACGTGTCGAAAATCATCCGCGGGTGAAAACAACCCGGGTTTTGGGTGTGATTTTCGCACTGGAATTTAAGAGAGATTCATCGGATAGTTATTACGGAGATTTCAGAAATACCCTGTATCGTTTCTTTATTGAAAAAGGAATCATATTACGCCCGGTTGGGAATATTGTATATATACTGCCACCGTATATTATTTCGGAAGCCGAACTTGAAAAAGTGTACCAGATTGTCGGGGAAGCGTTGGATATGTTTTAATTTTACACCCAAATACTTTTACGTTGAAAAACAAGATTGCGATAACAGGCCTGGCATCCGTTTCTCCTTTGGGTGATAATCCGATTTCAGTTTGGGAAGCCTACGGGAATCCGAAAAGTTATATCCGGTTTCTACCGGTGGGTGATGCCATATTTCCGGTAGCTGCGATTGCAGCCGAGGTGAAACAAAGTATAGAAAGCCTGCGATTTTCGGATGTGAAATATAAAAATCTGGACGATTCTGTTTTATATGCTATTGCCGCTTCCCGTAAAGCGGTAGCGCAGGCGGGTTGGAGCGACGGTCGTTTTGGAATCAATATTGGTTCGTCAAGAGGTGCGACGCAATTGTTTGAAAAATACCACCGGGAGTTTCTGGAAACCGGAAAAACAGCTACTTTGGCATCGCCTACGACTACGTTGGGGAATATTGCTTCGTGGGTGGCGAACGACCTGAATAACGACGGACCGGATATTTCGCATTCGATTACCTGTTCGACGGCATTGCATGCACTTTTAAATGGTGTTGCCTGGCTACAATCCGGAATGGCCGATAAATTCCTTGTTGGAGGAAGTGAGGCGCCATTAACGCCTTTTACATTGGCGCAATTAAAAGCGATGAAAATCTATTCCACTTTTGAGGATTCTTATCCTTGTAAAGCGTTTGATCTCGATAAAAAAAGCAATTCGATGGTGCTTGGTGAAGGTGCGGCTATGGCTTGTTTGGAAATGGACGAAAATGCAAAGGCACTGGCCTGGATTGAAGGAATTGGTTATGCTACGGAAATGTTGCAGCACAATGTTTCGATATCTGCCGATGCGGAATGTTTTCAGAAGTCCATGCGGATGGCTTTAAATGGTGTTGATCCGACGGAGGTAGACGCTATTGTGCTTCATGCGCCGGGAACGATTAAGGGTGATTTGTCGGAACGAAACGCCATCGAAAAAGTATTTGGGAATGCTATCCCCATGCTAACCACTAATAAATGGAAAATCGGACATACTTTCGGTTCCTCCGGAATATTAAGTGTAGAGCTGGCCGTGTTGATGTTGCAACATCAGCAATTTATAGGAATCCCATTTCGGGACGATCTGGTTTCCAAACCGGCCACAATTCGAAAAGTATTGATCAATGCTGTTGGGTTTGGTGGTAATGCCGTTAGTGTGTTGTTGTCGAAATAAGTTATTCCGCACTTAAATCATTGCATTTGTCTAAAATAAGATTGGATTCATAGCCTTTCCGAATCAGGAAATCACAAAACTTTTTTTTCTTTTTAAGGAGATTGGATTCTTTAATGGAATTCCAGGTCGCATCGGCCAGTGTGTCGAACGTTTCGAAATACTCTTCGGAAGTGAACTCTTTTAACGCGCTGTCGATATTGTATTTGGAAATGCCCCGGAATTTAAGTTCGTTTACAATCCGGAGCTTTCCCCATTTTTTTATGCGGTGCTTTCCCCGGGCAAAACTACGGGCAAAACGCTCTTCGTTTAAAAAGTTGTGTTCGATCAGGTGTACCACTATTGTATCGATTGCCTGCGGAATCATGTGCATCTGTTGTAGTTTTTGAACGACTTCCGCATGACAACGTTCCTGATAACTGCAATAATATTCCAGTTTTTTTGTAGCGTCATCAATTGAAAAATATTGGTGTTTGTGCTGCATCAATTAATGTGCTTTGGAATGTTGTTTAACTTTGTTGTATACCTAATTTTTTGTGTGTCTGGACAATGGCTTGCTCGTTTTTGTGGTCGATCCATTGTTGCCCTTTTCTTTTACGCATAAAGTTGTCGAAATGACGCATGATGAATACGTTATAAGCGGCTTTTGTCAGATTGGAAATACTTCTTGGAAATGCCCGTAAACTCATCGAAAATCCGGGCGTCAGGTATTTCATATAGTGCCAGTAACCTTCCGGCATATAGAGCATTTCACCGTGATTAAGGTTGCAGATCAATCCTTTCGCGTTTTGTAAAGCCGGCCATTTTTCAAAATCCGGATTGTCGAAATCGATATCTTCTCTCGAAATCAAAGCATGTGGGATTTTGTATAAATAAGGCGTTTGGTTTGGTTCGAAAAGGATACACTGTTTTTTTCCATTGAAATGGAAATGCAAAATATTGGAGTAGTCAATATCAAAGTGCATGAATACTCTTGAATTTTCACCTCCAAAAAACAGCATCGGAAGTTGTTTAACCAGTCGTAATCCAATATCCGGCCATTTAAAGTCCTTTTGCAGAGACGGTACTTCCTTCATTAGGTTGTATAGGAAAATGCGGTAGTTGGTTGGTTTCGACTGTAACAGATCGATATAATCAGCCATTTTCATCGTTGCATGGGCTTCGTTGAATCCGTCTTTATGCGATACGGGTCTGTCGTCGTATAGGGGTACTGTTTTATCGCCGGCAATATCTTTAATATAGTTTAGTTTCCATTTTTCGTAGGCCGGCCAGTCGGTTGTCAGTTGTTCGATTACCAGTGGTTTCTGCTTTTTAACGTAGTTTTTGTAAAAATCTTCTTTTGATATGGTTTTTACGCGCTCAATTTCGGTTAAATGTAAAGGCATAATACAATGAGATTATTTAAAAAAAAAGCTCCTAGTTTGTTTTTTGCAAACAGGAGCTAAGTTAATAAAGCTTTATCTTTTTGTGAAATTATTTTAAAATAAAATAAATTAAAATTTAAACGGTTTCCTGATTTTTGTTTTTAATGGAAGCTTCCAGGTTTCTGTCGATTGTGTGCCCTGGTCGGGTCCATTTTGGTTTTTCGCCCAAGGCCTGGAATTTGGAATCCTCGGCTTCTACTGTTTCCGGTTGCATTAATTTGATAAATGGTTTTTGCGGTGCTAAACCAAGTTCCTGGAACATTTTCATGTCTTCGTTTACATCCGGGTTTGGCGTGGTTAGTAGTTTATCTCCGGCAAAGATCGAATTGGCTCCTGCAAAGAAACACATCGCCTGACCTTCTCTTGACATTTGCGTTCTTCCGGCAGACAAACGTACCTGGGTTTCCGGCATAACGATACGGGTTGTCGCAACCATACGGATCATTTCCCAGATTTCAACCGGTTTTTCTTCTTCCATTGGAGTTCCTTCTACAGCTACCAATGCGTTGATTGGTACGGATTCCGGTTGTGGGTTTAAAGTTGATAAGGCTACCAGCATTCCGGCTCTGTCTTCGATACTTTCTCCCATTCCGATAATACCACCGCTACAAACGGTTACATTGGTTTTTCGTACGTTTTCGATCGTTTGCAAACGGTCTTCGTATCCTCGTGTAGAGATCACTTCTTTGTAGTATTCTTCCGAAGTGTCAAGGTTGTGGTTGTAGGCATAAAGTCCAGCTTCAGCCAAACGTTGCGCCTGATTTTCCGTAAGCATTCCCAATGTACAACAAACTTCCATATCCAATTTGTTGATGGTACGTACCATTTCCAAAACCTGATCAAATTCCGGTCCGTCTTTAACGTTTCGCCACGCTGCTCCCATACAAACACGGGAGGAACCGCTTGATTTTGCACGTAACGCCTGTGCTTTTACCTGTTGTACCGACATCAGGTCATTACCTTCGACGTTGGTGTGGTAGCGCGCAGCCTGAGGACAGTATCCGCAATCTTCCGGACATCCTCCGGTTTTGATCGATAATAACGTAGATACTTGTACCGTGTTCTGGTCGTGGTTGGTTCGGTGTATTGTGGCTGCTTCATAAAGCAGATCCATTAATGGTTTATTGTATATGGCAATGATTTCTTCTTTGGTCCAATTGTGTCTTGTTGCACTCATCCTTAAACATTTTTTGATGTTTCAAAAATAGGAAATTTGAATTTAAGTAGAAAAATTTTGTTTGCCTTCAAATTTTGATGCAATTGGTGCATTTTTTTATTTTTTATGGTTTGTTTTGAGAATCTTAACTTTTGTAGGATTGACAAGGGTTTTAAGATAATTTTTGTAATGTTTTTTGTGAAAAAAGATGAAATCGTCGTATAATTTTTACATCATACGCTTTTTTCTTTGAAATAAAATTTTACATTTGTGTGAAATTTAACAATTGATCTTACGTAGTACTACGTGGTTATTAGATCAATTTGTGGTAATTAATGTCTTAGTATAGGAGATGTAAAGGTGCATTTTTATTGGGTTTAATAAATAATAAATAGAATTTTATTTAAGAAATACGAGTTTCATCCACGATGATGCTGTCAGATTAAGATTAAAAAATGAAAAGAACAATATTTTAATTGCATGCGCCGAATTTTACCAAAAAAAGCTATTCAAAAAGCACGTATTGTTTCATTTAAAAATGAAATGGTAAGAGCTGAGAATAAAACACCTATTGAGCTAAACAAAAAATATGCGAGTGTATAGAAAACTACTTTTTATATTTTTTGTTTTTTCATTATGCTCCTGTAAAAAAGAAAAGACAACCACAACGGGTAGGGATGACTTAGAAATCCGTTCCCGTTATTTTCAGTTAGAGAAAATCGGCTGGAAGTCACGCGAATATTCTCAAAAAGTAGACGATATTAATTTTACGGCTACCGAAGTGCCAATTCAATACTACATTTTAAAAGACCAGGGAACAACCGATCTGTTTAAAGTGGATTCACTTTATGAAGCCAACAAACAGGAACGGGTAGTTGAATTTACGTTCCAACAGGATCAGGAAAAAGACCTTTTGTCCGATCAGTTTACCGGATTGCCCTATGAAGATGCGGTTAAATATATGGCGTTTGCTATCAATAACGATTTTTATGTGGTTACGTCCAAAAATGATACAATACCGTGTAATGGCGTTTCCTATGAACGCAATTATAAAATCGCACCTTTCCAGAAAATAGTATTGTTCTTTTCCGGAATTGATCCCAATGAAAAAATCCAACTGATTTATAAAGACCAGTTATTCCGCAAAGGAACATTGAAGTTTAAGTTTAAAGACACATTTACAGAAATATTATTATGATCCAAAAAATCAGAACGAGTAAGGTTACAAAAGTCGTTGCTATTTATTTAGCAATGATGTTGTTTTTAGAAATGGTTCAGCCAATGGCAGTATATGCTTTAACCTCTGGACCTTCGCAACCGGAGTTTGAGTCGTTTACTCCTATCGGAACATCGGATATGGTCGATCTGGCCAGCGGTGATTTTAACTACAATATCCCGATTATGGATGTTGGCGGTTATCCGTTAAACCTGGCATACAATTCCGGAGTTACCATGGATCAGGAGGCCTCATGGGTTGGTTTAGGCTGGGATTTGAACGTTGGGCAGATTAACCGACAAATGCGCGGTTTGCCAGATGATTTCAAAGGAGATGAGATGATCTATGAAAATAACATGAAAGACAATGTGACTATCGGGTCGAGTGCAAACTTCTTCCTGGCTGGATTTGGTATTGGCGAGATGGCCATTCCAAGTATCGGACTTGGGGTGAAGTACAACAACTACGACGGATTCGGATTTTCGGTTAACGGTGGTTTGAGTTATCAGATCAGTGATAACCTTTCTGTAGGGATGAATATGGAATCTTCGTCTTCCGAAGGTGTTTCCGTATCGCCAAGTGTGTCGTTCGATAAAAAGAAAACCGATAAAGATAAAAAAGATTATACTTTAACCGGAAGTGTTGGGGTAAGCTTAAACAGCCGAAAAGGACTGGAGTCGGCAATGATGTCGTATAAGTCAACAAAAAACAATACCAATCTTAAAAATGTAAAAGATAAGCGTGATAATTTGTCAGGCTCATTGTCGTTTGGAGATGTGTCTTTTACACCAACAAAACGTGTTGGTATGGTGTCGTCTAACTATATGTTTGGTGTGAATGTGGAAGGTGAGTTCTGGGGAGTGGAACCGGGAATGAAGTTTGCCGGATACCGAACCAGCCAGGGAATTAAAAGCTCCGAAAAGTATAAAACAGAAAGAGGCTATGGTTTTGAAAACAGCTATAGTGCCGGAAGTACTGATATCTTAGATTTTAACAGAGAAAAAGACAGAACCTTTAATAAAAATACAACATCATTACCCATTACGAACAATACATACGATTTGTATAGTATTCAGGGACAAGGGGTGTCCGGAATGTACCGTCCGTATAAATCACAGGTAGGATTCGTGTACGATAATTATGTACAAGACGATACCAACGGAGGAAGTTTAGGTCTTGAATTTGGAGCCGGTGGAGGTGTTCACTTTGGTTTCGATGCAACAATTACTAAAGGTAATAGTGCAACCGGACTATGGGTGAGTAGTAATCCTGCTTTGGCGCGATTTAGAGAAAAGGTAAGTGGTAATAAAGTGGATTATGAAAAAGTATTTTTCAAAAATATCGGTGGAAACCATGTTGATAAAGAATTAGACTTATTCAAAACGCAACTAGGAGCTTATGACCCGATCAAATTGGAAATCGGAGGATCTAAGTTTTCAAGAAATACCATTCTGAATTATTCCAGAAACGGTAGTTATATACAGAACGCCAGCTATGTAAAAAGAGATGGACGTTTGAGCAGAAATCAGGTTATCCAAAAACTAACCCGTGCAGAAGCGAAGAAATTTGGATTTCAAACGCAATTCAGTCCGTACTCATTAGCGGGAAAACACGATCATCATACCTCTGAGGTACGCATTATAAAAGAAGGTGGCGACCGCTATATCTTCGGACGTGCCGCGTATAACTCCATAAAGAAAGAAGCGACGTTTGATGTAGGAAGTAATCCGGGCGTAAACTGTTCGAAAGGATTGGTAAATTATAACCCGGGAAGTGATAACTCGGCCAATAACAGTAAAGACGGTGATCAGTATTTTAACCGTATTACGACGCCGGCTTATGCACATACCTATTTATTGACGTCTGTTTTATCATCCGATTATCAGGATTTAAAAAACGATGGTCCTACTGATGACGATTTAGGAACCTATACCAAGTTTACCTATAATAATACACAACCATATAAATGGCGTATTCCGTTTAAAGAGAATGTTGCTAACTATGACGAAGGATTGCGTTCCAGTAAAAAGGATAATAAAGGGAACTATCAGTATGGTGAAAAAGAAATGCTTTATATCAAAAAAATTGAAACAAAAACACACGTTGCAATTTTTGAGATTTCGGCACGTAAAGACGCCTATGGTGTAAAAGGTGAAAACGGAGGAATCGGAATGGATTCCAAATCGTATAAACTGGATAAAATTTCATTGTATTCGAAACCGGAATATTTAGCCAATCCAACAGGTGCAACACCTATTAAAGTAGCCCATTTTGAATACGACTATAGTTTGTGTCAGGGAGTTGAAAACCACGAAAACGCAAACATGTCAGGAGGCGCTTACGATGGTCAAAAAGGAAAACTAACACTTAAAAAAGTGTATTTCACCTATAAGAAATCCAATATGGGTAAATACACACCGTATACCTTTAATTATGGGTATAATCCTTCTTACGATATGAAGGCCTATGATATATGGGGGAACTATAAGCCGGTTGTAGGGAATGTAGGTTGCGGAACAAACGATGCATTATCGAATGCCGAATTCGGATATGTGGATCAAAAAGACAGAGCTGCTGCAGATCAATATGCTTCTGCCTGGTTGTTAAACAACGTTAGTTTGCCGTCGGGTGGTAGAATAGAGTTGAATTATGAAGCCGACGATTATGGCCATGTTCAGGATCGCGATGTGATGGAAATGTTTAAAGTGGTAGGAGCCGGTCAGGCGCCATTAACATCCCTAAGTCAGTTAAACAATACAAAACTATATGAATCATTTAACCCTTCGCGTTATTTGTACATCAAATTAGACGACTCTAATTTTCAAGACTTCCATGAGCGTTATATCAAGCCAATACAAAATGACCCGATTTATTTTAGGTTTTTAGTGAATATGGCACCAAATGATAATGCCAAATACGATTATGTGACGGGTTATCTAAACGTGGTCAAAAATCAAACGTATAACTTTATTCAGGACGGTAACGGTGACAGTTATGCGTCTATTAAAATTGAAATGGTAAACCAGGGAGACGGTGGTAATCCGGAAGTGAACCCGATATCAAAAGCGGGTTGGTATTTCGGAAGACAAAACCTAAACCGTGTGGTTTATAGTATGAATAATGAAGAGGATACCAACAATCTTGAAGGGGTTGTGATGGAACTTATTGGCTGGCTTCCGACGTTATTGGATATTTTCAAAAGTCCAAATGGAAAACTAAAAGAAAAAGGAATCGCCAGCAAATTTATCTCCGGAAAATCATGGATTCGTTTAATGCAACCGAATCGTGAAAAAATTGGTGGCGGTAGTCGTGTAAAAGAAGTAAAAATGCATGACGAATGGCAGATAATGACCGATAATCCAAGTGATGAGTTATACAAACAACATTACGGACAGGTATATAGCTATAAAACGGAACAGGGTAAAACATCGGGAGTAGCAAGCTATGAGCCGATTGGTTCGAAAGAAAATCCGTTTGTAGAACCGTTTTATGATAAAACCAGCAAAAGTTTATTGTTAGGGCCTGAAACGGAAAACTATATCGAAAAACCTTTTGGAGAATCGTTTTTTCCATCACCGAAAATTACCTATAGTCGGGTAGTGGTTAAAAATCTTGAAAGAGGGAAAATATTAGGCCCACGGGATCCGGGTGTGGTAAAACGACACGCAACAGGACATGTGGTAACCGAATTCTATACGACTTACGATTTCCCAACTGTGGTTAACTATACGCCTATGTCATCGCGTTATGATAAATCGGATATCCTGGCAAGCTTGTTAAAAATCAATGTTAGAGATCATTTAACACTGTCACAGGGATACTCGATCCATACCAATGATATGGATGGTAAAACGAAGAGCGAACGTATTTATGCCGAAGGACAAGTGGCATTTATTTCCGGAGTGGATTATAAATACCGGGAAAATCCAAATGCACCTAAAAGTCAGGGAAAACTAAACAATGAGGTTACAACCATCGACGGTGCCGGAAATATCAGTACAAAACTGGTAGGAGTGGATTACGATGTGATCAACGACTTTAGAGAAAGTAAATCGGTAACACAAACGGCCGGTATTCACTTTAATACTGCCGGTATTCCGTTGTTTATGGTTTTCGTAATTATACCGGTTCCGCTACCGAGTTATTCGAAACACGAAAATCAGATCCGAACTGCTGTAACGACAAAAGTGATTCATAGTAGTGGTATCCTGTCGGAAAAAATTGCATATGATGTCGGCTCTAAAGTATCCACCAAAAATAATGCGTGGGATGCCGATACCGGACAAGTATTGCTAACGGAAACAACCAATGAATATAACGATAATTACTACAGTTTTAATTTCCCGGCATACTGGTCGTATAAAGGAATGGGACAGGTAGCGAAAAATATCGGATTGGAATGTGCGATTTCCAATATAAATAACACCGATAAATATAAAATGGATGGTGGTAATAATGCAGCCAAATATTTAATGGATGGTGATGAAGTGTGGGTTGATGGAATCAATCGATCGGAACAAGACCAGACATTTTTCGCCTGGGTAGTTAAAAATAAAGAACTCGGAAATGAATTTATGATGATTGATCGTAATGGTTTGCGTATCACCAGAGATAATATCATTAATGGTAGTATTAAGATAATCCGATCCGGATATCGAAATATGCTGGAAGCCTCTATGGCAGCTGTAACCTCTGTTAAAAATCCGCTTTATAATTATAACTGGAACAATCAGATGGTATCGATGAAGTCGAACATCGGAAACAATCCGTTTTTCTCGTCAACATTTAACGATTACAGAATCGTAAATGCATCGGCAGTAGAATACAGTAATATCTGGGCAGCGCAATGTGAATGTGATTTGCCAAAGATGACTTACGACAGTGGAAACCTTGTTTTTGAATATGAAAAAGACAATAATACCAGTGACCCGGATGATATCGCCGCAAACTCGTACAATCCATATGTGTATAATGTTTTAGGGAACTGGAGAGCCAACAAATCGTATGCGTATTTAACAGGAAGAAATTTTACGGATAACACGAATGATCTGAACCCTACACTACGAAAAACAGGTTTCTTTAACAATTTTGAGTCGTTCTATGTTTATAATGCTTTTACCGGGAGATGGGAGAAGAATGCGCAGTATTCCAACTTTGGTAAATGGACTTTTGCATCAGAAATAACACAGTTCAGCCCATACGGTCAGGAAGTGGAAAACAAAGATGCGTTAAACCGTTATTCATCGGCCTTCTTTGGCTATAATAACCGTTTCCCAATGGCAGTGGCATCCAATTCAAAATATAAAGAAATGGCGTTTGACGGTTTTGAAGATTATGATTTCTCTACCTGTCTGACTTCAGCGCACTTTAATTTCCAGGGACTTCTAAAACCAAATGAGATAACCGTTTCGTCGAAACAATCGCATACCGGTAGAAAGAGTTTAAAAGTGGAGGCTGGAAAAAGTGCCCTGCTTAAAAAACAAGTCGTTTCCTGTATTGAGGTGCCAAGTAATACAGTGACGAAAGTGAAACCAGTAGTAAAAGTATTAGCTAAAGACATTAAAAAATAATAGTAGAGATGATTCGTATAAAATTGAAAAATTTAGTTTTAATAGTGTTTTTACTATTGTCTGGCATGACTGTTTTGGCTCAGGTTTCTCCGGAAGAAAAACAGGCACTGATTGATATCTATAACAGTACTAATGGTAAGCAATGGAAAAACAATAAAGGCTGGGATGTTACCAATCCTAAAGCCGTTGTGACTTCCTGGGATGCTGCAAAGAAAACAGGGTGGTATGGTATTACCGTTAAAGACGGCCATGTTACCGATATTGTTTTAAGCGATAATAACCTAGTTGGGGAATTAAAAGCAGATCCGGACGCATTTCAGGCGTTGACTCGTTTTTTGATCAATGGGAATAACGTAACCGGCGAACTAGCCGAGGATCTATTGGAACCATTGGGAGAGCTGCCTAAATATATGGACGAAACTCCAATGGTGGCAAAAGAAACAGCGACTAAGCGTGTTGCTGATGCAAAGGCGGAAAAGATAGCGGTTGCGGATAATGGAACGGCAGTTACAACCGAAAGAAAACGTTGGGAATCGTGTACCAGAGATAATCCCAATTCGCCTATAGTAAAAAATATATTTCTGAAGTTTATAAAATATCTGGTTAACGCCAAGAATAGTGGCGTGCCGGATTATCAGATTGAAGGAAGTAACCCGCCGGAATTTAACGCATTAAAACCGTTTATTACGGATCCGAATCCTAAAATTACACATTTTGTTTCCGCTTTCGATCCTTCGAATAGTGTCCTAACGGAAATGCGTTTCTCTTTTACAGGAGATCACGGTGAGCATGATGTTTGGCTTTCCGGTAGTTTTTCGGATATCGCCAATGTTAATTTTGATATTGATTTAAGTGGTTATTCCGATTCAGGTCATTATTTGGATTTACAAGGGGATTATTCTGAGATTTATCCGGGCTATAAAATCTATTTAAAACGATTTGAAGTGATGCATGTCGATTTCTGCCCGGACAGATTACCGGTTTGTAACGAAAAAAACCGAATGATATTATCAAGTTCTTCCGGACTGGAAGCGTTATGTTCCGGACAATTTATTAAGGCTACTTTCTACCCTTTTATGTCCAGTGCCGATTATAGTATTGCAGTTCTGGATTCAAGTGGAGCGACAGTTTATACCGGGACGTATAGTGGTGCCAGTGAGGTGTATATTAATGCACTGCAACCGGGTACGTATACGCTTTATATCGATGTTATGAATTATGATAGCGGATGTACATTCTCGGTTGAGCAGCAGTTTACGGTTCAGAGTTGTGGTAACTTCTGTGCTTCCAATAATCCGAATACCGTAATTGTAAAATACTTATATCTTAATTTAATAAACCATTTGGTAACCAAAATGGTGACCGATGGTATGATTCCGGATGGATATTTTCCACCGCAATTGAGTGCATTAGCACCGTATATTTCCGATCCGAATCCGAAAATTTACAACGCACATTTTGCAAATCACGGCGAGTATTTCCGTTTTTCATTTGCAAATCATGGATCCGATTATGATGTTTCGCTACGATATACGCCAAATACCACTGTAACCGGTATCGATTTGGCCGGATATTCATCGCCTAATTTAGTTTCGACGATTCCGGTACTTTTAAATACAGGTGCGATGCAGCCGAATCATACGGTGAAACATATCGATTTTTGTCCGGCAACACCAGTATATTGTACGACAACAAATCCAAATGCTCCGGTGATCAAAAATTTATTTCTTAATTTGATCAATAAATTAAGAACGCAACCTATCGGAGGGGTACCTAATGGGTATACTTGTACGGAGTTAACAGCTTTGGCACCCTATATTTCGGATGCAAATCCTAAAATTTACAACTTTATGAATTCGGGAGGATCGATGTCATTCTCCTTCTATCCACACGGATCACAATTTGATGTGATAGTACCTCTTTTAAGTAACCTGAGTATTACGAATGTGGAGTTCAATAATTTTGTTGCGCCGGATATGCAGGCGACATTTAAAACGACTTTCAGTAACGGTTCCGTAAATAATACGGTTGGAAAGGTTAAGCATATCAATCTATGTCCGGACGATCTGTACTGTATGTCCCACGTGGCTATTGTAGTGGACGAATCCGGATCGCTTGATGATACCGAAATCCGAAAAATCAGAAAACAACTAAAAGCATTTGTACAGCAACAAGCCGATACGAATGATAATTTAGGAACCAATATCTATATTTCCCTGATCGGTATGTCCGACAGTGATACCTACAATAGAGCCGATGCCATCATGCAGGTTAAAATTACAAACGGTTCGACTTTAAATCAATTTAATAACTGGATTAACAGTTTTGGTGCCCGATACGGTCAAACGGGAATCAGTCATGGTTCCGATTACTGGAAAAGTGCTTTAGACAAAGCATTAAGCACCTCGATGAAACCTAAAGGAGTTATTATGATCACCGATGGTTGTCAGACGTCCAATGTTACGAATTTGGTTAACACGATGAAATTATTTGATAATTATAGAAATCCGGCGAATCCAACAACTTCATTAAACCCAAATGCACCGCATTTATATGTACTGGGAATCGAAAATGGTTTTTATGTGGATTCGGAAACGGTAGTAAGTCAGCGAATGGCACAAAACCAGGATCCTAATCTAAATCCGGCTTTGGTAGCCCCTGCTTTGGGAACTAACGATTTCGCCCGAATTGCTCCGGTTGAACATACCGATGTAATTCAAACTCAAGCCGAATCACGTCTTAGAAAGTCGTTAAAATTCTTATTGGGTTACCCTGCAGATCAATTCCCGGTAGCGAGTATCGATTATTTTAAACCGGCCGATTATTATGGTCATGATAACTTTAATATCCTGGGTTCAGACGATCGTTACCTTTCGGAAAAATTGGTCGACAGTCAGATTTCTTGTGGAATCTCCATTACAAAAGATTTTTGTGAGGATTGTTATTCGTTCCAACCGGAACCCGGAAAAGAATATATCTTAAGTGCCTGGGCAAAAGAAGAAACGAACGAGCAGTTTAAAACATTTGTAAATCCTGCAATTACACTGATTTTTTATCACAATAAACAGGCATTGCCACAACACGAAATATCAAGAATCACAGCAATACCTTCCGGTGAAATTATCGACGGATGGCAACGCATCTTTACCAAGTTTATGATTCCGTATTCGACAACAAGTGCTATCAATAATACCATTTCAATTGGAGTGGAACTAACGAATAATAGCCCGAGTATTCCGGTTTATTTTGATGATATACGCGTGCATCCTTTAAAAGGTAGTATGAAATCATTTGTATACGATCCGGAAACTTTTAAACTGATGTCGGAATTAGACGATAACAACTACGCTACTTTTTATGAGTATGACAATGAAGGCGGATTGGTACGTATTAAAAAAGAAACGGAAAGAGGTGTGAAAACGATTCAGGAAACCCGTTCCGGAAGTGTAATTAAAAACTAAAGGATAGTCATGGTAAATAAAATCATCACATCCGTTTCCATCCTTTTGATGGGGTGTCTCGTTCAGGCACAAACCGTAGGAGAGGTTTTTAAGAAAATTACAGCCGGATACAGTATCGCACAACCACTACAGTATAAAACCGATTATAAACTGTTTAAAGATCATAAGTCGACTAAGGTAGAAGAAAACTATAAAGGAGTCTTTTATAAAAATGCGGCGAACGAGGTTTACATTAAAATCAACGATACGGAGATTATTAATACAAAGAAAACCAATATAAAAGTTAGCCACTCCGAAAATGCTATTGTGGTTTCGAATCCGGTTGACAATTATTTCGGTGAAGCCGATTTTAATAAAGTCTTCGAATTGTGTAAACTGATTTCGTTTAAAGATTTTAAGACCCATTGGGAAATTGTTCTGGAACCGAAAACCTATTCCGGATTGACCTATTCCAAGATCGTTTTAAATGTATCGAAAACCTATTTTATACAAAAACAGATCTTTTACTATAACACGGGAATTAATTTTTCCAAAGAGTATAAAGGAACAGATGTTAATTATCCGAGATTGGAAGTGGTTCATAGCGATTATAGCAGAAAAGCAATTCCACCTTCGGTTTTCAATACGCAAAACTACCTTTCCTTCTCTGGTCAGAATAGTATTGTTTTAGCTCAACGGTTTAAAAAGTACGAAATAATTGATCAACGAATTATTTCTAATAACATAAAATAAAAATCAGATATATGTATATCCCTAAGCGTTTATTTATTTTAGTATTTACATTATTTACAGCATTTGTTTTTGGACAAGAGGAAACAACTATGGGAGGGTATAGCTCTGGTAGCCAGTTGCATAGTTTACCCATGCTTCAGGTCGTCGATCCAAAATATGCTTCTTTAAGTCAGCAGAATGTTTTTACATCTGTAGATCCCGCGGTATATGTCCATTTTGGGTTTCAGGACGATTTAATCAATACGGCGGCAAATTTGGCCATATACTCTTGTGAGGTACGGCTAAAAGTTATGCCATTTAATAATTCGAATGGTTCTTTGAATGCCTATACTGTTACGCTAAAGATTAAACGTGATAATGTAACCGAAACGGTAAAAATGAATGATTATGTGGTGTATAAATTACCAGGTATTCATAAAGCCAATGTTGCAGTAGAGGAAATACGTTATATGGACGAAATGGATCAGGTTATCCCTTTGGTTAGTAATTCTGCGGCTTATTTAAGGCTAACGTTTAAAACGGATCGCTATTATAATATTAAAAATACAACGGTTAATCCGGTTACGAAAAGACTCATTAAGTACAATGGAATGTCGGAAATGATCGTTAACAATGTAAGTGATGGTGCCGAAGAATTAGAAATCAACTGGACGCGCTATAATGAAGCACCAGCGACGGAATATGAACTGGAATGGACCTGGGTAGATAACTTTGGACCAAATGGTGTGAAATTGTTGCCAAACCAGATTGCCTTAACAGAGCAGGATTTTAAACTGAATAGTACAAGAGTACAAACCAAAGAGTTAAAGTACAGAATTCCGTTGGTGTTTTCCAAAGGATATCTGGTATATCGTGTAAGACCGGTTGGACGCTTCTTGGACGATACAAAAAAGAGCTATTTTGGAACCTGGTCTTCAGGATTGGCCGGTGCCTTCCAGAATGTAGCTAACTGGGGTACTTTCCTTGAAATCGATGCCGATCACGAAGTAGGTAAAAAGAACTGGCAATATCAGGCCTCTTTTGCTGAAGACGGTAAGAAAAAAGAGGTTGTAAGTTATTTCGACGGTACTTTGCGTAACCGTCAAACGGTTACAAAAACCAATACCAATAATAAAACAATTGTTGGAGAATCAGTATATGATAACCAGGGACGTGTAGCTGTAGAAGTATTGCCAACGCCTATCGAAGCTTCCGGTATTCGCTATTACCGGGACTTAAATAAAAATGATAACGGGAAAGTTTTTACCCATCATGATTTCGATTGGGATCGACTCAATGGATTAATCTGCGAACCTATAGTGCCACCGGGAATGTCAAAAAACTCGGGTGCCAGTAAATATTATTCGGAACAAAATACAATAGTAGGAAACTACCAGGATTATGTGCCGAATGCCAATAAATATCCTTTTTCTCAGATTGAATATACACCAGATAATACCGGAAGAATCCGAAGAAAAGGAAGTGTAGGGCAAGAGCTTCAATTGGGTACCGGTCATGAAATGAGTTATTTTTATTTGCAACCGGATCAGGAAGAATTAAACCGACTTTTTGGATATAAAGTAGGGGATTTCAAACGCTATAAAAAGAATGTAGTTGTCGATCCGAACAAACAGATTAGTATCAGTTATCTGGATCCTCAGGGAAGAACTGTTGCTACAGCATTGGCCGGAGACAATCAGAAAGAGCCTATGGTGTCATTGGAAGATGAAACCAATAACGCATTACACCAGATGACAACGGCTAATGTGTTGTCGAATAACGATGCCTATGCTACCGGACAAAACGGAATCCTATTGGATGGAGTACGATCAAATAAGCAGATAGGTGTTGTTAAGGATGAATCGTTAACATTTAATTATGGACTAACGCATACTACGAATAGTTATACCGACTATTGTATGGGCGGAAAACACTATCCTTTTGTCTTTGATTGGGTCATCCGACTTAAGGACGATTGTGGGAACGATTTATTACTTAGACGAGGCGACGGATCTGTTAACTATATACAATTAGGATCGGTAAATCTAAATTCGTTTACACCCTACGCACCACCGATTGTTTTAAATTATAGTGCTGGGACGGGTGTGCTAAAAATAGGTTCGTATACTTTGAATAAAGATATCCGAGTGAATCAAGTAGCTTTAGAGCAATATGCGGATGATTATATCACATTACTAAGACAAGAGACCAATGTGTGTTATCCGGATTTAGGAGCCTTTACGGTCGATATTAGCGAAGAAGACTGTCACGTGACGTGTAGAAGTTGTGAAGAAGCGCTGATCTGTACCTATTTGACACCACAGGAATGTGCAGCATATAGAACAACGTTCCCTGTTGGTACAGACGAAAGCGTATTGGGTGACATCAATGTAAGAGAATATTATGTCTTACTTGCCGAACGAAAATATGTAATCGACAATCTGAATACCAATTTCGCAGGAAGTTCATTCGCTTATAATGGATCAATATATGTAGATGTGAATGGACTTGTTTCGCAGTATACCATCAATATATATGTGACTCGTTTTAAAAAGGAACTTAGAGCAATGTTAGATGGTTGTAGAGAATTGTGTATACAACCGGGAGATACCTGTAATATCAATACCAGTATATTGTTATCGGATGTTAGTCCGCACGGACAATACGGATCAATTTCGGGAATCGATTTTCCAACGGCACAACCGGGTGGAACAACGACACCTGCGACTAGTGTAGATGATACCTTGAGTTTGTTTAATGAAGACAATCAATTGCTATATGGTGGTTCTTCGACACAGACGTATGTCGATTTGGATACCGGATTAACCGTTACACAAAATGTATCGAACTATAACTGGAGAAGACCGGCAACGCCATATATGGACGATAACGGTGACTTTGCAAAGGTTAAAGTAGAAAGAATCAATTACAATACCTATATTCCGGAAATTATGCCTTCGGCTAGTGTCGAAGATGATCCACTGGATCCTACTTCAAATAATAAATATGTACGTCCGCAATATTTAAGAAATGTAACAGATTTTGTCAATAACTGGAAAACAAGTTGGGCAGAATCGTTGTTACCATACCACCCGGAATATCAGTATCTGAAATATAATAAAGCAATTTGTGCTAAAACAAATTCAGCCGGAGATAATTCGGATAGCTTTGATGAGAAACTTAAAGCCTTGGATTATACCAATGTCTTTACAACAAATGGAATGGCACAAAATTTAGTCAATATTACGGCTAATGACCCTTTCTATAACAGTCAGATTACAACAATGCCTGCACAGGGTATTTCGTACGAGGTAGAAACGGCTGCTGATTTTACCCTGAGAAGGAATTTGTTGACAGAAGCGATGAATACCAATTATGAAGGTATTAAATTGGCTAATAATGCCCGATTGAATATGCTTCAGATGGCGTATTATACAACTGTTTTCGGTAACGGAATTGCGCCGGCTTCTACCTATCAGAGTTTGGTTACCTCTCCGCTTAACCAGTTGCTTCCAATTCTTAATGCGCTGAATCCAAGTGAAAAAGAGCGTGTTTGGAAGAGCTTTGTGAATAACTATATCGCGTTTAAACAAAAAACGAGAACGGTATATTCCCATATGTTTGCCTTGAGAAATAGTGGTTATAACGGTTGTATTGGCGACGTACAGAACGTTGATACTTTTGTAACACTATTTGAAAAATATAATACAACAGGTAATTATAGTAATCTATTACAACGAATCAACCAGGCTTTTGCAACTCCGGTTCCAACAACGCCTGCCGGTACAATACTGGCTTGTTCTACAACTACAGTGGGTTACTATAAAAACAAAGAAAAACGATTTATATCAGCTGATTACGGCTTTAACTCCGGTGTTCCGGGAGCACAGGCAATTGCCGATGCTACTGCCGACGCGGATGCACATACGTATCAGCAAACTGGAAAATGTCCATTATTAGTGGACACGGAAAGTTTATTAAAAGGATTGATCAATCCTTCTTTCCAGAGCCAGGGATTATTACTTTACGGCTTTAATGCGTACAGCATGCCGATGTTAACTCCGGATTTATTTAATTCGGTATTGTTAGACCCGGCTGCTTATGCGGCAAACCCACAAAATGTTACCATTAATGGAAATATTGTTAATGGTGGAGCGAGTTTGAATCTTACTTTTAATACCGCGAGCGGTGTTATTTCACAACCGATCGAACTTAGAATTCTGACACAAACTTTATCTATAGGCTCCTATATGAATGGTTGTAACGAAACGTTACCGGCTCCTACATGGACGGCTTATAATACAAACTTTAAGATTGTTGATTTCAAGAATATTTATTATGTGCCGGGATCATTTAATGCGGCCAATAATACCTATAAATTCCAGATCGTTGCGGTTCTAAAAAGACTTACAGGAACAAGTTGTCCGGCTCTTGAAGAGATCGTTTTGGAAGGAACTATTAAAGCGGCTATCGGACAATGTAGTTTTGGAGATTCGGCTGGAGAAACAGGTGAAAATTGCGACAAACGAGTGCGTTTTGAAAAAGCATTGGTACGTGTTATGAATGCTTTAAAAGGAACAAATCCAAATATTCCGGGACAATTATTTACATCGGGTATAGCCTTAAATGGTGCTCCGAATGATAAATATACCTATGGCAGCAGTGTTATGCCGGAGATATTAAACGACTTAGCATTAAATTCGACCTGGTCGTGTAGTCCGAGTACCAGTTTTACGGTTAACGGTCCAACTCCGTTTACGATTTATAATCTGGTGAACGAATCTGGAAACCCGTCCTTCCTTCCGGGCTCTTTTTATAGAGTAACGGGAATAAAGATTGAAAAAAATATGGTGAATGGTGTTGCAAGTGGTGATGACAAAATTGCAATCAGCTATCTGGATCTAAAAGATCAGGTGTTTACCTTAAATGGACGTATCACACCATTAAACTATAGTTGTATCTGTACGGAAGAAGTTTCTCAGATGCAAGTTGCTGGTGCTAATTTCTTAAACCTGACGAATCATCTTTGGAGTGTAGGAGGCAATTCCGGACCATTTTTACCAAGTATTATAGCAGATGGATATAATCCGGTTGAAATGCAGGCTGTAGCACCTTACATTATTGGTAACAATCCAACTGTGAACCAGTATACAACCAGCTGGTCTAACGGATTATCAACCCAAAGTGGAATTAAGTTTAATTTCTTTGCCGGTTCATCGGCATGTCAATTTGAGCTTCCTCTTTATACTTATCCAAAGAGAGGGGGGACTTTTAACACTTACGTCCAGAGTATTACGCATTTTTCCAACTTTAAGATACTTCAGGATTTAGGCAATAATACGTATGCTTTTAGTGTTTTTGTACATCATGGTCCGTTTTCGGATGGTGACCGATTTGGAGCGACTTTTCCGGCTGGAATTCAGGAAGCTTATGGTACGATAAGCTGCCTTCAGCAAGCGTTCTGCGAAGAAGAATTTGGGGTAACGAATGCATTGACATCCGTATTAAAGGATCTTATACAAAAGCAAACTGTAGCCGATGGGTCTACAGCTAACGGATTACCGGCTTTAAATACGTATGTTCAGTTATCTGGAGCGGCTCCGTCAGCCAGTATCAATAACTTCTATAAAGTAGAAAATAGTGCCACTTCTCAAATTGGATTTACGTTTGCTAAAGAATCGGAATGTGAAGTAGTGTTTACGGTACCTGGTGTTTCGTTTGCAAATGTTACGAATATTTCGGGATTGTCATTTACCAATACACAATCGGGTAATTTTACAGCTACGGTTACCACCAATACAGGGGCGCAAATTGTTGCCAACGGTACCAGTAAATGTATCACTGCACGAAAATGTAATTCTGTAGTTCAGGTGCCTTGTACATCTTGTATACCACCAACAGTTCCTCCGATGGCTTGTGTGGATAAATGGTTCCAGTTCCGCGATATAATGGATATCGTACAAGGGTATCAAATGCCGGATCATTTGGCTCAAGATGCGAAATATTTCTGTGAAGCCAACTTAGGTTATTTGGTTACGGATTATATACATTATTTGAATATAACGGGAGCTTACGATGTTAGTATGCCGGCCTTTATATCGATAAGTGAATTCGGAGCAACCAATTTGAATTATGGTTATAGTGGTACCCAAATGGTTATTAATGCCTATGGTACGTATTTGATGTCGCATCCGTTTATTGAGTGGAGTGAATTCGTAAATCAATATGTGACGGAAAATAAAGTTTGTCCTCCGGCACCAATGGTTCCGACCATTAATCTGCAAGTAGATGATATTCCTACCCCTTGTGAGATTTTTGTACACTCGGTACAACAGACTTATTTACAGGAATTAATGGAGCAATATTTTGCTACAAAACGAGAAGAATTTAAACAAAAATATATTCAGGCCGCTATCAACGGATTACAGGAGTCGATGACGAAAGTGTCTTATGATAAAGAATACCAGTATACATTATACTATTATGATCAGGCAGGAAACTTAGTGCAAACGGTACCTCCTCAGGGAGTTTCCCGATTAGCGCCGGATGCCAATGGTTTAATCAATGAGATTAGAACTTCAGTACCAGAAGAAGAGCAACAGGCAGTAGGCGGTATTCTTGTCGATCCGAATCACAGGATGAAAACGGTATACCGTTATAACTCCCTGAATCAGTTGGTATGGCAAAAAACACCGGATGGTGGCGAAACGCGATTTGCTTACGATCAGTTGGGACGTATTATTGCCTCACAAAATGCAAAACAGGCCGCGATGCCGAAACCAAGATTCAGTTATACACTTTATGATGGTCTGGGACGTATTGTGGAAGCTGGAGAATACGAGCCTCAGGCACAAGTTTATATTAACGAAGAAGGAAACATTATAATTGGAGGTTCTCCGGTAGGTGATCTGGAAACGTATAATTATAGACGTTATGAAGTAACGCGAACGGTTTATGATACCCCGGTTGAAAATAGTACCGGCTGGTTTGAATCGTATTCCGATAATAATAACCACAAAAGAGTTACAGCTATACTAACGTATAGCATCCTGGAAGATGGCGTAAACTTTGATGAACAAAAAATTATCGCGAATGAGCTATATGATAATGCCATTTTGTACGATTATGATATCCATGGAAACGTAAAAGAACTTATTTATCATACGAATAAAGAGGTCTTAAAAAGTTTAAACCAGGATGTCAAAAAAGTGATCTACGATTACGACTTAGTTAGCGGAAACGTAAATAGTGTTACGTACCAGCCTAAAAAAGCGGATCAGTTTATTCACCGTTATGAGTATGATGCCGATAACCGAATTACGCAGGTTTATACCAGTAAGGATAAAATCGTATGGGAAAAAGAAGCGAAGTACGACTATTATGAACATGGACCTTTAGCACGACTTGTAGTTGGAGATAAGCAAGTTCAGGGATTGGATTATTTCTATACGCTTCAGGGATGGCTTAAAGGGGTAAACTCGGAAAAATTAGGCGCGGTGAGAAAAAGTTTCTATTCAACCAGTGATATTGGCCAAGATGGAATTGCTCAGAGTGGTACCGCTAAAGATGCATTTGCATTTGCACTCCATTATTATAATGGTGATTATGCTTCCAGACATCATGTTGTAAATAGTGTTGATAATTCACTTCTGTATTATACCAATACAGTAAATTTAGGAGGTAATAACGATTTGTATAATGGAAACATTAAAGCGATGGTTACTTCTTTAATGGATTTATCGCAAGGAAATTTATTCTCACAGTATAATTATTATAGATATGATCAGTTAAATAGAATTAAGGCAATGAATTCCTTAAGAGTTAGTGATTTCTTTAATGAAACTTCCTATCAATCGGAGTATTCGTATGACAGAAATGGTAACATACTCACATTAAATCGTACCGCCCCGAGAGATAAAAATAGCGCATACACTGAAATAATGGATGAATTGCGATATCATTATCAGGATGGAACGAATAAGCTGATGCATATTGATGATGCCGTTCCTAACGGAGCGTTTACTAATGATCCGTCGAATCCGAATGATACCACCTTGGATATCGATGATCAGGATAAAAACAACTACCAGTATGATGAGATTGGTCAGTTAACCCGTGATGAAAAAGAAGGCTTAAATATTAGCTGGAGAGTGGATGGTAAAGTGAAAACGGTAACCAAAGCAAACGGAACGGTAATTGATTTTGAATACGATGGTTTAGGAAAAAGAATTGCTAAAATCGTTACCAATGGAAACGATGTGACCACTACGTTCTACCAACGCGATGCTCAAGGAAATACATTGAGTACCTATGAGATGGTCAAAACATGGGGGCAACCGGCCAAATACTACCTGATTGAACAGGAGATTTACGGAAGCAGTCGTCTTGGAGTTGAAAAAAGCAGAAAAGAGCTTAATGCGGAGACCGGAAGAGGAATCGCTTTACGAATGGATGCGCTTGTAGCTACGGCCCAAATTGCGGATAATGTTTCGCAGGCGTTATTAACAAATCCGTCTTCTATTTGGGGATTATCGTTTAGCGGAAATAACAATGTTACTTGGGGCGATGGCGACAAGAGCATCAATTTCTTTGATCAGGGTGGAAAAACACAGGAATTTGAAATCAGAGCAAACTTCAAAATTGTTGGAGGTTCAGCGATGTCAGTCAATCAAAATCATGCGTTAGTAACTTTAGACGGTGCCAGAAGACCGGAATACAAACAATGGGATAATAGTATTGCGCGTATTGTGATTAAGAGAAATGCAAGTGGTGCCTATGTGCCGGCATTAGAAGTTGAAAAATATACGAAACGATTCCACCGTTATAAACCGTTCTTTGTTTTCCACAGACGTTGGAATTATAGAAACTATAAAACCGTTTGGACATACGAATTGCGAAATGCGATACCGGAAACAGAATGGAATTTCCATGCGAAAGTATCGGTAAGTGGCGATAGTTTTAGCCCAGAGTTCACGATTAACGGAAATGTTTATACATCGAGAGATTTTATTGCTAATGTAAATCAAGAGTTAAACGGACCGGAATCTGGAGATACAAGAGAATTCCCGGAACCATCAGCTGTTTGGAATACTTTAGGTAAAACCGCAAAAACATATGGAAATGTTGACGGGAACTATTTTGGAAATTCGTTCCAGGGAGCACCTGTTGAAATGTGTGATTTTACGTATACAGTGAATAATGGTCAGGGGTCAGATAATACTCCGGTATATGTCTTCCCGTTTGATGAAGGCTTTGGAAATCCATCGTCAACAAACAACTTGTTAACAATGACGAATAATGGTGTTCCGTATTCACAATCGTATTGTGGACCAACAGCATTAGATTCTGATGGTGATGGAATTCCGGATGCAGTGGATAACTGTCCGAATAAATTTAACCCGAATCAGAGTGATGTGGATGGTGATGGTGTTGGAGATGTTTGTGACAACTGTATGTACACGTATAATCCAAACCAGGCCGATGCTGATGGTGATGGTAGAGGAGATGTTTGTGACAACTGTATCAACAATCCAAACTACAATCAGATTGACACGGATGGTGACGGAAGAGGTGATGCTTGTGACAACTGTAGAACGATTTACAACCCAGGTCAGGAAGATGCTGACGGTGATGGTATTGGAGACGTTTGTGAAGGATTGGATCAAGGACAGGGTACATCAGCAGCAATTGGAACGCCGGTTACAGCCTATCGTTTTGTAGGGGATAAAAACTATGAATTATCTAACCATTTAGGGAACGTTCTTTCCGTAGTTACCGATCGTAAACTATTAGGACGTTTTGGTGCGAGTTATCTGTTTTTACCAGATGTAATTTCATACAATGATTACTATCCGTTTGGGATGCTAGTACCTAACAGACACGAAGCCTCAGAATCATATCGTTACGGGTTCCAGAACCAAGAGAAGGACGATGAATTAAAAGGAGAAGGAAACTCGTTGGATTATG
>Ga0160495_100079_pt1 | contig 158529 bp, 142 predicted proteins | sample DID4MG_4_FD_108251 | JGI IMG/M metagenome (GOLD analysis project Ga0160495, IMG submission 108251) | Enriched soil microbial communities from UW Madison campus, WI, USA - DID2933_E24_FP4 MG | ecosystem: Environmental > Terrestrial > Soil > Unclassified | place: USA: Madison, Wisconsin... | reverse complement strand
GTCCGGAGCCTTCGCTCCGGACTGCCCCGTCGTCATCCTCGTCCGCCTTCGGCTCCCTTCGGATTCCCTCGGGCGCATCAAGGTTGCGCGCCGTCACGCCGACAGCGCCGACGAGCTACGGAAATCTTGGATCGCGGCGCAGTCAGGCCTCTGTTTACTGACGAGATTTGCGTGGCCCGCCGAATTGCCGCCGCCCGGGCGGCGCCAATCGGCATACGCGTCTGGTGTCGTTGGGGGTGTGATCGCTTGCGCGCCGGTGAGGAGTCGTTTGCTAATGATCCCCGCAGTCACGGGGTGGGGTGGAGCGACGGGTGGCGCGCGGCAGATTGCTGTGTGCGTAGCCAGATCTGCGCGCGCGCCACCCGTCTAATGGGAAGACTGTCGATGCGATCCGGCTGATCGTGCGTCGTAGGATGGGTGGAGCGCGGCAAATCGGGCATGAGGACACGGGCGTCCATCGCGCGTAACCCATCAAGGTGGCAGGCATCAATGATGGGTTACGTGCGGCATACGCCCGTGTACTTGGGCCTGCCGGATCGCACTCCACCCATCCTACGGAGCACCATCAACCACATCACGATGCAAGACAATGCGTAAGCGCCCCGAGGCCGCCCGCGCGGCCGGCGGGGAGCGGGCACCGCAAGATCCTTCGCCCCTCAAAATTGTTGACGAGAACGCAAGCACACGGTTCTCCCCAGCGACCGTCAGATTGCAGCCAGCAGAGCCCGTCGCGGCGGTCCCGCGGGGAGTGCGGGGAGTCGATAAGCCCGAGGGAATCTGAAGGAACTGCCGCAGGCAGTGACGAAGATGACGACGGGGAAGTCCGGAGCGAAGGCTCCGGACCGCAATCGTTGACCCGCACTCCCCGCGGGACCGCCGTGACGGGCGTCCAAAGAACCATCAACGTCACAAAAAAACCTAAGCCAATTCCCGAAGCAACAATTCCCAGAACTTCAACCGCTGCTCCAACGTCGACACCAGAATATATTCATTCAACGTATGCGCGCCGTCGCCGTCGGCGCCCAGGCCGTCCAGCGTCGGAATCCCCATCGCCGATGTGAAGTTCGCGTCGCTGCCGCCGCCGGTCATCGGGGCGTCTTCCAGCAGGAAACCTGCCCGGTCCGCATAGCCTTGCACCAGTGCCAGCAGGTCTGCCGCGGCTTGCGTCTTCACCATCGGCGGGCGGTTCAATTCCACGTTGATGTCCAGTTCCACATCCGGACCCACCGCGCACAGCTCGCGCATGCGGCGCAGCACGTCTTCCGCGGCCCCCATGTCCGGCACGCGGAAATCCACCACGCAACGGCACAGGGCCGGCACCGTGTTGGTGACCGTGCCGCCGGCGATCGTACCGACGCTGACCGTGATGCCGCGGTCGTAGTCGGTCATCGCTTCCAGCGCCAGTACCTGGTGCGCCATTTCGCGGATCGCGCTGCGGCCCTTTTCGTGTTGCATGCCGGCGTGGGCCGGGCGGCCCTTGACGTTCAGGTTCAGCATGCCCGTGCCCTTGCGCGCGGTGACGCACTTGCCGCCGTTGGGGCGGGCCGGTTCGCAGACCAGCGCGTACTTGGCGTTGGCGGCGAAGCGTTCGATGTGCACGCGGGAGGCGTGGCTGCCGGTTTCTTCGTCGGGCACCACCAGGAAGTCCACGGGCAGCTGCGTCGCGCCCGGGCGGGCCACGCCGGCCAGCGCCGTCAGCGCCAGGTAGATGCCCGCCTTCATGTCATAGCTGCCGGGGCCGTAGAGGCGGTCACCGTCGATGCGCACCGGGTTCTCCAGCAGCGTGCCGACCGGATGCACCGTGTCCATGTGCGCCAGGATCAGGATGCCGGGGCGCGTGTCGCCGGGGGCGCGGTTGGTGGCGTACAGCAGCGGGCCCGTGGTGGGGCCCAGCGACGACAGTTCCACCGTCAGGCCGGCGGCCGCCGCGTAGTCGGCGATGATGCGCGCCATCGCGGCGATGCCTTCCGGAAAGTTCGACGGCGATTCGCATTGCAGCCAGCTTTGGATGCCGGCGACGATCTGTTCAGTGCTCTGAGTATTGGACATGGCGGTATCGGTATTCAGCGATGGAAAGGAAGAGGGCGATCAGGCGACCTGCTGGCCGGCCAGGCGGGCCAGTTCGGCGGCATCCGGCATCTTGCCGTCGAACCACAGGCTGGCGCACACGGCCGACATGGCGCGGCCGTCGTGGCCGATGCCGGGCACCACTTGCAGCGTCCAGCCGAACGGCACGCCGCGGCGTTCGGCTTCTTTCTTGCCGAACTCGTAGTAGTTCTGCGCACGCGCAAAGCGGTGCGGGCCCTGGCGCATGGCGGCCGGCTCGGACGGCAGGTTGGGGTCGTCGGTCGCGATGTCCTGATCGCCCGCCAGGATGGTCATCGGGTAAGCCAGCAACTTCACCAGATGTTCTTCGGTCAGGCCGACGCCGTCCATGCCTTCCGGGAACGGGAAGTCGAACGTGGGCAACGTGTACCAGCCGGGGTTGCCGGCCGCGACGGCCTTGAACGGCGCATGCGACTGGCTGCTCATCAGGCGGTGCACGAACTGGCCGCCGGCCGAATGGCCGAACAGGTAGATGTTCTGGCCGTCGGTGATTTCGCCGTCGATCATGTCGCGGATGACGTTGCCCACCAGCGCATACGTCCAGCCGTCGATGTGGCGCGGATTGCCGCCGGCCGAGAACACGCGGCCGTTGTTGTAGCTTTCGACGCCGGGCCAGATCTCGTTGGAGAACGTCAGCGCCACGATCAGCAGCTTGTGCTTGTCGGCGGCCTCGACCCAGAAGTCGCGGTATTCGTCGCCGTTGCGCAGCACGCCGTGCTGCACGATAACGACCGGGCGGTCCGGCGTGTAGCCGTAGGGGCGGTACGTCTGCAGCTTGAACGGACGATCGGAGTTGCGGTCTTCATCCACGTACAGGATGGCGTTGCGGCCCGCATGGCCCATTTCAATGGCGATGCGGTCCACGTTGGACATGTCGGAGGGTTTCATCAGGCGCTCGCTTCATTCAGGTGACAGGCCGACCAATGGCCCGCCGAGATTTCTTTCAGGACCGGCGCCTGCTCGCGGCAACGCGGCATGGCGTGGGGGCAACGGGGGTTGAACGTGCAGCCCGGGGGCGGGTTCAGCGGCGACGGGATTTCCCCCTTGATCGGCGTGAACTTGCGGCCGCGGCGGGCCACGTCCGGCACTTCGGCCATCAGGGCCTGGGTGTAGGGGTGGTTGGCGCGCGCGAAGATCTCGGCCGCGGTGGAGATCTCCACGATCTTGCCCAGATACATGATCGCCACGCGGTCTGAGATGTGCTTGACCACACCCAGGTCGTGGCTGATGAACAGATACGTGAAGCCGTGCTGCTCACGCAGATCCATGAACAGGTTGATCACCTGCGCCTGGATTGACACGTCCAGCGCGGCGACCGGTTCGTCGCAGACGAGGAACTTGGGCGCCACCATCAGCGCGCGGGCGATGCCGATGCGCTGGCGCTGCCCGCCCGAGATCTGGTGCGGGAAACGGTCGCGGTATTCGGCGTCCAGGCCCACTTCCTTCAGGGCCTGGTCGATGCGGCCGGGAATCTCGGCGGGCGGGGCCAGTTTGTGGACCTTGAGCGATTCGCCCAGGATCTGGCGCAGGCGCTGACGCGGGTTCAAGGATGCCTGCGGGTCCTGGAAGATCATCTGCACGCCCAGCGTGTAGGCCAGCTTTTCAGCGCCGCGCAGGCGCACGGCGTCCTGGCCCAGATAGCGCAGTTCGCCTTCGGTCTGGCGATGCAGGCCGGCCACGACGCGGCCCAGCGTGGACTTGCCGCAGCCGGACTCGCCCACCAGCCCGACCACTTCGCCGCGCTTGATGGACAGGTCCACGCCGTTGACGGCATACACCGTGCGGCGGTCGATGGGGCGGCCGGTCAGGGCCAGGATGCGTTGGGCCAGGTCGGGTCGCTGCTCGAAGCGCTTGTGGACGTTCTTGAGCTCGATGACGGGGGTATCGGCTTGGCTCATGCTTCTTGTGCCTCGCGGGCTATCGGCACGTAACAGCGATAGCTGCGCGGACCTTCGGTGGTGACGGAGGGGGCTTGTTCGGTGCACCGCGGGATCACCCGGGTGCAACGCGGGCGGAACGCACAGCCCGACGGGCGGCCGGCCAGGCTGGGCGCCATGCCGTTGATCTGGTGCAAGCGTGCGCCGGGTTGCGTGGCGCCGGGCATCGAATCCAGCAAGCCCTTGGTGTAGGGGTGGCGCGGCGATTCCAGCACCTGTTCGACCGGGCCGCTTTCAACGATGCGGCCGGCATACATCACGGCCACGCGGTCGGCCAGTTCGGCCACGACGCCCAGGTCGTGGGTGATCCAGATCAGCGCGGTGTTGTGCTCGCGGCAGATCTCCTGCATGCGGTAGAGGATCTGGCCCTGGATGGTGACGTCCAGCGCGGTGGTGGGCTCGTCGCAGATGATCAGGTCGGGCTTGTTCAGCATGGCGATGGCGATCGCCACGCGCTGGCGCATGCCGCCCGAGAACTCGTGCGGATAGCTTTTCAAGCGCTTTTCCGGCGACGGGATGCCGACCATGGCCAGCGCCTCGCGGCAGCGTTCTTCCGCTTGCGCGCGCGACACGTTCTCGTGCGTCAGGATGGCTTCCATCATCTGCTCGCCGATGCGCAGCACCGGGTTGAGCGTCATCAGCGGGTCCTGGAAGATCATGGCGATGCGGTTGCCGCGCAACTGGCGCATCTGCTCTTCCGAGAGCTTGCGCAGGTCGGTGCCCTTGAACTTCACTTCGCCGTCCACGACTTCCCCGGGCGGGTCGATCAGGCCCAGCAGCGAGAAGCCGGTGACGGATTTGCCGGAACCCGATTCGCCGACCAGGCCGACGATTTCGCCGCGGCGCACGGTAAGGTCGACGCCGTCGACCGCCAGATACGCGCCGGCCTCGGTATGGAATGCAGTGCGCAGTCCGCGCACATCAAGAAGGGTTTCGCTCATTTCAGTTGTCCATTGCGCCACTGGCAGCGCGTGCAACGGGCGCCGCCCGATCGGGATGCCGCGGAGCCGGCTTTGCCGGTCCGCAGGCATGCCCCCTTGAGGGGGAAGCGCGTAGCGCTTCGGGGGTGGGCGTCATCGCTTGGGGTCCAGGCTTTCACGCAGGCGATCGCCCACGATGTTGATGGAAAGGATCAGCACCAGCAGGGCGATGCCCGGGAACAGGCTGATCCAGTAGTCGCCCGACAGCAGGTATTGGAAACCGTTGGAGATCAACAGGCCCAGCGACGGCTCGGTGATCGGCACGCCGACCCCCAGGAAGGACAGCGTCGCTTCCAGCGCGATCGCGGTGGCGATCTGGATGGTGGCGAACACCATGACGGGGCCCAGGCAGTTGGGCAGCAGGTGGAACACCATGATGCGCCAGGCCGGAAAGCCCAGGTTGGCAGCCGCTTCCACGTATTCCTTGCGGCGCTCCTGCAGCGCGCGGCTGCGCATGATGCGGGCGTAGTGGCCCCATTGCACCAGCACCAGCGCCAGGATCACCTTGTCGACCCCGCGCCCCAGCACCACCAGCAGCACCAACGCCACCAGGATGGTCGGGAAACCCAGGATGAAGTCGACGATGCGCATCAGCACGGTGTCGACCAGGCCGCCGACATAGGCGGCGACCAGGCCGACCGCGCCGCCGACGGCGGTGGCCAGCACGACGGCGGACAGGCCCACCATCAGGCTGATGCGCAGGCCATACAGGATGGCGCTGAGCATGTCGCGGCCCTGGTCGTCGGTGCCGAGCCAGGCGATGCTGCCGTCCATCAGCGCCTGGCGCGGCGCCAGGCGGCCGTCCATCAGCGACAGGTTGGCCAGGTCATACGGGTTCTGCGGCGCAAAGTACGGGGCGAAGATCACCAGGACCACCAGGATGGCCAGCGCGATCACCGAACCGCGCACCGTGGGGCGCGCGCGCAGTTTCTTCAGGATGGAGGCGCGCTGCGGCGTCTCAGCCAGAGGCTGGACGGTGCGGGTGCGGCCGGGATTGGGAGAGTTAGCCATGGCGGATTATTGAGCGGGGGTCACGAGCTGCACGCGCGGGTCGAGCGCGGCGTACAGGATGTCCACAACCAGGTTGATGACCACGAAGATCAGGGTGACCAGCATCACGTACGCGACCACCACGGGGCGGTCCAGCTGGTAGACGCTGTCGATCAGCAGCTTGCCCATGCCAGGCCATGCGAACACGGTCTCGGTGATGGTGGAGTAGGCGATCAGGCTGCCGAATTCCATGCCGATCACGGTCACGACCGGGATCAGGATGTTGCGCAGGATGTGGCGGCGCACGATGCGGCCGGGCTTGACGCCCTTGGCGCGCGCGAACTTCACGTAGTCCTGGCTGCGGGCCTCGACCACGCCGGAGGCGGTCAGGCGCAGCACCAGCGCGATGTTGGCCAGCGCCAGGTTGATGGCCGGCATGATCAGGTGCGACCAGCCGTCGGCCGTCAGGATGGACAGGCGCACCCCCAGCACGGTGACGGTGTCGCCGCGCCCGGTGGCGGGCAGCCAGCCCAGCCAGACGGCGAACAGCAGAATCAGCATCATGCCCTGCCAGAAGTTCGGCAGCGAAAAGCCCAGCACGGACGACGCCATGATGCCGCGGCCCAGGTAGTCGTCGCGGTACAGGCCGGCGACGAGCCCCAGCGGGATGCCGACCACACAGGTCAGCATGATGGCCACGAAGACGAGCTCGAAGGTGGCGGGGATGCGTTGCACGATCAGTTCGACCGCGGGGATGCCGTGCACGAAGGACGTGCCCAGGTCACCGTGCAGCGCGCGCCACAGGAACCCGGTGTATTGCTGCCACACGGGCAGGTCCAGGCCCAGGCGGGCGATCATCGCCTCGCGGGCGGCCTGGCTGGCTTCGGGGCTGACCAGCAGTTCGATCGGGTCGCCCACGGCGTACACCGCGAAGAAGACCACGACCGAAACGGCCAGCAGCACGAACAGACTCTGTATCAGTCTGCGTAGGATGAACAAGGCCACGTGATGATTTCCTTGGTGGGCTCAGGGTTTCTTGGCGCCGCGTGCTTACTTGGCGGGTTTGGCCGACATGGCCAGGGTGTACTGATCGGCCCGGCCTTCGTAGGCCAGCCCCTTCTTGAACGCCCAGATACTGCTTTCAAAGTGCAGGGGGATGCTGGGCAGGTCGGCCAGTGCAAGGGTCAGGGACTGTTGCAGCAGCTTTTCCCGCTCGGCCGGGTCCACGGTTACCAGCGCGCGCTTGAACACGCCGTCGAACTCGGGGTTGTCGTAACCGCCGTAGTTGCTGGTGCCCAGGCCTTGCGCTTTGTCGAACCGGGTAACCCAGTATTGTAGGAAAGACGAGGCTTCGCCGGTTTCGGACGACCACCCGCCCATCGCAAAGCTGAATTCGCGCTTGGCGCGCTTGGGGAAATACACCGAGCGCGTCATCGCGTCGACGGTCGTCTTGATGCCCACGCGCGACAGGTACTGCGCCACCGCCTGCGAGATCTGGGCGTCGTTGATGTAGCGGTCGTTGGTGGACGAGACGGCCAGTTCGAAGCCGTTGGGATAGCCGGCTTCGGCCAGCAGCTTCTTGGCGCCTTCCGGGTCGTACTTCAGTTCGGGCGGATGGGGCAGCGTGCCGAACATGCCGTCGGGCAGGAACTGGTTGGCGGGGGTGGCCGCGCCGTCCATGATGCGGTCGGCGATGGTCTTGCGGTCGATGGCCATCGAAATGGCGCGGCGCACGCGCACGTCCTGCAAGGGGTTCTTGCCGTCGGCCGCCTTGACCGTGGGGCTGGGGCTGCGGGCCACGTCAAACTGGAAATACACCACGCGCACGGACGGCGTGATTACGTAGCCGTAGCCCGGGGTTTGCGAAATGCGCTTTACGTCGCGGGCGGCGGGGTTTTCGATCAGGTCGAAATCGCCGGCCAGAAGGCCCGTCAGGCGCGGGCCCGCCGCAGGCACCGGCACCAGCTTGACGGCCGGCCAGGCAGGCTTGTCGCCCCAGTAGCCGTCGTTGCGGGCCAGTTCGATGGCGGTGCCCTTCACGTAGGACTTCAGCGTGTAGGGGCCGGTGCCGATCACGTCGCGGCCGCCGTTGAAGTCGGCCACCGTGGGCCAGGGGCCCGTCACGCCGCACTTGTTCTTCAGGTCGAACGTGATGGGGCCGTGCTCGACGATGCCGCTCCACAGCATGGCGGTGCGGGTCAGGTCGTTGGGCAAGAGCGGGTAGGGCTTGTGCGTCTTGATGACCAGCGTGTTGCCGTCGCGCGCCTGCACATCAGCGAACTTCTGGACGACGGCGGGGTACGAGCCGCCGATGGACTGTTCGTTGTTCATCACGCGGCAGAACGTGAAGATCACGTCCTGCGCGGTGAAGGGCTCACCGTTTGCGAACTTCACGCCGTCGCGCAGCTTGAATTCCCAGGTGGTGTCGTCAACCGCCTTCCAGGCCGTGGCCAGCCGCGGGATCAGGTCCATCTTGGCGTCCTGCCCCACCAGCGTCTCGAACATGTGCGAGGTCATCGCATCGTTCGGCGTGGCCTGATGGTAGTGCGGGTCCATCGACGTCGGTTCGGACGACAGGCCGATCTTCAGGGTAGAGGGTGGGGTCTGGGCCTGGACGGCCGCCGTACAGGCGGCAAGCGTACAGGCCAGCAAGGCGCTGCGGATGAATACCTGGGCTGACATGTTTTTCCCTAGTTGTTATGGGTAGTGCCGGTCGTGCTCGTCGTGCCGAAGGGCGCCTCTGGCGGGCGCTCCCTCGTGGTGAATCAGGGATGCGGATCAGGCGATAGGCTGGGCCAGGCGGACGACCGTCACGCCGGGCCGCAGGTTCGCGGTGGACGGCATGATCAGTACGCAGTTGTCGTAGGGGGTGGCGACGGGTTCGCCTTCGGACCAGCCGATCACGGTGCCGGCGGCCGCCAGCGTTTCCAGGCCCTTCCAGGGCTCGGCGAAACGGAAGTCGGCGCTCTTGGCGGCCACCGCATGCGTCACGCGCAGCGCGCGCTGCGCCGGGGCGCCGGGCGCGACCCAGCCAGCGGGGATGTCTTGGGCATCGACCGTGCCGGCTTCCAGCAGGAAGCGCGCCATCTGGTCCACGGCCACGCCGCGCGCCTCGGGTGCGCCGTGAAAGCCGCATTCGATCAGCAGGGAACGCGTGCCGTTGTCGCCCGCTTCGCCGAAGCGGCCGTAATCGCGCATGCGCACGCCGGCGGCATGGCCGGCGTCGGCGATGATGGTGGCGGGGTTGCCCAACGCGAGCGCCAGGTCGATATTGCGCTGTTCCATGCCGGTCAGTTGCAGCGGCACGTCGGAATTGCTCATCGAATGGAAGTCCAGCAGCCAGTCGGCCTGTTCCACCCACGGGCGGATCTCGGCGGCGCGGCGGCGTTCCTGGCTGATCGGCAGGCCCAGCTTGTCGTCGCTCCAGACGCGGTTCATGTCTTCGTCGACGAAGCGCGCGGGAGCGTAGTTGGCGGCGTCGAAACGGTCGAACGCGGCCAGGTTGCAGAACGCCAGCGTCAGCGAACCGCGGCGCGGACGCAGACCGGCAGCCAGCGCTTCCTTCAACGCCCAGGCGCCGCACAGCTCATTGCCGTGGATCAGCGCACTCAGCATGACCCGCTTGCCCGGCACGCCCGAATCGAAATGCCAGACGCCCGGCGTATCCGTATTGCCCAGGCGTTCGGCCGACAGGTCGGGACAGGCAAGCAGGAAAGGGCGCGGACGGGGCGCGGACGGGGACGTGGGCATGGGAACTCCGATGAAGCGAGGGGATTGTATAGGGGTTGGGGCCAGGCGAGCTTCATTCGCGCACCGGTGCGATGCGGTCCCCGCGAATTCTAGGAGTTTGGCAGCTTTCTCTACAATTAGAATATTTATCGGCAGCTTTGCTGAAAAGGCAAAGGTCTGCGCCGGCAGCGAGGCTTGAGCATGCACGGAATCGCCTTGAAGTACTTTCTGGAGGTTGCCCAGGCGGGCAGCCTGAGCGGCGCGTCCGAGCGCCTGCATGTGGCGGTGTCGGCAATCAGCCGGCAGATTGCCAAGCTGGAAGAGGAAGCGGGCGCGCCGCTTTTCGAGCGCGCCGCCCGGGGCATGGTCCTGAGCCCGGCGGGCCAGTTGCTGCTGGTGCACGCCCGGCGCACCATGCTTGAGGCCGAGTCGGTCTTGCAGGAGATCGCCGCCGCCCGCGGCATGGCGCGCAACGAGATCCGGGTGGCGGCGGTCGAAGGCGTCGCGCGCATCTTCGTGCCTTCGGTGATGGCGCGCTTTCACCAGGAACGGCCGAACATCCGCTTCGATCTGTTCGTGGGATCCCCGGCCGAGGTAAGCCGCCGGGTGGCGGAAGGCGGGGCCGATCTGGGCATGACGTTCATCGCCGAACGGGTCAATGGGGTCAGCGTGCGGTATTCGCGCCGGGCGCCGGTGCACGCCGTCATGGCGTCCAACCACCCGCTGGCCGGCCGCCGCAGCGTCAGCCTGCAGGACCTCAGCGATTTTCCGCTGGCGTTGACCGGGGCGGGCACCACCACGCGCCAGCTCTTCGAAATGGGCTGCGCGCTGGAATCGGTGCAACTGGACCCGGTGCTGACCTGCAACGATTCGTCGCCCCTGCACGGTTTCGTGTTCGGCACGGACGCCATCATGCTCAGCGGCTATATCTCGGTGGCGTGGAGCCTGCGGCGCGACGAACTGGTGGCCGTGCCGATTTCCAACGCCGAACTGCAATCGCGCACGCTGCAGATCCAGGTGATGCCGGGGCGGGTGCTGCCGCCCAAGGCAGAGGCGTTCATCGAACTGCTGTCCCGGGAACTGGACCAGGCGCTCGCGGCGGGCCCGGCGGGGCGGCCATAAGGGGGGGCCCCGGCGCGGCCCTAAGACGTGGTTCCAGCGCCGGTTCTAGTGGCTGGGCAATAAAAAACGGCTGCCCGAAGGCAGCCGTTCTGTCTTTCAGGCGGACCTGATTACTTCTTTTCGGGCGTGACCGAGGTGGCCAGCGTGTACTGGTCGCGGCGGCCCTCGTAGGTGATGCCCTTGCGGAAGGCCCAGATGCTGCTTTCGAAGTGCAGCGGGATCAGCGGCACGTTGTCCAGGGCGATCTGGGTGGATTCCTGCAGCAGCTTTTCGCGCTTGGGCGCGTCCACCGTCACGATGGCCTGCTTGTACACCTTGTCGAAATCAGCGTTGGAGAAACCGCCGTAGTTGCTGGTGCCCAGGCTGTTGGGCGAATCCAGGGATGCGACCCACAGCTGGAACAGCGCCGAGGCTTCACCCGTTTCCGCCGGCCAGCCGCCCATCGAGAAGCTGAACTCGCGCTTGGCGCGCTTGGGGAAATAGATGGAGGCCGTCATGGCGTCCACGTTGGTCTTGATGCCGACGCGGGCCAGGTACTGGGCCACGGCCTGGGCCACCTGGCCGTCGTTGACGTAACGGTCGTTGGTGGACGACAGCGTCATTTCAAAGCCGTTCGGGTAGCCGGCTTCGGCCAGCAGCTTCTTGGCGCCTTCCGGGTCGTACTTGATTTCCGGTGCCTTGGGCAGCGCGCCGAACATGCCGTCGGGCATGAACTGGTAGGCCGGGGTGGCCATGCCGTCCATGATGCGGGCGGTGATGGTCTTGCGGTCGATGGCCATGGAAATAGCCTTGCGAACACGCAGGTCCTGCAGCGGGTTCTTGCCGTCGGTCGTCTTGACGAACGGGCTCGGGTTGCGGCCCACGTCCGGCTGGAAGAACACCAGGCGGGTGGACGGCGTGGCCACGAAGCCGAACTTCGGGTTGTCCTTCAGGCGCGGCAGGTCGCGGGCGGCCGGGTTTTCGATCATGTCGAAGTCGCCGGACAACAGGCCGGTCAGGCGCGGGCCGGCGGACGGCACCGGCACGAACTTCACTTCCTTCCAGTAGGGCTTCTCGCCCCAATATTGTTCGTTGCGGACCAGCTCGATGCCGGTGCCCTTCACGTACGACTTCAGGGTGTACGGGCCGGTGCCGATGGCGTCCTTGCCGTTGTTGAAGTCGGCCACCGTCGGCCAGGCGCCGGTCACGCCGCAACCCTTCTTCGGGTCGAACGTCAGTTTGCCGTGCTCGACGATGCCGTTCCAGACGATGGGCAGCGAACGGGCCAGTTCGGCGGGCATCAGCGGGAAGGGTTCACCGGTCTTGATGATGACGGTGTGCGCATCCGGCGTCTGGACGTCGGTGATGCGCTTGGTCATGTCCATGTAGGACTGCGACACGTTGGTTTCGTTGTTCAGCGTGCGGCAGATCGTGAACAGCACGTCCTCGGACGTGAACGGCTTGCCGTTGGAGAACTTGACGTCATCGCGCAGCTTGAATTCCCAGGTCAGGTCGTCCAGGTTCTTCCACGACGTGGCCAGCTGGGGCGTCAGTTTCATGTCGGCGCTGCGGCCCACCAGCGAACTGTAGACGTGCGCGGAGAACGCGTCGTTCTGCGTCATCTTGTGATAGTGGGGGTCTGCCGAAGTGGGTTCGGCCGACAGGCCGATCTTCAGCGTCTGGGCTTGGGCGGCTGCCAAGGGGATGGCGGCGGCCACAAGGGCCAGGGTGGTGCGCAACTTCATGGTGACAACTCCGGATGGATAACGAACCGGATCGTGCCTGCGCAAGAACCACCGGGCGGGCCGGGCGGGCAGCGGGTGCCGGCCGGGGGGCTTACGGTGTTTGGCGCCAGGCACGACGGCAAGGGGCCGATTATCGGTAGGGGCTTCGCGCGCTGTCAATGAAGAACGGCGAATCGGGCGCTAGGGAAAACGCCGAGAGGAGGGGTGCGGCAGCAGGGCCGGGAGGGCGTCGCGGGGGCTCCCAACAGCATGAATGGGAGCCGACGCGGCGCGACGGCGCCGGTGAGGGGCAGGCGCCGGAGTCCGCCGAACGGGGTGCTTGGACCGGCCAAGCAGGCCGTTGCAACGGCAGCGCGCCGGGCTGAATCGCGGGAGATCGGTCGCGATTCAGTCCAGCGCAGCTGTACTTACCACTGAGAGCCGGAGAAGCGCGAGCTGGCGGCGCGGGCCTTGTTCATCGATTCGTTCACTTCGTCGATGAAGGCAAACACGCTGGCGACAGCGGCCATCACGGTTTGGCCAGCCTTCTTCAGGTTGGTCAGCGGGTGGGAATTCGGTTGGTTCTCGAGAGCGCCGCGGAGCAGGTCGCGCTCCAGCGCGTCGGTCAGGCGGGCAGTGCTATTCAAGGTCAGTTCGCTCATGGTCTTCTCCAGTCCGTTTCGTCTTGGGGTAAACCATTATAGGGATAACCCTAAATTAAAAGCAACGACCTTTTAGGGGAAAACCCTAGTATGTTGTAAAAATGTTTATGCAACGGGGACTTAGCGCGCTTTTTGCCCCTTAGTGGCCGTTTCGCAGGGCGCGGGCGGCGTCCGCGAGCTCTCCCGCCGTCAGCCCGATAGGGCCGATGCCGCGGGCCACCAGTGCGTCGGCCGCGGCGCCGTGCAGCCAGACGGCGCCGGACACGGCTTGTTCGAAGGGCAGCTTCTGGGCGATCAACGATCCCAGCATCCCGGCCAATACGTCCCCCGTTCCGGCGGTGGCCAGTCCGGGGTTGCCGCTGGTGTTGGTCCGCCGGCTGCCGTCCGGCGAGCAGACGATGGTGCCGGCGCCTTTGAGCACCACCCAGGCATTGAAACGTTGCGCCAGTTGCCAGGCCGCGCTCCGCCGATCCGCCTGCACCTGTGGGGCCGTCAGTCCCAAGAGGCGGCCCGCTTCGGCGGGATGCGGGGTCAGCACGACGGGGCCGGGGCCCCAATTGGGCTGGATGTCGCCGTGGGCCAGCAGGTTCAGGCCGTCGGCGTCCAGCACCAGCGGGGCTTCATGCCGCAGGACGAACAGTTCCGACAGCATATTGGCCGCCAGCGGGCCCGTGCCAATGCCGCAGCCGGCGACCCAGGCGGTGATGCCCCAGTCTTCCTCCAGCAGCGACCGCGCGTCGCGTAGCATCAGTTCGGGTTGCAGCGGGTCGCAGGCAAGGGGCGCGGCGTCCTGGGCAAAGCCGACCAGCACCTTGCCGGCACCCACCTTCAGCGCGGCGCGGCCCGCCAGCAACACCGCGCCCGCCATGCCCGGGCCGCCGCCCACGATGCCGACGGTGCCGAAGCTGCCCTTGTGGGTGTCCGCGCCGCGGGGGGCGAACAGAGCAGGCAGGCTGGCGCGGTCGATGGGGGCGCCGGCGGACGGGGCGGGGGTGTTCATGGGGTGAGGCTCCTTCGGGCTGTCGGCGGGTGGACGCCGATGTATCCACTATAGTTCGCAAAAACGCGCCGGCCTCAGGCTTGCCCCACTGGTAAAGACAACGCGGAGAAGACAATGACTGATATCACGCTGCAACACTATTCGGCCTACGAGTCCCTGAAGCTGCGCCGGCATCCCGGCGGCGTGCTGGAACTGATCATGGGCGCCAAGGGCGGCGTGCCGGGCAAGCTGTCCACGGCGGACGACCGCATGCACCGCGAACTGGCCGATATCTGGCGCGATATCGACACCGACCCCGACACCCGGGTGGTGGTGATCCGCGGCGAAGGCAAGGGCTTTTCCGGCGGCGGCGACCTCGACCTGGTGCAGCAGATGGCGGACGACTTCGACGTGCGCACCCGCGTCTGGCGCGAAGCCCGCGACCTGGTCTACAACATCATCAATTGCAGCAAGCCCATCGTGTCCGCCATGCACGGCGCGGCCGTGGGCGCGGGGCTGGTGGCCGGGCTGCTGGCCGACATCTCGATCGCGGCGCGCGACGCGCGCATCATCGACGGCCACACCCGCCTGGGCGTGACCGCGGGCGACCACGCCGCTATCGTCTGGCCGCTGTTGTGCGGCATGGCCCGCGCCAAGTACTACCTGATGCTGTGCGAAACCGTCACGGGAGAGGAAGCCGAGCGCATCGGCCTGGTGTCGCTGTGCGTGGACGAAGCCGAGCTCATCACCCGCGCCTTCGAGGTGGCCAACAAGCTGGCCGCCGGCTCGCAGACCGCCATTCGCTGGACCAAGTATTCGCTGAACAACTGGCTGCGCATGGCCGGCCCCACCTTCGACACGTCGCTCGCGCTGGAATTCATGGGCTTCGGCGGCCCGGACGTCAAAGAAGGGGTCAAATCCCTGCGGGAGCGCCGGGCGCCCAATTTCCGGCCCGATTCGCCGTTCTGAAGCGATGGGTTGCACGAGCAACCCATCTGCCGGCATGCATCAGTGATGGGTTACGTGCGGCATGCCTCGGTGTGCTTTGGGGCGCCGGAACGCACTTCACCCATCCTGCAAGCGGCGGTCTTGCCCCGTAGGATGGGTGGAGCGCGAAAAACCCGCCGCAAAAGCGCCGTAGCGCAGCGCGTGCAACCCATCTTCACGCACGCCGCTATTTCTTGAAGAACTTCGCGAACGCCGCCTGTGCCTCTTCGGTTTGCAGGCGGGCGCGGAATTGCTGGGCTTCGTAGTCCAGCGTTTCCTGGATGGCCTGCCGGTCGGCGCGTTTCATCATGGCCTTGGTCAGGCGCAGCGCCGCGGGCGGCTGGCGCGCCAGGTCGGCGGCGGTTGCCTGCGCGGCCGCAAGCGCCTGGCCCTTGGGCGCGACCGAGGTCGCCAAACCCGCCTCGTGCGCGTCGGCGGCCGTGAACGCCTTGCCCTGCAACAGCCATTCGGCGGCTCGGCGTCCGGCCAGGCGCGGCATCAGCAGGCTGGAGGCGCCTTCCGGGCACAGGCCCAGCGCCACGAACGGCATGCGCAAGGTGGCGCCTTCGCCGATATGGACGAAATCGCAGTGCTGCAGCAGGGTCACGCCAATGCCGATGGCGTAGCCCTCGACCGCGGCGATGACCGGCACCTCCGCCGTGGTCAGGGCCCGCAGGAACGTCAGGCCGGCGCTGTCGCCCGCGCCGCGTTCGGCCTGGAAGTCGCGCAGGTCGTTGCCGGCCGTGAAGTGTTCGCCCGCGCCGGTGAGGATCACCGCCGACACCGACAGGTCGGCCGACGCCAGCGAGATCTGTTCGGTCAAGGCCGCGTACGTCGCCGTATCCAGCGCGTTGCGGCGGTCCTGGCGATCGATGGTCAGCGTCAGGACGGCGCCGTCGCGCGCCACCTTCAGGCCCGCGCTCATGCGTAGGTCCTGGCGGCCAGTTGCGCGCGGGCTTCGTCGTACTCGCGGCGCAGCGTGTCGACGATCTTGCGGGTGGGTTCGATGCTGGCGATGCCGCCCACGCCCTGGCCCGCGCCCCAGATGTCTTTCCACGGCTTGACCCGGGACGAACCGAAGTTGGACGCGCCGCTGTCCGGCTGCGGCAGGTTGGCCGGATCCAGCCCGGCGGCCGCGATGCTGGCCTTCAGGTAGTTGCCGGGGATGCCGGTGAAGAACGGGGTGTAGAGGATGTCGGACGCGCTGGCCTCGACGATGGCGGATTTGTAGCCTTCGCTGGCATTGGCCTCTTCGCTGGCGATGAAGCGCGTGCCCATGTAGGCGAAGTCGGCGCCCATGGCCAGCGCCGCCAGCACGTGTGCGCCGGACGTGATGGCGCCCGACAGGATCAGCGGGCCGTCATAGAAGCGGCGCACTTCGGACACCAGCGCGAAGGGGCTCAGCGTGCCGGCATGGCCGCCTGCGCCTGCGCAGACCAGGATCAGCCCGTCCACGCCGGCTTCCAGCGCCTTTTCGGCGTGGCGGATGGTGGTGACGTCGTGGAACACCTTGCCGCCCCAGTCGTGCACGCCTTTGACCAGGTCGCCGGGGGCGCGCAGGCTGGTGATGATCAGCGGCACGCGGTGGCTGGCGCATACCGCCAGGTCCTGCTCCAGGCGGTCGTTGGACTGGTGGATGATCTGGTTCACGGCGAACGGCGCCACGGCGGCGCCCGGATTCGCTTCACGGTACGAGGCCAGGCCGGCCTGCACTTCGTCCAGCCAATCCGTCAGCAAGCTTTGCGGGCGCGCGTTCAGCGCGGGAAACGACCCCACGATGCCGCTGGTGCATTGGGCGACCACCAGCGTCGGGTTGGAGACGATGAACATGGGGGCGCTGATGACCGGCAGGGACATCTGGCCATACAAATCTGTCACGAGAGAGTGGGGCATAGCGTCGTCGCGTTGTGTTCAGGTCAGTCCAGAAGAGGCCGCCTGCGGACAGACTTGAGTCCCCGAGGCGGATGTGCCTATAATTACCTACCGACCGTCCGGTAATTAATTAATCTTTATTTAACGGCATGCGCCGAACCGCTGTCAATGGAGGCCCGCCCGGCCCCCTGGCCGCCCGCGGCGCAACCCCTTTGCAAAGGCTGTCATGGCGACCTCCGCCCCTCCTGCCCAGAAGCGCGCCCGCGCCGGCCGGCCCCCCACGTTGGCGGCCCCGCGCGAACGCATCCTGGAAGAAGCCGCCAAGCTCTTCGCCCAAAGCGGCTACGACGGCAGCTCCGTGTCGGACCTGGCGGCCGCCATTGGCGTGTCCAAGGCGGCCATCTACCATTACTACACGACCAAGCAGGACATCTACGACGCCATCATCCTGGGCGTGTTGAGCGGCCTGACCCAGAACGTGGGCCAGGACGTCGACCGCGCCGAGGGCGCCGCCGCCCGGCTGCGCGCGTTCATGGTCGGCCATGCCCGCTACTTCGAACAGCACCACGCCGAATTCGTGACGATGCTGATCGGCTATTCCGGCATGGCCCTGCCCGAACGCGAAGACGCCGCCCGGTTGCGCGACAGCTACGAGAAGCGCCTGCGCGAACTGATTGCGCAGGGCGTGGCCGACGGCGCGTTCCGCCCGCTGGACGTGGCCGCCACCGGCCGCGCCGTGCTGTCCATGCTGAACTGGATGGTGCGCTGGTACAAGCCGGGGCAAGGCGACAGCGCCGAAACCATCGCCGCCGGCTACTTCGATCTGCTGCTGGGCGGCATGCGCGCCTGAGCGCCGCCGCCGGTATTCGCATCCCCCGCACCCCATCCCCACACACCGCATCCCTGCACCGCATTCCTTGTGAGACTCCCATCATGGCCCTGGACACCGAAACCCTGAACCTCCTCCTGGACGCCGTGCGCCGCTTCGTGCACGAGCGCCTGATTCCCGCCGAAGACGAACTGGCCTCAAGCGGCCAGGTCCCGCCCGCCATCGTCAACGAAATGCGCGAACTGGGTCTCTTCGGCCTGTCGATCGCGCCGGAATTCGGCGGCCTGGGCCTGACGATGGAAGAAGAAGTGCGCGTGGTGTTCGAACTGGGCCAGACCTCGCCCGCGTTTCGTTCGCTGGCCGGCACCAACATCGGCATCGGTTCGCAGGCCATCGTGCTGGCCGGCACGGACGACCAGCGCGCCCGCTACCTGCCCAAGCTGGCCAGCGGCGAACTGATCGGCTCGTTCGCGCTGACCGAGCCCGATGCCGGCTCCGACGCGATGGCATTGCGGCTTTCCGCCGAACGCGATGGCGACGGCTACGTGCTGAACGGCACCAAGCGCTACATCACCAACGCGCCCATCGCCGGCCTGTTCTCGGTCATGGCGCGCACCGCGCCCGAGCGCCGTGCCAACTCGATCTCGTGCTTCCTGGTCGAAGCCGGCACCCCGGGCCTGAGCATCGGCAAGCCCGACAAGAAGATGGGCCAGGCCGGCGCCCTGACGAGCGACGTGGTGTTCGACAACTGCCGCGTGCCCGCCAGCGCCTTGCTGGGCGGCGAAGAAGGCAATGGCTTTCGCACGTCGATGCGCGTGCTGGACAAAGGCCGCCTGCATATCTCGGCGCTGTGCGTGGGGATCGCCGACCGCTTGTTGTCAGACGCCGTCAAATACGCGATGGAGCGCAAGCAATTCGGCCAGCCGATTGCCGAGTTCCAGCTGATCCAGGCCATGATCGCCGACAGCCAGGCCGAACTCTACGCCGCCCGTTGCATGGTGCTGGATGCCGCCCGCATGCGCGACCGCGGCGAAAACACCACGATGCAGGCCGCCTGCGCGAAGCTGTTCTCGACTGAAATGGTGGGCCGCGTCGCCGACCGCGCCGTGCAGATCCACGGCGGGGCGGGCTACATGTCGGAATACGCGGTGGAACGCTTCTACCGCGACGTGCGCCTGTTCCGCATCTTCGAAGGCACGTCGCAGATCCAGCAGCTGGTGATCGCGCGCGAAACGATCAAGGCCCATTCCTGATGCCACGCCGGTCAGGGGGCGCTTGCGGCTGCGGGTGCCTGCACGCCACCCCTGCCGCACATGCCCGCGTCCGTGCGCCGGCCGCCCGGCGATGCAGGCGACCGGCTCGGGGCTTGAACGGCTAATATCGCATATGACGCGCTGGCGGCCTGGCCCGCTGGCATGACGGACTCCAGTCTGGCTTGCGCTGGCCGCCAGCCCAGACGTTTTCATTTCCCATCTAGCGAAAAGAACACTGATGTCGCAACGTCCCGCTCCCCTTACCGGCATACGCGTGCTGGATCTCACCCGCGTACTGGCGGGCCCCTGGTGCACCCAGAACTTGGCCGACCTTGGCGCCGAAGTGATCAAGATCGAACGCCCCGGCGCCGGCGACGACACGCGCGCCTGGGGGCCTCCCTACCTGAAGGACGAAGCAGGCAACGACACCACCGAAGCCGCGTACTACCTGTCGGCCAACCGCAACAAGCTGTCGGTGGCGCTGGACATCGCGTCGCCGCGCGGCGCCGAGCTGGTACGCGAACTGGCGCTGCAAAGCGACATCCTGGTCGAGAACTTCAAGGTGGGCGGGCTGAAGAAATACGGCCTGGACTACGAAAGCCTGAAGGCCATCAACCCGCGCCTGATCTATTGCTCGATCACCGGCTTCGGCCAGACGGGCCCGTACGCCAGCCGCCCCGGCTACGACTTCATGATCCAGGGCATGGGCGGGCTGATGAGCATCACCGGCGAACGCGATGACCTGCCCGGCGGCGGTCCGCAAAAGGCCGGCGTGGCGGTGGCCGACCTGATGACCGGCATGTATTCCACGGTGGGCATCCTGGCCGCGCTGCTGGAACGCGCCAACAGCGGCCTGGGGCAGCACATCGACATGGCGCTGCTGGATTGCCAGGTCTCGATGCTGGCCAACCAGAACCTGAACTTCATGACCTCGGGCGTGGCGCCCAAGCGCGCGGGCAATGCGCACCAGAACCTGGTGCCCTACCAGGTGTTCGCGGCGGCTGATGGCCACCTGATCGTGGCGGTCGGCAACGACAGCCAGTTCCGCAACTACTGCGGCGCGATCGGCCTGCCTGAATTGTCGGCGGACCCGCGCTTCTCGACCAACCCGCAGCGCGTGAAGAACCGGGCGGAACTGGTGCCGTTGCTGGCCGAACGCATGGCGACCGGCGCGCGGGACCACTGGCTGGCCGCGCTGGAGGGCGTGGGTGTGCCGGCAGGCCCCATCAATACGCTGGACCAGGTCTATGAAGACCCGCACGTGCTGGCGCGCGGCATGAAGCGCGAGCTGCCGCACCCGGCGGCCGGCCGCGTGCCCATGGCGTCCAGCCCGCTGAAGTTCTCGGACAGCCCGGTCGAATACCGCCGTCCGCCGCCCATGCTGGGCGAACACACCGCGCAGGTCCTGGCTGAAAAGCTGGGGCTGTCGGCCGAAGACATCCAGGCGCTGGCCCAGAGCCAGGCTTGAACGGAAGCGGAGCGGCCAGGCGTCCGCTCCGTTTTCGATTGCGCCCCGCCACGCCGCGGCGCACACGATCCATTCCAATAAAGGCAGGAGAAAGTTGATGACGGAGATTCAAACCATCGGCGTCGTGGGCGCCGGGGCCATGGGGCGCGGCATTGCCCAGATCGCGGCGCAAGCCGGCTTGCGCGTGCGCCTGTACGACACCAGCGCCGATGCGGTTGCCGCGGCGCGCGAGTCGCTGCGCCAGACGTGGGAGAAGCTGGCCCAGAAGGGCAAGATCACCGCCGCCGACGCGCAAGCCTCGCTTGAGCGCGTGGAATCCGCCACGGCGCTGACCGACATGTCGGTGTGCCAACTGGTGGTGGAAGCCATCGTCGAACGCCTTGACGTCAAGCGCGATCTGTTCGCCGCGCTGGAAGGCGTGGTGTCGGAAGACTGCATCCTGGCGTCGAACACGTCGTCGCTGTCCATCACCGCCATCGCCGCCGCCTGCAAGCGTCCGCAGCGCGTCGTGGGTTACCACTTCTTCAACCCGGTGGCATTGATGAAGGTGGTGGAAGTGATCGACGGCCTGCGCAGCGCGCCGGAAGCCGGCGACGCGCTGGCCGCGCTTGCCCGCCGCATGGGCCACACGCCCGTGCGCGCCAAGGACATGCCCGGCTTCATCGTGAACCACGCCGGTCGCGGCATGAATACCGAAGGCCTGCGCGTGGCGCAGGAGGCCGTGGCCACCTTCGCCCAAGTGGATGCCGTCATGCGCGAGCAGGCGGGCTTTCGCATGGGCCCGTTCGAACTGCTGGACCTGACCGCGCTGGACGTGTCGCATCCGGTGATGGAATCCATCTACCGCCAGTTCTTCGACGAGCCGCGCTTCCGCCCCTCGCCGATCACCACCGTGCGCCTGGCGGGCGGCCTGATCGGCCGCAAGGCTGGCGAAGGCTTCTATGTCTACGCCGACGGCCAGAAGCAAGTGCCCGCCGAACCGCCCGTGCCGGCGCTGCCGGAAGGCCTGAAGGTGTGGGTCAGCCCCAAGCATGCGGAAGGCTACGCGCGCGCCTCGGCGCTGGTCGAGAAGCTGGGCGCGACGCTCGTGACGGGCGCCACGCCCGACGCCGATGCGCTGATCATCGTCACGCCCTTCGGCGACGACGTCTCGACCTCGGTGTCCGCCCAGGGCTTGAACGCGGGCCGCACGGTTGGCCTGGACACGCTGTACGCGTTCGACGGCGCCAAGCGCCGCACGATCATGGTGTCGCCCGCCACCGAAGGCAAATGGCGCGACGCCGCCCATGCGCTGCTGGCCGCCGACGGCGTGCCGGTCACGGTGATCGAGGATTCGCCGGGCTTCATCGCCCAACGCATCGTGGCCATGATCGTCAACATCGCCAGCGACATCGCGCAGCAGCAGATCGCCACGCCGGAAGACATCGACCAGGCCGTGACGCTGGGCCTGGGTTACCCGGTGGGTCCGCTGGCGCTGGGCGACAAGCTGGGCGCCGACCGCATCCTGGAAATCTTGAAGAGCATGCAGCGCGTGACGGGCGACCCCCGCTATCGCCCCAGCCTGTGGCTGCAACGCCGCGTGCAGCTGGGCTTGTCGCTGCTGAAGTCGTCGGCGGAATAATTCACCGCCCGTAGGATGGGTGAAGCGCGTTCAGATCTGCCGACGCACACGGACGATTGCCGCGCGTAACCCATCACGCAGCAAAAGAAAAAGCCCCTTTGAAAGGGGCTTTTTCTTGGGCACGCCAATTTATTTGGCGGCGTCCACCATGTATTGCACGGCTGCGCGGATGTCGTCTTCCGAGGCGTTGGCCGCGCCGCCCTTCGGGGGCATCGGCGGCTTGCCTTGCATGGCGACCTTCACCATGGCGTCCATGCCGGTCTTGATGTAGGGATCCCAGGCGGCCTTGTCGCCGAACTTGGGCGCGTTGGCGACACCGGTGGCGTGGCAGGCGAAACAGACGCTCTTGTAGAGCTTCTCGCCAGCCGGGTTGACGGCGGCGGCCTGAGGCGCGGCGGGCGCGGCAGCAGGAGCGGCGGCGGGTGTCGCAGCAGCCGGTGCCGCAGCAGCCGGTGCAGCCGCGACGGCGGGTGCGGCCGCCGCAGGGGCGGGCGCGGCAGCAGGCGCCGCATCCGCTTCCTTCTTCGCGCCTTCCTCGGCGGGAGCCGCCGGTTCGGGCAGCGAGGCGCCGGACTTGTTGGCCATGTAGACGACCGCGCGTGCGACTTCATAGTCGGACAGCGTGGGGTTGCCGCCCTTGGCGGGCATGCCGCCCTTGCCGTGCAGGGCCACGTTCAGCATCGTGTCGTAGCCGGACTTGATGAACGGCGCCCAGGCCGCGTTGTCGCCCATCTTGGGTGCGCCGGCAATACCGGCGGTGTGACAGGCCGTACAGACCGCGGCAAAGACCTGTTCGCCCGTCTTGAACACCTTGGGCGCGTTGGCGTCGACCAGCGCAAAACCCGCGACCGGCGCGATGCGCTTGGTGACGGCTTCTTCAGTGAGGGTATCGGAGCCGGCGCCGACCTTGGTGCCGGAGACCACCATGTTCACCAGGAGGATGATGATGGCGATTGGGATCACGAAAGATAGAACGATCGTGACGACCAGTTGCTTGGGGGTCTTGATGGGGGAGGAGTGCTCTTCTATGTGTTCCTGCTCGTTGCTCATGACCAAATCCTGCTAACGGGTGGGGCGCCTGGCGGCGGCAACAGAAAATCAGTAACTGCACAAATCGGCGAACCCGTGACGCATCCGCCTGCAAGCAAACGCTGGATTATATAACGGTGTCAGGGACGGGCGTCCAATGACGCTGCGGGGGTTTTCGATGAGATTGACGGAAGATTTGATCCACTTCATGCACGCTATCGAAAACTAGGTACAATGTCGCCTCCTTGCGCTGCGCCCGTAGTTCAATGGATAGAATGAGAGTTTCCGAAGCTCTTGATACAGGTTCGATTCCTGTCGGGCGCGCCACCCAATCAAAGACTTACGTTTTTTTGCCGCCGACATGGCCTTGAGCCAGGGGCAAGGAATTGGGTGTACTTGGGTGTACGCACCCCGGCCGTAATGAACCGCGATGGGCCGCAATGGCCACGATGCGCCGTGTTCTTCGCTCCACACGCTTATTGCGTTGCCGCGATATTTGAACGCCGCAAGCGCGCTCGCAAAGTCTCTTCCAGCGTACCCAGACCGACATCGCCGCAACCCACCAGCGTGAGTTCTTGTAGCGCAGACAATTCCCCCAGCACGTCAATATCCGCAATTCGCTTGCAGTATTGAATGTTCAGCTTCTCCAGGTTCGACAGCGCGGCAATGGGTCGAATCGTGTGCAATATTCCTTGGTTCTTCACCAGTAGCGAACGCAAACCAGCAAGCTGCTCAATACCTGCCAGAGATTCCAAGGTGCGGCCGTTAACGACGCCAAGCGCCACCAGCGGCAATGCCGCAAGCCGATTGAACACGGACGTGTCGAACGGCACATTCCACAGATTCAGTTCCTTCAGCGGCAATTGCAATGCGCGATCCAACATGACGCCGCGCCGATCCGGAACTGCCGACAGCGACATCAACGCCGGAAAATCTTCCGGTTCAAATCGCAACGCTGCCCCCACGGTCAGGGACTCCAGCCTGGGCATCGCGCCGCCCTTCCAGGTGTAGGTGTTTTGACTGGGATGCAGGGAAAGGTGGCGCAGGCTGTCGGGCAACATGTCCGCGCGCAAGCCGGCCATGACACTGGGGTCGATCGCACCCGGCCCCATGGATAATTCCACCAACGAAGGCATTCGGGCGATGAGCGCCGGCATTTCGGTCAACGGATTGCCATGCGGCGCCCAGACATGCACGGATTCAATCTGGGCCAGCGTGGCCGCATCCGGCGGCGCGTCGTAAAACACCACGGGTTTGTTCGGCACCTGCAATTGCGCAGCCTGACGGCTATGTATCAGCCCCCAGGTTTTATCGCGGCCGGGCTGCGGCGTCGAAAACGGGACGAATGACATGCGGCGTTCCGGTGAATGTTGGAGCACCAGTTTACGTGCATCCTCGACACATCATCAGGTGCCCGATGTCTATCATTTAGCCACCGACCGGTCCCCGAGTTAACCACAGCATCAATGGGCTCCGTGCGGCATCAGATATCAGTTCAGCGCCAGCACATACGGCGCCAGCAGCGATCTGCCGTAGGGCGAAGCCAGAAAAACAAACACCCCAATGTTGATCGCCACCGTGATCCAGAACACGGCACGGAAGGCCGGCTTCACCGACTTGTGCCTGAGCCATTCTTGCGCGACCAACGCACCGGGCCAGCCTCCGATCAGGGCGAGGATATGCAAGGTTTTCTCGGGAACGCGCTGCCGGTTCGCGCGGGCGGCCGCCTTGTCGACGGCATAGACCGTCAACGTGAGCGCGCTCAGCACCAGATAGCCCAGCCCGACCGCGATCGGCACCCGCCACAGCAAGGCTGCCAGTCCATAAGCGAATACGAACGCCGCCGCCAGCAGCAAAGGCGGGCCGCTTTTGCGCCCTGTGCGACGTCCTGACGGGCGTCGGGCCGGGGCCTGGTTCAACTGCCTGGGGTTCGGGTTTCGGGTAGGAGGCGGCGCCATGCTTATTGGTATTCGTGGGCTTTTTCTTCGATGAAGGCCTGCAGCCATTGAGCCATGTGCGCGATGTCGATCGCCTCGTCCGCCTCGGCACGTTTAAGCAGCATGGTGACCACGCCGATCTGCAGGCTTGTCTGCCGGTACCGCAGGACCGCGTCGGTGCCGTATTGATCGGTGACCTGCGCCCAGGCCAGGCCGGGGACCAGGGTCGTCAGGCCATCACCGAATGCGATGCCCATGGCTTCCCAGTCGGCCACGTCTTCGGCGGCCAGGATGCCGGCATCGACGATGCGTTGCAGAAGATCGAAGTCAGCCGCGGTGTGGCTCAGTTCGTGGTCGGGAAAATGGTGGGCGACCCGCGTATGGAGAAGAGCGCGCCGCGATTGCATGTGTTCCAGCATGCTGGCGGGCAGCGGTTGGAAATCGGCTTCCATGGCTTCGTTCATGCGTTCCACTTGGTCAAGTCATCCACAGGACGGGGCAGATAGCCTTCCAGCGTCTGCGCGATCCATGCGGGGTCAATGTAGTTGTAGGTAGATTCGATCACCCAGGATAGGAACTCCTGCGGACCGCCATTCAAATAAGGAGGGGGAGATACTGGTTTGAAGACGGTCGGCAGTTTGTCATGCACCGACGCATCGTTCAATACGAACCCCAGCTCCTGCACGACCTGCCAGGCCAGCGGGTGCTGCAGATCGATGGTCAGCTTGACCCACCAATACGCGTCGGGCGTGACTTTAGAGGACAGCACGGTCGTTCCGGGCAGCCGCGACAGATAGTCCACCAATTGCGGCAAGCCCGCTTTCAGCACCTTGGGGTCGATGGCCTCGACGGGCGGGGTGACGGCTTCCAGCTTCTTCAGGATGTGCGCGTGCAGCGTGCGTTGCGCATCGGCAGCCTCGCGTTCAAGGGGCTTCAAAAGACTGGAGGGTAGGGTGAGTTCCATGGTTTTCCGGTTGTTCGACTCTTATGAGTCGGCCAATGTTAACCGTCAGTCTGCCGCATCCGTCCGCCACGGCCGGCGCTACGCGCCGCGATCGATTTCCACCACCGCTTTGCCGATCTGCACGCGGCTTTCGATGCGTTCGTGGGCTTGGGCAACCGTCTCCAGCGTGTAGCGTCCGGCGATTTCCATCGTCAACGCGCCGGAGGCCAGGGCGGCCCACACCGCATCGGCGCGGCGTTGCACGGTCTGCGCATCCTGCATGTGATCGGCCAGCCTGGGACGGGTGAGGAACAGCGATCCGCTTTCGCCGAGTTCGATGGGATCCAGGTCCTGCAACGAACCCGACACGGATCCGTAATTGACGACCAGGCCCCGTGTGCGCGTCGCCCGGAAGCTGTCGCGCAGCGTCTTGCGGCCCACGGAATCGAACACCACGTCTACGCCGCGGCCCGCGGTCGCTTCCAGGACGTCGTCGGCGAACTGGCCGTCACCATAGAGGAAGGCGGCATCCGCGCCGCGCGCCATGGCGACGCTGCACTTTTCCGCATTGCTGGCGGTGGCGTAGACGGTCGCGCCCAGATGCTTGGCCCACTGGACCAATAGCTGCCCGATGCTGCCGGATGCCGCATGGATGAGACACGTTGCGCCGGCTCGCAGTTGCGCGACGTCCTGCACCAGATAGTGGGCGGTGCTTCCCTGGAAGATCGCTGCCGCCGCGACATCGTACGCAACGCTGTCGGGCAGCCGCGCGCACCGGGCGGCGGGGATGCGCGCATAGTCCGCGTAGCTGCCCCAGGCGATGCACCAGGCGACGCGATCGCCTGCCTTCACTGTCGTCACGTTGTGGCCGACGGCGAGGACGCGGCCCGCGCCTTCCATGCCCAGGGTGCACGGCAAGCGCACGGGGTAGGTGCGCGACGCGGCGTACTTGCCTTGACGCGTGTGGATGTCCATGAAGTTGACGCCGGCATACGCGACGCGTACCAGGACGTCGTCCGGGCCGGGTTCGGGGACGGGCGCGTCCTGCCTCCATTGAAGGACCTCGGGGCCGCCGTATTGTTCGATGGAAATGGCTCTCATGATGGTTTCCGCTGCTGTGTGTCGAGTCGTGCTGTGTTCAAAGGTAGGGCGGTTGGCCCTCAAATCGTGCGCCGCTAGTTCACGGCGATGCCCGTCCGGGCGATCAGTGCCTGCCATCGGATGGATTCAGCACGCACCAGGTCGGTGAATTCCTGGGGCGTGCCGCCGCCCAATTCATTGCCTTGGGCCAGCATCTGTTCGCGGATGGCTGGGTCTTGCAGGGCACGGTTCACCACCTCGTTCAGCTGCTGGACCACGGCGGGCGGCATGCCGGCGGGGCCGATCAGCCCTTGCCAGTTTTCCATGTGAAAGCCCGGCACGCCCGCTTGCGCCATGGTGGGCACGTCGGACGCGATCGGCGAGCGGTGTTCGCTTGTGATCGCCAGCGCGCGCAGCTTTCCGGACCGCGTGTAGGGAATCGCGGAGTACATGGGTTCGAACAGGAAATCCAGGTGGCCGCCGATCAGGTCGGTGACCGCCGCGGCGCCGCCCTTGTAAGGCACGTGCGTCACAGGCGCACCGGTCAGGCTTTTCAACAGTTCACCCGACAGGTGGTGCGCGCTGCCCACGCCGCTGGATCCGTAGGAAAAACCGCCAGGCTTAGCGCGGGCAGCTGCTAGCAGCGACGGGACGTCGCGATGGGGAGAGTCCGCATTGACGACCAGCATCAACGGGCCGCGCTCGATCAACGCGATCATCGTCAGTGACGACGCGGGATCGAACCCGCCGGCCGGCATCAGGCTGCGATTGACCGACAACGGGGCCAGGTTGCCCATGCCCAGGGTGTAGCCGTCGGGTTTCGCCCGGGCGACGGCCTCGGTGCCGATATTGCCTGCCGCGCCGGGGCGATTCTGCACGATCACGGGCTGGCCAAGCGCCTGCGCCATGAACGCGCCGAATTGGCGCGCGCGCTGATCCGTGCTGCCGCCAGCCACATACGCCACGATCAAGGTGATCGGCGAGGCCGGGTAGGCAGGGGCGGCGCGGGCGGTGTTGAACAAGGCGGGCAGGGCGGGCAATGCCAACCCCGCCCCAAGAAAATGTCTGCGTTGCATGGAGGTCTCCTGGTCTTGTGCTCTGCATTCAGAGTCAGGCAAGCCATGCAAAACCCGTGCCAGTGAGGCGGGATGGTCAGGGGCATTGATAAGAAAGGCTTTTTTAAGCGGCAGGCGTTTTTGGTAATCCCGGTTGATCTATATTTGAAACACAAGCATTCAAAAATGAGACATCACCATGCCTGCCGACCCGCCTTACCCGGCCCCGACTCCCAGCCCGCTTTCAATCTGGGCCGTCAGCGCCTATGAGCTGCTGCCCCTGGTGCAGCGTTGCGCACCGGATTACGCGGACCGCGCGCGCGTGCAGAGGCTGAAGGCCCATTTCGATGACGCCGCAGACATGATCCGCGCCAAGCTGCGCACGGAATCTTGCGACGTGATCCTGACGGCGGGCGCGAATGCCGATTATTTGCGGTCGCAGTTGGACGTTCCGGTCGTCGCCGTACGAGTGGGCGGGTACGACGTCATGGCCGCGTTGGCGCGTGCGCGCCAGGTTTCAGACCGCATCGCATTGATGCTGTACCGGCATGTGCCCGAGGAAATGCGGCAGTTCATCCGGGAGTTCGACCTGAAGCTGGACGTGCGCGCCTACGACACCGAGAACGACGCGCGCAATACCGTGGCGGCGTTGCAGGCCGAGGGCGTGCAGGTCGTGATTGGCGCTGGTCTGGCCGTGCACCTTGCGCAGCAGCAAGGCATGGCCGGCGTGTTCCTGTATTCGCGCCATTCGGTCAACGCGGCGCTGGAAGACGCGATCAACCTGGGGGTGGCGCAGCAGGCCGAGAAGTCGCGCCGCATTACCTTGGCGAACGTCCTGGAGCACTTGCATGAGGGGGTCGTCGCCGTCGATGCGCGCGGTCGTGTCGTGGCGGCCAATCCGGCTGCGCAGAGGCTGACGGGCAGTGCCCCGCCCTTGGCGATCGGCGCGCCGTTGAATGCAGGCGTCCCGGAGCTGGATCCCGGCCCGGCGTTGCGCAACGCAGCGCGGGGCGGTTCGGGCGTGTACTCCTTTCAGGGGCGGCAGGTGGTGGTGGACAGCTCGGTGCTGCACGAAGGCGGGGTGGTGGCAGGCGCGGTCTACACCTTGCGCGAGTCCAACGACGTGCGGCAGGCATTCCACAAGCTGCGCCGCCACGAACGGCGCAAGGGCGCGGGCGCGAACTATACGCTGGACCAGATCGTGCAGGCGTCGCCGCCGATGCAGGCCGTGGTTGGCCGGTGCCGCATCTATGCCACGCGCGGGGAGGCGACGGTGCTGATCACCGGGCCAAGCGGGGTCGGCAAGGAACTGCTGGCGCAAGGCATGCACCACGCCAGTCCGCGCCGTCATCATGCGTTCGTGGCGGTCAACTGCGGCGCGTTGACGGAAAGCCTGCTGGAAAGTGAGCTGTTCGGCTATGAGGAAGGGGCCTTTACGGGCGCGCGCCGGTCGGGCAAAGCGGGACTGGTCGAAGCCGCGCATCAGGGCACCTTGTTCCTGGACGAGATCGCGGAGCTGCCCTTTGCGCTGCAGACCCGCTTGCTGCGTGTGTTGCAGGAACGCGAAATCACGCGCGTGGGCGCAGTCACCGCCACGCCAGTGGACCTGCGCGTCATCGTGGCGACGCACCGCGACCTGTTGGCGATGGTGCGCGAGGGCACGTTTCGCGAAGACCTGTACTACCGCATTGCGGTGCTGTGCGTGGCCGTGCCGCCACTGAAGTCGCGGCCGGCCGATGTCGATGCGTTGTCGCGGCGATTCGTGTCGCAGGCGATGCGCGACGCGGGCATGGACCAGTACGAACAGGCGGTGTTGGACGTTTTACCTGCCGCCCTGGCCGATCATGATTGGCCAGGCAATGGACGCGAACTGGAAAACGTGGCGCAGCGGATTGCGATGGCGTGTGCGGAACAAGATGCGCCGCTGGATGCGGCGGCGATCCGGGCGTTGCTGGACAGGCCGGGCGGGCAGGTCATGGATGACGCCGCTACGCTGACGTCTGTGCGGCGATCGGGGGAGCGGGAGTACGCGCAAGCAGTGCTTGCCGAGTGCGGGGGCAATCACGCCGCTGCGGCGCGTAAATTGGGTGTCAGCCGCAGCACGCTATGGCGCAAATTGCGCGGCTCAGGCGGCTAGCCGCCGTAACGTCTTGGCGCGGCTCGCCCGGGAGTGGGCGAGCCGCGCCAAGACGTCAATCATCCAGCGACGGCACCGTGCCGATCTGCATCAGGATGCGCGGCGATTCCATATCGCCGGTTTCTTTGTCGATCAACACTTCATAGGCGGCGACTCCCGCGAATTTGGAGGCCATGGAATTGGCGATTCGGATGGCTCCGAATTCGCTGCTGGCCGGACGGATTTCACCTGGCGCGACACCGTTGGCGGCGGCGCGGTAGGGAACGACGATGTACTGAACAAGATGAGCGGCTTCGGACACAGGATTCTCCTGGACGACAGTTTTTCGGGCGAGCGAAATGTATCACGTCGCACTGTGTTTTTGTACAGTATTTTTTGACGGCGCACCAACTAAATCTGGCGCAGCGGGAAAACCCCTAGCGCGCAAAGATTGCCCGATTTCGGCCTCGCCTCTATTATTTTCGAAAATCTTCTGATTTTTATAAAAAGAGGGCAAGGGATGGAATCCAACCGGTACGACGCCTACCGCGAAGACACCGCAGGCCGCGCCAACGTGGCCGACTCGCCGGAGCGCATCGCCTACTACAAGGAACTGGCAAGCCTGGAGACGGGTGCGCTGTGGACGGTGGCGAACAAGATCGAGCCCTGGGCGCCGCGGTCCGCCTCGGTGCCGGTGGTGTGGCGCTATCAGGACTTGCGCGGCCATGTGCTGCGGTCGGCCGAACTGGTGTCGCCCGAAGAGGCGGGCCGGCGGGTCATCTATCTGAACAATCCCGGCCGGCGCGACGTGGCCGCCGCCGTGGGGTGGCTGTATTCGGGCCTGCAGGTGATGCAACCCGGAGAACTGGCGTCCGCGCACAAGCATTCGCATTCGGCGCTGCGCTTCATCATGGAAGGCCAGGGCGCCTACACCGTGGTCGACGGCCACAAGATGACGCTGGGCGCGAACGATTTCGTGCTGACGCCCAACGGCACCTGGCACGAGCACGGCGTGTCCGAAGACGGCACCACCTGCATTTGGCAGGACGGCCTGGATATTCCGTTGGTCAACGCCCTGGAAGCCGGCTTCTATGCCGTGCACCCCGATCTGAACCAGACGGTGACGTACCCGGTGGACGACACCAGCGGGGCCTGGGGCCACGCGGCGCTGCGCCCGCAGGTGTCGGGCTGGACGAAGCCCTATTCGCCCTTGTTCAAGTACGAATGGGAACCCACTTACGAGGCCCTGCGCCGCTATGCGCGCACCACCGCCGGCAGTCCCTATGACGGCATCCTGCTGGAATACGTGAACCCGGCAACGGGCGGGCCCGTCATGCCGACCATCGGCGCCAGCATGCAGCTGTTGCGCGCGGGCGAGCACACCAAGGCGCATCGCCATACCGGCAGCTACCTCTATCAGGTGGCCAAGGGCAGCGGCTTTTCCATCATCGACGGCAAACGCTACGACTGGACCGAGCGCGACATCTTCTGCGTGCCGTCCTGGGCGATCCACGAACACGCCAACCTGTCGGCCAACGACGACGCCTGCCTGTTCTGTTTCAACGACCTGCCCGTGATGCGCTCGCTGGCGCTCTACCGCGAAGAAGCGGTCAAGGAAAACGACGGCCATCAAGTGCTGATCTAGCGCCGCCCGATCCCTTTCAGAATTTTTCATCCGCCGCGCGGGCCTGGGTCCGCGCGCCTGACTCAACTCGTCCTGAATCTATGGAGTTCCTATGCGCTTGGTGACTTTTCGCGCTCATCCCACCGCCGCCGCACGCCTTGGCGCGCTGGCCGAAGGCTATGTCGTGGACCTGGCCCTTTTGGGCCGCGCCGGCGGCGTGGACCTGCCCGACGACATGCTGGCGTTCATCGACCTGGGCCCCGTGGCAGTCGCGCAGGCCAGCCGGCTGATGGAGTCCTACCGCGGCAACTGGCCGGTGGGTACCGCACTGCCGCAGGAAAACGTGAAGCTGCTGGCGCCGATCCCGCGGCCGCGCAAGAACATCTTCGGCATCGGCCTGAACTATGTGGAGCACGTGGCGGAATCCAGCCGCACGCTGGACACCTCGGCCGACCTGCCCAAGCAGCCGGTGATCTTTTCCAAGCCGCCCACCACCGTCATCGGACCGGGCGACGCCATCGAACACAACGCCAAGATCACGCAGCAGCTGGACTGGGAAGTGGAGCTGGCCGTGATCATGGGCCGGCGCGCCTCGCGCGTGGCCGAGGCTGACGCCCTGTCCTACGTGTTCGGCTACAGCGTGATGCTGGACATGAGTGCGCGCGACTGCCGCCGCGCCGGCCAGTGGATCTATTCGAAGGGCCAGGATACCTACGCGCCGTTCGGCCCGTGCATCGTCACCGCCGACGAGATCCCCGACCCGCAGGTGCTGGACCTGTGGCTGACGGTCAACGGCGAAAAGAAGCAGGGGTCCAACACGCGGCACATGCTGTTCAAGGTGCCGTTCCTGATCTCGGACATCAGCGCCGGCATCACGCTGGAGCCGGGCGACATCATCGCCACCGGCACGCCGGAAGGCGTGGGCGCGGGCCGCAAGCCGCAGGAATGGCTGTGGCCGGGCGACGTGGTGGTGGCTTGCGTGGAAGGCATCGGCACGCTGCGCCATCCGGTGGTGGCGGTCTAGCGCAAGCAGTCACTCGGCCCCGCCTGCCAGGCGGGCCACGCAGTCTCCAAGGGGAAAAACATGATCATGAAACAGAAAAAAGGCGGCGTGGCCGCCACGCTTTCCGCCGTGCTGGGCGCGGTTGCCGCAATGGGCGCGGCGCATGCCGCAGACCCCGTCAAGATCGGCTTCATCGCCACCTTGTCCACGCCGGCGGGCTATATCGGCGAAGACGAGCGCGACGCCTTCAATCTGGCCATCAAGCAGGGCGACGGCAAGCTGGGCGGCGTGCCGGTGCAGCTGGTCATCGAAGACGATGGCTTAAAGCCCGCCAATGCGAAGCAGGCCGCCGACCGCCTGCTGCAATCGGGCGTGAAGCTCTTTACGGGCGTGAATTTCTCGAACGTGCTGGCCGCCGTCGTGCCCAGCGTGGTGAAGTCGGGCGCGTTCTACGTCAGCCTGAATCCCGGCCCGTCGAATTTCGCGGGCGAGAAATGCGATCCCAACTATTTCGTGGCGTCGTATCAGAACGATGCCTTCCATACGGCGGGCGGCGTGGCCGCCAACGAACTGGGATACAAGCGCGTGGTGCTGCTGGCGCCCAACTACCAGGCGGGCCGCGACGCGATCGAAGGCTTCAAGCGTACCTACAAGGGCGAGGTGGTGGCCGAGATCTACACCAAGCTGGACCAGTCGGACTTTTCGGTGGAACTGGCGCGCCTGCGTTCGCTGGCGCCCGAGGCCATCTACCAGTTCCATCCGGGCGGCACCGGCATCAATTTCGTCAAGCAGTATGCGGCGGCGGGCTTGAACAAGACCATCCCGATGCTGATGCCCAGCTTTTCGATGGATGCGCGCATGATCCAGGCAACGGGCGACGCGTCGGCCGGGTCCTACACCACCGGCATCTGGTCGCAGGACTTCGACAATCCGCAGTCCAAGGCATTCGTGAAGGCCTTCAAGGAAGCCTACGGCCGCGTGCCGACGGATTACGCGATGCAGGCTTACGACACCGCCAATCTGATCGGCGCGGGCCTGAAGGCCACGGGCGGCGACCTGTCCAAGGCGGCGGAATTCCGCGCGGCGCTGCGCAAGCCGGAATTCACGTCGCTGCGCGGCACGTTCAGCATGAACACCAACCAGCATCCCATCCAGGACCTCTACCTGATGCGCATCGGCAAAGACAGCGACGGCACGTTGTCGCCGCACCTGGTTCGCAAGCTGGTGTCCGACGATAAGGACGCCTACGCCCAATTCTGCAAGATGCCATCATGACGCTTCTGTTCGAACAGCTGCTAAACGGCCTACAGTTCGGCGCCATGCTTTTCATGCTGGCGGCCGGACTGACGCTGATCTTCGGGATCATGGGCGTGGTGAACCTGACGCACGGGTCCTTCTACATGGTGGGCGCGTATTGCGCCGCCTACGCGATCGGCACCACGGGGTCGTTTTTGGCCGGCGTGCTGGCCGCCTTGCTGGGCGCCGGCCTGTACGGCGTGTCGGTCGAGGTGCTGGTGATCCGCAAGCTGTACAAGCGCGATCACCTGTACCAGGTGCTGGCCACGTTCGGCCTGCTGCTGTTTTCGAACGAAGCGGTCAGCCTGATCTTCGGGCGGCGCCCGCCGCTGGTGGGCATCCCGTCGTTCCTGGAAGGCGCGGTGACGCTGGCGCCGGGATTCCAGTATCCGGTGATCCGCCTGTCGTTCATCGCGATCGGCGCGCTGGTAGCGGTGGGTCTGTGGTGGCTCGTCAACCGCACGCGTATCGGCATGTTGATCCGTGCGGGTGCCGACGACCGCGAAATGGTGGACGCGCTGGGCGTCGACATCCGCAAGCTCTACACGCTGGTGTTCGGCCTGGGCGCCTTGCTGTGCGGGTTGGCCGGCGTGATGGCCGCGCCGCTGCTGGCCGTTGAGATCGGCATGGGCGAACGCATCCTGATCACCACCTTCGTGGTCATCGTGATCGGCGGGGTCGGTTCGGTGCGTGGCGCCCTGGCTGGCGCCTTGCTGGTCGGCATGGTGGACAGCCTGGGGCGGGCCTTCTTGCCGCAGATGCTGTCCACGGTGTTCTCGCCCGCCACGGCGGACCCGCTGGCGGCCGGCCTGGCGTCGGCCAGTATCTATGTGCTGATGGCGATCGTGCTGATCGCCAAGCCGGGCGGCTTGTTCCCGGCGCGAGGATGATGATGGCTAAGACACTTTCTAATCGCGCCCGCTGGGGCCTAGCCGGCCTGGCGGTGCTGATCCTGCTGCCGGCCGCGGCGCTGGCCTCGGGCTCGCCGTTCCTGATCGGCGTGGTGACGCGTTTTCTGATCTACGGGCTGGCGGCGGTCAGCCTGGACCTGGTGATCGGCTACGGCGCCATGGTCAGCTTCGGCCACGCCATGTTCTTCGGGTTGGGCGGCTACGCGGTGGGCATCATCGCCTTCCATACCGCCGAAGCGGGGCCGATCTTCGGCTGGGCGGGCAGCAATGCGGCGCTGGTGGTGTGGCCGATCGCGCTGGCGGTCTGCGCGCTGGCCGGCTGGATCTTCGGCTACCTGGCGCTGCGCACGCGCGGCGTGCAGTTCATCATGATCACGCTGGCGTTCGGCCAGATGGTGTATTTCGTGCTGGTGTCGCTGCAGTTCTACGGGGGCGACGACGGGCTGATGATTCCGCAGCGCAACGTGCTGCCGGGCATCAACCTGGAAAGCCCGATGGTGTTCTATTACGTGTGCCTGGCGCTGCTGACCGCCTGGACGCTGTTCTGCATCCGCGTCACCAACTCGCGTTTCGGCATGGTGCTGCAAGCGCTGCGCCAAAGCGAACGGCGCGCGGTGAACCTGGGCGTGGCGCCCACCCCCTACCGGCTGAGCGCCTTTGTGCTGTCCGCCGTGGGCACGGGCCTGGCCGGCGTGCTGTGGGCCAACTACGCGGGGTTGGTGACGCCCGACATGGCGGCGTGGACCAAGTCAGGCGAACTGATGGCCATCGTGATCCTGGGTGGCGTGGGCACGCTGCTGGGGCCGATCGCGGGCGCCGCGGTGTTCCTGGGGCTGGAGCAGATGCTGTCGTCCTTGACCGAACACTGGCTGCTGTACATGGGGCCGATCCTGGTGCTGGTGGTGCTGTGGGGGCAGAAGGGCCTGTTCGGAAAACTGCTGGAGACGCGCCATGCCGACTGACGCAAGCGTGAGCCTGTTGCGCTTGACGCAGCTGCGCAAGGCCTTTGACGCGGTGGTGGCCACCAACGGCGTGGACCTGGATGTGCGGGCGGGCGAGATCCACGCCATCATCGGCCCCAACGGCGCCGGCAAATCCACGCTGATTGCGCAGATCTGCGGCGAGATCCGGCCGGACTCCGGCAGCATCCATCTGGACGGCAAGGACGTGACGGCCCTGCGCGCCTTTGAGCGCGCGCGGCTGGGCCTGGGCCGGTCGTTCCAGATCACCGAGCTGTGCCACGAATACACCGCGCTTGAGAACGTGATCCTGTCGCGCATGCTCAAGGACGGCCCGGCCTTCGGGGCGTGGTCGAACCCGCGCCACGACGCGGCGCTGAAGGACGAGGCCATGCAGTGGCTCACGCACGTGGGCCTGGCGGATCGCCGCCATGTGCGCTCGGCGGACCTGGCGCACGGGGAAAAGCGGCAGCTGGAGCTGGCCGTGGCGCTGGCGCGATCGCCGCGCCTGCTGCTGCTGGACGAGCCCATGGCCGGCATGGGGCCCGAGGAATCGGCGCGCATGACGCGGCTGCTGCAAGAAATGAAAGGCAACTACGGCATCTTGCTCGTCGAACACGACATGGACGCCGTCTTCGCCCTGGCCGACCGCATCAGCGTGCTGGTCTACGGCCGCGTGGTGTTCAGCGGGGCGCCCGACGAGGTGCGCCGGCATCCGGAGGTGCGCGCGGCCTATCTGGGAGAAGAACATGTTGAAGGTTGACGGGCTGACCGGCGGTTACGGGTCCAGCAAAGTGCTGTTCGGCATGTCGTTCGAGGCCAGCGAAGGCGAGGTGATCTCGCTGATCGGCCGCAATGGCATGGGCAAGACCACCACCATCAAGACCCTGATGGGGATGCTGCCCGCCACCGGCGGCGCGGTGCAGTTCCGGGGGCAGACGCTCGGCCGGTCCGCGCCCAGCACCGTGGCGCGGCTGGGCGTTGGGCTGGTGCCCGAAGGGCGCCGCGTGTTCGGGTCGCTGTCCGTGCAGGAGAACCTGGTGGCCACCGCGCGCGCGGCCGCCGGCGGGTGGGACCTGGAACGCGTCTATGCGCTCTTTCCGCGCTTGAAGGAACGCCGCACGCAGTCGTCGCGCACCTTGTCCGGCGGCGAACAGCAGATGCTGGTCGTGGGCCGCGCGCTAATGACCAACCCCAAGCTGCTGATCCTGGACGAAGCCACCGAAGGGCTGGCGCCTTTGATCCGGCAAGAGATCTGGCGCTGCCTGCGCGCCTTGAAGGGCGAGGGCCAGACCATCCTCGTCATCGACAAGAACCTGCCCGAAATGGCCACGTTGGTCGACCGCCACTACATCGTGGACAAGGGCCGCGTGGCGTGGTCGGGCAAGCCGGCGGAACTGTCTGCGCAGCCCGAGCTGGCGCAGCGGTATCTGGGGATATGAGGCGGGTAGAATGACCCGCCTGTACGCGGGCCGGCGGGCAAGCCGCTGACATCTGGAGAGCATGTTGAAGCCAAGAATCAAAGCTTCCCGCCAGGACGACGCTGGATCGGACGGGAACGCTGAAGTAGAGGAAATCACGCTGTCCGAGCAGGTCTACCGCCTGCTCCGGCGCGACATCATGAGCGGCGCCTTCGCGCCGGGCCAGTCCCTGCGGCTGGAACTGCTCAAGCAACGCTACGGCAGCAGCTTTTCCCCGATCCGCGAGGCGCTCAACCGCTTGCGCAGCGAACGCATGGTCATCAACACAACGTCGCGCGGCTTCAGCATCGCGCCCTTGTCGGTCGAGGAAATGTGGGACGCCTGTGAAACCCGCATCCTGATCGACTGCGACGCGTTGCGCCGTTCGCTGGCCAACGCCGACGATGCCTGGGAAGCGCGGCTGGTCGGCGCCTATCACGCCTTGACCCTGGCCGCGCAGCGCGCGGGCGACGCGCAGCCGCCCTCCGAAGAGCTGGAAGAACTGCTCGAGGCGCGCCACCTGGATTTCCACCATGCGTTGATCGGCGCGTGCCGCTCGCACTGGCTGCTGGACCTGTCCACGCAGCTTTACGCGCAGACCGAACGCTACCGCCGCCCGGCGCGCGCCGGCGCCACGGCCTACGGGCCGGAGCGCAATGTCGATGACGAGCACCGCCAGTTGCTGGATGCGGCGATCTCGCGCGACATCGAAGGCTCGGTCGCCATGCTGGCGGCCCATTACCGCAAGACCGCGCAGTTCATCGAACGAATCATTTCACAGCCCGACACGCAGGCCCGCCATGCATGACACGGATATCGACCTTTTCTTCTCCTCCATCGCCGAACGCGACGTCCAATACAACGCGCGCGAATCGGTAGCGGATTTCGACGCCTGCGTGCGCCGCTACGCCGAGTCGTCGGCCCGGGTGCGCACGCGCCGCCCCGGCGTGCTGGACCTGCGCTACGGCATGGGCCAGGACGAAAGGCTGGACTTGTTCCTGCCTGCCGCCTCGCACGCGCCGGCGCCGCTGTTCGTCTTCATCCACGGCGGCTACTGGCGCGCACAACGCAAGGAAGACGCGCCGGTGATGGCCGAAGCGTTCAATGCCGCCGGCGCCGCCGTTGCGACGCTGGAATACACGCTGGTGCCCGAAGCCACGCTGGGCGAAGTCGTGCGCGAGGTGCGCTCCGCCGTGGCCTGGCTGTACCGCAATGCGGCCGCCTACGGCATCGATCCTGACCGCCTGTATGTGGGCGGCAGTTCGGCGGGCGGGCATCTGGCCGGCATGCTGGCCGCGCCCGGCTGGCCCGCCCGGTATGGCGTGCCGGACGACGTGATCAAGGGGACGCTGGCGCTAAGCGGCCTGTTCGACCTGCGGCCCCTGTGCGATATCCTGCCGAATACCTGGCTGCGGCTGACGCCCGAGCAAGCGGCGCACCAGAGCCCGATCTTCAACCTGCCGGAGCGCGCCGGTCCGATGCTGCTGGCCGTGGGCGGCCTGGAGACGCAGGGCTTCAAGAACCAGACCGCGGCGTTTGAAGCCGCCTGGAATGGGGCCGGCCTGGCGTCCACGCGCATTCCCACGCCGCACTGCAACCACTTCGATCTGGTCAACGAACTGGAAGACCCGGACAGCGACCTGACCCGGGCCACGCTGGCCATGATGGGGCTGGCGGCGCGTTGACCCTGCAGGATCGGCGGTCCGGCGGTCGGTCGATGGCGTAAGCTTGCGCCTCATGGCCGACCTGAAACTCCTTGAAGACCTGATCGCGCTGGCGCGCACCGGCAGCTTCGTGCGCGCGGCCGAACTGCGCCACGTGACGCATCCCGCGTTTGGGCGGCGCATCCGCGCGCTGGAAGCCTGGGCGGGCGCGCCGCTGGTCGAACGGCAGCATCTGCCCGTCACGCTGACCCCGGAAGGCGAGGCGCTGCTGAAGACCGCCACCCAGGTGGTCGAGCAGATGGGGCTGGTGCGCCACCGCATCCGCAGTTCGGGCGCGGGCGGCGAAGCGGTGCTGCGCATCGCCACCGGCCGCAGTTTGGCCCGTACGCTGGTGGCGGACTGGATCGCGCGCCTGCGGCACCGCACGCCCAAGGTGCTGACCGAAGGTACGCAGGTGGAACTGTCCACCGGCAAGGCGCAGGACCTGGTGGTGCGGCTGGAGCAGGGCAAGGTGGACCTGCTGTGCTGCTACGAGCACCCGGCGCTGTCCGTGCCGCTCAGCCCGGCGCGCTACCGCTACATGACCTTGGCGACCGACAAACTGGTGCCGGTCAGCCAGGTGGACACGCGCGGCCGCGCGCGCTACACGCTGCAAGACGGCGGCACGCCGGTGCCGTTGATCACCTATACGGGCGGCCTGGCGATGGAGCGCATCGTCGGCGACCGCCTGGAAACCACGCCTTATGCGCTGACGCCGTTTGTGCGCAGCGATTCCCTGGATGCCGCGCATGGCGCAGTGGCCAAGGGCGTGGGCGTGGCGTGGCTGCCGTGGTCCATGGTGGCGGCCGATTGCCGACGGGGCGCGCTGGCGGCGCTGGGCGGGCGCAGCGAAGAGATCGCCTTCGAGGTACGCCTGTACCGTCCGCGGGCCCGGCTGACGGACCTGGCCGAAGCCGCCTGGGAAGCCACCGCCAACCGCAAGGCCTGATCCGCAGGCAGCCCGCCAAACTGGATAAGCATGAAGATGTGCCGTTTTGGCACGGATGGCGTGTGCGCCGCCCGTGAAAATGTGGCGCTAAACCTCAAATGAGACGGCAACGCCGTCCACCCTCAGCACCCCAAGGAAGAAAACATGAAGTCCATCCTGCATCCGCTGCGTGCAGCGCTTGTTGCGCTCTGTGCCGTCTCGGCCGTTGCCGTCGCTCCCGCCGCCTTGGCGGCAGACTATCCCGCCCGCAGCGTGTCGCTGATCGTCGGCTACCCGGCCGGCGGCAGCCTGGACCTGACCGCCCGCCTGCTGGGCGAAGAGCTGGGCAAGCGCCTGGGCCAGACTGTGGTCGTGGAAAACGTGGGCGGCGCCGGCGGCACGATCGGCGCCCAACGCGTGGCGCGCGCGGCACCCGACGGCTATACGATCTTCCTGGGCTCCACCAATGAAATGGTGATCGCCCGCATGATCAACACCGCGGTCAAGTACGACAGCGCGAAGGATTTCACCGCCTTGGGGCTGGTGGCCTCGCAGCCGATGTTGCTGGCAGCCAGCAAGAACTCCGGCGTGAAGACCGCCGCCGACTATCTGAAGAAGCTGCGCGGCGCCGAGCCCGGCACGTTCAACTACGGGTCGTCGGGCGTGGGCACCACGTTGCACCTGGCGGGCGAAATGATCAACCAGGCCACCGGCACCCGCGCCGAGCACGTGCCTTACCGCGGCGTGTCGCCGCTGGTCACCGACCTGATGAGCGGCCAGCTGGATTACGGCATGCTGGTGCTGTCTTCGGGCCTGCCGCAAGTGCGCAGCGGCAACATCGTGGCACTTGGCTTGACCGAGAACAAGCGTTCGCCGGCCGCGCCCGAGATTGCGCCGCTGGCCGCGACGCCGGGCTTCGAGTCCGTCGACATCAACCTGTGGTTCGCGCTGTATGGCCCTGCCGGCTTGCCCGAGCCCGTCGTCGCCAAGCTGCGCGGCGTGCTGGACGAAACGCTGAAGTCCGAGGCGTTCCGCGCCAAGATGCAGGAAGCCGGCGGCGAAGTGGCCAAGCCGGGTGTCGATCTGGCCGCCTATCAGGCTGAAGAAACGAAGAAGTACGGCGCGCTGGTCAAGGCAGCGAAGATCGAAGCGCAATAAATCAGACCCAGTCATTTCAGGCTTTCATCAATCGCAAGACCAGGCAGACAAGCGGACATCATTATGGAATTCAAGCTTCCCGTTCCCGACCTGAGCGCCGAGCGCGCCGGCAACACCGATACGCCGGGCGTCTGGCATTTTGATTCGGGCGTGCCGGGCCGGGCGCTGATGGTGTCAGCGCTGGTGCACGGCAACGAACTGTGCGGCGCCTGGGCGCTGAAGGACTTGTTGGCCGCCGGCGTGAAGCCGCGCCGCGGCAGCCTGACGCTTGCCTTCTGCAACCTGGACGCGTTCGACCGCTTCGACCACGCCAACCACGACGCCTCGCGTTTCGTGGCCGAAGACATGAACCGCGTCTGGAGCGCCGAGCGCCTGGACAACCCGACGACGCCCGACCGCCAGCGTGGTGCTGCGCTGCGCCCCTGGGTGCAGCGCGCGGACTGGCTGCTGGACCTGCATTCCATGCATGAGCCGGGTGCGCCCTTGCTGCTGACCGGCGTCCTGCCGCGCAACATCGCGCTGGCGCGCCGCCTGAAGGCGCCGCAACACGTGATCGTGGACGCGGGCCACAAAGACGGCGTGCGCATGCGCGACTTCGCTCAGTTCGGCGACCCCGCGCGCGAAGATGCCTGCGCCTTGCTGATCGAATGCGGGTTCCACGGCGAGCTGGCCTCGCGCGATGTGGCGCGCGACATGGTGGCGCGCATGCTGGTGGAGTCCGGGGTGATCGATGCCGCCGACGTGCCGGCCGGCTGGCTGCTGCCGGACCCTGCCGCGCAGCGCGTGCTGGAAGTGACGAATGCGGTCGTTGCGCCGTCGATGGACCTGCGGTTCTCGGAAGCCTGGACGGGCCTGGAAACGCTGGCAAAGGCGGGATCCGTGATCGGCTGGGCGGATGGCCAGCCGATCGTGACGCCTTACGACGACTGCACGTTGATCATGCCGTCGCTACGCCAGCTGAAGCCCGGCGTGACGGTGGTTCGCCTGGCGCGCGACTACGCGGGCTGATTGCCTTATATGGCTGACGGATGCTCGTCGGGCTGATTGCCGCTCATCGCTCGTGATGGATGCTCGTAGGATGGGTGTAGCGCGAGAGGATCGAGCCAAGCACCTGAATGCTCAGCGCGCGCAACCCATCAAGCAACGGTGAGTGTTTAGCCGGTTCAGCCACAACGCATCGGCTGCGTGATGGGTTGCGCGCGCTGGATAGTCGAGTCCTTGAATGAAGACTCTCGCGCTCCACCCATCCTACGGATTGCGCGATGAGGATCATCGTACGGATAGCGCGGTCGACACGACCGGTGCTATCGCGTTCGACAGGATCCGTGCTATTTCTGCGGCGTGTAGCGCAGCTCATCCAGCTGATAGCCTTGCGCCGTCGCGGCGGCGAGCGCCTTGTCCAGTTCTTCCTTGGGCAATTGCGGCGAACGCGACAGGATCCACAGGTACTTGCGGTCGGGCGTGCCGACCACGGACCAGCGGTATTCCGGGTCCAGGCCGATCACCCAGTAATCGCCTTTGAACGGCTTGACGAACGTCACTTCAAGCTTGGCGTTGTTGCTGCCTTCCACGACGGTCGCGGTGCCCGAGGCCGAATCCACATCGCCATCCTTCGTACGGCAGCGGTTGTTCACGCCCACGGTGCCATCGGCATGCGCGGTGTATTCGGCAGTCGTGTCTCCCACGCAGTTGCGCTGGAAGAACATGGGGAAATTCGCGATTTCGTACCACATGCCGGCGTAACGTTTCAGGTCCACCGATTCCACGGTCTGCATGGCCGGCGGCGCGGCATGGGCGATTCCCGCCATGCTGGCTGCCAAGGCCAGCAAGAATGTTGCAGTGCGGCGCATGGAAAAAACCTCCTGAGTGACGGACGCGGTTCGCGGCGCCGGTCAGGCAGGCGCCGCAAACCAAAACCCTAACGATACGCCTTATTTGCGCGGGGCCTTCAGCGCCTCGTGGTAGCGCGCGACGTAGGTGGCGAAATCCACCGTGTCCGATTGCTCCAGGCGTTGCTGCTCCATCGCCGACTGCGCGGCCGCTTGCTCGTAGGCCGCCGCCAGGTCCGAGGGCAGGGCCTGCGCGCGCAGCGCCTCGGCGTGCTTGCGGCTTTGCTGTAGCGAATAGTCATGGAACGACAGGCCGCTGCGCTTGAGCGATTCCAGCAGGCGAGCCGACGGCGTGGCATCCGGCGCGTCGAGCTTGGCGCGCTGCGCGGCCAGGGCCTCGGCGTAGGCGCTGCCGCCCAATGCGGAATCGAACAGCGCGGCGTACGGCGCGATCTGGTCCAGCAATTCGTGGCCCCATTGCGCCAGCGCCACCGGCTGGCCTTCGCGGTCCAGCATCAGGCCGGGCTTGCGGCCTTCCTTGACGACGGTGGAGAAGTTGTCGGCGCTGCGCTGACAGTAGCCGTTGGCAGGGAAGAAGGGGCTGTCCGACGCCGTGCAATACAGCAGGAACGCATCCACGAAGCGGCTGGTGCTGGCGTCGATGCCCACGGGCGAATCCGGGTCGATATCCAGGCAGCGCACTTCCACGTATTGCACGCCGCGTTCGGCCAGGGCCGTGATGGGGCGTTCGCAGCGGCCGGTGGCGCGCTTGGGGCGGATGCTGGAGTAGTACTCGTTTTCGATCTGCAGCACGTTGGTGTTCAGCTGGATCCATTCGCCGTTGCGATGTGTGCCAAGCTTCTGGTAATCGGGCCAGGGCTGCGTCACCGCGTCGTACAGGCGGCCCAGGAACGTGTCCAGGTCGTTGTAGCAAAGCTTTAACTGCGACTGCGCCTTGTTCTGGTAACCCAGGTCGCTCATGCGCAGGCTGGTGGCGTAGGGCAGGTACAGCGTGTGGTCGCCCAGGCGCTCAAGCGGATGCTCGCGGCCGCGCAGGAAGTCGCTGGCCAGCGCGGGCGCCGCGCCAAACAGGTACATCAGCAGCCAGGAGTAGCGCGTGAAGTTACGGATCAGTCCGATATAGCCGCGCGAACGGCGGTCTTGCACCGAGCCCGGCTGCGTGTCCAGCACGGACCACAGGTCTTCGGCCAACGAGAAGTTGTAGTGCACGCCGGCGATGCATTGCATCGTCTTGCCATAGCGTTCAGCCAGGCCGCGGCGGTACACGTGCTTGAGCATGCCGGTATTGGACTTGCCGTACCAGGCGATGGGGATGTCCGCTTCGGCGGGCAGGGTGGCGGGCATGGACTGATTCCAGATCAGCTCATGGTCCAGCACGCTGTAGACGTGGCGGTGGGTGTTGGTCAGTTCGGCCAAGAGCGCGTCCACATCCGTGTGCGTGCCCGTGATCAGTTCAAGCAGCGATTCGGAGTAGTCGGTCGTGACGTGTTCGTTGGTCAGCGCCGAACCCAGGCCGGCCGGATGCGGGGTGCGGGCCAGGATGCCCTGCTCGTCCACGCGCAGGCCTTCTTTTTCGATGCCTCGCAGCGTCTGGGTCAGCAGCGAGCGGTTGGCCTCTAGGCGGGAGAGGCGGTTGGCGGCGGTATCAGTCACGGATTCTTCTCGTTTGGGTCTGTCGCGGGATTTTACGGGGTGCCGGCCTCCTGTGCCGAGGGAGCCAGTACTGGGCGCAGGGACAATGCCTGGGCCGTGCGCACCAGCCACTCGTCCAGATCAGCATAAACCGGATCGGAAATAGGGGCCGTTTCATTGAAGATCTCGTGCCAGGCGGTGTCGTACCAGCGCAGCGTCAGCAATTCCGCGGGGGCGCGCTGGGCGAACTGGCGGCTGCCTTCGGCGGCGACGATGGAGTCGTCGCCCGCCACCATCAGCAGGGTGCGACAGGGCAGCAGCCCGGCTTCGCGCAGCGATTCCTGGCCGGCGTCGTCCACGAAGCGCGCCAGCCTGCCCGTCATGCGGCGCCGCACCAGCGGGTCGGAACGGTAGGCCTTCACCACGGCGCGGTCGTGCGAGATACGGGCCGGCGCCAAGCCGTGGGGCACCCGCAGGTCGGGGGCATGCAGCGACATCCAGGTGAGGGTGCGGCGCACCCACTGTGGCACGTGAACCACGAACGGCGGCGAACTCAGCACCAGGGCGTCCAGTTCCGCCATGCGGCGCAGCGCAATCCGCACCGCCACCAGCGCGCCCAGGCTGTGGGCCAGCAGGATCGGCGGACGGCCCTGGGCCTGGGTCCAGGCGCGCAGCCGGTCGACGGCGTCGGTGACGAGGTCTTCCTGGTGGCTCAGCGTGGCGGGCGGGCCGCCCGAACGGCCATGGCCGCGATGGTCGTGCGCGCCCACGGCCCAGCCGCGGGCGGCCAGCCAGCGGGCCAGGCGGTCATAGCGCCCGGCGTGTTCGCTCAGCCCATGCATCAGATAGACGCTGGGCGTGCCTGGACCCGTGATCGGCGGGGGCACATTCGGGGCGGCAGGCCAGACATAATTCGCCAATGGGGTGCCGTCCGGCGCTGGGGTCATGGAAATCGGCGACAATTTCTGCATTCCTTGAAATGGATAGACCGTCCAGGTCCTCGGGTAATGACGATTTCATCGCTGTTTCGTTTCATGTTCAAGAAAGCCGGCTTCTTTGTGGGGTTGGCGCTGGTGCTGGCCGCCTGCTCGCCGCGTTACAACTGGCGGGAAGTCGATGTGGCAGACGGCCACGTGCGGGCGGCATTCCCGGACCGGGTCATGACGGACTCTCGCGACCTGCGCCTGGATACCCATACCTTGCGTTTTACCCTGGCGACCGCCACCGTGGGGGAAGCGGTGTTCGCGGTCGGGTCGGCCCCGTTGCCGCCGGAGATCGCGGCGGACCCGAGCGCCAAACAGGCGCTGGGCCGGGCGCTGATGGCTTCGCTATACGCCAACATGCAGGCCCCGCCACCCACGGAATGGCCGGCCTACGGGCAGGAAATCGAGGTACACGGCAAGGCCATGGGCAAGCCGGGGTGGCTGCAGGCCAAGGTCTGGGTGACCGACACCATGCTGATCGAGGCGGTGGCTGCAGGCACGCAGGAAAGCTTGCCGGCCGAACGGGCGCGCGAGTTCCTGCGGTCAGTGGTGATCAATCCGGCCAAGCCCATCAAGCCGTGACGGCGTCCAGCAAGCCCTGGCGCAACGCCGCGGCCACCGCGGCCCGCCGGCCGCGCACGCCCAGCTTGGCGCAGGCGTTGCGCAAATGGAAGTTCACCGTGCTTTCGCTGACGCCCAAGATGCGGGCGGTTTCCCAGCTGGTCTTGCCCGCGGCGGACCAGTACAGGCAGGCGGCCTGGCGGTCGGACAGCATTTTGGCGACCGGTGGCGCAGACAGCGAGGTCAGCGGAGAGATCGGCGGGTTCAGGGCGGACATGGGCTGGGACGTCACTTGCAGAGACGCCTGCAACAACGGGCGGTACACGGACAAGCGGCGGATGGCGGTCATGGCGGCTGGGGGCGGGGACGCCCGGTAGTTAACATGTCGTCCCCATGCTGCGGCTCGCGCCGCCGGCAGGCAAGCATTGATGCCGCAGTGCATCAAACTCTTTATCTCTGACGGAATAGTCGTATGTTGGCCATCACCCAGTTCTACCTCTCAGCCATTGTGCTGATGCTGCCCCTGCTGTTCTGCGTGGGCATCGGGGTGTTCTGGGGCAAGCGCGACATTCCCTTCGGCGGCGCGTTCATCACCACGCTGGTGACGTCGGTGACCACGCCGGCCCTGGTGTTCCATACCTTCGTCACGACCCACCTGGACGACCGCGCGCTGGCCGACGTGGCCGCGGCCACGCTGCTGGCGCTGCTGCTGTGCGCGCTGGTCGCCGCGTTGCTGCTGAAGGTGTGCAAGCTGCCCGTGCGCACCTTGCTGCCCACGGCCTTCCTGCCCAACGCCGGCAACCTGGGCCTGCCGATTTCGCAATTGGCCTTCGGCGACGCCGGCCTGTCGGTGGCGGTGGCGTTCTTTGCGGTGAACTCGTTCGTCATGCACACGATCGCCGTGCGGCTGCTGCCCGGGGTGAACACCAAGGGCAGCTGGAAAAGCCCCATTCTGCTGGCGTCCGTGGTGGCGGTGGGGCTGCGCATGCTGCACATCCCCGTGCCGGAATGGCTGATCGAGACGGCCCGGATGCTGGGCGCGGTAACGGTGCCGCTGATGTTGCTGAGCCTGGGCCACGCCCTGGCGCTGATCCCGTCCAACGGCCTGCGCGACGGCGCCAAGGTGGGCGCGATCCGGTTAGGCGTTGGCCTGGCGGCCGGGCTGGCGGTGGTGTGGGCGCTGGATCTGGAGCCCGTCCTGGCGGGGGCGTTGACGCTGCAGATGGCGATGCCCTGCGCCGTGGTCAGCTACATGTACGCCAAGCGCTACACCCCGTTGGGCGACACCGCAGCGGGCGCGGTGCTGGTGTCCACGGTGGTGTTCCTGCTGCTGGCGCCGCTGATGCTGTGGTTCACCCGCGCCGGGGCATAGGCGCGGGCGTTCAACCCAGGGGCGCGTCAGGCCACGCCCGCCATCGTCCGCAGTTGCGCCATGAGCGCGTCGGGGATGTCCACGCCGTGCTTGACCGCTTCGTCGCGCAGCTTGCGGCGGCGGTCGCCGGGCAGGCGTACGCCATCGTCCTCCAGCATGGCGTCGACCAGCGTTTCGACGCGCTCCAGATAGGTGTTGTTGCCGGCCAGCGCGCCGGGGTCGATCGCCATGAAAGCCTGGCCCAGCCGGGCAGGGCCGCCCGCGTCGACGAAGAACGACTCCGTCTCGAAACCGAAGTGTGCGCCGGTCAGGGCGCAGGCCAGCAGTTCGACGATCAGCGCCAGCATTGCGCCCTTGACGCCGCCGGCGGGCAGCATGCTGCCCGCCAAGCCCGCCTTAGGGTCGGTCGTGGGTTGGCCGTCCGCGTCCAGCGCCCAGCCCAGCGGAATGGGCTGGTTGTCGCGCGCGGCGATCATCAGCTTGCCGCGCGCCACTTGCGACAGCGACAGGTCGATCACCAGGCGCGCGCCGTTACGGCGGGGAAAGACCGCGGCGATGGGGTTGGTGCCGAAGAGCGGCCGCTTGCCGCCCCAGGCGGGCATGGCGGCTGGCGAGTTGCTGAGCGCCAGCGCCACCAGCCCGGCATCGGCCAAGGCTTCCAGGTGGTAGCCGGCTTCACCGAAATGGTGGCTGTTGGCGACGCCGATGAAGGCGATGCCGTGTTCGCGGGCGCGGGTGGCGGCCTCTTCTACGGCCAGGGCGCAGGCCGGAAACGCCAGGCCCGAACCCGCATCGATCAGCGCGGCGCCACCGCGCTCGTGCACGATGCGCGGCACGGCCGAACCGATGGCGCGGCCCGCGCGCAGGTGGCCGGCGTAAAACGGCACGCGCGACAGGCCATGGGAACTGAGGCCCTGGCTTTCCGCGAAGACCAGCGCGCGAGCGGTGCTGTCGGCCATCGCCGGGTTGGCGCCAGCGGCGGCCAGGCCGGCCGCCGCCAGGTGTTGAAGTTCGTCCAGATAGATGTGAGCCATATCCTTCCTGTCAGGGGAACGCGCCGCGTTCGGTGGGGGGCGCCGCCGGTAAAGCTATTGTCCCACCGGCCGGCGGGCTATGGCCGCGTTCGCAAGCAGTGCTAGAATTCTTTTCGCAGTACAGATTGCATTACCCATATTTCGGCGCCGATTTGCCTGATCCGCTTGCGGGCGCCTTCCAATAAATCCAGCTAAAGAGGTCCGTATGACCACTCCTGCCCAACATTTGGCCGGTGATTCGGCCAGCGGGTTCGTTCCCGCAACCGTCACGACTTCCGACTCCGTTGATCCCGGTTCCGTCGGTCTTGTCGCACCCACTTTCATCCGTTTCGATGAGCCGCTGCCGTTGCTTAGCGGCCAGTCGCTGGCCGCCTACGAACTTGCCGTGGAAACCTACGGCACGTTGAATGCCCAGCGCACCAACGCGGTCCTGATCTGCCATGCGCTCAATGCCTCGCACCACGTGGCGGGGCAAGCGGCGGACAACCCCAGCGACGTGGGGTGGTGGGACAACATGGTGGGCCCCGGCAAGCCGGTGGACACCAACATTTTCTTCGTGATCGGCGTCAACAACCTGGGCTCGTGCTTCGGGTCGACGGGCCCGGCCAGCATCAACCCCGCCACGGGCAAGCCCTGGGGCGCCGCGTTTCCGGTGCTGACGGTGGAAGACTGGGTGCGCGCGCAGGCCCGCGTGGCAGATCACTTCGGCATCGAACGCTTCGCGGCGGTGATGGGCGGATCCCTGGGCGGCATGCAGGCCCTCAGCTGGGCCATCACTTTGCCCGATCGCGTGGCCAATTGCGTGGTGATCGCGAGCACGCCGCGCCTGTCGGCGCAGAACATCGGCTTCAATGAAGTCGCGCGCCGCGCCATCATCACCGACCCGGATTTCCACGGCGGCGACTACTACGCGCAAGACACCGTGCCGCGCCGCGGCCTGTCGGTGGCGCGCATGATCGGCCACATCACGTACCTGTCGGACGACGACATGGCCGAGAAATTCGGCCGCGCGCAACGTGCGCCCGCCGAGAACGGCGCGTACCACTACGGTTACGACGTCGAGTTCGAGGTGGAGTCGTACCTGCGCTATCAGGGCGAAAAATTCACCCGATATTTCGACGCCAACACCTATCTGCTGATCACGCGCGCGCTGGACTATTTCGATCCGGCCCGCACGACCGGCGGCGATCTGGCGCGCGCGCTGGCGCCGGCCAAGTCCGACTTCCTGCTGGTGTCGTTTTCGACCGATTGGCGCTTTCCGCCCGAGCGTTCGCGCGAGATCGTGCGCGCCCTGCTGAAGAACGCCAGCCCCGTGACCTACGCCGAAATCGACGCGCCGCATGGCCACGACGCCTTCCTGCTGGAGGATGCGCGCTACCATGCCGTGGTTCGTGGCTATTACGAACGCATCGCGCGCGAGCTTGGGCTTGGCGGCGCTGCCGCCCCGACCGAAGGACGCTCCGAATGACCCCTGTGACCCCCCGCTATGCCCACAGCGCGCTGCGGCCCGACCTGGCGCGCATCGCCGGCTGGATCGAACCCGGCAGCCGCGTCCTGGACCTGGGCTGTGGCGACGGCGCGCTGTTGGCGCACCTGCGCGACCACCGCCAGGTGCGCGGCGCGGGCGTCGAACTGGACGACACCTGCGTGATCGCCTGCGTGCGCCGCGGGGTCGAGGTGATCCAGCAAAACCTGGAAGACGGCCTGGCGCTGTTCGACGACAAGCAGTTCGATACCGTCGTGCTGTCGCAGACCTTGCAGTCCATGCACCGCACCGAGCACATCCTGCGGGAAATGGCGCGTGTGGCGCGCTACGGCATCGTGTCGTTTCCCAACTTCGGCTATTGGCCGCACGGTTGGGCCATCCTGCGCGGCCGCATGCCGGTGACGGGCCAGATGCCCTACCAGTGGTACAACACGCCGAACATCCACCTGTGCACGCTGCGCGACTTTGAACAGTTGGCCGGCGTCGTGGACGTGCGCATCCTGGAACGCGCGACCTTCAACGAAGGCCGCGAGGTGAAGCTGTTCCCCAGCTGGCGCAGCACGCTGGCGGTGTACCGCTTCGCGTCCCCCTGACATTCCGACACCGATCGTCCTGACGGCGCGGACCGACTGGCCCTAAAATGCCGGGGAAGCCCGCGGCGCAATGCCTGTTGCGCCGCGCCGGCTGAGTTTCAGGAGACCGTCATTACCGCTGTATCCAACGTCTACACCAGCCCCCGCGTAGCCCCCTTGCTGGTCCTGGGCTTTGCCAGCGGACTGCCGTTGGCCCTGACCAGCGGAACCTTGCAGGCCTGGGCCACCGTCGAAGGCGTGCCGCTGCAGGAAATCGGTTTCCTTACCCTGGTAGGCACCGCCTACACCATCAAATTCCTCTGGGCTCCGCTGGTCGACCGCTTTGTGCCGCCTTTGCTGGGCCGTCGCCGCGGCTGGATGCTGGTGACGCAATTGCTGCTGGCCGTGACCATCATGGCAATGGGCATGCTGTCGCCGTCGGCGGCGCTGATGCCGCTGGCCATGCTGGCCGTGCTGGTGGCCTTCCTGTCCGCCACGCAAGACATTGCGTTCGACGCCTATTGCACGGACGTGCTGCGCAAGGAGGAACGCGGCGCCGGCGCCGCCATCAAGGTAATGGGCTACCGGCTGGCCATGATCGCCTCCGGCGGGCTGGCGTTGATCCTGGCAGACCAGTGGATCGGCTGGGGCTACACCTATGTGCTGATGGGCGGCCTGATGCTGCTGTGCTCGGTGGCCACCTTGCTGGCGCCCGAACCCGAACACGTCGCCCGCGCGCCGCGCAGCCTGCGCGCGGCGGTCGGCGAACCGCTGCACGAATTCTTCACGCGGCGCGGTGCGCTGGCGGTGTTGCTGCTGATCGTGCTGTACAAGCTGGGCGATGCCTTCGCCGGTGCCTTGTCCACCACTTTCCTGATCCGGGGCGCGGGCTTCACGCCGACCGAAGTCGGCACGGTGAACAAGGTGCTGGGGCTGGCCGCCACCATCGTGGGCGCGCTGGCCGGTGGATCGCTGATGTCGCGCTGGGGCCTGTACCGGTCGCTGATGGTCTTCGGCCTGCTGCAGGCCGTATCGAACCTGGCGTACTGGCTGATCGCGATCAGCCCGAAGAACCTGTGGCTGATGGCGACGGGCGTCGGCATCGAGAACCTGTGCGGCGGGCTGGGCACCGCGTCTTTCGTCGGATTGCTGATGGCGCTGTGCCGCCAGCGGTTCTCGGCCACGCAATTCGCGCTGCTGTCGGCGCTGTCGGCGGTGGGCCGCACCTACCTGGCCGGACCGCTCACGCCGCCTCTGGTCGGATACATGGGTTGGCCGGGCTTTTTCCTGCTGACCGTGTTGATCGCATTGCCCGGCCTGGTGCTGCTGAAGGTCCTGCGCGGCACGATCGACACCATGGAACGGCAGGGCGACCAGGCATAAAACTACGCGCGCAACCCATCGAGCCGCCTACGCGCGATGGTGGGCGCCGCCAAGAACGTCCTGGCGCAAGCCCCCAAACGCTGCACCCAGAATCGCCAAAACATCACCGCCCGATGGGTTGCGCGCGCTGGAAGGTTTGCTTCTCGTGGCGGTTTGCGCGCGCTTCACCCATCCTACGTCAGCCGGACGATCAGCACGTCGCTGGGCAGGGATTCCAGCAGCCGTTCAGCCACGCTGCCGATTGCGGTGCGCAGGATGCCGGTGCGGCCGTGGGTGCCTGTCACGACCAGATCGGACCGGTGGTTGAACGAGTATTCCGACAGCACCGTTTCGGGCTGGCCGGGTTCCAGCACGATGTTGGGGGTCAGGCCGGCGAGTTCCGGGGTGTCGGCCGTGAATTCCCGCGCGCTTTGCTCGGCGCCCTTGTAGAAGCTGCGCGTGATGGCGTCGTCGGGCACGGTCTTGCCCTGGAACGGCACGTCATAGGCGTGGAACAGCGTCAGGTTGGCATCAGGCACCAGTTGCAGCGCCGCGCGCAGGGCCTGGCGCGAGCCGGGCGAGAAGTCGGTGGCGACCAGTACGTCGTGATAGGGCTTGCGCGGACGCGTCTTGACCACCAGCACGGGCTGGCGCGCCTGGCGGGCCAGCTTTTCGACGGTGGTGCCCAGCAGCAGCCGGCCCAGCGTCTCGTCGCGGGCCGTGCCGGTGACGATCAGTGAGCAGCCGAAGCTGTCGGCGGTTTCCATGATGTGCGCCAGCGGATCCCCGGACACCACGACGACTTCGAACGGCACGTCGGCCGCGGCCAGGTCTTCGGCCAGCTCGCGTTCGGCCAGGGCCTTGTGGTCGGAGGACAGGCGCCGCCAGACCGGCGTGGTCAGGCGGGCCGACGTGGAATGGCTTTCCATGACGTGCAGGACGATCAGCTTGGTGTTGAGCGCTTTGGTGAGCTGCAGCGCGCGGTCCAGGGCGCGGTCGCCCCGCGCGCTCAGGTCCGTGGCCAACAGGATGGGGCCAGTTTGCTGTGTCATACGTAATCTCCCGGTTGACGCCAGGCTGTCGGCTCCCGCGTCCGCGTCGCCTGGCTGTTACCGCCCGTCAGGGCATGTCCCCATTGTCCCGCCGCGACGCGGGCCGGGGATTGATTGATATCAACGCACGGTCCAGCGTACGGGATGGGGCGCCCGCAGGCAATGGCGGCTTGCGCCAGATCAGGATCAATACAATGGGGCCTGCCGTATCCTGAGCCCGGCCCGTTCCGGCCCGATTACCGTCTTATCCCTGCCTTTCCCCATGTTCTCCGATATTTCCCCCGCCTTGCTGCATACGCTGTACCTCGTCGCCATCGTGGCCGAAGCCATGACCGCGGCGCTGTCGGCGGGCCGGCGCGACATGGACTGGATGGGCGTCTGCATCATCGCCTGCGTGACGGCGCTGGGCGGCGGGTCGCTGCGCGACGTGCTGCTGGGGCATTACCCGCTGACCTGGGTCGTCCACCCCGAATACCTGTGGATGACGGGCGGCGCCGCCATCCTGACCGCGCTGATCGCACCCGTCATGCGGCGCCTGCGCAGTGTGTTCCTGCTGGCCGACGCGCTGGGGCTGGTGGCGTTCACCGTCATCGGCTGCCAGGTGGCGCAGCTGATGCAGCTGCCGATCACGGTGGTGCTGATCAGCGGCATGATCACCGGGTGCGCAGGCGGGGTGCTGCGCGACGTGCTGTGCAACGAAGTGCCGCTGCTGTTCCGCAAGGAGCTGTACGCCAGCGTATCGGTCGTGACCGGGGCGCTGTACCTGGGCGGCCAGTCGCTGGGCCTGTCGGCCAATGCCGCGGTACCCCTGGCGCTGGCGGTCGGTCTGGCCTTGCGCCTGTTGGCCCTGCGCTTCAATTGGCAGATGCCGAAGTTCGTCTACCGCGACGATTGGCACTGATCCGCCGTCAAGGGCGTGTCAGGCGGCCGTTTCGCCTCTGCAACAATATTCTTATTTGTGTTTCAATAGATTTCTAGTATCTTCTCGCTGTCTCATACATGCATCGCGCAGTACAAGGGGAGCCGATTGGACGTCAAAGCGCCCGCCACGATTCCGTATTTCCTTCAGGAACAGATTCGTGAGTTGATAGTGGATGGCACTATCCGGCCCGGGCAGCCCTTGCGGGAGCAAGAACTAGAGCAGCGTTTCGGCACCAGCCGCAGCCCCATCCGGGAAGCGCTGCGGCTGCTGGAACTGAGCGGCCTGGTTACGCATATCCAACGCAAGGGCTTCAGGGTCACCCTCTATACCGAAACGCAGATCCGCCACCTGTACATGTTGCGCGCGGAGCTGGAGGCGTATTGCATCCGCCAGTTGGCGGACATGCGCGACCTGGCGCCGCTGGTGGCTGAATTGCGCAGTTATGACGACGCCATTGCGGCGGCGGTGGCCAAGCGCGACATCCGCGCCTGCATCGCGGCCTCGCGCGAGTTCTATCTGGCTGGGGCCCGCTACACGGGCAATACGCCGCTGACCAGCATGCTCAGCAAGCTCTACGAACAGGTGGAGCCGCTGCGTTACCTGCTGGCCAGGCGCTCGATGGAAACCAACACCCTGCAGGTCTACACGCAGGGCATCACGCAAGCCCTGGCCGGCCGCGATTTCGAGCGCGCGGCCGAGCTGACGCGCAGCTATGTCGTGGAAGTGCTGCCCGGCATCCTGCAGTCGTACCGCGACGCGGCCGAACAGGCTGCCGAAGACCTGGCGCCGCGCTACGGCCGGGCCTGACCCGGTCCCCGCCCGGTTCAACACCGGCCGGCCGGGGGGGATTCAAACCCGGGCTGGCGTGCGGACTTCGATGCCCGCTTGTTCCAGCGCCTGGCGGATGCCGTCGGCAAACAGCAGCGCGTTGGGCTGGTCGCCATGGATGCAGAGCGTGTCGGCCTGGACGGGCACGTCGCGCCCGTCGATGGAACGCACCTTGCCCTCGCGCACCATCCCCAGCACTTGCGCCACCGCGCGGTCCAGATCTTCGATCATGGCGCCCGCGCGCGTGCGCGGCGTCAGCGAACCATCGTCCTGGTAGGAGCGGTCGGCGAACACCTCGCTGGCGGCTGCAAGGCCGATGGCACGCGCCGCGTCGATCAGCTTGCTGCCCGCCAGGCCGTACAGGATCAGCGAGGCGTCCACATCCTTGACCGCCTGGCAGATGGCGCGCGACAGGCCCTCGTCGCGGGCGGCCATGTTGTACAGCGCGCCGTGCGCCTTCACATGGTGCAGCCGCGCGCCTTGCGAGGCCGCCACGCCGGCCAGCGCGCCGATCTGGTACACCACGATGTCATAGGCTTCGTCCGGCGTGATCTGGATAACGCGGCGGCCAAAGCCCGCCAGGTCCTGCAGGCTGGGATGCGCGCCTAGCGCCACGCCCTGCTTCAACGCCGCCGCGACCGTCTTGCGCATGGTGGCGGGATCGCCACCGTGAAAGCCACAGGCAATGTTGGCGGAGCTGACGTATTGCAGCACCGCCGCGTCGTTGCCCATGGTCCAGGCGCCATAGCTTTCGCCCATGTCGCAGTTCATATCGATGCGGGAAGTCATTGCAGTTTCCTTGTTGCCGGGGCCAGCAGCGCGCGTAGAGGCTCCAGCGCCACTTGCAGTTGGGTGATTGCGTGTTCGCGCTCGCCGTCCAGGCGTTGCGCCTCGTCCAGTTCGATCAGCTGGAAGCGCAGGGTCTGGCCGGGCGCGCACTGCGCCAGCGCGGGCAGATCCACGGTGGCGATCTGCGCAAGCTTGGGATAGCCGCCCGTGGTCTGCCGGTCGGCCATGAGGATGATGGCTTCGCCGCCTGCAGGCACCTGCACGGTGCCGAAACTGGCAGCTTCCGACAGCATCTGGCGCGGCGTGTCCATGGACAGCGTCGGGCCCAGCAAGCGGTAGCCCATGCGGTCGGATTGGGGGCTGATGCGGAATTCCGCGTCGGTGAAAGCCTGCCGCGCGGCAGCCGAAAATGCGTCCCAGTGCCTGCCCGGCAGGAAACGGATGGCGCCGCGGCGCTGGCCGCGTAGCGTGCCGGGCAGATAGGCGCCGATATCCCATAGCGCCGACTGCAGCGCATCCAGGTCGTGTTCGGTGAGCGGCGCGCGCAGGGGGATCTGGTCGCCTTTGGCCAGCGCGCGGCCCTGGAATCCGCCGAAGCCGCTGCGCAGGTAGGTGGTTTCGCTGCCCATGACGGCGGGCAGCGCAAAGCCGCCGTGCACCGCAAGATAGCCGCGCGCGCCCACAGCCGGGCGGGCGCCGAAGGCGAGGGTATCGCCCGCGTGGGCCACCAGCGGGCGGTGCACGGGGATGTCCTGGCCATTGAGGGTTGCGCCCAGGTCGGCGCCAGCCAGCGCGAAGCATGCGGGCGCGTCAAAACGCAGCGTGGGGCCTATCAGGGTCATTTCCAGCGTGGCCGGGTCGCCGGCGTTGCCCGCCAGGGCGTTGGCCAGGCGGTGCGCGCGTTCGTCCATGGCGCCGGCGGCGGGGATGCCCTCATGCTGGTAGCCGTCGCGGCCGCGGTCCTGGAAGCTGGACAGCATGCCGGGCTTGATCACGGTCACGCTCATGGCCGGGCTTCCCGGATGCGGTCGAATTCCTGCGGGCTGATCGGCACAAATCGGACCGAATCACCGGGTTGAAGCAGGGAGGCGGGCTCGCGGGCGGGGTCGAACAGCGTCAACGGCGTGGCGCCGATGATGTTCCAGCCACCGGGCAGCCGGTTCGGGTAGATCACGGTCTGCCGGTTGGCCACCGCCACGGCGCCGGTGGGCACCGCAGTGCGTGGCGAGGGGCGGCGCGGGATATTCAGTTTTTCGTCGTGTACGCCCAGGTAGGCGTGGCCGGGCGCAAAGCCCAGCATGAACACCATGCTGCGGGGTTGGCTGTGCAGGGCGATGATGTCGTCTGGCGTCACGCCGGCCGCGCGCGCCACATCGGGCAGGTCGGGGCCGTGCTCGCCGCCGTAGCAGACGGGGACGTCGATCTGGCGGCCGTCCAGGGCGTCGGCCGTGACGCCGTCGGCCAGCAAGGCGCCGATGCGGGCCGTCAGGCTGGCACAGGTGGGGCCGTTGCCCAGCCCGTCGGGCCGGTAATGCACCGCCACCGCGACGAACGAGGGCACCACATCGGTGACGCCGGGCAATCGCGCGTCGCGCAGTTTGCGCGCCGCAGCCAGACAGGTCCGGCCGATCGCGGCGTCGATCCGGTCACCGAAGGAAATGATCAGGCAGCGGTCGCCCTGAGGCAGGATGCGCCAAGGGGTTTCGGCCGAAGAAGGGGGTTCTGAAAGAGCGTTCAACGGCGCGAAACCTCTAGGGGAGGATTACTTGGCGAACAAGGAATCCATGTTCTTGAAGGCCTTGAATTCCAGCGCGTTGCCCGACGGATCCAGGAAGAACATCGTGGCCTGCTCGCCCACTTCGCCCTTGAAGCGGATGTAGGGCTCGATGACGAATTCGGTGCCTGCGTCGATCAGGCGCTTGGACATGGCTTCCCATTGTTCCATGGAAAGCACGGCGCCGAAATGGCGAACCGGCACGTTGTGCGAGTCCACGGCGCTGGTGGCCTTGTGGCCGCATTCGCTGGGCGCCAGGTGGGCGACGATCTGGTGGCCGTAGAAGTTGAAGTCGATCCATTCGGGCGAGCTGCGGCCCTCCGGACAGCCCAGCTTTTCGCCGTAGAAGGCGCGGGCTTCGGCCAGGTCGCGGACCGGGAAGGCCAGGTGGAACGGCGGCAGATTGGTTTGGGCGGTCATGAAAAACTCCGGGGCGTTCAAAAAGGTGATGGCTTGCGGCTGCCGCGGTGGCGGGCGGCCTTTAGCACCAGGCCATAGTTTAGGTATTGTTTTTTTGATTGAAAAACGATATTTTTTGTGTCTTAGCATCAAAAATATTGATCGTGATCAAAGAATTCAAAACCTTCATCGCCGTGGCGCGCGACGGGACATTCACCGGCGCAGGCACCCATCTGGGCCTGACGCAGTCGGCGGTCAGCGCCCAGATCAAGCGCCTGGAGGAATACCTGGGCGTCGAGCTTTTCGACCGCGGGGCGCGGGCCGCCGTGCTGAACGCCCATGGCCGCGAGATGCTGGCACAGGCCGAAGAGCTGGTCGCGATGGCCGAACGCATGGTCACGACGGCGGGGGCGGGCCAGGTCAGCGGGTCCTTGCGCATCGGCGCCATCGCCTCGGTGCAGCAGGACCTGCTGGTGGACGCGCTGGGGCGTTTCCGGGCCGTCTACCCGGAGGTGCGGGTGCGCATCGTGCCCGGCGTGTCGCTATCGCTGCTGGGGCAAGTAGATGCCGGCGAAGTGGATATGGCCGTGCTGATCCGCCCGCCGTTCACGCTGCCGCCCGAGCTGGGCTGGCACCGCCTGCTGAGCGAGCCCGTGATGCTGGCCGTGCCGGCATCCTTGCCGGACGCGCCCTGGCGCGAACTGCTGGCCGCGCAACCGTTCATCCGCTACGACCGGGCGTCGTTTGGCGGGCGGGTGGTGGATATTTTCTTGAAAAAGCACCGACTGAACGTGCACGAGGCGGTGGAGCTGGATGAGATCGAGGCCATCGCCAACATGGTGCGCCACGGCCTGGGCGTGGCCCTGCTGCCGAAATTGCGGCGCCTGGACATGACGGGCCTGCGGCTTGTGCCGCTGGGCGAACAGGCCTTCCACCGCGAGATCGGCATCATCGGCCGCCTGCCGTTCGACGCGGGTAGCGTGCGCGAAAAAATGGCGGAATGCCTGATGGCGGCGGCGGCCGACTAGCGGCGCCGCTTGATGGGTGCTGCGCCGATGGAGAATTCATCCGGCGTGGACGTAGGATGAGTGGAGTGCGAGATCATCCGGCCAAGAACCCGGATGCCTGGCGCGCGCAACCCATCAAGCGGCGCCGCATTTCTTGTCTGATTCAGCCAGAACACAGCCGCTGCTTGATGGGTTGCGCGCGTTGGAAAGCGGAGTCCTTGCATCAGGACTCCCGCGCTTCACCCATCCTACAGCCGGTCGCAGCGGACCGTGATGGAGTGGTTGCGCAGCGTGGTCATCACTACGTCGTCAACCTGGCCTTCCACGTCGGTGATCACGTAGCCGATCTGGCCTTTGGTCTGCAGGGTCTGGCTGACGATGTTCAGGCCGTGCTGCGCCATCAGGTTGTCCAGCGTGCCGAGCGCGCCCGGGGCGTTGCGGTGCACGTGCAGGATGCGCGTGGCGCCGGCCGGCTCCAGGTAGGGCAGTTCGGGGAAGTTGACCGCGCCCTTGGTCGTGCCGGCCTGCATGAAGCGCACCAGCTTCTCGGCCACTTCGCGGCCGATGTTCTCTTGCGATTCCTGCGTGCTGCCGCCGATGTGCGGGGTCAGGATGACGTTGGGCAGGCCGATCAGCGGGCTGGCCAGCGGTTCGTCCGCGCCCTTGGGCTCGGTGGGGAACACGTCCAGCGCGGCGCCGGCCAGGTGGCCGGACTTCAAGGCGGCGTGCAGGGCGTCGATGTCCACCACCGTGCCGCGCGAGGCGTTGATCAGGATCGCGCCGCGCCGCATGCGGCCGATCGTTTCCGCGTTCATGATGTTTTCGGTGGACTTGCCGCCCGGCACATGCAGCGTCACCACGTCCGCCTGCTCCAGCAGGTCGTTGAGCGTCCCGGCGGGGCGGGCATTGCCCAGCGGCAGCTTGGCTTCCACGTCGTGATAGATGACGCGCATGCCCAGGCCTTCGGCCAGGGTGCTGATCTGCGAACCGATATTGCCGTAGCCCACGATGCCCAGCGTCTTGCCGCGGGTTTCAAAGGCGCCCGAGGCGCTTTTATCCCAGTGGCCCAGATGCACGCGCGCATTCTTTTCCGGAATCCGGCGCAGCAGCAGGATGGCTTCGCCCAGCACCAGCTCGGCGACCGAGCGGGTGTTGGAGAAGGGCGCGTTGAACACCGGGACGCCGCGCTGCATGGCGGAATCCAGGTCGACCTGGTTGGTGCCGATGCAGAAGCAGCCCACGACGCGCAGGTCCGGGCTGGACAGCAAGGCGGCGTCCAGGTGCGTGCGAGAACGGATCCCCGCCACGTGCACGCCACGCAGGGCTTCCTGCATTTGCGCCGGCGGCAGGGCCGCGGCGTGCGTGACGATGTCGGTGTAGCCGGCGGCTTCGAAGACCGCGCGCGCGCTCGGATGGATGTTCTCGAACAGGACGATTTTTGCCATGACTGCCAAGGGGTGGGTGAAGAATGCGTTTTATTTATTGTGGCGCATTTTTGCTGCAGTGCAAGGAGTAGCCATTGGGGCGGTGTGGATGAATTGTTTCAGCGGTACGCCTGGAAAACCTTGGCCCCGCCCCGCTTGTCCACCAACAGCACGTCGTGAGGCGTCTTGCGGCCGCCGTATTCGGGGCCGTCCATGCCGGGCGAGCCCAGCGGCATGCCGGGGGCGGCCAGGCCGGCGGCGTCGGGTTTTTCCAAGAGCAGGCGGCGCACGTCGCTGGCGGGCACGTGGCCTTCCAGCGCATAGCCGTCCACCACCGCGGTATGGCACGACCCATAGTCGGCCATGCCCGCGTTGCGGCGGATGGGGCCGGTGTCCTGCACATCGTGCGTGGTGACGGCAAAGCCGTTGTCGCGCATGTGCTTGACCCAGTCTTCGCAGCAGCCGCAGGTGGGCGTCTTCCAGACTTCGACCTTGGCGGGTGTTTGCGCGGTGGCGAAGGCGGGGGCGCAAAGGGCCGCGGCCAGGGCCAGGCGGCGCGTGATACGGGAAATGTTCATGAGGCTCCTTATTGATATGAGGGGCGTGGCGCCGGGTCAGAACCAGAACCGGACGCCCGCCATGACGGCCGTCTGAGACCGGCTGGCTCCGGCGTCCGACGCATAGCTGGCAGTCTGGCCGAACTTCCGTTCAAAGGAGACGCCGACGTAAGGGGCGAACTCCCGCGTGACCTCATAGCGTAGCCGCAAAGAGAGCGACCCTGTCGACAGGCCCGATCCGATGCCGCGTTCGGGGTCGCGCTTGCCGTACAGGCTGGCCTCGAGTTCCGGTGTGAAGATCAGGCGCTGGGTCAGCAGCAGGTCGTATTCGGCCTTCACCGCCAGCGCCGTGCGGCCGGACGATCCCACATAGGCGGTGGTCTCCAGTTCGATGTTGTAGGGCAGCAGGCCTTCGATGCCGACGGCGGCCCAGTTGCGCTTGGGGCCGGTGCCGATGTCCCGGCGGGCGCCCAGCTGCAGGTTCCAGAAGGGCGCTACGGCGTGGCTCCAGAAGGCTTCGACCTTGCCGTCCGAGCCACCGCCGTTTTCGCGTTCGCCTTCGCTCTTGATAAGCAGGCGGTCGGTGGCCGAGCCGACCCAGAAGCGGCCGTCCCAGTCCAGTGCGTTTTCGCCGTCGCGGTTGCGCGTGACGCCGAACTTGTCGAACAGCACTTGCCAGGTGGACGCGTTGTCCATCATGTGGGGGTGGATGCCGTAGCTGTCGTAGCCGCGTTCGCCCGCGCCATCGCTCGTCGGCAGGCTGCCGATGGGCGGCGCGTCCGAGGCGGGGGCGGCGCCATGCCCCATCGCGGCGTGATCCATGGCGGCTGGCGCCGGCGCGGGGCTCATGGCGCCGTGATCCATGCCGGGCATGCTGGAATGGTCCATCGCGCCGTGGTCCATGGCCGCGGGTTGCGCGTGGGCGCCGGCGGCGCCCAGTGTCAGGGCAAGGGCGCAGGCGCCCAGCAGGTTGCGTTGCGTCGTCATCGCTTACTCCACCACGACCGCTCTGAACATGCCGGCCTCCATGTGATACAGCAGGTGGCAGTGGTAGGCCCAGTGCCCGCGTGCATCGGCGCTGACGCGGTAGCTCAGCCGTTGCGCCGGATTGAGGGTGATCGTGTGCTTGCGCACCTGGAAGGCGCCGTCGGGCGACTCCAGGTCGCTCCACAACCCGTGTAGATGGATCGGGTGCGTCATCATGGTGTCGTTGACCAGCACGAAGCGCACGCGTTCGCCATAGCGCAGCACGATGGGCTTGGCGTCAGAGAACTTCACGCCGTTGAATGACCACATGTAGCGTTCCATGTTGCCCGTCAGGTGCAGTTCGATTTCGCGGGACGGCGCGCGGTTGTCCTCGGGTTCGCGGATGGAATGCAGGTCTGCGTAGGTCAGCACGCGCCGGCCGTTGTTGCGCAGCCCCACGCCCGGGTCATCCAGCCGCGTCGACACCACGTCGGGCAGCATGGAATTGCTGACGCCGCGCTCGGTCGGGTAGGGATGCTTGACCTCGACCATGCCGCCTTGCCCCGCGGGTGCAGCCCCGTGGCCGCCGTGGTCCATGCCGGGCATGCCGCCCATGTCATGCGCCATGCCCATATCCATCATGCCGAGCAATTGCACGCGGTCCAGCTCGGGAACGTCGGCCTGCATGCCGGCGCGCGGCGCCAGCGTGGCGCGGGCAAAGCCCGAACGGTCCATGGCCTGAGAGAAGATCGTGTAGGCGCGCTCGTCCTGCGGTTCGACGATCACGTCATAGGTTTCGGCCACGCCGATCCGGAATTCCTCCACGTCCACGGGGCGTACGTCCTGACCGTCGGCGGCCACCACCGTCATCTTCAGGCCGGGGATGCGCACGTCGAAGTACGTCATCGCCGACCCGTTGATGAAGCGCAGCCGGATGCGTTCGCCCGGCTTGAACAGCCCGGTCCAGTTGCCCGCGGGCGTGGCGCCGTTGGTCAGGTAGGTGTAGGTGGCGCCGGACACGTCCGCCAGGTCCGTCGGCGTCATGCGCATCTGTTCCCACATCAGCCGTTCAGAGAGCGCGGCGCGCCAGCCGCGCTCCTGCGCGTCCGCGGCCAGGCTCTGGACGCTGGGCTGGATGCGGTTGTAGTACTCGGGCATCACCTTGAGCTTGTTGAAGAGCCGCATCGGGTCTTCGTCTGTCCAGTCCGACAGTAGCACCGTGTAGTCGCGATCGGACGCGATGGGATCACGGCGGCGCGGATCGATGACGATGGCGCCGTACAGGCCGGTTTGCTCCTGGAAGCCCGAATGGCTGTGATACCAGTACGTACCGCTTTGGCGCACCGCGAAGCGGTAGGTAAACGTCTGGCCCGGATCGATGCCGGGAAAGCTCAGGCCCGGCACGCCGTCCATCTCGGTCGGCAGCAGGATGCCGTGCCAGTGGATGGAGGTCTGCTCACGCAGCCGGTTGGTGACGTGCAGGGTCACCGTGTCGCCTTCGCGCCAACGCAGGAGGGGGGCGGGCAGTTGGCCGTTGACGGTGGTGCCGATGCGGGCGGCGCCCGTGAAGTTCACGGGCGTTTCGCCGATCTCCAGATGGAATTCGGAACCGCGCAATTCGTTGGCGGGCGCGGGCGCGGCCAATGCGGCGCGCCAGCCGCCAAGTGCGGCCAGCGCGCCGCCGGCGGCCAGACCCTGCACGAAACGGCGGCGGGCAAGCGGGGGAAGGGTGCTCATGGAAGAAAGGCGTCGGGCATCAAAGCACCGACACCGCTCCCTTCATGCCGGCGCTGTAATGGCCCGGTTCCAGGCAGCCGAAGGACACCGTGCCCGCCTTGTCGAAGCGCCAGACGATCTGGCCGGTCTTGCCCGCGTCCAGCGACACCGCGTTCGCCTCTTCGTGGCGCATGCCGGGGTCTTTCATCATCATGTCGTAGTGCGCCTTCAGGTCGGCGTCGGTGCCCAGCACCAGCTCGTGGCGGATCTTTCCCGAATTGCGCACGTTGATGCGCACGGTCTCGCCCGCCTTGACCTCGATGCGGTCGGGCGTGAAGCGCATGGCGTCGGTCATGTCGACATCGATGGTGCGCGTGGCGCGGGCGGCGTTGCCCGGCTTGCCGATGGGCGTGGACGCGGCCGGCATGGACATGCCGTGGCCGGCGTGCTCGCCCGCGGCTTGCGCCGTGCCGGCGACCAGCAGGGCCAGCGCGGCGGTTTGGATGAAGCGGATCAGGGTGTCTTTCACGAGAATCCTTGGAAAGGGGGGATCGTGATGACACTGTAGGAAAGCCGGGGTGACCCGATTCTGTCGTCCGGATTACGGATTTGTAATGTTCCCGGAGGCTGCCGGCGGCACGGGCCCGCGCAACGTGATGCCCACGATCGTGCCACGGGCATCGGACACCGCGTCCACGTCGCCGCCGTGCATGCGGGCGATGGCGCGCACGATGGCCAGGCCCAGGCCGTGGCCTTCGCTGCGCGGTGCGCGCGTCTGGCCCGACCGGAAGAAACGGTCGAAAATGCGGGGCAGGTCGGCGGGCGGAATGGGCGCACCGGGGTTCTGCACTTCCACCCGCGCGCCCGACGGCGACGCCGAGCAGCGCAACACGATGTCGTGCCCCGCGGGCGTGGCCTTGATGGCGTTGGATATCAGGTTGGCCAGGGCGCGGCGCACCAGGCCGGAATTGGCGGTCACCGTGGCGTCGCCTTCGCAGCGCAGGCGCACGCCATGTTCCTCCAGCGTGGCTTCGTAATATTCGGCCACGCGCCGGGCCTCGGCGGCGAGCGACACCGGGGCCAGGTCGGCGGCCAGTTCGCCGCGGTCCGCGCGCGCCAGGAACAGCATGTCGTTGACCAGCTTTTTCAGGTCTTCAAGCTCTTCCAGATTGGATTCCAGGGCGTCGCGCAATTCGGCGGCGTCTCGCGGCGACGACAGCATGACCTGGGCGCCGTTGATGAGCGTGGCCAGCGGCGTGCGCAGCTCGTGCGCGACGTCGGCGTTGAAACCTTCCATCTGCTGGTAGGCCGCCTGCAGGCGCTCCAGCGTGCGGTTGAACGAGCGCACCAGTTCGTAGAGCTCGCGGTCGGTGTCTTCCAGCGGCAGGCGCCGCGCCAGGTTGTCGGGCTGGATGCGCGCGGCCTGCTCCGACAGCCGGCGCGTGGGCGCCATGCTGCGGCGCACGGCCCAGGCGGCCAGCACTACCGTCGCGCCCACCCATAGCGCGCAGATCAGCACCAGGGCCGTGCCGTAGGCATACAGGAACTGCGAACTGGTGCGCGTGCTGACCGCCACGGTCAGTTGCGCGCCCGGCAGGATGCGGTCGTTCATGGCGACCCGCAGGCCTCGCATCCGTCCGCCGTCCGCCGCCTGCAGCACGACCTGCTTGCCGTCCACGGTGTCCAGCGTTTCCGGGGCAGGGCCGCCATAGACGGCCTTGCCCTGGGCGTCCACGATCCAGATGCCCAGCTGGCCCTGGCCGGCGCGCATCTCGTCAAACGTGGCGGCCAGGTCTTGCAGGCCGCTGGCGCTGTTCTGCATGTCGATCAGGTGGTCGATCAGTTCCAGCTTGCCGTTGACCTCGGTGATTTCCTGGCGCTCGACTTCGCGCTTGAGCGCCCAGAACAAGGTGGCGCCGGCCAGGCTGGAGACCAGCAGCGCGATGGCGCCCAGCAACAGGGTCAGCCGCGCCTGCATTGAACGCACGCGCGGCGGCTTCATTCGGGACGTGACTCCAGCACGTACCCCATGCCGCGCACGGTGTGCAGCAGCTTGGCGTCGAACGGGTCATCCAGTTTGCTGCGCAGGCGGCGTACCGCGACGTCGATGACGTTGGTGTCGCTGTCGAAGTTCATGTCCCAGACCTGTTCGGCCAGCGTGGTGCGCGACAGCACCTGGCCCTGGCGGCGCAGCAGCAGCGCCAGCAGGCTGAATTCCTTGGCGGTCAGGTCCAGCCGGCGGCCGCCGCGCTGGGCGCGCCGGCGCGCCAGATCCAGCTCCAGGTCGGCCAGGCGCAGCAAGGTAGGCTCTTGCGTGCGACCGCGGCGCAGCAGCGCCTGCACGCGCGCCAGCAATTCCGAAAACGCGAAGGGCTTGACCAGGTAGTCGTCGGCGCCGCCTTCCAGGCCGCGCACGCGGTCTTCCACCGCGTCGCGCGCAGTCAGCATCAGGATGGGGGTGTCTTTCTGCGCGCGGACGGACGCCAGGATGCCGAAGCCATCGACGCCCGGCAGCATCACATCCAGCACGATCAGGTCGTATTCACCTTCCAGCGCCAGATGCAGGCCGTCCACGCCGTCGCGGGCAAGGTCCACGACATGGCTTTGTTCCGACAGCCCCTTCTTCAGGTAGTCGGCCAGTTTGGGTTCGTCTTCGATGACCAGGATGCGCATGGCCCGGAATTTACCATCCGCGCCGGACGGCGCGGAGGGTTCCAACGTGGCAACGTTTACGCGGGCTCGTCGATGGCGATGCGCTCGGCGGGGAAGCGCAGCGCGAAGACGCTGCCCTTGCCCGGTTCGCTGGTGATGAGCAGTTCGGCGTCGTGGCGCATGGCGATGTGCTTGGTGATCGCCAGGCCCAGGCCCGTGCCGCCCACGGCGCGTGAGCGGCCGCGGTCCACGCGGTAGAAGCGTTCGGTCAGGCGTGGCAGGTGGCGTGCGGGAATGCCGATGCCCGTGTCCTGCACGCTGTAGCGCGCGCCGCCGTCGGCTTCGCGTTCCCAGCGCACGGTGATCGTGCCGTCGTCGGGCGTGTAGCGCACGGCGTTGGTCAGCAGGTTCGACAGTGCGGAGGTCAGCTCGGTTTCGGCGCCCAGCACGTCCAGCGTGTCGTCGATGTGCCACTCCAGCACATGGCGTCCGCCCGACAGCGCCTCGATCTGCTGGCGCGCCTTCTGCAGCAGCGCGCCCATATTGATGGCGCGCGGGTCGCTGCCCGGCGACGATTCCAGCGTGGACAAGGTCAGCAGGTCTTCCACGATGGCCTGCATGCGCTGGGCCTGCTCGTGCATCATGTCGATGTACTGCGCCCGCTGCTCTTCGGGCAGCGCGTCGGCCGGCATGTCGCGCAGCGTTTCCAGGAACCCCGCCAGCACGGTCAGCGGCGTGCGCAGTTCGTGCGAGACGTTGGCCACGAAGTCGCGGCGCGTGGTTTCCAGGCGTTCGATCTGCGTGACGTCGCGGGTGATGAGCAGACGCTGATTGCTGGCGTAGGCCGTCAACTGCATCATCATCAGGCGTTCCTGTCCGTTCTGGCCCAGGCGCACCAGGATCGGCTCGGGCCAGGCCGGCCGGTGCGCGTATTCCACGAACTCCGGCGCGCGCAGCAGGTTCAACAGGTTATGGCCGCGGTCGGCCGGCAGGCGCAGGCCCAGGTGCTGGCGCGCCATGCGGTTGCACCAGTCGATCTGGAAGTCGGCGTTCAGGGTGACCGCGCCGTCCGGCAAGGCCTGGGCAGCGGCCAGCATGCCTTGCATGGTGTCGCGGGTTTCGGCCAGTTCGCGGGCGCGGGCGCGGGTGTAGCGGTATAGGGGGGCGAGGATGTCGTCCCAGGGCCCGACGGAGGCGGGGGGAGAGGTGTCCGGGTGGTTGGCCCATTGGGAGACCAGCGTCAGCCTCCAGCTGCGCCAAAGCAGCATGGCGGTCAGCGCGGCCGAAAACACTATCCAGCCCAACGGGTCTCCTATGAGCCATTGCGCCAGTAATGAAATCACCGCCCACAGGGCGACCAGGAAAAGTGTGCGCAGCCAGATCATCGTGCGGGAGTTTTACCGCGTCGGAAGCTGTGCCGTAAACCGGTAGCCGCTGCCGCGCACCGTTTCCACGTGCGCGTCGTGGCCGCTGGGTTCCAGCGCCTTGCGCAAGCGGCGGATATGGACGTCCACGGTGCGTTCTTCAACGAACACGTGGTCGCCCCAGACCTGGTCCAGCAGTTGCGAGCGCGAGAACACGCGCTCGGGGTGGGTCATGAAGAAGTGCAGCAGGCGGAATTCGGTGGGGCCGATCTGCAGCGACTGGCTGTTGCCGGACAGGCGATGCGTCACCGGATCCAGCTTCAGGCCGCCCACGTCGATCACGTCGTCGGTCAGCTGGGGCGCGCGGCGGCGCAGCACAGCCTTGATGCGGGCCATCAGCTCTTTGGGCGAGAAAGGCTTGGTGATGTAGTCGTCGGCGCCGGCCTCCAGGCCGTCCACCTTGTCCTGCTCGGAACCCTTGGCGGTCAGCATGATGACCGGGACGGCGCGGGTGCGCTCGTCGTTGCGCAGCTTGCGCGCCATGGCCAGGCCGGACGTACCGGGCAGCATCCAATCCAGCAGGATCAGATCGGGGAGTTCGGCGCGGATCAAGGTCTGGGCCTGGTCGGCGTCGAAGGCGCGCAACACTTTGTGCCCCGCGAAAGACAGGTTGACGGCGATCAGTTCCTGGATTGCGGGTTCGTCTTCGACAACGAGGATAGTGCTGGACATGGCGAATTTGGCACACTTCGGAGCGCCGGCGCGGCGCGAACATTGCGATAGTATGGCCGCAATATTTCAGGTATGTGACCGCAGGGTGCTGCCGGGGCAGGTTCTCTGGCCGCCGCCGGGTGCCCGATAGGCTACCATTGAACGATATATCGGGAATTCATCATGCAAAACCCCTCCGAATCGCAACATTCTGCGGATTCCAATTCGCAATCCACGCATTTCGGCTTCCAGACGGTGCCGGAAGGCGAAAAAGCCCGCAAAGTCGCTGAAGTCTTCCATTCCGTTGCCCAGCGCTACGACGTCATGAACGATTTCATGTCCGCCGGCCTGCACCGTGTCTGGAAAGCCTTCACCATCGGCCGCGCGGCCATCCGCCCCGGCATGAAGGTGCTGGACATTGCCGGCGGCACGGGCGACCTGGCCAAGGCCTTTGCCAAGCGCGCCGGCCCCACGGGTGAAGTCTGGCTGACCGACATCAACGATTCCATGCTGCGCGTGGGCCGCGACCGCCTGACCGACGCGGGGCTGCTGCTTCCCACCACCGTCTGCGACGCCGAGCGCCTGCCGTTTCCCACCGGGTACTTCGACCGCGTCAGCGTGGCCTTCGGCCTGCGCAACATGACCCACAAGGACCGCGCCCTGGCTGAAATGGCCCGCGTGCTCAAGCCGGGCGGCAAGCTGCTGGTGCTGGAGTTCTCGCGGGTGGCCAAGCCGCTGTCGCCCGCTTACGACTGGTATTCGTTCAACGTGCTGCCGTGGCTGGGCAAGAAGATCGCCAACGACGAAGCCAGCTACCGTTACCTGGCGGAATCCATCCGCATGCATCCCGACCAGGAAACCCTGGCCGACATGATGCGCACCGCCGGCCTGGACCGGGTGCAGTACTTCAACCTGACCGCCGGCATCGCCGCGCTGCACGAGGGCGTGCGCCTGGGCTGAACTTGGCCTGTCCATAGGATGTTTCGTCACCCCACGGGGAACTTGTGGGCTGGCGTCTTGTCCGTTATTCTTACGTCATTCAGATTACTGTAAGAAAAGTCGCGACTATGGTCCCGCTGTCCGTGGGACTCCCCGCTGCTCGGGGCAGCGGGGGCGCGAGTACGAGGGAGCAAACTCTATGACCAAATTCTGTTTTTCGCGGTTTGTCGCCGCGGCGCTCATCGCCATCTCCGGCGCGGCGTTGGTGACGGCGTCTTTTGATGCCGAAGCCCGTCGTGCAGGCGGCGGCAGCAGCGTCGGCCGTCAATCCTCCAATGTGACCCAGCAACGCCAGGCCACGACGCCTCCGGCGGCAGCGAACAATACGGCAGGCGCCACCGCCGCTCCGGCAGCCGCCGGCGCAGCGACGGCCGGCGCCGCGGGTGCCGCCGCCAAGAGCGGCGCGTCGCGCTGGCTCGGCCCCATCGCCGGCATCGCCGCTGGCCTGGGCATCGCCGCCCTGCTGTCCAGCATGGGCCTGTCGGGCGCGTTCGCCGAATTCCTCGGCTCCGCGCTGCTGATCGCCGCGGTCGTGTTCGCCGTCATGTTCATCATCCGCCGCCTGCGTGGCGCCGCGCCGCGCACCGCGACGCAAGGTGCCTTCAACGGCGCCAACAACGCGCCGGGCCAGCAACAGCAGCCCATGTGGCGTGAAGCGCTGAAGCCCGCTGCCGCCGCGCCGGCCGCTGCTGCCGCACCCGTGGCCGCCGCGCCCGTGGCTCCCCCGGCCGTGCTGCCCAAGGCCGGTGAAGACAACAACTGGTTCGTGCCGGGTGATTTCGACACGCCCAACTTCCTGAAGCAGGCCAAGGAGCAGTTCGTCCGTATCCAGGCCGTGTGGGACAGCGGCAGCACCGATGGCCTGCGCGACTTCCTGACCGACGACCTGATCACCGAGCTCAAGCCGCAACTGGCCGAGCGCGGCGCCGCGCCCAACAAGACCGAAGTGGTCCTGCTGAACGCCGAAATGCTGGGTATCGAGACCGTGTCCGACGGCCACCTGGCCAGCGTGCGCTTCTCCGGCATGCTGCGCGAAGCCCCGGGCGCCGAGGCCTTCCGTTTCGAAGAAGTCTGGAACCTGTTCAAGCCTGCCAATGGCGGCTGGCTGCTGGCCGGCATCCAGCAGATCCCGGTGGATCTCGCCAGCTAAGGCTGGCCGGCCGGGTCCGATTCCCGCCTCCGTTGCGGATGCCGTAAGGCATCTGCTTGAACCGGCCCTCCAAGGGCCGGTTTTTCCATGTTCTTTCCGCAAAACACGCACCCATCTAACCCGTTACACTCCCGATTTAGCCATTAACTTCGGCAACCCCCGCCACCGGGGCCGTTGCAGACCGTCATGCTGCCTTTTTCGTTCCTGCCGACTCCCTCGCGACTGGCTGTCAGCGCGCTCAACGCCCTGTTGAGGCGCGAAGACTGGGCGCGCGAGCGCCTGGCGCGCCACGCCGGCAAAACCGTGCGTTTTGCGCTGGGGGGCTTCACACTCGGCCTGACGATCGACAGCGAGGGTTTGGCATCCCAGGCCGACCCGGCCGTGGTGCCCGACGTGACGTTGACCGTCGCCCCGGAAAAGCTGCCCCTGCCGCGCCTGGGCGCGGACCGCGAGGTGCCCGATTTCGCCGAAGCGACGCACATTTCGGGCGACGCGGCGTTGGCGCAAGTGGTGGCGGACTTGTCCAAGCAACTGCGCTGGGACCCGGAAGACGCCCTGGCCCGCGTGGTGGGCGATATCGCCGCGCTGCGCATCGTGGGCGGCGCCCGGGCCGCGGCTGACGGCGCCCGTACCGCCGGCCGTCGTCTGGCCGAGAACGTGTCTGAATACCTGGCGGAAGAAAGCGGCGTGCTGGCGGGCCGTCCGGCGCTGGAGCAATGGCGCCTGGACCTGGCCGAACTGAATGCCCGCGCCGATGCGCTGGCGCGTTCCGCCACCGCCCTGCAAACCCGTCTGGCCGCCGCCAGCGCAAAGCGGGGCGCCTGATCCATGTTTCCCCTGCTGCGCCTGTTCCGCATCATCCTGGTTTCGCTGCGCTACGGTCTGGACGAGCTGGTGCTCTCCAGCCTGAACCATCCGCTGGCGACTTGCCTGCTGCGCGTCATCCGCCTGGGCACCCGGCCGCGCCAGCCGCGCGGGCAGCGCCTGCGCCTGGCGCTCGAATCGCTGGGCCCCATTTTCGTGAAGTTCGGGCAGGTGCTGTCCACCCGCCGCGACCTGATCCCCGCCGACATCGCCAACGAGCTGGCCTTGCTGCAAGACCGGGTGCCGCCGTTCCCGTCCGCGCAGGCCGCCGCCTGCATCGAAGCCGCGCTGGGCGCGCCGCCCGAAAAGCTGTTCGCGCAGTTCGAGGTGGACCCGGTGGCCTCGGCCTCGATCGCCCAGGTGCACTTCGCCGTATTGCACGACGGCCGCGAAGTCGCCGTGAAGGTGCTGCGCCCGGGCATGCTGAGCATCATCGAAAAAGACCTGTCGCTCTTGAAGATCGTGGCGCGCATCATCGAGCGCCTGGGCGCCGATGGGCGCCGCCTGAAGCCGCGCGAAGTCGTGGCCGAATTCGACAAGTACCTGCACGACGAGCTGGACCTGGTGCGCGAAGCCTCCAATTGCAGCCAGCTGCGCCGCAATTTCGGCCCCGAGTCGGGCCGCGGCGACATGCTGATCGTGCCCGAGGTCATCTGGGAATACACGGCCTCCACGGTCTTCACCATGCAGCGCATGTACGGCATGCCGGTGGGCCAGGTCGAGCGCATGCGCGAAGCGGGCATCGACATCCCGACGCTGGCGCGCACGGGGGTGGAGATCTTCTTCACGCAGGTGTTCACCGACGGCTTTTTCCACGCCGACATGCATCCGGGCAACATCTACGTGTCGGATCGCCCCGACACGCTGGGCAGCTATATCGCGCTGGACTTCGGCATCGTCGGTTCGCTGTCCGAGTTCGACAAGAATTACCTGGCGCAGAATTTCCTGGCCTTCTTCCACCGCGATTACCGGCGCGTGGCGCAACTGCACATCGAGTCGGGCTGGGTGCCTGCCGATACGCGCGAAGAAGAGCTGGAGGGCGCCGTGCGCGCCGTGTGTGAACCGTACTTTGACCGGCCGCTGTCCGAGATCTCGCTGGGGCAAGTGCTGCTCCGCCTGTTCCAGACGTCGCGCCGTTTCAATGTGGAGATCCAGCCGCAGCTGGTGCTGCTGCAGAAGACGTTGCTCAACGTCGAGGGATTGGGCCGCCAGCTCGATCCCAACCTGGATCTCTGGAAGACCGCCAAGCCCTATCTGGAACGCTGGATGCGTCAGCGCGTCGGATTCAAGGGGCTGCGTCAAAGCCTGGAAAAAGAAGCCGTGCAGTGGTCTCAGATGCTGCCCGCTTTGCCCAGGCTGGTCCATGACCACCTGAGCCGCCCGAACGTCTCGCCCGCCCTGCTGGCCGAGATGGTTCACCTGCGGCGCGCCCAGGAACAAAACAACCGGCTGGTTGCAGCGCTGGTTGGGGTGCTGGCTCTTGCGATCGGGGTCGCAATATGGGCCTTGACCCGGTAGGCGGCGCGATGATCTAGACGAACCCTGTCATGTTTCATTCATGAAACGGTCATCATAGCTTCGCGGGAGACGGCGAAAAATAGCGCTGCGGTGGATGAATGCAGCGTCACGCCGAAAAGACGCGCGCGCCATTCATTAATTTTTATCGCCCCACAAGCGGGACGAATACAAGGGCAGACCATGCTTTATCCTGAACTCTTCAAGACCATGGAAGCCGTGCGCTGGAACATGGCCCACGACATCCCCTGGGGGGATTTCGATCGCAGCAAGCTTTCCGACGAGCAAGCCCAAACGATCAAGATGAACGCCATCACCGAATGGGCGGCGTTGCCGGCGACGGAAATGTTCCTGCGCGACAACCGCGGCGACAGCGACTTCTGCGCCTTCATGTCGGTGTGGTTCTTCGAAGAACAGAAGCATTCACTGGTGCTGATCGAATATCTGCGCCGTTTCTGCCCGGACCTGGTGCCCACCGAAGAAGAGCTGCACAACGTGCGCTTCGAATTCGATGCCGCGCCCGAGCTTGAAACCCTGATGCTGCACTTCTGCGGCGAGATCCGCCTGAACCACTGGTACCGCCGCGCCGCCGAATGGCACACGGAACCGGTCATCAAGGCCATCTACAAGACCGTCGCGCAAGACGAAGCCCGCCACGCCGGCGCCTATCTGCAGTACATGCGCCGCGCGCTGCATGACCGCGGCCAGGACACGAGCGAACAGGCCCGCCTGGCGTTCTCGAAGATCGGCGTGCTGATGGCGTCGGCCGGCCGCACCCAGCAGGCGTTGCACCCGACCAACCTGCACGTGAACAAGGACCTGTTCCCCAACGACACGGTGCAGTCGCGTCTGCCCGAACCGGGCTGGCTGGAGCACTGGCTGGACACGCAGATCCGCTTTGACGGCATCTGGGAACAGAAGGTCGCCTCGCGCATCCTGCACATCCTGTCCAAGCTGATGGACCGCAGCTTCGAAACGGTGAAGGACCTGAACCGCTACCGCAAGGAAATGACCGCGCTGGTGGTCCCCAAGGAAAAGAAGATCATCCTGGCCGGTACCTGATCGGCAGGTGTCGCGGGGCGGCCCTGGCGCGGCCCCGCAGCCCTTTTCGGGTTGTTTTGGGCCTGCAGAGGGGCGGCAGGCGGGCGGATATAATCGCCGCATGTCCGCCGCCCGTTTCGAATCCAAAGTCCTGTCCCGCGACGAATGCGTCGCCGCCGTTGCCGCTGGCCGCCTGCCGCGGCCGCTGGTGTTCACCAACGGCGTCTTCGACATCCTGCACCGCGGGCATGCGACCTACCTGGACCAGGCCGCCCAACTGGGCGCGACGCTGGTCGTGGCGGTGAACACCGACGAATCGGTGCGCCGCCTGGGCAAAGGGTCCGAGCGCCCGCTGAACCGGATGGAAGACCGCGCAGCACTGCTGGCCGCGCTGGGTTTCGTGACCGTCGTCACGTCCTTCCATGAAGACACGCCCGAGGCCTTGATCGGCGAGCTCAAGCCCGACCTGATCGTCAAGGGCGGCGACTACGACATGGAAAAGCTGCCCGAAACCGCGCTCGTCAAGACATGGGGCGGCCGCGCGGTGGCGATCCCCTTCGAATTCGAGCGCTCGACCACGGCGTTGGTGAAGAAGATCCAGGGCGCCTGATCCGGCGTGCAGGAATAAGAAAAGCGGCCTCGCAGGCCGCTTTTTTCATGCGCGCACGGCTTGATGGGTTGCGCGCGATGGGCATGCGCGTTCTTCCGACGTATTTCTCGCGCTCCACCCATCCTACAGGTCGAGGCGTTCGTAGGATGGGTTGCGCGTGATGGGCATGCGTGTTCTTCCGACGTATTTCTCGCGCTCCACCCATCCTACAGGCCGAGGCGTTCGTAGGATGGGTGGAGCGCGAGAAGGCGCTCATGAATGAATAAGCGCCAATCGCGCGCAACCCATCAAGCCGCACTATCAAGCCACACCCATCAGCGGGCGTCGCGCAGCAGCCGGTTGATGGCTTCCAGGTCGGTCTCGGCCAGGATGCCGCTGACGGCTTTCAGGCGCAGGCCCGAGAGCACGGTGCTGTAGCGCGCCAGCGCCAGATCGCGCTGGGTGGCATAGAGCTGTTGCTGGGCGTTGAGCACGTCCAGGTTGATCCGCACGCCTACCTCGTAGCCCGTGCGGTTGGCTTCCACCGCGGCGCGGCTGGACTTTTCGCCGGCCTCCAGCGCCTGGATGCGGGCTAGGCCGCTGGTGACGCCGGTGTAGTACTGGCGCGCAGCCTGGACGGCCTGGCGGCGCGAGGTTTCGAAGTCGTAGCGGGCTTTTTGCTCCAGCTGCACTTTCTCGGTCACCTGCGACGACACGCCGCCGCCCGCGTACAGCGGAATGGACAGGACCACGCCGATGGTGTTGTCGATCGGCTTGCCGGGCGCGGCGTTGCGCATGACGGCGTCGCTGGCGCTGCCACTGGTGGCGCGCAGGTTCAGGGTGGGGTAGTGGCCGCTCTTGGCGATCTGGATTTCGCGGCCGGCAATACGGGTCAGGAGCTGCGCGCGCAGCACTTCCAGGCTGGACGCTTCGGCCTGGGTGCTCCAGTCGTTCACGCGGGCGGGCTGCGGCGCCGGCAACTGCACGCCGTAGGGCAGTTCGGCCAGGGCGCCAGGCGGCGTGCCGATGATCTTGGCCAGCTCGTCGCGGCGCACGTCCAGGTCGTTCTGCAAACGCAGTTCCTGCGCCACCACCAGGTCGTAGCGCGCCTGCGCTTCGTAGGTGTCGGTGACGGTGGCGTTGCCCAGTTCGAAATTGCGCTTGGCGGACTCCAGCTGCCCGGCCACGGCGGCCTTTTCGGCTTCGGTGGCAGTCAGCGTGTCTTGCGCATACAGCACGTTGAAGTAGGCGTCGGCCACGCGCAGCAGCAGGTCTTGATAAGCCTGCTGAAGCTGGACTTCGACGTCGGCCACGATCAGCTTGGATTGTTCGTAGTTCTGCCAGCGGCCCCAGTCGAACAGGGGCTGGGTCAGCGCCAGGTCCCAGACGCCGCGTCCGCCGCTGTAGGACACGCCCAGGCCGCGCGTGCTGCGCGTTTCCTGGTAGGCGCCGCCGGCTTCGGCGGAAATCAGGGGTAGCAGCAGCGAACGGGCTTGCGGCTCTTTTTCCAGGCCGGCGCGGTAGTTGGCGCGCGCGGCGGCGTAGGTGGGGTCATTGCCCAGGGCCGATTGCCAGACCTGGATCAGGTTCTGCGCAAACGCGGGCGACGGGCCGACGCTTGCGGCAGAGGTAAAAACCAGTAAAGCCGTAAGCAATCGGACGCGCATGATTTTCAACGATACGCCGGGCCGCCTTGACAGGCGCGCGCCCCATCGGGGGGCGGGCGCAGGGCGGCAAGGTGGAGGGTTAGAACTTGAACTGGGACACCGTGGCGCCGCGCAGCGGCTTGATGACCGTTTCGAACAGGTTCACGGTTTCGAAGCTGGCGGCCGTGGTGCGGGTGATGCGACAGGCCGTCATGACCGGGGCCTGGCCCACGACCACGACGAGGCGGCCACCCACGCGCAGCTGGTACTTCAGCGCGTCCGGCACGACCGGCACGGAACCCGTCACCAGGATGGCGTCGTATTCGGTGGAGCCCCAGCCGTTGCGGGCGTCGCCGGTTTCGACCTTGACGTTGGTGACGTTGTTCATCTGCAGGTTCTGCTGCGCGAAGGTCACCAGGCGGCTGTCGATTTCAACCGAGGTGACCTGTTGGGCCAGATAGCCCAGCAGCGCGGCCTGGTAGCCGGAGCCGGTGCCGATTTCCAGCACACAGTCGGACTTGGTCAACTGCAGTTCTTGCGCCAGGCGGGCTTCGACCTTGGGGGCGAGCATCGTCTGGCGGGTATTCACCGCATTGATTTCCAGCGGCAGTTCCAGGTCGGAAAACGCCAGGGCGCGCAGGGCCGGCGGAACGAATTGTTCGCGGCGCACATCGAACAGCGCTTGCAGCACATTGGCGTCCAGGACGTCCCAAGGGCGGATCTGCTGTTCCACCATATTGAAGCGGGCTTGTTCTACGTCGGGCAGGGTCGAAGCGTTCATGACGGTCAGGAAAAAACAGAGGAATCAGCCGGCCATTGTACCGATTCGTAGCGTCCTGTGACGGCGTGCCCTGCCGGTAGATGTTTCAGCCGGGAATCCGGGCCCGCCGCAAGACCATCGCGGCCCCCGCCACCGGTCCTCCAAACGACAGCGGCGCTCCGGAGAGCGCCGCTGGGTGACTGCGGGACCGCAAGCGCTACCGGGCGCTTACCACCAGGCGTGGAAGTGGTGCACCGGGCCGTGGCCCGAGCCCACCGACAGGCGTTCCGCGTGGCGGATGGCTTCGGTCAGGTAGGCCTTGGCGCGGCGCGCGGCCTCGGGTACGTCCCCGGTTTGCGGCAGCAGCGCGGCCAACGCCGCCGACAGCGTGCAGCCGGTGCCGTGGGTGTTGACGGTTTCGATGCGGTGGCCGGGCAGCTCGATCATGCGGTCGCCGTCGTGCAGCAGGTCGATGGTCTCGTTGCCGGGCAGGTGGCCGCCCTTGACCAGCACCCAGCGTTCGCCCGAATGCGCGAGCTTGTTGCGCAGGCGTTCGGCCACGCGGCGCATTTCCTTGACGGTCTCGACCGGCCGCTCTTCCAGCAGCACGCCGGCCTCGGGCAGGTTGGGCGTCAGCAGGGTGGCCTGGGGCAGCATGGCTTCGCGCATGGCGCCCACGGCTTCCTTTTCCAGCAGCAGGTCGCCGCTCTTGGCCACCATGACCGGGTCCAGCACCACGTGGGCGGGCGCCCACTTGGCCAGCTTCTCGGCCACGACCTCGATCACCGGGCGCTGGCCCAGCATGCCGATCTTGACGGCGTCGATGCGCACGTCGGTGAACAGCGTGTCGATCTGCAGGCCCACGAAGGCGGGCGGCACGGGAGAAATGCCGGTGACGCCCTGGGTGTTCTGGGCGGTCAGGGCGGCGATGACGGCGCAGCCATAGGCGCCCAACGCGCTCATGGCCTTGATGTCGGCCAGCGTGCCGGCGCCGCCGGACGGGTCGACGCCGGCGATGGTCAGCGCGTGGGGGATGGGACGGGCGTTGCCGTCCTGCTGGCGGGAGCTCATTTCGCCGAACCCGGGCCGGCGGTGATCAGGCCTTCGGTGGGCGAGCTGGGCGCGCCGCTGTACAGTTTCTTGGGCATGCGGCCGGCCAGGAAGGCCTCGCGGCCGGCTTCCACGCCCTTCTTCATGGCGCTGGCCATCAGGATCGGGTCGCGCGCGCCGGCGATGGCGGTGTTCATCAGGACGGCGTCGCAGCCCAGTTCCATGGCGATGGCGGCGTCGGACGCGGTGCCCACGCCGGCGTCCACCACGACCGGCACGCGGGCCTGGTCGATGATCAGGCGCAGGTTCCACGGGTTCAGGATGCCCATGCCCGAGCCGATCAGGGAGGCCAGCGGCATGACGGCCACGGCGCCCATGTCTTCCAGCATGCGGCACTGGATGGGATCGTCGGTGCAATAGACCATGACCTTGAAGCCTTCATCGACCAGCGTCTTGGTGGCCTTGAGGGTTTCGGGCATGTTGGGGAACAGGGTGTGCGGGTCGCCCAGCACTTCCAGCTTGACCAGGTCGTGGCCGTCCAGCAGCTCGCGCGCCAGGCGCAGCGTGCGGACCGCGTCGTCGGCGCTGTAGCAGCCGGCGGTGTTGGGCAGCAGCGTGAATTTCGACGTCGGGACGTAGTCCAGCAGGTTCGGTTCGCCGGCGTTCTGGCCGATGTTGGTGCGGCGGATGGCGACCGTGACGATTTCGGTGCCGCTGGCGTCCAGCGCGGCGCGGGTCTGTTCGAAGTCCTTGTACTTGCCGGTGCCGACGAGCAGGCGCGACGAATAGGCGCGTCCGGCGATGGTGAGGGTGTCTTGTGTGGTCATGGCGGTGTTCAAAGGGCGGGGGCGCGTGAGCGGAGCCCGCGGAGGCTGACTGATTTTGCTAAACGAATGATAAAGCACGGCGTGGCGCGGCAGGCGTGTTCATTGAAATGCCGCGTTCCACTATTTGCAGATCATGGTTATGGGGGCGGGCGGCTCAGCGCAACCGGTCCAGGTCGGCGCAGATGGCTTCGGCTGCATCGACCAGGCGCGGACCCGGGCGGTACAGGGCATCGGCGTCGATGCCGTAGACATGCCCCGCGCGGGCGGCGGGCAGCCCCAGCGCCTGCCAGGCGGCCAGGTTCCGGGGGGTGTCCTCGGGGCGTCCCACCCCGGCCAGCACGGCCTCGGGGCGGGCGGCCAGCACGTTTTCCAGCGTGACCTGCGGGGCGACGACGGGCGCCTGCCCGAAGACGTTGACGCCGCCGCAGATGCGCAGCGCGTCGCTGACGATGCTGCTGTCGTTCAGGGTGTAGATGGGATCCAGGCCCGCCTGGACGAAGACGCGCACGGGCCGGCGGCCGGCATAGCGCGCCGTCAGCGCGGCCAGGCGGGCGCGCAACTGTTCGGCGGCGGGCCGCGCCTGCGCCTCGGTGCCGAACAGCGCGCCCATGCGCTCCACGGCGTCGGGAATGGCGGCAAGCGTCAGCGGATCGCTGTAGAAGACGGGCACGCCCAGCTTGTCCATGACCCGCGTCAGAGGCTCGGCCGCGGCGGGCTGCCAGGCGATCAGCAGGTCGGGGCGCACGGCGGCCACGCGTTCGGCGTCGGGCTGGGTACCGTCGCCGATGACGGGCAGTTGCCGGGCGGCGGCGGGATAGTCGCTGCCGCGGATGGTCGCGATGAGGCGGTCACCCGCGCCGGCGGCATAGACGAGTTCGGTGGCGTGGGGCGCCAGGGTGACGGCGCGGCGCGCGGGCGCAGCCAGCAAGACCGTGCGGCCTTTGTCGTCGTGGACCTGGATGGGGGAGGCGGGGTCGCCGGCGGCGGCCGGCGGATGGGCCAGCATCGCGCCCAGGGCCAGGAACAGCCCGGGAGCGATGCGTGGGTAGGCGCGTGCGAAGGTCATGCAGGGGCCGATAAGGTCAGCGGAGTACGCCGACTATATCGGATGTCCGCAATCAATAGCGCAGCGTGAGCGACGCGTAGAAATTGCGGCCCGGCGCCGGGTACAGGTTGTAGTTGGCGATGGGGCCCAGCATCTGGAACGACGCATCGCCGCCGCGGATGCCGTAGGTGGCGTACTGGCGGTCGAAGATGTTGTTCACGCCGATGGCACCTTCGATGTTGCGCGTGAACTTGTAGGCCAGCTTCGTGTTGAACAGCACGTAGGCGTCCAGTTCCTTGTCGAACTGGTTGGCCTGGTCGTTGTCCATGCGCGACTTGCCCACATATTGCGCCGACACGTTCCACAGGAAGGCGTCGGTGGGGCGCCAGGTCACGCCGGCGTTGGCCAGCCACTTCGGGGCCAGCGGCACGGTCTTGCCGGCCAGGTCCACGCCGGCGTAGGTGCCCGAGCGGAATTGCGCTTCCATCCAGGTCACGTTCGCATCCAGCGTCACGCTGCTGGAAATGGCGGTGCGGCCTTCCAGTTCGATGCCTTGGCGGCGGGTCGGGTCCAGGTTGGTGTTGGCGCCGGTGCCCGGGCCCCACATGCCGTCGGCCAGCGGGTTGTACTGGATCTCGTTGGTCAGGTCATAGCGGAAGTACGACAGGCGGGCGCTGCTCGATGCCGCTTGCCACGTCACGCCGATTTCCTTGTCGGTGGACGTCTGCGGGGCCAGCGGGTTCTGCACCGACAGCAGTTCGTCGGCGTTGGGCAGGCGGAAGCTGCGGCCGACCTTGCCGTACACGCCGAAGCCGACGGGCAGGTCCTGGCGCACGCCCAGCTGCCAGGCGGTCAGGTGGTTGCTGCGGTCGGAAGCGGTGCCCGACCCGCTCAGCACGTCCAGGTCGTCGGACGCATACTGGCGGCGCACGCCGGCCGTCACATAGGTGGTGTCGGTGGCGCGGATCTGGCCTTCGGCGAAGAGACCGTACTGGTGCTGGCGCGACTGCCACTTGGACGGCTCGAAGTCGTAGTAGGCGTTCTGGTCGGCGGTGGTCTTGGATTCTTGCGCGTCAGCGCCGAAGACGAGGCTGTGGCCGCCGTTGATCGGCAGGCGATAGCGCACGCTGGCGATGTTCTCTTCCAGCTTCTGGTCGCGCAGGGTGTCGCCGAAACCGTCGTACGACAGGCCGTTGAGCTTCTTCTCGCGGGTCGACAGGTCGGCGTACAGCGTGCCGGCACCGATCGCCTGTTCGACTTGCAGGCCGAAGGTGGTGCTCGTGGTCTTGACGAAGTCGACGTCGTTTTTCGAACCGCGCGGGTCGTCCTGGAATTCGTTCACGCCGGTCGACGGGCTGATCAGGCGCGGGCCGGGCAATTCCAGCTTTTGCGTGGTGGTGCGGCCATACAGGCGGATCGAGCCGTTGTCGTGGCGCAGGGTGATGCCGCCGCCGCCGCCTTCACGGCGCTCGCCGCTGTGGTCGCGGTAGCCGTCGGTGTGCAGCGACTGCAGGTAGGCATCGACGCCGACCTTCTCGTTGTTCATCGCCACGGCGGCGTCGTATTGGCGCAGGCCGTAGCTGCCGAAGGTGGCGGTGGCGCGGGCGGTCACCGGTTCCTTCGAGAAATCGGACTTGGTGATGATGTTGACCACGCCGCCGGTCGTGCCGCCGCCGTATTGCACCGAGCCGCTGCCGCGCACGATTTCCACGCGTTCGACCTGGTCCAGCGGCACCACGCCCAGGCCCGGGGCCGACAGGTCGTTGGTGTTCTGCTTGACGCCGTCGATCATGATCAGCGTGTTGCTGGCGCCGGTGATGCCGAAGCCGCGCAGGTCGACGATGGCGTTGTCGCTGGAGCTGCTGGTGTTGATCAGGTGGATGCCCGCCTGGGTCGACAGCAGGTCCTGCATGGTGCGGGCGCTGCTGGCGGCGATGTCTTCGGCGGTGATGACCGAAATGGACACCGGCAGCGTGCGACCGTCCGTCGGCACGCGCTGGGCGGTGACGGTCACGGTTTCGAGCTCGGGGGTGGCGGAGGCGGTTTGCTGGGCGGCGGCGATGGCCGGAGCGGAGCAGAGCAGGGCGCCGGCGTAACGCCGGATGGAGCGGGCTTTCATCTACGTAACCTCGATGCGACCCGCGACCCCGCAGGTCATTCACGATGGGGAGGATGCCCACGCGCAGCGGGCCGGTCGGCCCGGCGGCGATGCGTGGACTTCCTGACGAGCGAACTGGCCGGTATCGGGCTGCCATGGGCGCAGACAAGCGCGCATGGGGACCGTTGCGGGGGCAGCACAGGCTGGACGGCGGGGGCGTGCCACGCGGCCTTGTGGGCGGCGCGGCGGCCCGGGGGCCGTCTTCCTGTTTCCCGTTTACCTTTCGCGCGCGGCTGGCAAGTGTTGCGTTCTTGCAAGCCCGATGCGCCGAAAGCACCGGTTCGGGGCCGAAACTGTATCACCGGAGGGCGCGAGGGGGCCCGTTTTGTTACGATCAGGGCTTGTTTTTCCAGTGGTTTTGGCGTTTTAGCCACATCTTCGCCACTGAAGCCAACCTATAGCCGGACCTGCCCGTGTCGTATCCCCGCCTGCCGTACCCGCCCGAAGCCTATACCCAAGGCGGCGAATTCGCCCGCCTGCTGGGCCAGCGCATCCTGATCCTGGACGGCGCCATGGGCACCATGATCCAGCGCTACAAGCTGGGCGAGGCGGACTTCCGCGGCCAGCGTTTCGCCGACCACGGCAAGGACGTCAAGGGCAACAACGAGCTGCTGTCGCTGGTGCGGCCCGACGTGATCTCGGAGATCCACCGCCAATACCTGGAAGCGGGCGCCGACGTCATCGAGACCAATACCTTCGGCGCCACGACGATCGCGCAGGGCGACTACGACCTGCCGGAACTGGCGTACGAACTGAACCTGATTTCCGCGAAGCTGGCCCGCGAGGCCTGTGACGCATTCAGTACGCCGGACAAGCCGCGTTTCGTGGCCGGCGCCCTGGGCCCGCAGCCCAAGACGGCATCGATCTCGCCTGACGTGAACGACCCGGGCGCGCGCAACGTCACCTTCGACGAATTGCGCGTGGCCTATATCGAACAGTTGAACGGCCTCCTGGACGGCGGCATCGACATCGTCCTGATCGAAACCATCTTCGACACGCTGAACGCCAAGGCCGCCATCTTCGCCACCGAAGAAGTGTTCGAGGCGCGCGGCATCCGCCTGCCCGTGATGATCTCGGGCACGGTGACCGATGCGTCCGGCCGCATCCTGTCGGGCCAGACCGTGGAAGCCTTCTGGAACTCGGTGCGCCACGCGCGCCCGGTGACCATCGGCCTGAACTGCGCGCTGGGCGCAGCGCTGATGCGCCCCTATGTGGCCGAGCTCTCCAAGATCTGCGACACCTATGTCTGCGTGTACCCCAACGCCGGCCTGCCCAATCCGATGGCCGAAACGGGCTTCGACGAAACGCCGGCCGACACGTCCGCGCTGCTTGAGGAATTCGCGCGCGCCGGGCTGGTGAACATGTCGGGCGGCTGTTGCGGCACGACGCCCGACCACATCCGCGCCATCGCGGACAAGGTCGCCGCGCTGACGCCGCGCATCGTGCCGGACATTCCGGTCAAGACCCGCCTGTCGGGCCTGGAACCTCTGAACATCGACGAAGAGACGCTGTACGTCAACGTGGGCGAACGCACCAACGTGACGGGCAGCAAGATGTTTGCCCGCCTGATCCGCGAGGAAAAGTACGATGAGGCGCTGGCCGTGGCGCGCCAGCAGGTCGAGAACGGCGCGCAGATCATCGACATCAACATGGACGAGGCCATGCTGGATTCGGTGGCCTGCATGCACCGCTTCCTGAACCTGATCGCCTCCGAGCCCGACATCGCCCGCGTGCCGGTCATGATCGACAGTTCGAAGTGGGAGGTCATCGAGACCGGCCTGAAGTGCGTGCAGGGCAAGCCGGTGGTGAACTCCATTTCGATGAAGGAAGGGCTGGAGCCGTTCCGCCATCATGCGCGGCTGTGCCGTCGCTATGGCGCCGCCGTGGTCGTCATGGCGTTCGACGAACTGGGCCAGGCCGACACGCTGGAACGACGTAAGGAAATCTGCGCGCGCGCCTACAAGATCCTGGTCGAGGAAGAAGGCTTCCCGCCGGAAGACATCATTTTCGATCCGAACGTCTTCGCGGTCGCCACCGGCATCGACGAGCACAACCACTACGCGGTGGACTTCATCGAAGGCACCCGCTGGATCCGCGACAACCTGCCCTACGCGCGCATCTCGGGCGGCGTGTCCAACGTCAGCTTCTCGTTCCGTGGCAACGAGCCGATGCGCGAGGCCATCCACACCGTGTTCCTGTACTACGCGGTCAAGGAAGGCATGACGATGGGCATCGTCAACGCCGGCCAGCTGGGCGTGTACGCGGACCTGGATCCCAAGCTGCGCGACCTGGTCGAGGACGTGGTGCTGGACCGGGCCGAGCCGGTGGGCAAGACCGAAGCCGACGACGAGCGCACGCCGACCGAACGCCTGGTGCAGTTTGCCGACACGGTCAAGGGCTCGGGCGCCAAACGCGAAGAAGACCTGACCTGGCGCAACGCCGAAGTCGAAAAACGCCTGTCGCACGCGCTGGTGCACGGCATCACCGCCTTCATCGTGGAAGACACGGAAGAAGTGCGCCAGAAGATCTTCGCTCGCGGCGGCCGCCCCATCGAAGTGATCGAAGGCCCGCTGATGGACGGCATGAACGTCGTGGGCGACCTGTTCGGCGAAGGCAAGATGTTCCTGCCGCAGGTGGTGAAATCCGCCCGCGTCATGAAGCAGGCCGTGGCCCACCTGATCCCCTTCATCGAAGAGGAAAAGCGCCAGATCGCGGCCGCCGGCGGCGATGTGCGCGCCAAGGGCAAGATCGTCATCGCCACGGTCAAGGGCGACGTGCACGACATCGGCAAGAACATCGTGTCGGTCGTCCTGCAATGCAACAACTTCGAAGTCGTGAACATGGGCGTGATGGTGCCCTGCGCGCAGATCCTGGAAAAGGCCAAGGAAGAAAACGCCGACATCGTCGGCCTGTCCGGCCTGATCACGCCCAGCCTGGAAGAAATGGCGTACGTGGCCAGCGAAATGCAGCGCGACGAATACTTCCGCAGCCGCAAGCTGCCGTTGATGATCGGTGGCGCCACCACCAGTCGCGTGCACACCGCCGTGAAGATCGCGCCCAACTACGAAGGCCCGGTCATCTACGTGCCGGACGCCAGCCGTTCGGTGGGCGTCGCGACCAACCTGATGTCGGAGCAGTCGGAAACGTATCTGGCCGAACTGGCCCAGGAATACGAGGAAGTGCGCCGCCGCCACGCCAACCGCAAGGCCACGCCGATCCTGCCGCTGGCGGACGCGCGCGCCTCGCGCCCGGCGATCGACTGGGATAACTACACGCCGCCGCGTCCGAAGTTCATCGGCCGTCGCACGTTCAAGAGCTACGACCTGGCCGAGATCGTGAAGTACGTAGATTGGGGTCCGTTCTTCCAGACCTGGAGCCTGTTCGGCCCGTTCCCGGCGATCCTGGACGACAAGGTGGTGGGTGAACAGGCGCGCAAGGTCTACGCCGACGGCCTGGCCATGATGAAGCGCATCGTCGAAGGCCGCTGGCTGACCGCCAACGGCGTGGTCGGCTTCTACCCGGCCAACAGCGTCAACGACGAAGACATCGAGATCTACAAGGACGAGACGCGCAGCGAAGTGCTGTTCACGTACCGCAACCTGCGTCAGCAGGGCGCCAAGCGCGAAGGCGTCAGCAACAAGTCGCTGTCCGACTTCATCGCGCCCAAGTCGTCGGGCAAGCTGGACTACATCGGCATGTTCGCCGTCACAGCGGGCATCGGCATCGAGAAGAAGGAAGCCGAATTCGAAAAGGCCCTGGACGACTATTCCAGCATCATGCTCAAGTCGCTGGCCGACCGCCTGGCCGAAGGCTTCGCGGAATGCCTGCACGCCCGCGTGCGCCAGGACCTGTGGGGCTATGCGCCCGACGAGGCGCTGACGAACGAGGACATGATCGCCGAGAAGTACGTGGGCATCCGCCCCGCGCCCGGCTACCCTGCCTGCCCGGAGCACGTGGTCAAGACCGACATGTTCCGTGTGCTGGACGGCGGCGACATCGGCATGATGCTGACCGATAGCTACGCGATGTACCCGGCCTCCAGCGTGTCGGGCTTCTACTTCAGCCACCCGGAGTCGCAGTACTTCAACGTGGGCGTGATCGGCGAGGACCAGCTGGAAGACTACGCCAAGCGCAGCGGACGGACTATCGAAGACCTGAAACGGACGCTGGCCCCGAACCTGGGGTGATGCGCCCGCGTGGCGCGCGATGAAAAACCGGCCAGGAGGCCGGTTTTTTTTCGCCGTCGCCGGTTGCGGGCTGGCTTAGCGCGCAGGCGGCGCGATGCGCCCCAGCACGTCTTCGATCATCACGCCGATTGCCAGCACCTTGCGGTCGTCGCCGGGCAGTCCGTCGATCTCCAGGCCCACCGGCAGGCCTTCCGGCGACAGGCCCGCCGGCACGCTTAGCCCGGGCAGGCCCGCGTTGCTGCCGGGGTCGACGTTGCGGGCCAGGCGGCTGAAGCTTTCGAAGCTGCTGGCCTCGGGCGTGGCGGCCATCGGCAGGATGGGCAGCGTCGGAAACAGCAGGCCGTCCAGGCCGTGTTCCCGGAAGGCGCGGCGGTATACCTCGATCAGTTCGTCGCGCTGGACGGCGATGACGCGTTCGTACAGCGGTTGCAGCGCCAGGACCTGGCCATCGGGCGTGGGCAGTACGCCAGGCACGATCAATCCGTCGAAAATGGCTTTGACGTCGGGGCTGGATATCTGCTCCACCACGTCGTCGAAGCTCACGCCCGTGCCGTAGCGCTGCAGGTACGCGGTCAGGTCGGGCTTTTGCTCATACAGGCACAGCGGCATGCCGACCGCAGCGTTGGCGGCCGGCAGGTCAGGCATGTCGAGGTCCACCAGATGCACACCGGCCTCGCGCAGCTTGGCCAGCGCGGCATCCATGACGCTGCGCACGGACGGTTCCAGGTCGGCCCAAAAATAGCGCGCCAGTCCCAGGCGCACGCCCGAGGGCGGCAGGGGCGCCAGCGCTTGCGCGTCGCCTGCCAGCACGGCGTCCAGCAGCACGATGTCTTGCATGCTGTTGGCGATGGGCCCCGGCGTATCGCGGGTGTGCGAGATGGGCGTGATGCCTGCGCCGTCGTAGCGGCCGACCGAAGGCCGGAAGCCCGCGGCGCCGTTGACCGCGGCGGGCAGGCGCACCGAGGCGCCGGTGTCGGTGCCCAGGGCGGCGGGCGCAAGGCGCGCGCCCACGGCCGCGCCGCTGCCCGAGGACGAGCCGCCGGCGATGCGGGTGTTGTCGTACGCGTTGCGCGTGCCGTGGCCATGCGCACCGGGAAAGGCGGTGTTGTAGCCCGAGACGCCGAAGGCCAGTTCATGCATGTGGGTCTTGCCCACGATGACGGCGCCGGCGGCGCGCAGGCGCTGCACCACGGGCGCGTCCTCGGCGGGGCGGAAGTGCTTCAAGGCCGGGGTGCCGGCGGTGTTGGGCAGGCCGGCCACGTGGATGTTGTCTTTGATGGCGATGGGCACGCCGCCAAGCGGTCCAGCCTGACCGCCTGGGCGTTGCCCGGCGTCGTAGGCGCGGGCCTGCGCCAGCGCGCCGTCGCGGTCCACCGTGATGAAGGCGTTGAGCACGCCATGGGCGTCAATGCGGTCCAGGCAGGCTTGGGTCAGCGCCACGCTGGTGAGGCGGCCGTCGCGGATCTGGGCGGCGGCTTCGGCGACGGTCAGTGCCGTCAGGGCGTCGTCGCCCGCGGGGCGCGGCTGGGGCTTGGCGGACAATGTCTGTTGGGACGTCTCTGGCATGGCGCTTTCTCACCTGTACGGATGAATGCTGTTGGACCGCCATCTATACAGGGTTCCTGCCGCCGCTGTCGAGCCCGGCCGTCGCCTTGGCCCCGCCTTATGCAACGATGGTTTACCACTTCGATAGTGGTAAACCATTATGGTGGAAATTGGTAAACCACTTATGATTTGGTCTAACCACTTTTAAGATCCATGACACTGCAACTGATCCCCAAACCCGAAGAACTGGCCAGCAAGCCGGTGGCGGACCGCGCCTATGTGCGGCTGGCCGCCCAGATCCAGGCCCTGGTGGCACAAGGCGAATTCGCCGTCGGCAAGCGCTTGCCGGCCGAACGTGCGCTGGCCGAGCGTTTCGACGTCAGCCGCACCGCGCTGCGCGAAGCCATCATCGCGCTGGAGCTGCAGGGGGTCGTGGAAGTGCGCGGGGGGTCGGGCATTTACGTCTGTGAGCCCAAGCCCGGCATCGCCCGCTTGCCGGCCGCCCAGGAAGCCGGCGCGGGACCCTTCGAGCTGCTGCGCGCGCGTTGCCTGATCGAATCCGAAATCGCCGCGCTGGCGGCCACGACCCGCAACGACGCGGATCTGGATCGCATCTTCGAAGCGCTGACGACGATGCGCGAGGAGATGATGGACAAGGCGGCCAACGAAGAGGCCGACCGCCGCTTCCATCTGTATATCGCGCAATCCACCGGCAACAGCGTGTTGTTGGCCACGGTGACGTCGATGTGGGATCAGGCCCAGGGGCCGATCTGGGAAAAGATCGAACAGCATTTCCATACGCAGGATCTGCGCCAGGCGTCGCAGGAAGACCATCAGCGCATTTTCAGCGCGCTGGTGGCGGGCGACGCGCAGGCTGCGCGGCAGGCGATGCGCGCTCACCTTGAACGCGTGATCGGCGAATTCGCGCAGGGGTGGCGGTGACGCGGTAACGCAGGGCAGTACGGCAGGCGGCCCCTCGGCAGAGCGCGGAAGATACCGTGCCCCGGATCCGGGCTTTTCAAGTTCAGGAGACAAGCAATGCAGCAACAGAACAAGGGGAGCCGCGTGTTGGCCCGGTGGGCCGCGGCTGCGGTGCTGGCGATGTCCTTGCCGGTATCCGCCCAAGGCGGCGCCACGGCGGCCGGCCTTCCGGCGCCGGGGCAGAGCCCGCGCATCGACGCCATCCGCAAGGCAGGAGAGCTTCGCGTGGGCGTATTGCAGAACGCGCCCTGGCTGATCCAGGACCTGTCCGGAAAAAGCGGCGAAGCGTGGAGCGGCCCCGCCTGGCTGCTGGCCAAGGAATACGCCAGGCAGCTTGGCGTCAGATTGACGGCCGTGCCCGTGTCGCACGAGACCAAGGTGCCCGTGCTGGCCGCCAATCAAGTCGACATGACGATCAGCCCGCTGGCCGAGACCGCCGAGCGCCTGAAGGTGGTGGACTTCGTGCTGTATTCGGCCACCAGCGTCTGCATGTTCGGCCGCGCGGGCAACGACAAGCTGGCCCGCGCCAAGACCGTCGAAGACCTGAACCAGCCGGACATCACCATCGCCTACTTCACCGGCGGCGCCGAAGAGGCCTGGGTGAAAGAGCGCTTTCCCAAGGCGCGGCTGCGCGCCGTCGCCAACTCCGGCGCCACTGCGCCCATCGAAGAAATCATGGCCAAGCGCGCCGACGCGGCGCCGATCAACCGCGTGCCATGGGTGGGTTTGAACCACAAGGTGCGCGGCCTGGTGGTGTTTCCCGCCGAAGCCAATTGCCAGCAAAGCACGGAAAAGGCCTCGCCCGTTGGTCTGGCCATCGACAAGAACCAACCCGACTACCTGGCCTGGCTGCGGCAGGTGGCGGCAACGATGAAGCCCGCGTTGGACGCTGACGAAATGCGCATCATCGAACAGACCCAGTAGGCCGTCCGGCCATTCCCCTTTTCAACCGGCACGCGCCTGGCGCGTGCGGATCTGGCGATACCGCCGGTGCTTGAACACGCCGGTACCGGGCGTGCCGCCATCGGCGGCAGACGGCCGGGTTCCCTCTAGGAGACTTTGCATGCAACCCCGATTTTCCTCGCGCCTTCCCGCCGCCCGCCTGTTCCTGTCCGCCGCGCTGTTGGCGGGCGCGGCCACGGCGCAGGCCCAGACGCCGCCCGCGCCTGGCGAAAGCCCCCGCATCGACGCCATCCGCAAGGCGGGCGTGCTGCGGGTCGGCGTGGTCAACAACCCGCCCTGGCTGGTGCAGAACACCACCGGGTCGGGTGAACCGTGGATGGGGTCGTCGTGGCTGCTGGGCAAGGAGTTCGCGCGCCTGCTGGAGGTAAAGATCGTGCCCGTGCAGGTCAGCCACGAAACCAAGGTGCCCGCGCTGATCGCCAACCAGATGGACATCATGATCGGCCCGCTGAACCAGAACGCCGAGCGCGCCAAGATCATCGATTTCGTGACCTTTTCCAACACCAGCGTCTGCATGTTCGGGCTGGCGTCGAACCCGAAATTCACGAACGCCACCAAGGTCGAGGACTTCAACCAGCCCGGCATCACGATGGCTTACTTCTCCGGCGCGGGCGAAGAGCCGCTGGTGCTGCAGAACTTTCCCAACGCCAAGCTGCGCGGCGTGACGAACTCGGGCTCGGTCGCGCCCATCGAGGAAGTGCTGGCCGGCCGTTCGGACGTGGCGCCGTTGAACCGCATGCTGTGGCCCAACATCAGCAAGAAGGTCAAGGGCCTGGCCGTGTTCCCCAAAGAGAACGATTGCCAGGATAGCAAGATCTTCGCGATCGACGCGGGCATGGGCGTCGCCAAGGATCAGGCCGTCTATCTGGACTGGCTGCGCAAGGTGGAAGCGCGCATGCATCCGGAACTGGCGGCTGAAGAGCTCCGCATGACCCAAACCCTGAAATAAGGCGGCCACCATGTTGAACTGCGCAATTCATGGCGCCCAGGACCTGCGCCTGGACGAACAGCAGCCCGAGGCGCTGGGCCCCACGCAAGTGCGGGTGGGTGTCAAGGCCGTGGGCATCTGCGGGTCCGATCTGCACTATTACCGCCACGGCAAAGTGGGCGACTTCGTCATCCGCGAACCGCTGACGCCGGGACACGAGGCGTCGGGGCAGGTGCTGGAAGTGGGCGCCGCCGTCACCGCCGTCAAGCCGGGCGACCGCGTGGCGCTGGATCCGGCGCGCACCTGCGGGGTGTGCCGCTATTGCCGCCAGGGCGACTCCAACCATTGCGAGGCCGTGTTCTTCTTCGGCAGCGCCAGCCGCTATCCGCACATGCAGGGGGCGATGCGCGAACAGGTGGTGGTGCAGGAAAAGCAGTGCCTGCCGGTGCCGGACAGCCTGTCGTTCGAGCTGGCGGCATTCGGCGAGCCGCTGGCCGTGGCGCTGCATGCAGTGCAAAGCGCAGGCAGCCTCCTGGGCAAGACGGTGATGGTGGTGGGCGCCGGGCCGATCGGCGCGCTGATCCTGATGGCGGCGCGGTTGGCCGGCGCCAGCCAGGCAATCGTGGTGGACATCGTCGACGAGACGCTGGCCACCTGCGCCCGCGTAGGCGCCACGCGCACCATCAATGCCGCCCGCGATCCCGGCGCCATCGAGGAACTGGCCGCGGGCAAGGGCTCGGTCGACGTGTGCTTCGAGGCCTCCGGCAACTACGCCGGGCTGGCCAATTGCATCCGCGCGACGCGGCCGCGCGGCGTCATCGTGACGGTGGGCACGCTCAGTGGCAGCAGCGAGCAATGCCCGTTCAACCAGATCATGGTCAAGAGCCTGTCGGTCATCGGCAGTTTCCGCTTCGTCGACGAATACGCCTGGGCCGTCGACTACCTGAGCCGCGGCGTGCTCGACGTATCGCCGCTGCTGACGGCCGCGGTGCCGGTCGCCCGCGTGCACGACGCGTTCGCGCTGGCGGCCGACCGCCACCAGGCCATGAAAGTGATGGTGACGTTCTGACGCGCCCTTAGTCCCCCGGAGACTTCATGGATTTCGATTTTTCCCCGCTTGTCGAGAACTGGCGATTCTTCGCCGGCGGCCTCGGCGTTACCGTGGCGCTCAGTGCGGTCACGGCGGTGTCCAGCATCCTGCTGGGCCTGGTGATCGCGCTGTTGCGCCTGTATGGGCCCCGCTGGCTGCGCGGGCTGCTGGTGTTCTACATCGACAGCATGCGCGCCATCCCCGTGCTGGTGGTGCTGGTCTGGATCTACTTCGCCTTCCCGCTGCTGGCCGGCGTGAACTTCGCGCCTTTCTGGGCGGCGCTGGTGGCGCTGACCCTGCACATTGCGGCCTATTCGGCCGAGGTGATCCGCGCCGGCATCGAATCGGTGCGGCCGGGGCAGATGCGCGCGGGCCTGGCGCTGGGCATGTCGCGCGCCCAGGCGCTGCGCAAGATCATCCTGCCCCAAGCCACCATCCGCATGCTGCCGGCCTTCGGCTCCGTGCTGACGGTGGCCATCAAGGACACGGCCATCGCCACCGTCATCGCGGTGCCTGAACTGATGCACAAGGCCGAGACCATCGCGGGCCAGAGCTACCGGCCCATCGAAGTCTTCACCGCCGTCATCGTGGCGTACTTCGTGATCCTGTTCCCGGTCACCCGCGGCGTGGACCGGCTGTACCAACGCTACGCACACCTGGGGCGCTCATGAACTTGGACTGGGGAATCATCTGGGATTCGCGCGATGCGCTGCTGCATGGCGCCGCGATGACCATCATGCTGACGGTGGTGACGATGGCGCTTGCCGTGCCCGGCGGCATGGTGCTGGCGCTGATGCGCCTGTCGTCGAACCGGCTGGCCAACGGCGTGGCCGTCGCCATCGTGGAGTTCTTCCGCAACCTGCCGCTGATCCTGGTGATCTATTGGGCGTTTTACGTGATGCCCATGGCGCTGGACGTGCAGTTCTCGGCGGTGACCACGGCGCTGGTGGCGCTGGTGCTGAACGTGTCGGCCTACAACTCGGAAACGTTCCGCGCCGGCATCAATTCGATTCGCAAGGGGCAGATGGAAGCCGCGCTGGCGATGGGCATGTCGCGCCGGCAGGCCATGTTCAAGGTGCTGATCCCGCAGGCCGGGCGCCGCATCCTGCCGGTGCTGGCCAGCACCTGGATCTCGCTGTTCAAGGATACGTCGCTGGTGTCGGTGATCGCGGTAAGCGAATTGGCCTACGCCTCGATGCAGGTGCGCGCGCAGAGCTTCCGCGTGCTGGAAATGCTGACCGCGATGGCGGTGATCTATTGGCTGATGGGTTATCCCCAGGCCAAGCTGGTCGACTGGATTCATCGCAAATACGGAGTCAAGGAATGAACGACATGATCCTGGAGCAAGAGCCCGCCATGGCGCGCACGGCGTCGGCCGCGCGCAAGGGCGCGGACCAGCCGCCCGTGCTGGTCTATGAACACGTGCGCAAGGTCTACGGCGATTTCGTGGCGTTGGCCGACGTGTCGCTGCAAGTGAACAAGGGCGAGGTGATGTGCCTGATCGGCCCGTCCGGTTCCGGCAAGTCCACGCTTTTGCGTTGCACCAACGCGCTGGAAAAACTGGATGGCGGGCGCGTGTTGCTGGACGGCGTGGCGTTGCCGGAATCCGAATCCGAGGTGCGTCGCGTGCGCCAGCGCATGGGCATGGTGTTCCAGAGCTTTGAGCTGTTCCCGCACAAGTCCGCGCTGGACAACGTGGCGATGGGGCCGATCACGGTGCTGGGCATGGCGCCGGAGGCGGCGCGCGCCCGCGCCATGGCGCTGCTGGAAAAGGTGGGCCTGGCCGCCAAGGCGGGCAACTTCCCCGCCAATCTGTCCGGCGGCCAGCAGCAGCGCGTGGCGATCGCCCGCGCGCTGGCGATGGAACCCGAAGTGATGCTGTTCGATGAACCTACGTCGGCGCTGGACCCGGAAACGGTGGGCGAAGTGCTGAACGTGATGAAGAAGCTGGCGCAGGAAGGCATGACGATGATCGTCGTGACCCACGAGATGAGCTTTGCGCGGCGCGTGGCCAATTGGGTGGTGGTGTTCGAGAACGGCGCCATTCTTGAGCAAGGCCCGCCCACGCAGATTTTCGACAACCCGCAAGTTGCCCGCACCCGCGATTTCCTCAGCCATCTGGGCTGGGAAGGCTAGGGCCTGAACGGGGCTCCTTTTGGCATCAACAGGGCCTAAGACCTTTTCCTGTCTTTACGGAAACCTAAAATGAAAATTACGAACGCACGCGTGATCGTTTGTTCGCCGGGCCGCAATTTCGTGACCCTGAAAATCGAAACCGACCAGGGGCTGACCGGCATCGGCGACGCCACCCTGAACGGGCGCGAACTGGCCGTGTCGGCCTACCTGACCGAACACGTCATCCCCTGCCTGATCGGACGGGACGCGCACCAGATCGAAGACATCTGGCAGTACCTCTACAAGGGTGCGTACTGGCGCCGGGGGCCGGTCACCATGACCGCCATCGCCGCGGTGGACACCGCGCTGTGGGACCTGAAGGCCAAGGCGGCCGGCCTGCCGCTGTATCAGCTGCTGGGCGGCAAGAGCCGCAGTGGCGTGATGGTCTACGGGCACGCCAACGGGTCGGACATCGAGCACACGGTGGACGAAGTGCTGCGCTACGCCGACATGGGATACCGCGCCATTCGCGCGCAAAGCGGCGTGCCGGGCCTGGACAAGGTCTACGGCGTGGGCCGCGGGAATCTATTCTATGAACCCGCCGATGCCGACCTGCCCAGCGAGCACGACTGGTCCACCGAGAAGTATCTGCGCCACACGCCGCAGCTGTTCGAACGCATCCGCGAAAAGCTGGGTTTCGACCACCACCTGCTGCATGACGTGCACCACCGCCTGACGCCCATCGAGGCCGGGCGCCTGGGCAAGTCGCTGGAGCCCTACAACCTGTTCTGGATGGAGGACGCGACGCCGGCGGAAAACCAGGAGGCGTTCCGCTTGATCCGCCAGCACACCACCACGCCCCTGGCCGTGGGCGAAATCTTCAATTCCATCTGGGACTGCAAGGACCTGGTGCAGAACCAGCTGATCGACTACATCCGGACCACCGTGGTGCACGCGGGCGGCATCACGCACCTGCGCCGCATCGCGGACCTGGCGTCGCTGTATCAGGTGCGCACCGGCTGCCACGGCGCCACCGACCTGTCGCCCGTCTGCATGGGCGCGGCGCTGCATTTCGACCTGTGGGTGCCCAATTTCGGCATCCAGGAATACATGCGCCACACAGACGAGACGGATGCCGTTTTCCCGCACGCCTATACGTTCGACCAAGGCATGCTGTATCCCGGCGACGTGCCGGGCCATGGCGTCGACATCGACGAGAAGCTGGCCGCCAAGTATCCGTACAAGCGCGCCTACCTGCCAGTGAACCGCTTGCAGCAGGACGGGACGCTATGGAACTGGTAGCCGCCGGCGCGGCGCGCCTGTCGCCCGCGGGCTTGTCCGCGCTGCCGGGCACGGTGGCGCGCCCCGGCTATGACCGGGCCGCCCTGCGCGTGGGCATCGTGCACCTGGGGCTGGGCGCGTTCGCGCGCGCGCATCTGGCGGCGGTCAACGAAGCGGCGCTGCATGCCGGCGCGGATCGCGGCTGGGGCATTTGCGGCGTCTCGCTGCGCCAGGCCGATACGCGCGATGCGCTGGCGCCGCAGGACGGGCTGTACGCCTTGGCCCTGCGCAGCGCCGATGCAGCGGGCCAGCCGCGCCAGCAGGTCGCGGTCATCGGCTGCCTGCTGGAAACCCTGGTCGCGCCGGAAGATCCGCAGGCGGTGTTGGCGCGCATCGCGCATGCGGACACGCGCATCGTCAGCGTCACCGTCACCGAGAAGGGTTATTGCCATGATCCGGCCAGTGGTCGGCTGAACCTGGACCATCCCGACATCGTGCACGACCTGGGGCAGCCGTTGGCCCCGCGCAGCACGATCGGCTTTCTGGCGTGGGGCTTGCAACAGCGGCGCGCGGCGGGGCTTGGACCCATCACGCTGATGTCGCTGGACAACCTGCCCAGCAACGGCCATCTGCTGCGCGGCATGGTGCTGGCGTTTGCCGAGCAGGTCGATCGCGCCTTGGCGGCATGGATCGCGGCGTCCTGCGCGTTTCCGTGTTCGATGGTGGACCGCATCGTGCCCCGCACGACGGACGACGACCGCCGCTCGGTGGCCGATGCGTTGGGCGCACACGATGCCTGGCCGGTGCTGGCCGAGCCGTATCTGGAATGGGTGGTGGAAGACCGCTTTGCCGCCGGCAGGCCGGACTGGACGGCGGGCGGCGCGCGCTTCGTGGCCGAGGCCGCGTCCTTCGAAACGCTGAAGCTGCGCACGGTCAACGGCGCGCATTCGGCGCTGGCCTATCTGTCGGTGATGGCCGGCTGGGAGACGGTGGACCAGGCGATGGCCCAGCCTGCCTTGAAATCCTATCTGGCCGCGCTGATAGGCGACGAGATCGTGCCGACCCTGCCGGCGTTGCCGGGCCTGGACCTGGCGCAGTATCAAGCCCGCTTGCTGCAGCGCTACCAGAACCCGGCGCTCAAGCACCAGACCCGGCAGATTGCGATGGACGGCTCGCAGAAGCTGCCGCAGCGCCTCTTGGACACCGTGCGCGCGCGGCTGGCAGAGGATCTGCCCATACCCGGCCTGGCGCTGGCCGTGGCGGGGTGGCTGCACTTCTTGCGGGGCGTGGATCAGGCCGGACGCCGCTACGAGATCCAGGACCCCATGGCCGATCGCCTGGCGCAGCAGTACGCGTTGGCGGAACAGGCGGCGCAACGATCCGGGGAGGGGCCGGCGGCGATGTTGGCCTGGGCCGGGTCGTTGACGAGCCTGGCGCCGGTGTTCGGGGATCTGGGCCAGGACCCGCGTTTCGTGCGGGCCGTGGCGCAGGCGGCGCAGTCCTTGCGCAGCCAGGGCGTGGTCGGCGCGCTGGCCGCGCTGGCAGCCTCCACACCCCGCTGATCCGGGATCGGATCAGCCCGGCTTCTTCACCACGATCGTGGCCGTGTCGCTCGTGAAGGAGCCGTCTTCCTGCACGTCGAAGTGCGCGCGCACCACGTCCGGCGCAATGCCGAACATGTGGCGCAGCGCCGCCACCAACGTGTCCGGCGTGCGCATGCGCGTAACCCAGGTCTGGAATTTCAGCGGCAGGCGGCGCGGCGACAGCCCTTGCAGGGTGAAGCCGGCTTCGGTCAGCATGCGCGTCCATTCCGCCACCGAGTAGTCGCGCACGTGCGAGGTGTCGCGCAGCACTTCGATGGTTTGCAGCCAGGTATCCAGCAGCGGCTCGCCGGGCGAGACCACGTCGGCGAACACGGCGATGCCGCCGGGCTTGAGCACGCGGAAGGCTTCGCGCAGACCGCGTCCGGCGTCCTGCCAGTGGTGGGTGGAATAGCGCGACATCACCAGGTCGAATTCGCCGTCGGCGAACGGCAAGTATTCGGCCTTGCCCTGACAGGTGACGAGGTTGGCCAGGCCGCGCTTGACGGCTTCGGCCGCCACCACGTCCAGCATCTGCTGCGACAGGTCGTAGGCGGTGACGTGGCGGACTTCGGGCGCGACGTGAAAGCTCACGTGGCCGCCGCCACAGCCCAGGTCCAGCACGCGCGCATCGGGGTGCTGGCGCGCAATGCCGGCCATTTGCTGCAGGTCTTCGCCCTGGGCGTGGACGGCGCTGGTCAGGTAGGCGGTGGCGCGGGGGCTGAATTGGCGGTCGACGGCGGCGTCGTGGGTACTGGCGGTCATGGATATCCTCAAGGGGCTGGGTGCGGAACAACGGGTGCAGGCGCTAAGATAGGCGGGCCCGTATACACGTACAAGCCCATTGCTTATCCTGGTATGACTACTTCCCCCCTTGCCGGCGCCGCCAATCAGGACGGTTCCCCCATGCGCCGACAGGCGTTGGGCGAATTCGTCCGCAGCGCCCGTTCCCGCATCACCCCCCAGATGGCCGGGCTGCCCGAAGGCATGCGCCGCCGCACGCCGGGGCTGCGGCGCGAAGAAGTCGCCCAACTGTGCGGCATCAGCGTCACCTGGTACACCTGGATCGAGCAGGGGCGGGAAGTGTCGGTGTCGCCCTCGGTCTGGTCACGCATCGCCGGCGTGCTGCAGCTGGCCCGCGCCGAACGGGCCTACCTGTTCGACCTGGCCGACTGCGCCGACCCGCAACACGCGCGCGACGACGCGGGCGCCGCGCCCGGTCCGCTGCAGGAATGCGTGAACGCGATCGACGCGCCCGCCTACGTGCTGGACCGCGCCTGGAACGTGCTGGCCTACAACGAGCCGTTGCGGGACCTGTTCGACGACTGGCCCACGCGCGACCCCGAACCGAACCTGCTGCGCTACATCTTCATGGACCCGGCCGCGCGCGAACTGGTGGTGGATTGGGACCAGCGCGCCCGCCGCGTCGTGGCGGAGTTTCGCGCGGACGCCGGCGCACACCTGGACGAACCGGCGGTGCTGGGCCTGCTGGACACATTAAGCCGCCAGAGCCCGGTGTTCGCCCATTGGTGGACGCGCCACGCCGTGGTGGAGCGCGAGGGGGGCTTGCGTGAATTCCAGCACCCCCGGGACGGCAAGCTGGCCTTCCAGCAGATCACGTTCCGGCTGGCGACCCATCCGGACCTGAAGCTGGTGATGCTGCTGAGCGGGGCGGCGCAGGCCGAGGCCTAGTCGCGGAACAAGCTGTCCTGCATCCCCGCGTCCACCAGCCCCTGCAGCAGTTTCTTGACCGGCGCGGGCAGCGCCATGGATGCCAGCTTATCCGCGTGGACCCAGCGTTCCGGCAGCGCCGATTCGCGCAGGCTGGCTGCGCGCACGGGCACCAGCCATGGCCGGATGTGCAGGCGGTAGTGCGTGAAGGTGTGGGCGAAGGCGGCCAGTTCAAAGCGTTGTTCGGGCTCCAGGCCCAGCGCGCGCGATGCGGCGTCGGGGTCGCCCGCCACGTCGAATTCGGGCAGGCTCCACAGGCCGCCCCAGATGCCGGGTTCGGGCCGTTGCTGCAACAGGAAAGCCCCTTGGTGTTGCAGCACCAACATACAGGTCTCGCGTTCCGGTATTGCGCGGCGCACTTTGGGGGTGGGCAGTTCGGCCTGGCGGCCCTCGCGGCGGGCGACGCAGCTGTCGGCCACCGGGCATTTGTCGCAAGCGGGCTTGCCGCGCGTGCACAGCGTGGCGCCCAGATCCATCAACCCTTGCGTGTAGGCGGCCATATCCAGGCCGGGGGCCGCCTCGACCTGGGCGTCGGCCAGCGCCCATAGCCGCGTTTCGATTTCCCGCTTGGCGGGATCGCCGGCAATGCCGAAGTGGCGCGTGAACACGCGCTTGACGTTGCCGTCCAGGATGGGCGAACGCTCGCCGTAGGCGAACGCCGCAATCGCCGCCGCCGTGGACCGGCCGATGCCGGGCAGGGTCGCGATGGTTTCCGCGGTGGGCGGGAAGCGGCCGTTCCAGTCGCGCGCGATTTCCTGCGCGCAACGGTGCAGGTTGCGGGCGCGGGCGTAGTAGCCCAGTCCGGCCCAGTACGGCATCACGTCTTCCTGCGCGGCGGCGGCCAGCGCGGCTACGTCCGGGAAGCGTTGCAGGAAGCGGTCGTAATAGGGGATCACGGTGGCCACTTGCGTCTGCTGCAACATGATCTCGGACAGCCAGATCCGATACGGGTCACGCGTGTTTTGCCAGGGCAGATCATGGCGGCCGTGCTGGCGCTGCCAGGCGACGATACGAGGGGCGAATTCCATGGCGCTCATTATCGCATCGCCCTATTGCCGGGGTCAGGGCGACCGGTTACAACTAAGAGCCTGTGCGACGCGCTTTTGGGTGTTGCCAGGCTCTACCTAGAGCGCGAAAGCGCCATCACTTCACTTTCACGGCCCTTGTTGGCCCGCGGGCGCGCATGGCGCGCGACGCGAAGCTGGTGGGGGCATCCAGATCTTGGAGTCGAGACATGAATGCCCCCCTGCCGCCCGCCTTGCGCGCCGCGCTTGAATCCGTCCAGCTGGACGACAAATACACCCTGGAATCCGGCCGAGCGTGGATGAGCGGCATCCACGCCCTGGTTCGCCTGCCGATGATGCAGCGCGTGCGGGACGTGCGGGCGGGGTTGAACACGGCGGGCTTCGTGTCGGGCTACCGGGGGTCGCCGCTGGGCGGCGTGGACCAGAACATGTGGAAGGCGGCCAAGTACCTGAAGGCCCACCATGTCGAGTTCCAGCCCGGCATCAACGAAGACCTGGCCGCCACCGCCGTTTGGGGGTCGCAGCAGGTCAACCTGTTTCCCGGCGCCAAGTACGACGGCGTGTTTGGCATGTGGTACGGCAAAGGCCCCGGCGTGGACCGTTGCGGCGACGTCTTCAAGCACGCGAATGCGGCCGGCACCTCGCGCCACGGCGGTGTGCTGGTGGTGGCGGGCGACGACCATCCGGCCAAGTCCTCCACGCTGCCGCACCAAAGCGACCATATCCTGAAGGCCTGCATGATTCCGGCGCTGTTTCCGGCCAGCGTCCAGGAGGTGCTGGATTTCGGCCTGCACGGCTGGGCGATGAGCCGCTACGCCGGCGTGTGGGTGGGCATGAAATGCATCACCGACATCGTCGAAGTGTCGGCCTCGGTGGACGTAGACCCGCACCGCGTGCGCATTCAGTTGCCCGAAGACTTCCTGATGCCGGCCGACGGCCTGAACATCCGGGTGCCGGACACGCCGCTGCAGCAAGAAGCCCGGCTGCTGGACTACAAGCTGTACGCCGCGCTGGCCTACGCGCGCGCCAACAAGCTCAACCGCGAGCTTTGGCATGTGCCCGAGCGTGATGCGCGCTTCGGCATCATGACTTCCGGCAAGGCGTATCTGGACACGCGGCAGGCGCTGTCCGACCTGGGGTTGTCCGAAGCCGTCTGCCAACGCATCGGCCTGCGCCTGTTCAAGGTCGGCATGGTGTGGCCGCTTGAATCCACCGGCATGCAGCAGTTCGCCGAAGGCCTGGACGAGATCCTGGTCGTCGAGGAAAAGCGCCAGGTGCTGGAATACCAGTTGAAGGAAGAGCTGTTCAGCTGGATTGGCAGCGGGAAGAAGATTCCGCGCGTGGCCGGCAAGTTCGACGACAAGGACGGCGGTGAATGGTCGGTGCCGCAAGGCAATTGGCTGCTGCCCGCGCACTACGAGTTTTCGCCGGCAATGGTCGCCAAGGCGATCGCCGCGCGCTTGCTGCGGTTTGAATTGCCCGAGGACGTGCGCGCCGGCATCCTCGCCCGGCTGGATTTCATCAAGGGCCGCGAACAGGCCCTGGCGCGCCCGCGCGTCGTCGAAGAGCGCAAGCCCTGGTTCTGTTCGGGCTGTCCGCACAACACATCGACCCGCCTGCCCGAAGGCTCGCGCGGCATGGCCGGCATCGGTTGCCACTACATGGTGCGGTGGATGGACCGCAACACCGAGGTCTATACCCAGATGGGCGGCGAGGGCGTGCCCTGGGTGGGCCAGGCGCCGTTCACCGAGGAAAAGCACGTCTTCGCCAACCTGGGCGACGGCACGTACTTCCATTCCGGGCTGCTGGCCATCCGCGCCGCCGTGGCAGCCAAGGTGCCGATCACCTACAAGATCCTGTTCAACGACGCCGTCGCCATGACGGGCGGGCAGCCCGTCGATGGCCCGATCAGCGTGCCGATGATCAGCCGCCAGATGGCCGCCGAAGGCATCGACAAGATCGTCGTCGTGACGGACGACCCCGACAAGTACAACGACGTCACCGATCTGGCGCCGGGCGTGCCGGTGATGCACCGCGACGAACTGGACGCGGTGATGCGTGAACTGCGCGAGCATCCTGGCGTGTCGGTGCTGATCTACGACCAGACCTGTGCCACCGAAAAGCGCCGCCGCCGCAAGCGCAACGCCTATCCCGACCCGGCGCGCCGCGTCGTCATCAACGAACGCGTCTGCGAAGGCTGCGGCGATTGTTCGCAGAAGTCGCATTGCCTGTCGGTGGAGCCGCTGGAAACCGAATTCGGCCGCAAGCGTGCCATCAACCAATCCAGCTGCAACAAGGACTTCTCCTGTCTGGAGGGCTTCTGCCCCAGCTTCGTGACGGTGGAAGGCGGCAAGCTGAGAAAGCCCAAGGCCTTGTCGCAGGAAGGCGTCATCGACGAAGCCGTGCCCGCGCCGCGCGCGCCTGCGCTGGATCAGCCCTACGGCGTCTTCATCGCCGGCGTGGGGGGCACGGGCGTCGTCACCATCGGCCAATTGCTGGGCATGGCGGCGCACCTGGAAGGCAAGGGCTGTTCGGTGCTCGACATGGCCGGCCTGGCGCAAAAGGGCGGCGCCGTGTATTCGCACGTGGTGCTGGCGCAATCGCCCGAGCATCTGATGAATACACGGGTTGCCATGGGCGAGGCCGACCTGCTGCTGGCGGGCGACCTGGTGGTTGCCACCAGCGCGGACAGCATGGCGCGCCTGCGCCCGGGCCGCACCCGCGCGCTGCTGAACCGCGACAACGCGCCCACTGCCGCTTTCGTCTCGAATCCTGATTGGACGCTGCCCGGCGCCAACCTGACCGCTGACCTGCAGGCGGCCTGCGGCAAGGAGAACCTGCACGCGGTGGACGCGGCCGCGATGGCGGTGGTGCTGCTGGGCGACGCCATCTACGCCAACCCGCTGATGATGGGCTACGCGTACCAGAAGGGCTGGATCCCGCTGTCGCAAGAGGCGCTGCTGCGCGCGATCGAGCTCAACGGCCAGCAAGTGGCGAACAACCAGGCCGCCTTCGCCTGGGGCCGCCGCGCCGCGCACGACATGGCCGATGTGATGCGGATCTTGGCCAACGGCGGCATGCCGATTGCCCCGCCCGAAGACATCATCGAAATCAAACGCCCGCGCGCCGCACCCGTGACCGAACTGAAGAAACCCGCCGGCGAATTGGCGCAACTGGTGGCGGTGCGCAAAGCGTTCCTGACGCAATACCAGAACGAGGCCTACGCGAAGCAGTACACGGACCTGGTGGACAAGGTGGCCCGAGCGGAACAGGAAGCCACGGGAACGAACCGCCTGGCGATGGCCGTGGCGCGCAACGCCTTCAAGCTGATGGCCTACAAGGACGAATACGAGGTGGCGCGGCTGTATTCGGACGGCCAGTTCGTGAAGAAGGTCGGCGAGCAGTTCGAAGGTGATTGGAAACTGCGCTTTCACCTGGCCCCGCCGCTGTTCTCCCGACGCGACAAGCAAGGCCATCTGATCAAGCGCAGCTACGGACCGGGAATGCTGAAGGTGTTCGGCGTGCTGGCGAAGTTGCGGCGGTTGCGGGGGACGCGGCTGGATGTGTTCGGCTACACGGCGGAACGGCGCGCGGAACGCAAACTGATCCGGGAGTACCGGGAGACGATGACGGCGATCTTGTCGAAATTGAACCGCGGGAATCTGGAAAAGGCGGTGACGTTAGCGGGGCTGCCGGAGGAGATCCGGGGCTACGGACATATCAAGGAGGCGGCGATGGAGAAGGTTGCTGGGAAGCGGGAGGAGTTGCTGAGGGAGTTCAGTGCGAGGGTGGTGGCGATTGGGGTGCGGGCGGCTTGATGGAGTGGTTGTTATTGGTGGTGTGATGGCGGTTGTGGTTCTTGAGACGCCCGGCGGGTTGGTGGCCGGTGGGGCGCGGGTCAACGATTGCGGTCCGGAGCCTTCGCTCCGGACTGCCCCGTCGTCATCTTCGTTGCCGCCTACGGCGGCTGCCTTCAGATTCCCTCGGGCTTATCGACGCCCCGCGCCCCACCGGCCACCAACCCACCGGACTCCGTTCAGCGCAATTTCTCGGTCGCTGGGGAGGGCGGTGTGCTTAGGGTTCTTCTCCACGGCGGGGAGGGGTGGAAGGTCTTGCGGGGCCCGCTCCCGGCCGGCCGCGCGGGCGGCCTTTGGGAGCTTACGTGTTGTCTTGCGTTGAGGCTTTTGGCGCTTCGCGTGTAGGGGCGTTGGGGGTGTTCTTGGGTGGGGTGGTTGGGGTTGGGGATGTCTTGCGGGGTTGTCCCTTGTCGGTGTCTTGTGGCGTGAGGATGCTGGTGGGATTCTGGGCGCGTTGCGCACGTGAACCGTTTCGATGTATGCCTCTACGATGGGTTACGCGCGATGCACCTGTCCGTTCTAATGCCGGATTTGCCGCGCTTCACCCATCCTACGATTGCCGGTCGGCGGTTGCCGGTTGCCGGTTGGCGGTTGACGATTGAGGTGGGTGGGGGTGTTCGTCTTCGTAGGATGGGTGGAGTGCGTCCCGATAGGCCTGAGCACACGGATGTATGCCGCACGTAACCCATCATCGATGCATGTCACCACCCGATGGGTTGCGCACGAAGATGATCAGCGACCAACGACCGCCCACTGAATATTGACGGCGCCTCAGATGAAAGTCAGTGCCAGCCCACACGACAGTCTCCCTATTAGACGGGTGGCGCGCGTACTGGTCTTGATCAGCAAGCAGGTGCGCCTCGCGCGCCACCCGTCGCTCCACCCACACCCCGTGACTGCGGGGCACTAGCAAACCCCTCCCCGCCCACGCGCAAGCGCCCACCGCAACACCGACACACAATGCGTATGCCGATTGCAGCCGCCCGGGCGGCTGCAATTCGGCGGGCCCCGCAGCACTCGTCAGTAATCAAAGCCCTAGCAGCGCCCCGACCCAAGACACGCGTAGCCCGTCGGCGTTGTCGGCGTGACGGCGCGCAACCTCGATGCGCCCGAGGGAATCTGAAGGCAGCGGCCGCAGGCCGCAACGAAGATGACAACGGGGAAGTCCGGAGCGAACGCTCCGGACCGCAATCGTGGGCGCGCGCCGCCACGCCGACAGCGACGATGGGCGACCGACGAAGCTCAATCGGCGGGCGACCCACGAAGCTCAAACGACGAACGAAGCTGAACCAACGAGCAACCGACGAAGACCGAAGACAGCCAAAAAACAGCTACTTCGATCCCCCCGCCGCCCACCCTTTAGACAACTCCACTGCCTGCCTCCACCTCCCCATCCGCGCCGCACGAACCGACTCCGGCCATCCTGGCTCGAACGTCCGTTCCGCCTGCCACTTCGACGCAAACTCATCCAACCCGGACCAGAACCCTACCGCCAGTCCTGCCAACCCCGCGGCTCCCAGCGCCGTCGACTCCGGCACTCTTGGGCGCACGACCGGTACGCCCAGCAGATCGGCCTGCATCTGCATCAGCAGGTCGTTGCGGGCGGCGCCGCCGTCCACTCGCAGTTCGGTCAGTGCGATGCCGCTGTCGCCGTTCATGCAAGTCAGCAGTTCCGCGCTTTGCAGCGCGATCGATTCCAGCGTCGCACGGGCGATGTGGGCGCGGGTGGTGCCGCGGGTCAGGCCAACCAGCATGCCGCGGGCGTAGGGGTCCCAATGCGGCGCGCCCAGGCCGGCGAAGGCCGGCACCATGAAGACGTCGTCCGTGTCCGACACGCTGGCGGCCAGGGATTCGACTTCTTCCGAGCGCTGGATGATTCCCAGGCCGTCGCGCAGCCATTGCACCGCCGCGCCGGCCACGAACACGCCGCCTTCCAGCATGTACGTGGGGGTCCAGCTGTCCTGGCCGGACTGGGGCAGGCCCCAGCCCACCGTCGACAGCAGATGGTTCTTCGACTGCACGGGTTTTTCGCCCACGTTCATCAGCATGAAGCAGCCGGTGCCGTAGGTGTTTTTCGCCATGCCCGGCTTGAAGCAGGCCTGCCCGAAAGTGGCGGCTTGCTGGTCGCCGGCCACGCCCGCGATCGGGATGGAGCCGCCCAGCCATTCGGGCAGCGCATTGCCCACGACCGCGCTGCTGGGCGCGATCTGCGGCAGCACGGCGCGAGGGATCTTCAAGAGCGCCAGGATTTCGTCGTTCCAGTCCTGCGTGTGCAGGTCGAACAGCATCGTGCGCGACGCATTGCTGGGGTCCGTGCTGTGTACGGCGCCGCCCGTCAGTTGCCAGATCAGCCAGGTGTCCACCGTGCCGAACGCCAGTTCGCCGCGTTCCGCCATCTGGCGCGCGCCCGGCACGTGGTCCAGCAGCCAGGCCAGCTTGGTGCCCGAAAAGTACGCGTCCAGCACCAGGCCGGTCCGCGATTGCAGGAAGTCGGCGTGACCGTCGCTGCGCAGCTGATCACACATCGGCGCGGTGCGGCGGTCTTGCCAGACGATCGCGCGGGCAAGCGGACGGCCCGTGGCGCGTTCCCAGATCAGCGTGGTTTCGCGCTGGTTGGTGATGCCGATGGCGGCCACGTCGGCCGCGGTCGCGGCCGCGTTGCGCAGCGCTTCGCGCGCCACGTCCAGCTGGGTGTGCCAGATTTCGCTGGCGTCGTGCTCGACCCAGCCCGGACGCGGGTAGTGCTGGCGGAATTCACGCTGGCCGACGCCGCGCACCACGCCGTCGCGGTCGAATACGATGGCTCGGGAGCTGGTCGTGCCCTGGTCCAGGGCTAGGACAAATTCATTCGTCGTCACTTTGTTTGGCGCCGTTCAGGTGTGCCCCGGCTTGCGGCTCGAGGCGTCTAAAGGAGAAGGTCGAGGCCATGCACATCAGGCCGATGACGATGAAGCCGGCGACGACATCGCTGACTGCAAGCGTCTCGGCGCCGCGCAGGGCCATGCTGACGTTCAGCGTGACTGCGGCCACCCCCACGCCCAGGCTGATGCCCAGTTGCTGGGCCATCGCCGCGAAGCTGCTGGCGCGGCTCATCTTGGCCGGGGGGATATCGGCATAGGTTAGCGTATTTACCCCGGTGAACTGCAAGGACCGGAAGAAGCCGCCGACCAGCAGGATGGCGATCATCAGCCAGACCGGCGTGGCCGGGGTGAAGGTGGCGCAGACCATGATGAAGACGCCGGTCAAGAGCGCGTTCACGGTCAGCACGCGGCGAAAGCCGAAGTGCCGGACGATGGGGGTCGCCACGAACTTCATCAGCAGCGCGCCGGCGGCGCTGGCGAACGTGATCAGGCCGGCCGAAAACGGCGACAGGCCGAAACCCACCTGCAGCAGCATGGCCAGCAGGAAGGGCGTCGCGCCCACGGCGAAGCGGCACAGGTTGCCGCCCAGCGTGGAAATGGCGAACGTGGGGATGCGCATCAGCGACAGGTCGATGATGGGGTGTTCGACGCGCCGGGCGTGCCAGGCGTACAGGAAGCCGCAGGCCGCGCCCACGGCGATCATGCCCAGCAGCATGGGCAGCGGCATGACGTCGCGGCCGATGGCTTCAAAGCCGCTGACCAGCGTGGCCAGGCAGACGGCGCTAAGCAGGAAACCCAGCCAGTCCAGGCGCGGCGCGGTCTCTTCCTTGATCTCGGCCACGTAGCGCAGCACCAGCGCGATGCCCAGGACGCCGATCGGGATGTTGATCAGGAAAATCCAGTGCCACGACATGTAGGTGACCATGAAGCCGCCCAGCGGCGGCCCGATCACCGGGCCCAGCAGCGCCGGAATGGACAGGAACGACATGGCTTTCAGCAGATCCTGCTTAGGCACGGTGCGCAGCAGGATGATCCGGCCCACCGGCACCATCATCGCCCCGGCCATCCCCTGGATGATCCGGGCCGCGACCAGCTGGGGCAGGTCCTGCGAGACCGCGCAGGCGACCGAACTGAGGGTGAACAGGCCGATGGCGGCCACGAACACCCGGCGGGCGCCGTAACGGTCGGCCGCCCAGCCGCTGACCGGCACGAAGACGGCCACGGACAGCAGGTAGGACGTAATGGCCACATTCAGCCGGACGGGCGTGGATCCCAGGGCCCGGGCCATGGCCGGCAGCGCGGTGGCTACGACGGTGGCGTCCAGCATCTGCATGAACAGCGCACAGCCCACAATGAAGGGGATCATGCGCGCCGCGCGCAGCGCGTCCGGGTTCGAGGGCGGAGCGGGGTTGGCTGCTGCTGCGGATTCTGCTGACATGGCGGGAGGGGGCGTTGGGAGCCTGACGATTGTAACGCTGGGGGTTCGCCCGGCGTGAAGTAAACTCCGGGGATCCGAAACCCACTGAAATTGGTGTCATGGCGACCAACTACGAATCCGAGATCACCCTTTTCCTGAAAGACTTCAAGCAGTCGCACCCTGGCACCGAAGAACGCCAGCGCGAAGGCCGCGCCCGTCTTTGGGACAAACCGCAGGACTCGGAGCTGCTGGAAGGCTTCCGCGCGGCCCGCGTGCCGCAGCGCCCGTACGTCTATTCGGCAGACTGATCCCATTGCGGCAGACATGTCCCAAAACCCTTCAGTCCCGGGCGAGGCACTGGCCAAGCTAGTGGCGCCTCCCGTGGACAGCACGCCCGATACCGTCGATAGCGTCGCCTTCGCGCGCCTGTACGGCGAGCCGCTGTTCCAGATGCCGACGGATCTGTACATTCCGCCGGACGCGCTGGAAGTGTTCCTCGAAGCGTTTGAAGGGCCGCTGGACCTGCTGCTGTACCTGATCCGCAAGCAGAACTTCAATGTGCTGGACATCCCGATGGCGGATGTCACGCGGCAGTACCTGTCGTATGTGGACCAGATCCGCATCACCAACCTGGAGCTGGCCGCCGAGTACCTGCTGATGGCGGCCATGCTGATCGAGATCAAGTCGCGCATGCTGCTGCCGGTCAGGAAGACCGACACCGGCGAAGAGCCCGAAGATCCGCGCGCCGAACTGGTCCGCCGCCTGCTCGAATACGAACAGATGAAGCTGGCCGCCCAGAAGCTGGACAAGCTGCCGCAACTGGGCCGCGACTTCGTCAGCAGCCAGGCCGTGGCTGACCTCAGCGTCGAACGCATGATGCCCGAAGTCAGCGTGGACGACCTGCGCCAGGCCTGGGCCGACATCATGAAGCGGGCCAAGCTGAACCAGCATCACCACATCACGCGCGAACAGCTGTCCGTGCGCGATCACATGACGCATATCCTGCGGCGCTTGAATGACGTGCGCTTCATGGAATTCGGCGACCTGTTCATGGAACGCGTCCGCGAAGGCGCGCCCGCGGCGGTTGTCGTCGTGCATTTCATCGCCATGCTGGAGCTGGCCCGCGAATCCCTGCTGGAGATCACGCAGGCGGAGCCCTATGCACCCATTTACGTGCGCCTGGCCTACACCAGCGTGGCGGCGGTCGCGGCCTGATCCTGACCGGGCTGCCCCCAACCCCGGAGAGTCCCCTTGAAAGTCGTACACACCATCCAGGAATTGCGCGATCACCTGCGCGGCCAGAATCGCGTGTCGTTCGTGCCCACCATGGGCAATCTGCACGAAGGCCACCTCTCCCTGATGAAGCTGGCGCGCCAGCACGGCGACCCCGTGGTGGCCAGCATCTTCGTGAACCGCCTGCAATTCGGCCCCAATGAAGATTTCGACCAGTATCCGCGCACGCTGGCGGCCGACATCGAAAAGCTGGAACAGGCGCGCGACGTCTATGTGCTGTTCGCGCCGAATGAGCGCGAGATGTACCCCGAGCCGCAGAACTACCGCGTGCAGCCCCCGGACGATCTGGGCGACATCCTGGAAGGCGAGTTCCGCCCGGGCTTCTTCGAGGGCGTCAGCACGGTGGTGCTGAAGCTGTTCTCTTGCGTGCAGCCGCGCGTGGCCGTGTTCGGCAAGAAGGACTATCAGCAACTGATGGTGGTGCGCAACATGTGCCGCCAGTTCCAGCTGCCGGTGGAAGTGCTGGCGCACGAGACGGTGCGCGCCGACGACGGCCTGGCGCTGTCCTCGCGCAACCGCTATCTGACTGAAGGCGAACGCGCCGAGGCGCCGGCGCTGTATGCCGAACTGCAGCAGATCGGCCAGCGGCTGGCGCAAGGCGAGCGCGATGCGCTGGCCCTGGAACGCGAGGCCGCTGACCGCCTGACGCAGCGCGGATGGAAGGTGGACTACGTGGCCCTGCGCCGCCAGCAAGACCTGAAGCGCCCCGACGCCGCCGACCTGCAGGCGGGCGTACCCGTCGTGGTGCTGGCCGCCGCCAAGCTGGGCGCGACCCGCCTGATCGACAACCTGGAACTGGCCTACACGGCCTGATCCTGGCGGGCAGGACGGGGCGCGCGGACACCGCGCCGCCCCGACCCCTGTCAGATTTGCCAGCTTCCGCCGCCTTGGGCGGCCGGGCAGACTCGATGTAATCCTACATTGCAAAAAGAGTCGCCCATGCAAGCTCCCCGTCCCGATCTTGAAGCGGTGCTTTCCGCATTGACGCCCCGCGAACGGCAGATCGTCGGCTATGTGGCGGCCGGCCGCCCCAACAAGGTCATTGCCATCGATCTGGGCATTTCGCTACGCACGGCCGAGGCCCATCGCGCCCGCATTTTCGCCAAGCTCGATGCCCGCAACGCCATGCAGCTGGCCTGCCAGCTGTGCGCCCATGGCCGCTCGGGCGCTTCGCCCCTGCTTCACGGCGCGGCCCGCTACGGTGAACCGCCCGACCGTGGCGACCCCGCCCGGGCGCCGCGCCATGTGCTGCACGCCCCGGCGCCGCCGTCCTACGGGCCGGGCCCGCCGGACGGTAAACCGTCAGACCCTTGATGGGTGCCGTCGCTGCGTGCCTGCGGGACGCCGGCCGACGAGGGGCTTCCCGTTGCTGCCTTCCCAATGCGGCTCCGCCTGTGACGCCTCGCCAATGGCAAACCGGGCCTGGCGAACGGGGTGTTCGCCAGGCCCGGCGGGGCATTTCATTGGGCAGAGGGTTCAGGGCTTGCCTTGGGGCTGGCCCAGAACCTTCGAGGCCATCACGGGCACTGGGGCGCTTGGGCCTTGGCCAGCTCGTCAATCGGATCCAGGTCCGGCTGGCGGGTCAGGTTGTAGTTCAGGTTGGGCGTCTGGCCGGCGACGGAACGCACGCGCAGCACGTTGTTGGCAGCCACCACGAATTCCGCCCGGGCATTGCCCTTGCCATCCATCAGGATGACGCGCGGCGGACGCTCGTCGGTGGCGTCCCAGCAGCCTTGCTCCGTCACAGCCGGGCCCTTTTGGGGGTCGTTTTCCAGATAGGCGGTGCGGCCGCGCCAGCGGCCGTTGGGCGCCAGGGTCAGCGTGACGCGCTGCGCCGTGCATTGCATGGCGGGCGAGAAACACGGCAGCGTGCCCATGTAGGTTTGCGGTTGCGGCACCAGGCTGTGCGCAGCGGCGTTCGGGGCCGCGGGAGCAGGTGCGGGGGCCGAGGCTGCAGCCGCATTGTCGGCGCCTTCCGGCACGGCTTGGCCGTCTTCGGTGGTCTGGCCGGCCGGCGTGGCTTGCGAGGCCTGGTTCTGCGGCTTGCGGGCGTCGGGTTTCAGGGCGATCTGCACCTGCGACGGCGCGCGGATGACGCTGCGGTAACCCGCGCCCGAACCCTGGTATTGGGCGTCGGTCACGGTGCTTTCAACCGGGGGATCGTAATAGCCTTCGGTTTTCTGCTGGGCGCACCCAGCAGCACCCAGTGCTGTACCGGCCAGCAGCAGCCCCATGACGCTGAGTTTGCGGGATCGGGAAACGATGTCGACGCGGGCGGTCATGGCAGCTTATCCGTGAATTGAGTCTGTCTCCGATTTTACGCACTTATGCGAAGATTCGATACGTTCCCTTAGCCACTCTTGGGTGTTGTCAGCACTTTATGCACAAATTACGACACGGCCGCAGTTGGGCTGTCCGATTTCCCGCCATCTGTGCTGCGATGAACCCAGGCCATCGCGCCCATCGGATGGGCGCATGAGCAGCGTTCGTCACGTCTTCGACATCCCATTGGGCGCCTTCATCGGACTGGCTGCGCTGGCGGGCTTGTTCATCGGCAACTGGTTGACCCTGCTGACGTATCGGCTGCCGCGCATGATGGAACGCGAATGGCAGGCGCAGTGCCTGGATGCGGTGGGCAAGGCGCGGCCGTCCAGCCCCGACGGCCTGTTGCGTCCGGCCTCGCAATGCCCCGCGTGCCATGCGCCGGTGACTGGCTGGCGCCGGCTGCCCGTGCTGGGCTGGCTGTTGCTGCGCGGCCGCTGCGCCGCATGCGATGCTCCGATCAGTTGGCGCTACCCCGCAATCGAATTCCTGACCTGTGCGCTGTTTGCCGCCTGCGCGTGGCGCTACGGCGCGACGCCCGTCGCGTTGTTCGCGATGGGTTTGTCGGCGATGCTGGTGGCGCTGGCCTGGATCGACTTCGAGTCCACCCTGCTGCCCGACGCGCTGACGCAGCCGCTCGCGTGGGCGGGGCTGCTGGTCAATCTGTTTGACACGTTCACGACCTTGCCTCTGGCGGTGGTGGGGGCGGTGGCCGGCTACGTTTTCCTGTGGGTTATCTTCCATGTGTTCCGCCTGCTGACCGGGCGCGAGGGCATGGGGTATGGCGACTTCAAGCTGCTGGCCGCATTGGGTGCGTGGTTCGGCATCGAATCCCTTCCCATGGTGCTGCTGGCGGCCTCGCTGGTGGGGGTGTTGATCGGCGGCCTGCTGACGCTATCGGGCCGCGCCGGCCTCGGGCAGCCGCTGCCCTTCGGCCCCTATCTGGCCCTGGCCGGCATCGTCATGCTGCTGCTGGGCGGCGAGCAGGGTTTATGGCAGTTCATGCGCTAGGCAAGAAAGGATGGGCATCATGTTCAAGATCGGTCTGACGGGCGGCATCGGTTCGGGCAAGTCCCGTGTGGCGGACATGCTGGGCGAATGGGGCGCGACGTTGGTCGACACCGACCAGATCGCGCACGCGCTGACTGCGGCCGACGGTGCGGCCATGCCGGCCATCGAACGCGAATTCGGGCCGCAGGCGCTGACGCCCGAAGGCGCGTTGAACCGCCAATGGATGCGCGAACGCGCGTTCTCGGATCCGCAAGCGCGGCAGCGCCTGGAAGGCGTGCTGCACCCCGCCATTACCGAAGAGACCGAACGCCAGGCAGCGGCCGCGACCGGGCTGTACCTGGTCTTTGTGGTGCCCCTTCTGGTGGAGTCCCTGGCGCGTTGGCGCACGCGCGTGGATCGTATCTGCGTGGTGGACTGCGACCCGGAAACGCAGGTGGCGCGCGTGCAGTCGCGCAGCGGGCTGACGGAGCCCGCCATCAGGCGTATTATGGCGGCACAGGCTGCGCGGGCAAGCCGGTTGGAGGTTGCGGACGACGTCATCGTGAACGACGGCGCGACATCGCCGGAGCAATTGCGCGCGCAGGCGAAGACCCTGCATGACCGCTGGCTGACGCTGGCGACCACAACGGGCCGGTAAGCGACAAGCTTGGCCGGCACCCCTGAATCCCTCGGCCACTTGGCCGACCACTGATGGGCCTGTCAAATAGCGTGATTGTTTACGAATATCCCTTCAATGAGCGCATCCGCGCTTATCTGCGATTGGAATACCTGTTCGACAGGTTGTTCTTCTTTGCTCGCGAGGGGGACTCACGCCAGCATCAGGTTGCCGTCACCTCTCTTTTCGATCTGCTCGACGCGTGCGAACGCACCGACGTGAAAGGCGCCGTGCTGCAAGACCTGGAGCGTCAGCGCATGGCGCTGGTAGGCTTGCGCGACCACCCCGGCGTGGCGCAAGACGCGCTGGAAGCCATGCTGCGCGAACTGGAAAAAGTGGCCACCGCGCTGGCCGCACCCGGCAAGACCGGGCAGTCGCTGCGCGAAAACGAATGGTTGACCAGCCTGCGCGGCCGGCTGTCCGTGCCGGGCAGCGCCACGCAGGTGGACATGCCTTCCTATTTCGCCTGGCAGAACAAGACCGAAGCCGCCCGTTGTGCGGACTTGCAGGCCTGGGTGTCGCCCTTCCTGCCTTTGTACGATGGCCTGACGCTGGCCCTGCGCCTGTTGCGCGAGTCCGGCCGCAAGACCGATATCGTGGCCGAGCAGGGCGCCTACCAGCAGATGCTGGGCGGCAAGCAATTCCAGCTGCTGCGCGTCTGGGTGGACCCGACCCAGGGCGCCTTTCCCGAGATCAGTGCCAATAAGTACATGATCTGGATACGTTTTTCCACGCAAGACGGCGAATTCAAGCCCCAGCAGGTGGCGCGCGACGTGGCGTTCCAGATGACGCTCTGCAGCTCGTAGTGTGGGTTAGCGGAGGCGCTCCCGGTGCTTGATGGGTTACGCGCGCTGGGTGGCCTCGACCTTGTTGTCGTTTGCTCGCGCTTCACCCATCCTACGGTCTTCCGGCGGTCATCGAAGCGGGCGTTCTTGAGACCGATTCTTGTTGCGGCCAGTTTCAACTCGGGCCCGCAATAGTAGAAAAGGCGACCGACTAGTAGACAATACGGCTTTCTCCGTCAGTGCCGGAACCGTTTCCATGTCCGATAGTCGTCCTGTTTCCCCGCCTTCCCGCTGGACCCGCCGCCGCATCATTGGATTGGTGGTGTTGTTGCTTGCCGTGGCCGTCATTGCCTGGCTTGCGCTGCGGCCGTCGGCCAAACAGGGCGCGGCCGGCGGGCCCGGCGGCCGGGCGGGCGGGGGACGGCCCCCGATGGCCGCCATGGCGAACCTGGCCGTGCCGGTGCGCGTCGCCACCGCCGCCACGCAGGATATCGATATCTACCTGAAGTCCCTGGGTACCGTCACGGCCTACAACACGGTCACTGTGCGCAGCCGCGTCAGTGGCGAGCTGGTGGACGTGGCCTTCCAGGAAGGCCAGCGCGTGAAGGCGGGCGACCTGCTGGCCCAGGTGGACCCCCGGGCCTTCCAGGTGGCCCTGGACCAGGCGCGCGGCACCCAGATGCAGAATCTGGCCCAGCTGGAGAACGCGCGGCGCGACTTGCAGCGCTATCAGGCCCTGTTCAAGCAGGATTCCATTGCCAAGCAGCAGGTGGACACCCAGGCGGCGCTGGTGCGCCAGTACGAGGGCACCGTCAAGAGCGACCAGGCCAATGTGGACAACGCCAAGCTGCAACTGGATTACGCCCGCATCACCGCGCCCATCAGCGGCCGGCTGGGGCTGCGCCAGGTCGACCGCGGCAACCTGGTGTCCAGTTCCGACACCAACGGGCTGGTCGTGATTACCCAGACCCAGCCGATTTCCGTGGTGTTCACGTTGCCCGAGACCCAGTTGCCCGAAGTGCGCGGCGAAATCGCGGCCGGCAAGACGCTGACGGTCGATGCCTATGACCGTGCCGACACCCGCCGCATCGCCACCGGCGTGCTGGAGACCCTGGACAACCAGATCGACGTCACCACCGGCACGCTAAAGCTGAAGGCCAAATTCGACAACGCGGACGACGCGCTCTTTCCCAACCAGTTCGTCAACGTGCGCCTGCACGTGTTGACGCGCAAGGACGTGACTGCCATCCCCACCGCCGCGATCCAGCAGGGGTCGGCCGGCGCCTTCGTTTTCCTGGTGCAGCCGGACAACACGGTGCTGGTGCGCCAGGTGAAGCTGGGCGCCATCAATAACGGCATGGTGGCTGTGAATGAAGGCCTGCAGCCGGGCGACCGCGTCGTCACGGAAGGCACCGACCGCTTGCGCGCCGGCGCCAAGGTGGAAGTGGTGGGCGGGGCGGAAGTGATACCCGCCACCCGCGACAAGACGCTCGGGGCAGGGGCGCCTGCCGGCACCACGCCCGCGTCCAAGTAAGCCGAGACCATCGTGAGCCCGTCGCGCCTGTTCATCCTTCGCCCCGTCGCCACCACGCTGGCGATGGTGGCGATCCTGATCGCCGGTTTCATCGCCTACCGGATGCTGCCGGTGTCGGCGCTGCCCGAGGTGGACTACCCGACGATCCAGGTGGTGACGTTGTACCCCGGGGCCAGTCCGGACGTCATGACCTCGCTGGTCACGTCTCCCCTGGAACGGCAGTTCGGACAGATGCCGGGCTTGAACCAGATGTCGTCCACCAGTTCGGGCGGCGCCTCGGTCATCACGATGCAGTTCAACCTGACGCTGCCGCTGGACGTGGCCGAGCAGCAGGTGCAGGCGGCGATCAACGCCGCGTCGAACCTGCTGCCCAGCGACTTGCCGGTGCCGCCGACCTACAACAAGGTGAACCCGGCGGACGCGGCCGTGCTGACGCTGGCCATCACATCGCCCACCATGCCCTTGCCGCAGGTGCGAGATCTGGTGGATACGCGGGTGGCGCAGAAGTTGTCGCAGATTCCCGGCGTGGGCCTGGTCAGCGTGGCGGGCGGCCAGCGGCCGGCGGTGCGGGTGCAGGTCAATCCGCAGGCGCTGGCGGCCAACGGCCTGGCGCTGTCTGACCTGCGCACCGCGATCGTGGGGGCCAACGTCAACCAGCCCAAGGGCAACCTGGACGGGCCGTTGCGGTCCACCACGATCAACGCCAATGACCAGCTGAAGTCGCCCACCGACTACAACGACCTGATCATCGCCTACAAGAACAACGCGCCGCTGCGGCTGTCGGACGTGGCGCGCGCGGTCGAAGGCGCCGAAGACACGCGGCAGGCCGCCTGGGCCGGCGACAAGCCCGCCATCCTGCTGAACATCCAGCGCCAGCCGGGCGCCAACGTGATCGACGTGGTCAATCGGATCCAGACGCTGCTGCCGCAACTGCGCGCGGCCTTGCCCGCCACGCTGGACGTGAGCGTGGTGTCGGATCGCACGCAGACCATCCGCGACTCGGTGGAAGACGTGAAGTTCGAAATGCTGCTGGCCGTGGGGCTGGTGGTCATGGTGACCTTCGTCTTCCTGCGCAGCCTGACGGCCACGCTGATCCCCAGCGTCGTGGTGCCGCTGTCCCTGGTGGGCACCTTCGGCATCATGTACCTGGCGGGTTTCTCGATCAACAACCTGACCTTGATGGCGCTGACGATCGCCACCGGCTTCGTGGTGGACGACGCCATCGTCATGATCGAGAACATCGCCCGCCATATCGAAGAAGGCGAAACGCCCTTGCAGGCCGCCTTGAAGGGCGCCTCGCAGATCGGTTTCACGCTGATCTCGCTGACCTTTTCGCTGATCGCCGTACTGATCCCGCTGCTGTTCATGACGGAAGTGGTGGGGCGGCTGTTCCGGGAATTTGCGATCACGCTGGCGGTATCCATCCTGATCTCGCTGGTGGTGTCGCTGACGCTTACGCCGATGATGTGCGCGCGCCTGTTGCGCGCCGAATCGGAGCAGAAGCACGGCCGTTTCCACACGGCCACGGGCAACTTCATTGACCGCGTCATCGCCGGCTACGACCGCATGCTGCAGGTGGTGCTGCGCCATCAGCCGCTGACGCTGCTGGTGGCACTGGGCACTTTCGCGCTGACGGTGGTGCTGTACATGGTGGTGCCCAAGGGCTTCTTCCCGCAGCAGGACACCGGCCTGATCCAGGCCATCACCCAGGCGCCGCAATCCATTTCGTTCCCGGCGATGGCCGAACGCCAGCAGGCCGCGGCGCGGCTGGTGCTGGAAGATCCGGACGTGCAGGCGGTGTCGTCCTTCATCGGTGTAGACGGCAGCAACGCCACGCTAAGCGCCGGGCGCATGCAGATTGCGCTCAAGCCCCAGGCCGAACGCAACGGCGACCTGCGCACCGTGATGGCGCGCCTGCAGGAATCGCTGGGCAAGCAGGACGGGCTGACCGTCTACATGCAGCCCGTGCAGGATCTGACGATCGAAGACCGCGTCAGCCGCACGCAATACCAGATGACGCTGTCCAACCCCGACCTGAAGGTGCTGAGCGAATGGACGCCCAAGCTGGTGGACCGCTTGCGCCAGGTGCCGGGGTTGAAGGACGTGACCGACGACTTGCAGGACGACGGCCTGCAGACCTGGGTCGAGATCGACCGCGATGCGGCGTCGCGGCTGGGCATCACGGCCGCGGTGATTGACGAGGCGCTGTACGACGCCTTTGGCCAGCGGCTGATCTCCACCATCTTCACCCAGTCCAACCAATACCGCGTGGTGCTGGAGGTGCAGCCGCAGTTCCAGATGAACCCGGCTGCACTGGGCCAGATCCACGTGCCGACCTCGACCGGCGCGCAGGTGCCGTTGTCGTCGGTGGCGCACATCTCCGAAGGCCGGACCGTGCTGGCCGTGAACCGGCTGGACCAGTTCCCGATGGTGACGGTGTCGTTCAACCTGGCGCCGGGGGCGTCGCTGTCCAACGCGGTCGAATCCATCATCGCCGCCGAAGCCGAAATCGGCTTGCCGGCCGGTGTGGAGACGCGGTTCCAGGGCGCGGCGCTGGCGTTCCAGAATTCGCTGACCAGCACGCTGTGGCTGATCCTGGCCGCGGTGGTCACCATGTACATCGTGCTGGGCATCCTGTACGAAAGCTACATCCACCCCATCACGATCCTGTCCACCTTGCCGTCCGCCGGCGTGGGGGCCTTGCTGGCGTTGTTGATCAGCGGCACCGAGCTGGACATGATCGGCATCATCGGGATCATCCTGCTGATCGGCATCGTGAAGAAGAACGCCATCATGATGATCGACTTCGCGCTGGATGCCGAGCGCAAGCGGGGGCTGACGCCGCGCGCAGCCATCCACGAGGCCGCGCTGCTGCGTTTCCGCCCCATCCTGATGACCACGCTGGCCGCCCTGTTCGGCGCCTTGCCCCTGATGCTGTCGACCGGCACGGGCGCTGAACTGCGCCAGCCGCTGGGCCTGGTGATGGTGGGCGGCCTCTTGTTGAGCCAGGTGCTCACGCTGTTCACCACGCCGGTCATCTACCTGATGTTCGACCGCATGTCGCGCCGCTGGCGCGGCGTGCGCGAACCGGCGGCCGGGGACGCGTCATGATCCTGTCGGCACCCTTCATCGTCCGGCCGGTGGCGACCACGCTGCTGAGCCTGGCGGTCGTGCTGGCAGGCCTGTTGTCGTTCTTCCTGTTGCCGGTGGCGCCCTTGCCGCAGGTGGACATTCCGACCATCTCGGTGTCGGCCAGCCTGCCGGGCGCCAGCCCCGAGACGATGGCCTCCAGCGTAGCCACGCCGCTTGAGCGCTCGCTGGGCAGCATCGCCGGCGTGACCGAGATGACCTCCAGCAGCTCGCAGGGGTCCACCCGCGTCACCTTGCAGTTCGATCTGTCGCGCGACATCAACGGCGCGGCGCGCGATGTGCAGGCCGCCATCAACGCGGCGCGCTCGCTATTGCCCACCAGCCTGCGCAGCAACCCCACGTATCACAAGTCCAACCCGTCGGACGCGCCCATCATGACGCTGGCGCTGACCTCCGACACGCTCAGCCAGGGCCAGCTGTACGACATCGCCTCGACCATCGTGGCGCAGAAGCTGGCGCAGGTGGACGGCGTGGGCGAAGTCACCGTGGGCGGCAGTTCCTTGCCGGCGGTGCGCGTCACCGTGCTGCCGGGCGCGCTGGCCAACCGCGGCGTGTCGCTGGACCAGTTGCGCGCCACGCTGGCCAACGCCAACGCCAACCGCCCCAAGGGCGTGCTGGAGAACGACCGCTACCACTGGCAGATCATGGTCAGCGACCAGCTGAGCCGCGCCGAACAATATCGGCCGCTGATCGTCGCGTGGAACGACGGCGCGCCGGTGCGCGTGTCGGATGTGGCCAAAGTCGAGGACTCGGTCGAAGACCTGTATCAGACCGGGTTCTTCAATGAACGCAAGGCGATCCTGATGATCGTGCGCCGGCAGGCCGACGCCAACATCATCGAGGCCGTGGATGCCGTGCGCGCGCAACTGCCCGTGCTGCAGGCGCTGATGCCGGCCGACGTGAACATGACGGTGGCGCAGGACCGCACGCCCAGCATCCGGGCGTCGCTGCACGAAGCCGAGCTGACGCTGATCATCGCGGTGGGCCTGGTGGTGCTGGTGGTGCTGCTGTTCCTCAGGCGCTGGCGAGCGGCCATCATCCCCAGCGTGGCCGTGCCGGTGTCGCTGATCGGCACGTTCTGCATCATGTACCTGTGCGGCTTCACACTGAATACGATTTCGCTGATGGCGCTGATTGTGGCCACCGGCTTCGTGGTGGACGACGCCATCGTGGTGCTCGAGAACATCATGCGGCACGTGGAGAACGGCATGTCGCCGATGCGGGCCGCATTGCGCGGCTCGCGCGAAGTCGGCTTCACGGTGCTGTCGATGAGCCTGTCGCTGGTGGCGGTGTTCATCCCCATTCTGCTGATGGGCGGCGTGGTCGGACGGCTGTTCCGCGAATTCGCCGTGACCTTGTCGGCCGCGATCATGGTGTCGCTGATCGTGTCGCTGACGCTGACGCCGATGATGTGCGCGCGCCTGCTGCGCCATGAACCGAAAGAGCAGAAGCCGCCGGGGCGGCTGGCGCGCTGGTCCGAACGCGGCTTCGAGTCCATGTTGGAGGGCTACCGGCGCAGCCTGCGCTGGGCGCTGGCGCATGGCCGGCTGATGATGCTGATCCTGGCGGTTGCCGTGGGCCTGAATATCTATCTGTACACCGCGGTGCCCAAGGGCTTTTTCCCGCAGCAGGACACGGGGCAGTTGCTGGGCTTTTTCCGCGTGGACCAGGGCACCTCGTTCCAGGCGACGCTGCCCAAGCTGGAGGCGCTGCGCAAGGTGGTGCTGGCGGACCCGGCGGTGCAGAGCATGACGGGTTATGCCGGCGGGCGCGGGGGCAGCAACAGCAGCTTCATGCAGATCCAGTTGAAGCCGCTGGGCGAACGCGACGTATCGGCCGACGTGGTCATCAACCGCTTGCGCGGCAAGCTGCAGAACATGCCGGGCGCGCGCATGTTCCTGGTGTCGCAGCAGGACATCCGGATCGGCGGGCGCCAAAGCCAGGGTTCCTATGACTACACGCTGATGTCGGGCGACCTGCAATTGCTGCGCACGTGGATGCCCAAGGTGCAGCAGGCGATGGCGAAGATCCCCGAGATCACGGACGTAGACACCGACGTCGAAGACAAGGGCCGCCAGATCAACCTCGTGATCGACCGCGAGGCCGCCACGCGGCTGGGCGTCAGCATGTCCACCATTTCGACGGTGCTGAACAATTCGTTCAGCCAGCGCCAGGTATCGGTGATGTACGGGCCGCTGAACCAGTACCACGTGGTGCTGGGCCTGGAGCCCAAATTCGCCGAAGACATCGAATCGCTCAAGCAGGTCGAAGTGATCACCTCGACCGGCGCGCGCGTGCCGCTGCTGGCTTTCGCGCGGCTGGAGAACGCCAACGCGCCGCTCAGCGTGCAGCATCAAGGGCTGTTCGTGGCGGACACTGTGTCCTTCAGCCTGGCGCCCGGCGTGTCGCTGGGGCAGGCCACCGCCGCCATCGACGCGGCCGTGGCCCGTATCGGCTTGCCCTCGGACCAGATCCAGGCGGGTTTCCAGGGCACGGCGGCCGCCTTGCAGCAGACGCTGGCGCAGCAGCCCTGGCTGATCCTGGCGGCGCTGGTCACGATGTACATCGTGCTGGGCATTCTGTATGAAAGTTTCGTGCATCCGCTGACCATCCTGTCGACGCTGCCGTCGGCCGGCCTGGGCGCGCTACTGGCCTTGCTGCTGCTGCGCTACGACTTCACGCTGATCGCGCTGATCGGGGTGTTCCTCTTGATCGGCATCGTGAAGAAGAACGCCATCATGATGGTGGACTTCGCCCTGGACGCCGAGCGCAACCAGGGCATGACGCCGCGCGACGCGATCTTCCAGGCCTGCCTGACGCGGTTCCGCCCGATCATGATGACGACGATGGCCGCCATCTTCGGCGCGCTGCCGCTGGTGGTGGCGACCGGCGCCGGCGTCGAGATGCGCCAGCCGCTAGGCATTACCATCGTGGGCGGCCTGGTGCTCAGCCAGATCCTCACGCTGTACACCACGCCAGTGGTCTATCTCTACCTGGACCGCTTCCGTCTGTGGGCCGCGCGCGGGCGCGGTCCCCGGAAGGGCGCTCCTGCTTCCATAGAACAAACATGATCCGTATCAAGCCGCTTTCGAACGCCTTCCTTCCTCGCAGCGCGGTCACGCTGGCGCTGTGCGCGCTGCTGGGCGCATGCGCGGTCGGTCCCGACTACCAGCGCCCTGAATTGGACGTGGGCGCCTCCTACAAGGAGGGCCAGGGCCAGGATCAGGTCGAAGGCTGGAAGCCTGCCGAGCCGCGCGACGACGCGGACCGTGGGCAGTGGTGGCGGGTCTATGACGACGCCACGCTCAACGGCCTGGTCGATCGCCTGAACACGTCGAACCAGACGATCGCGCAGGCCGAGGCCAACTACCGCCAGGCGCTGGGCCTGGTGCGCGCCGCGCGTGCCGGCTTCTACCCGACGGTGGGCGCAAGCGCGGGCATGTCGCGCGCGGGCAGCGGCAACGGCCAGAACGGCTCGTCGTCTTCGTCGTCGGGCAGCAATGTGTCGAACCAGTATTCGGTGACCGGTAGCGTCAGCTGGGAACTGGACGTGTGGGGCCGCGTGCGCCGCAGTACCGAATCGTCCGAAGCCAGCGCAGCGGCCAGCCTGGCCGACCTGGCCGCGACGCGGCTGAGCGCGCAGGCGGCGCTGGTGCAGACCTATCTGCAACTGCGGGTGCTGGACGAGCAGAAGCGCCTGCTGGACGCCACCGTGGCGGCGTACGAAAAATCGCTGCAGCTGACGCAAAACCGGTATGACGTTGGCGTGGCCGGGCAGGCCGATGTGGCCGTGGCGCGCACGCAGGTGGAAAGCACGCGCGCCCAATCGATCGACCTGGATTGGCAGCGCGGGCAGTACGAGCACGCCATCGCGGTGCTGATGGGCCAGGCGCCGTCGAAGTTCGGATTGGCGCCGGCCGTGTTCACGCTGCAGTTGCCCGAGATCCCGGTGGGCCTGCCGTCCGAGCTGCTGGAGCGCCGCCCCGACATCGCCGCGGCCGAGCGCCGCGCAGCGGCCGCCAATGCGCAGATCGGCGTGGCGCAAGCCGCGTGGTTCCCGTCGCTGACCTTGTCCGCCGACGGGGGCTTTCGCAATGGTCAGTTCGCCGACCTGCTGACGGCGCCTGCGCGCTTCTGGTCGCTGGGGCCAGCGTTGGCGTTGACGATCTTTGACGGCGGCGCGCGCGCGGCGCAAGTCGAACAGGCCCGTGCGGCGTACGACTCGCAAGCGGCGGCCTACCGCCAGGCCGCGCTGGTGGGCCTGCGCGAAGTCGAGGACTACCTGATCCAGTTGCGCGTGATGGAGAACGAGCAGGTCGTCCAGCGGCGCGCGCTGGAGTCCGCGCGCGAATCATTGCGCTTGATCCAGAACCAGTACAAGGCCGGTCTGGTGGACTACCTGAGCGTGGCGGTCGTGGACGCCACGGCGCTCAATAGCGAGCGCAACGCGCTGAGCCTGCTGGGCACGCGCCTGGTCGCCAGCGTGAACCTGATCGTCGCACTGGGCGGCGGTTGGGACGGCTCCTAGGGATAACGCTTAAATCCCCTACGCTTTCGTTGACAAGTTTTCGGCGCCGGTTCTTAATGCGACGAAAGTGACCATGTGGTCACGTTCGTCGCGCAGTACCGACACCGAATTCCGTTTGATCAATCGAACACGCGTCAGCGAAGGGGAAAGAGGATGGGCTGGTCAACTCATTGGCGGACGGCCGCCAGGGCAGGGCGCTGGACAAGCGTGGCGGCGGCCGCCACGCTGGCGTTGAGCGCGGCGGCGTCCGCGCAGGAATGGCCGGCGCGGCCGATCACCCTGATCGTGCCGTTTCCGCCCGGCGGCACCACCGACATCTTCGCGCGCACCATCGCCCAACACATGCGGCCGGCGCTGGGCGAGTCCATCGTGGTCGAGAACAAGCCGGGCGCGGCGGGCAACCTGGGCGTGGCCGCTGCCGCGCGCGCCCAGCCCGACGGCTACACCATCGTGCTGGGCTCCGTCGGCACGCAGACCGTCAATCAGTTCCTGTACGGCAACATCGGATTCAATCCCGCCACCGACCTGGTGCCGCTGGGCATGATCGCTTCCACGCCCAACGTCATGGCGGTGGCGGCCGGATCGCCCTGGCGCAATCTGGACGACGTGATGAAGGCGGTGAAGAAGGATCCCGGCAAGTACTCCTACGCGTCGCCGGGCATCGGTTCGTCCGTGCACCTGACGGGCGCCTATTTCGAATCTCTGGCTGGGCTGCAGATGCTGCACGTGCCGTTCAAGGGGTCGTCGGCCGCGATACCCGCCGTGATCGGCGGACAGGTCGACATCCTGATGGACAACCTGCCCAGTTCCATGGCGGCGTTAAAGCCTGGCGGCCGCTTGCGCGGCATCGCGGTGACGTCGGCCGAACGCAGCCCTGCCGCGCCCGACCTGCCCACGATGGCGGAGGCCGGCCTGCCCGGTTTCGAGGTCACCGCCTGGTCTGGCCTGTATGCGCCGCGCGGCACGCCCGCGCCGGTCGTCGACAAGCTGATCGCGGCGATGAAGCAGGCCTTGAAATCGCCCGAGCTGCAGCAGTCGCTGGCGCAAGGCGGCGCCACGCCGGGCAATCTGTTCGGCGCGGACCTGGCCGCGTTTGAAGTGAAGGAACGCGACAAGTGGGGCACACTGATCCGCAGCCGCGGCATCAAGGCGGACTGAGCGCGGCGCGGACGCCTGCCTCGCGCGTTACGCCAGGGCGAAGGCGGCCGCGTCCACGGCCGGGTTGCGGCCCTGCATCAGGTCCGTCAGCATCCGCGCGCTGCCGGCGGCCAGCGTGAAGCCCAGGCCGCCGTGGCCGGTGTTCAACCACAGGTTGCGGTAGGGCGTGGCGCCGATCAGCGGCTTGCCGTCGGGCCGCGCGGGGCGCAGGCCGGCCCAGGGCTCGGGCGGGCCTGCCGGGTTCAGGTCCGGGAAGAACTGCGCCACGTCGCGTTCCAGGCTTTGCACGCGCTGCGGATCCACGCCGCCGCCGCCCGTGCCGATGTCGACCATGCCCGCCACCCGCAGCCGCCGACCCAGCCGTGCATACACCACCTTGCGCCGGATATCGCTGATGCTGGCGTTGGGGGCGACGCTGTCCGGCGTCAGCGCATACGTCAGGCTGTACCCCTTGAGCGGATAGATCCGCAGGTTCAGCCCCAGTTGCCGCGCCAGCGGCTGCGCGCCCATGCCGCTGGCCAGCACGTAGTGGTCGGCATCCAGATCGCCCGCGGCGGTAGAGGCGCCCACGACGCGCCCGCGTTCCGATCGCAACGCGGTTACGCGGGTATTGAAATGAAAGCGCACCGGGTCCGCCGCGGCGCGCAGGATGCGTTCTAGCTCCGTGCATAGGCGCTGGCAGTCGCCCGCGTCTTCGGTCGGGGTGTAGAGCGCGCCCTGGATGCTGGCGCCGATTCCGGCCAGCGCGGGTTCCATCTCCAGGCAGGCGCGCGTGTCCATCACGCGCTGCTCGCTGCCCAGATCCGCCAGGTAGTCGCGCTGCGCCAGCGCCTGCGCATAGGCGCCGGCGTCCTGATAGACCAGCAGTTTGCCCGACGACGAAAAATCGAACTCGGGATTCTCCTGGCGCACGAGCTCATGCACGCACAGGCGGCTGTACATGCCCAGCGACAGCAGTTCGCGCGTGGTGGAGCGGCTCTTGGCGCGCGTGCAGGCGCGCAGGAAGGCGAGGCTCCAGCGCCACTGGTCCGGATCCAGGCGCGGCCGGAAGCGCAGCGGCGCGTCCTGGGCCAGCAGCCACGAGGGCAGTTTGGGTAAGACGGCGGGGTCGGCCAGCGGAGCGACGAAGCTGTAGCTCAGCTGCGCGCCGTTGGCCATGCTGGTAGCCTGCCCGGGGGCCGAGCCCGCGTCGACGACCGTGACCCGATGGCCTGCGCGATGCAGGAAATAGGCGGTGGTCATGCCGACCACCCCCGCGCCGATGACAACTATGTGCATGATGCTCCAGGGAGGCGCCGCGCGCGGGCACGGCGTTCAAGGGTTGGCGCCCGGCCAGGCGGGCGTGCGGCGATAAGGTGTCAGGCTGCCCAGGCGGGTGTTTCGAAGCCGGGGACCGCGCGGTCGTCGCCGCGCAGCAAGCGGCCAGGGCGGGCGCCGGTTGGGGCGCCGTCTTCCTCGACCAGCTGGCCGTTGACCAGCACCGCCTGGATGCCCGTGGACGGCAGCGTGGGCTCGGCGAAACTGGCCAGGTCGGCCACCGTGGCCGGGTCGAAGACCACCACGTCCGCATAGCAGCCGGGGCGCAGCACGCCGCGGTCCTTCAGGCCGAACTGCGCGGCCGTCAGGCTCGTCATGCGGCGGACGGCCTCTTCCATGCCCAGCACCCGCATCTCGCGCACATAGCGCGCCAGCACGCGTGAGAACGCGCCCCACAGGCGGGGATGGGGGCGCTGGTCGTGCGGCAATCCGTCGGACCCGATCATGACGCTGCCGTGGCTGATGACGCGCTTCACGTCGGCTTCGTCCATCGAGAAATAGATCGCGCCGCCGGGCGACAGTTCTTCGGCCAGGCGGGTGGGATCGCGGCCTTCGCGCGCGGCCAGTTCGCGCAGGTCCACGCCCTGGATCTCGGGACGCGTCTGCGACCACGTAACGATGATCTTCTCGCCGGCGGCCACGCGGCGCGGCTCCAGGATGGTGGAAGACGCCGCATAGGGATAGACGTCCATGCCCAGCGGCTGCTCGGCGCGCATGCGGTCGTACAGCGCCAGCGTTTCGGCCGTGCGGCCGTGGTTGTGCTTGCCGGTGACCTTGTGGTGCGACAGGATGGCCGGCACGTCGGCCGCCCGGCCGATCAGGAAGGCTTCTTCCATCGCGTCGCAGACGTGATCGGCCTCGTCGCGCAAGTGCGTCGTGTACAGGCCGCGCCAGGTGGCCAGCGGTTCAGCCACGCCAATCACTTCCTCGGTGCTGGCGTGCATGGCGGTCGGGTAGTACAGGCCTGTCGACAACCCCGCCGCGCCGGCGGCCATGGCCTGGTCCAGCGCCTGCCGCATGGCCGCGATCTCTTTCTTGTCGGCCGGGCGGTCCAGCCGGTCCATGGCGGATACGCGCAGGCTGGAATGGCCCACCAGCGCCAGGCTGTTGACGGCGGCGGGTGCGGCTTGCAGCGCGTCGGCGTAATCCTGCATGCGGGCGTAGAGCTCGCCCGTGTGCTTGGCCAGCAGGTTCAGCGGCGGCGGCACCACGTCGCCCGGCGTGCGCACGGGCGCCAGGCTGATGCCGCAATTGCCGGTGACGACGGTGGTGATGCCCTGGCTGACCTTGGGCCGCATCAGCGGCGTGCCCAGCAGCGCGCGGTCATCGTGGGTATGGCAGTCGATGAAGCCCGGCGACACCACCTTGCCCGTCGCGTCGATGCGGCGCGGCGCGCGCCACGCCGCGCCATCGCCGATGGCGGCGATGCGTTCGCCGCGGATCGCGATGTCGGCGCGGCGGGCAGGTCCGCCCAGGCCGTCGGTGACTTGGCCGCCGGTGATGATGATGTCGTATTCCTGCTGGTCGGGATGCGCGGGCATGGGTTGGGGCTCAGGTTTCTGGGTCGGCGGCCTGCGTGCCGCGGCGCGCCTCCAGGTTGGCAAGGGATTCGGTATTCAGGGCGTCAGGAAAACCATGGGCCACCAGGTGTTCCAGCGCGCCGCCGATGCGGTCCCAGCCTTCCGGCGTGCGCAACGGCACGCCCAGGAAGTGGGATTCGGTCTTGGCGCGCAGCATCAGGTAGAGCACGCCGGCCAGCATCACGCTGACCATCGCCGGCATGTCGGCTTCCGGTGCCAGGCCGTCGATGCGGTCGATGAAGCCGCGCGCGGCGCGTTCGCGCCGTTCGGCCAAAGGCGCGGACACCTCGTTGCGTTCGATAAGTTCCCAGCGCCGCACTTCGCGCAGCGTCTCATTGCCGGCCAGTGCGTCGATCTGCGCGCGCAGCATGGACAGCACGAGTTCGCCGGGCGTGCGCTGGCTGGATTCGTCCGCGGCCAGCAGCCCGGGGTTGCGGGTCCAGAAATCCTGTTCCTGCATCCAGGCCAGCATCAGGCCGGGCATGCCGTCGAAATAGCGGTAGATGAGTTCCTTGCTGACGCCGGCGCGCTTGGCGATCGCGTTGATGCCGACGCCGCCCATTCCGGTTTCCAGGATCTGGGCTTCCAGCGCTTGCAGGATCTGCCTTTCGGTATTCTCGCGTCGCGACATAGGCCTATTCCTTCATGATGATGAGGGAGCGGGCGGGGTCCGGCACGCCGTACACCCGGCCGTCGGCCATGTCGGCGGTGAGTTCGCTGACGGTGTGGCCGATATGCCTGCCATCTTGCCAGACTTCGCTGCCCAGGTAGACCGCATTGGCGCGGCGCGGCGCCGAGGGTAGCGACGGGTCGGCCTGTTCGATGGCCAGGATGCGCCCTTGCGCATCCACCAGCACGCGGTCGCGGGCCGCGGCGGTGATGGCGACGGGGACGCCGAGGGTCAAGGCGCGATAGGGCGCGGATTCACCGGTCAAGGCATACCAGGCCAGGTCCGCCATCGCGTCGGCCAGCGGCGGGCAGGGGTGGATGGAGTTATGCAGCACGGCGACGCGGCACAGGCCGTTGTCGCGATGGGCAAGCCCCTGGTCGGGGCGGCGGGCGACGCGCCGCGTATTGCCCCAGGCAAGTTCGCCCGCGGCCGACAGTGCGATCAGGCCCGCGTCGATTTCCGGATGCGCCTGCAGCACCTGGCCGACGGCGTCGCCCGGCGGGGCGCCCGCGGCCATGAGGCCGAGCGCGGCCTGGTTCAGCGCGATGCCGTCGGCGCCCGGCCGGTTGGGCAGCCGGTGCCCGGTCACCAGCCCCACGCCATCGGCGCCGGGCAGAAACTGCACCAGCGGTTCGGGGCGGTCCGGGCCGCTTTCGATCAAGGCCGCGCGGGGCGCCTGCAACCAGTCCGGCGGCAGGTTCAAGGCGGTGACGCCGCCGCGCTGGCACCACCTGTGCCGTACGCGGCCGGCGTCGTCCATGACGGCGAACACGGCAAAGCCGCCGATGGCGCCGTGGCCCATCGACTCGGCGGCCAGCGCCGCCGCCTGCACTGCCGCGCCCGCCTGCGGGCCGGATGCCGCGACGCCGATCGTCATGCGAGGCTCCTCTTGGCGTTCACCGGTCCTAGTCCGTGTTGCTCGTCACGGGATCGACGATGTTCAGGTTGGTGATGAAGCGCTGGAACAGCATGGCCAGCGCCAGCGGGGGCAGGGCGGCAAGCATGCTGGCCGCGGCGAAAAGTCCCAGGTCGGCGCGGAACCCCGGCATCAGCGGAGACAGGCCCAGCAACGAAGCCGACAAGGTCTGCGCGGACGTGCCGCCGGTCAGCACGATGGCGAACAGCAGGTCGTTCCAGCCCACCAGGAACGCGATGATGAAGGCCGCGGCGATGCCCGGCAACGCCATGGGCAGCGTCACGTGGCGCAGCATCTGCCAGCGCGTGCAGCCGTCCATGCGTGCGGCGCGCTCGATTTCCACGGGCAGCGATGCGAAGTACCCCATCAGCACCCACGACAGCAGCGGGATCACCGCGGTCAGGTACACGATCCACAGGCCGAACAGGCTGCCCGCCAGCCCGATGGCGGCGAAGAACACGTAGTACGGGATCAGCAGCGCAATGGGCGGCAAGGTGCGCGAGGCCAGCAGCACGTACAGCAGCGGCCCCTTGAAGGGGAATTCGAACCGGCCCAGCACATAGCCCGCCAGTGTGGCGATGGCCGTGCCGACGGCGGCGGCCGGCAGCGCCACCAGCGCGCTGTTCACGAAGCCCGTCATGATGGCCTTGGTCTGCCCGCCGAAGATCGAGTCCGACGTGGACAGGCCCAGCACGCGCAGGTAGTTGTCGAAGGTGAACCCGCCCGCGTTGCGCGCAACCCCCATGATGATGGCCGATTCGTCCATGAACGACGCCTTCAGCGTCCAGTACAACGGGAACAGGCACCAGAACGCGACGAGCGCCACGCCTGCGCCCACCAGCCAGGGGCGCCAGCCTTCGCCGGTGACTTTCGCGGCATCACTGCGCATGGGCGTCTCCCTGGGGGCGTTTCTTGCGGATCAGCATGAAGTAGGCGGTGGCCAGCAGCAGCGACAGCACCGTCAGCAGGAAGGCGGCGGCCGAGGCCAGGCCGTACTTCGAGAATTCGAAGTTGTAGCGGAAGATCAGCAGCGGCAGGATCTGCGTGGACGTGCCGGGCCCGCCGCGCGTCAGCGAGAACAGCAGGTCGAACTGCCGCACCGCTTCCACCGTCATCACAACCAGCACGATCAGCGTCGTGTGCTTCAAATGCGGCAGCGTGATATGCCGAAAGCGCGAGAGCGGACCCGCGCCATCCACGCGTGCCGCCCGGTACAGGTCGCGCGGAATCGTCTGCAGTGCAGCCAGGTAGAAAAAGCTTCCCAGCGGCGCGATATGCCAGACGAACGCCAGCGCGACCCAGAACAGCGCCCAGTCGCTGGCCAGCCAGACCGTGGCCGCGTTGGCCAGGCCCAGCGGCGCCAGCAACCCGGTCAGGGCGCCGAAGCTGGGGTTCAGCAGGAACGAGAACACCGTGGCGGTCACGACCTGGGACATCGCCCAGGGCAAGAGCGCCAGCCCGCGCACCAGGCCGCGCAGCGGCATCTCTTCGTTCAGCACCAGCGCGATGCCCAGCGCCGCGGCGAATGATCCCGCCACGCACATGGCGACAAAGCCCAGGCTCCGCCAGATCGCGTCGATGACGGCGGGGTCGGACAGCACTTCGCCGTAGAGGTCGGCGCCGACGAACTCTTCCGTGCGCAGGATGGCGTTGGTGTCGTGCAGGCTGAGCCAGAACGAATAGCCCAGCGGCACGCCGATGATCAGCGTGTTCAGCGCGTACACCGCCACGATCACCGTCAGCGCGAAACCCAGGTCGGACATTTCGCGGCCACCTTGGCGCGCCGGCGTGGGTCGGGCGGGCGACAGGCTGGCGGCGCTCATGACCGCGGCTCCTCGCCGCCGTGCACGCGCAATCCCTGCGCGTCGAACAGGTACAGGCGTGCCGCGGGCAGCGCCAGCGCGATGGGGGCGCCGACTTCATAGCGGCGTTCGGGCGGCAAGCGCGCACGCAGGCGCGGGCCGTCTTCCGCGCCGACCGCCACGTCCACGAACTGGTCGGGCCCGACCGGCTCGACGGCCCAGACGTTGCCTTGCAGCAGCAGACCGTCGCCTGCCAGCGGCGCAGGCGCCATGGCTTCGGGGCGGATGCCCAGCGTGGCCTGGCTGCCTTCGGGCAAGGCGCGCGCGGCGGGGTGCAGGGCGGCCGGCAATACATGGCGTCCGCCCGCCGTCTGCAGCGCGGGGACGCCATCGTGCGCATGCAGCGTGCCGCGCAGGAAGTTCATGCCGGGGTTGCCGATGAAGTCGGCCACTTCCATGTTGGCGGGCCGGCGGTAGATGGTGTCGGGGTCGGCGAACTGCAGCAGGTTGCCGCCCGACATCACCGCGATGCGGTCGGCCAGCGTCATCGCCTCGACCTGATCGTGCGTGACGTAGATGAAGGTGGCCTGCAGCGTGCGGTGCAGGCGCTTGAGCTCCACCCGCATGTCCGTGCGCAGCTTGGCGTCCAGGCTGGACAGCGGTTCGTCGAACAGGAACAGGTCGGGGTTGCGCACCACCGCGCGGCCGATGGCCACGCGCTGGCGCTGTCCGCCCGACAACTGATAGGGCTTGCGGTCCAGCATGGACTCCACGCGCAGCAGGCTGGCGGCGCGGTCCACGCGCGCGCGCACCTCGGCCGCCGGCATCTTCTGCATGCGCAGCGGAAAGCCGATGTTCTCGCGCACGGTCATGTGCGGATACAGCGCGATGCTCTGGAAGACCATGGCCACGTTGCGCCGGTGGGGCGGCACCTGGTCCACGCGCCGGTCGGCGATGCGGATCTCACCGTCCGTGGGCGTGTCCAGTCCGGCGATCATGTTCAGCGTGGTGGTCTTGCCGCAGCCGGACGGCCCGAGCAGCACCACGAATTCGCCGTCGCGGATGTCCAGGTCCAGCGAGCGCACTGCCTGGAAGTGGGTATAGGCCTTCTGGATGCCTTGCAGGGATACGCTGGCCATATCAGCTCCGCTTCAGGATCTTGGCGTACTTCTTGTAGAGCGCATCCCAGCGGGCGCGCAGTTCGGTGGCGACCTGCGCCGGCGTCCTGGACCCCTTGATGAGCAGGTCCTGGGCGATCATCTCGTGCATGCCGGTATCCCATTCCTGGTACCAGGGCGCCTTCAGGATGTGGGCGGCGACGGCTTTCTCACGGCCTTGGAATAGCCACTGGTAGACCTGTTCGGCCTGGGGCGGGTACATCCACTTCATGATGGCCGCCTTGCTGTCCGCGTCGCGGTACAGCTCGGGGAACGGCACTTCCAGATTGGCCTTGGCGATCCAGTTCTTGTGCGTGGTCAGCTGGCCCGCCTTGTCGCGGTAGCCGAAGTATTTCACCAGTTCCCACAGCGCGGCCTGCTCGGCGTCCGTGCGCTTGCGGGTCGACATGCACAGCAGCGCATGGCCCACCAGCACCGTATCGTGCGTGGCGCCCGGCACGACGGGGTTGTAGCTGGAGTACGCGGCGATCTGGCTCTTGGCCGGATCGTTGTAGTTGAAGCTGTAGTAGTCCATGTTCAGGTGGAAGGCGTGCTGGCCCTTCATCCATGAACTGGACGTCTCGGTGCCGGACCAGGTCAGCACGGCGCGCTGCACCAGCTCGTCGTCCCACCAGCGCTTCCAGTCCGTCAGGACTTTCACCAGCGGCGTGTCGCCGCCGAAAGTGGCGCGCAGGTCGTCGTCGACGAAGCGTTCGCCTTCGGCAAAGCACTGCGCGATCAGGGCCCACGGCAGGCCGGTCCAGGCGTTGTACCAGGGCATCAGCATGGGGTGCTCGGACAAGCCCTTTTTCTTGATCTCGCGGGCCTGCTTCTCGACCGTGGCCCAATCCTGCGGATAGTCCGCCGCGTTGGCGGTGCCGCCGAAGCCGGCTTCGCCCAGCATCTTCTCGTTGCGGAACAGCGCGAACGGGCCGCCGTTGTAATACGTCAGGCCCAGGTAGCGGCCGTCGGTGGCGCGGGCATCATCCACGATGCCGGGGAACATCTGCTTCTGGATGTCGGCCAGGCCGGGCATGTCGTCGATTGCCCGGATCCAGCCTGCCGCGTACCAGCGCGACGCCTGGCCGCGTTGCGCGTAGAACATGTCCAGCGGCGCCTTGGCGGCCAACTGGGTTTCCAGCACCGCGGCGTAGTCGCCGGGAATGGGTGACAGGTTCACCGGCACGCCGCTTTCCTGCGCGAAGCGCGCCGCGCCTTGCTGCACGATTTCACTGCCCCACGGCCAGAAGGCGAAGGTCAGCGGCGAGGGCGCCTGGGCCAGGGCCTGCAGGGGCCAGGCGCCTGCCGCCAGACCGGCGGCGCCGGCCAGGCCTGCGGCGCTGCGCAACAGGAAGTCGCGGCGGGTGGGATCCGCCTGGCCTTCAAAGGGTGAACGCTGGGGCATGCTGGACTTCCTTGCGGTTGAGAAGACAACAAAGAGAGGGTGCAGCGAAGCGGTGTGGCCGGTGTGGGTGCGGCCGCTGTTGTGACCATGTGGTCACATTCCGGGTTCAAGATATTGCTTCGGGGGGATCGGCAGCAAGGGGGGAGTTTCCCTAGGAGGGCGGGAGTGCGTGCGCCGACGGCGTGCGCCGCCGGCGTGTCGTCAGCGAGCCAGTCGACTTACAGCCCGATGGCCTTCAGGTCGGGGTGGCGGCGATGCCAGTCGGTCACGGCCTGGAAGGCCATGCCGATCTTGCCGAGCGTGCCTTCGGCGTTCGGCTTGCCCAGCAGTTGCACGCCCAGGGGCAGGCCGCCGGCGGTGAAGCCGGCCGGCAGCGCCAGTCCGGATGCGTTGACGTAGTTGCCCGCGCGGGTGAAGGCGGCCAGCGGCGTGGCGGCCTCGTCCACGTCGGCCAGCAGGCGGGCGCCAAACGGCGCGCAGGGGGTCAGCACGGCATCGATGTCGCGCATCCATGCCAGCCATGCCTGGCGTGCCTGCGCGTGCGCCTGCAACGCGGCGATGTAGTCGGCGGCGGACACGCCCTTGCCGGACAGCACGCGGGCGCGCACATATTGGCCGATGGGCTGCGCCGCGTCTTCGATGTATTCGCGGTGCATGGCGTAGGCCTCGGCGGCGATGATCTGGCCGTTACGCAGCATCATCTCGCGGAAGTCGAAGGGGAAGGGAGTTTCGGCCACCTCGGCACCGAGGTCGACGAGCACGCGGCGCGCGTCATCCAGGGCAGACAGGGCGTCGGCGTCGGCGGCGATGGGATGCTGCGACGGCGGCATCAGCGCGATGCGGATGCCGCGCAACGGTTGCGCGCCGGTGGCGGGTTCCTGGATCTGGAAGGCGGGCAGGCCTTGCGTCAACGGATCCTGGGCATCGGGCCCGGCCATCAGCGCGGTCAGCAGCATCGCATCGCGGGTGTCGCGCGTGAGCGGGCCGATGGAGTCCAGCGTGGTCGACAGCGCCACCGCGCCATGAAGGCTGATCAGCCCGCGCGTGGTCTTCAAGCCCGTGATGCCGTTCAACGCGGCGGGAATCCGCACCGAGCCGCCGGTGTCCGACCCCAGCGCGGCAGGCGCCAGGCCGGCCGCGACAGCCACGCCCGATCCGCTGGACGAGCCCCCGGGAATGCGCGGGGCCTGCAAGTCCCACGGGTTGCGCGGCGTTCCCATGACGGGGTTCGTGCCCCAGCCGCCGAACGCGAATTCGACCATGTGGGTTTTGCCCAGCATCACCATGCCGGCGTCCAGCAGGCGCGTCACCGCGGTGGCCGTGACGTTGCTGCGGCGCTCGCGCCAGGCCTCGGAACCTGCGGTGGTGACCTGGCCCTGGATGTCGCACAGGTCCTTGGCGGCCACCGGCACCCCGTCCAGCGGGCTGAGCAGGCCATAGCCGGCGCGGCGGCGCGCATCAGCGGCTTCGGCAAGAAGCAAGGCGCCGGCGCTGTCCACGCTGACATACGCGCCCAGCGCCGGATTGGCTTGGGCGATGCGGTCCAGGAAGTGCTGCGTCAATTCCACCGAGCTGTAGCGGCCTTTGGCCAGGCCGTCGGCCAGCTCGCCGAGCGTGGCAAATGCAATTTCAGACATGTTTTCCTCAGGTTGGGGTGCCGGCCGTGCGGGGCGCGCACGGCCGGCTGCGCAAAGCGCGACTAGCGTTTGGTCCAGTCAGGGGCGGGGTAAACGGGTTTCGCCGTGGCCACGTCTGCCGGCCACACGGGCACCATGCCCTTGCCCGGCAGCAACTGCACCACCGGGAAGGGCATCAGCAGCTGCTTGCCCGTGTCGTCGATGGCGTAGGGGCCGGCCATGACCGTGATCTTGCCGGACAGGTCCATCGACGCCTGCTTGAGCGCCGCGGCGTCCGTGGAGCCGGCCTTCTTCACGACCTCTTCCGTGACCGCGCCCGCGCCGTAGGCCAGCGCCGTCTGGAAATCGGGCGGGAACTCGGCCTTGGGAAAGCGCTGGTCGTAGGCGGCCGCGAACTGTTCGCGGCTCATGCCGGCGTTGACGTTCCAGTTGATCGCGGGGTGGTAGTTGGTATGGCTGTAAATGTAGTTCGCGTCCGCGCCGATGGCCTGGAATTGCGGGGTCGACGCATACACCATGAACACGTACGGGAAGTTGATGTCCAGCTGCTTCATCTGGCGCGTCATGCTGATCAGGTCGCCCTCATAGGACGTCGGCACCAGCGCTTCGGCGCCCGCTGCGCGCGCCTTCTGCAAGATGGTGCTGAAGTCCTTCTGGCCCTTGGGGTACTTCTCGAACATCACGACCTGCATGCCGTTCTTCGTTGCCTGTTCGCGTCCGCCTTCAGCCAGTCCGGCGGGGAACGGTTCGTCGGAATACAGCAGCGCCACCTTCTTCACGCCCTGGTTGGCCGCCAGCTCCATGTTGGCGCGCAGCATCGCGGACACGGGCATCTGGGTGCCCGACACCATGTTCTTGAATCCCTGCTTGTACAGGTCGTCGCTGGCGGCGGACCAGACCATCATGTATTTGCCCAGCCGCTCGGTGACGGTGGCGGCCGCCGCCGTCAGCGTGGAGCCGAAAGGCGCAAACACCAGATCCACTTTTTCATCGACAATCAGGCGTTCGTAGACACGCGTGACCATCTGCTTGTCGCTGCGGTCATCCAGCTTGACCAGCTCGACAGGGTATTTCTTGCCCTTCACCTCGATACCGCCACGGCGATTGACGTCTTCCACCCACAGTTCCACGCCCCGGACGCCGGATTGCGAGGCCAGGGCGAAGCTGCCCGTGGACGAGACCGTCATGCCCACCCGGATCTTGTCCGAGGTTTGGGCGGTGCCGGTAGCGGGCGTCAAGGCGGCGATGGCCATGGCCAGCGCCGGTAAGCGGAACAACCAGGATTTAGCGAACATGGGATGTCTCCAATCGTTATAGATTTGGGGGCCTCGCCCCGCCGCGAAGCAGGGACCCAGAACCCGGTATTGGGCAATAATTGCCCAATACGCGACAAAGCGTATAACAAATAGGCATGGAGCGCACGCCTTGAATAAATTGAATTACCGGCAGACGGAAATGCTGTGGGCCATCGTCATGGCCGGGTCGATCAGCGGCGCGGCCCGCTTGCTGAACATTTCGCAGCCGGCCGTCAGCCGGATGCTGGCCCAGACCGAGAAGAGCATGGGCGTGACGCTGTTCGAGCGGGTGCGCGGGCGGCTGCGCCCTACCTCGCAAGTGCACAGCCTGTTTGAGGAAATCGAAAAAACGCAGCGCATGATGCAGCGGGTCAACGACCTGGCCGATGCGCTTTCCGAGCATGGCACGGGCGTGCTGCGCCTGGCGTCCATTCCCAGTCTGGCGCAATTCCTGGTGCCGCGCGCGGTGGCCCGTTTCCAGCAGCGCCATCCGGAGCTGCTGCTACGGCTGAATACCTCGGTCCTGCCCAGCCTGATTTCCGACGTGCTGCAGGGCGAGGCCGAGCTGGGGCTGGTGGTCATGCAGGCGGACCATCCCTTCCTGACCTCACAGCCGCTGCATGTGGGGCGCATGGTGGCGGCCATCCCCAAGGGGCATCCGCTGGCGGGGCAGGCGTCCGTCAGTCTGGCGGATCTTTCCCCGCATCCGCATATCGTGGTGGGCACCCGCATGCCCTTCGGCATGCTCGTGCTGGGCGCGTTCGAGCAGGCCGGGCTGCCGTGCCGCATGTGTGCCGACGTGCCCTGGAGCCAGCTTGCGTGCGCGCTCGTCAATGCCGGGGTGGGGATCGCCATCGTGGATGAATTCACGGTCATGCAGAACACCATGCCGGATGTGGTGATCGTGCCGCTGCAAGAGCGCATTCCCCTGAATATCTCGGCCGTCTACGCCAGCAACCGGGAGCCGTCGCAGATCGCCTTACGCTTCATCGACGAGCTGCGCGAGGTGTTGGCCGAGGCGTTTCCGGACCCGGATAAGGGTTAGTCCTTAACTTGCAGTTATGGTTTGAACTGTTCATAATCGCCTCCAAACAGAGCGGCCATCCAACCCGAGACGGCCCGGAGGAAGACATCATGAGCAGCAGTCCCGCCCTGGCGGCGGGCGCGGCTTCGCATCGCGCGCAGGATCTGCGCGCCGTGCAGTTGCGCACCCGCATCGCAGTGACCCTCTTCGCCGCGCTGGCCGCCGGCCTGGCCGTGATCCCGATGGCGACCTCGAACATCTCGTTCGCGTTCTACCTGATGCTGTGGATCACCATGGCCAGCGCCATGAACATCTGCGTGGGCTTCACGGGTTACCTGCCGTTCGGCTATGTGGTGTTCTACGGCGTGGGCTCCTACGCCACCGGCATCTGCTACAAGATCATGGGCTGGCCCATCCTGCCGTCGCTATTGGCCGCCGGCGGCGTGGGTCTGGCGATCGCGCTGTTGCTGGCGCCCACCCTGCGCCTGCGCGGCGTGTATTTCGGCATCGTGAGCCTGGCGCTGGCCACCATCGTCAAGCTGGTCATTTCCGACCTGCCCCAGTCGTTCACCGGCGGCAGCATGGGCATCATCCTGTCGCGCGCCAACAATCCCACGCACAGCTACTACGCCATGCTGATCGTCATGGGCGCCACGCTGGCAACCGTCACCTGGCTGTCGGTATCGCGGCTGGGCCGCGCGCTCAAGGCCATCCGTGACGATGACGGCGCGGCCGCCTGCGTGGGCATCCACGTCCCCAACACCCGCCTGAAGGCCTGGCTGCTGGCCGCCTTGTTTCCTGCGCTGGCCGGCGGCATCGAGGCCTGGTACACGAACGTCGTCGACCCGGAATACGCCTTCAACGTGCTGATCACCGCCAAGAGCATCATCTACGCGATGGCGGGGGGCTTCGGCACCATCCTCGGTCCGGTGGTCGGAACGCTGGCGCTGGTGGGCATCGACCACATGATCTGGCAGAAATTCCCGGTGGTGAACCTGCTGCTGCTGGGCCTCATCATCGTCCTGCTGATGTTGTTCCTGCCCCGCGGCATCATCGGCAGCCTGATCAAACGCAAGCCGCAACTGCGCCGCTACATCGCCTGAGGACCCGCCATGACCGGACTGCTTATCCAAGGCCTGATCAACGGCCTGATCCTCGGCGCCATCTACGGCCTGATCGGCGTGGGCCTGAACGTCGTCTTCGGCGTGCTGCGGGTGGTGAATTTCGCCCACGGCGAATTCCTGGTGCTGGGCGCGTATTTCGCCTTCTACCTGATGGAATACGCGGGCATCAACCCGCTGGTGGCGCTGCCGCTGGCGTTCGTGGCCTTCTTCCTGGCCGGCTACCTGCTGTACTTCGTCCTGATCCCGCGGCTGTCCAAGGCGGACGATCCCGAGATCAGTTCGCTGCTGCTGATGTTCGGCGTGTCCATCATGCTGGGTGCGCTCATGCTGCTGGCGTTCGATGCCGACGCGCGCTCGCTGCCCTACGAGATCGAACCCGTCTTCCTGAAGTTCGGCCCGGTCCTGATCCCGACCGTGCGGCTGCTGGCGCTTGCCATCGCGCTGGCGATCATCGCCGCGCTGACGGTGTTCCTGTACCGCACGCAGCTGGGCAAGGCGCTGCGCGCCATCATCATGAACCGCGACGCGGTCCGCATCGTGGGTATCAATGCCGAGCGGCTGTCGGCCGTGGCGTTCGGGCTGGGCGTGGGCCTGGCTGCCGCCAGCGGCGTGCTGGTGGCCATGGTGTTCCCGGCGTTCTCGCCGTTCATGGGCAACGACTACACGCTGATCGGCTTCATCGTCATCGTGCTGGGCGGCTTGGGCCATCCGGTGGGGGCGCTGGTCGGGGCGCTGCTGTTCGGCATCACCGAACAGGTGTCCGTGGTGTTCTTCAGCCCCTCCATCGCCACCATCTGCGGTTTTGCGCTGATGGTCGCCACGATCTTCATCCGGCCCAGCGGCTTGTTCGGCCGCCAGGCGCTGCGTTAACAGCCCCGGGAGACGGACGCATGTTGAAAGTCACGAATCTCAAGAAGCGCTTTGGCGGCCTGGTGGCGTTGCAGGGCGTGGACCTGGAGGTGCCCAAGGGGTCCATCCTGGGCATCATCGGCATGAACGGCTCAGGCAAGACCACGATGCTCAACTGCATCAACGGCATCTACACGCCGGACGAAGGCCGCATCGAACTGGACGGCCGCGAGATCGGCGGGCGGCAGGTCCATGAAGTGGCCCGGTTGGGCGTGGGCCGCACCTTCCAGGTGCCGCGCATCTTCCGCCAGCTCAGCCTGCTGGACAACCTGGACGTGGCGCAGCAGCAAGCGGGCCGCAGCGCGGACGAGCGCTACGCGCAATCCGAATACTGGCTGCACAAGGTCGAGCTGCACCGACTGCGGCACAACTACGCCGAAGAATTGTCGGGCGGACAGCAAAAGCTGGTGGAACTGGCGCGCATCATGGTCGCGCGGCCGAAAGTCGTGCTGCTGGACGAACCGTTCGCCGGGGTGAATCCCGCGCTGGCGCAGCTGCTGATCTCGGTGATCCGCGAACTGCCCACCGAGCACGATTGTTCGGTGGTGCTGGTCTCGCACGACCTGACCTCCATCTACCAGCTGTCCCACCACATCATCGTCATGAACGAAGGCGCCATCCTGAGCCAGGGCAACGCCGATCACGTGCGCGCCGACCCGCGGGTGGTCGAAGCCTATCTGGGAGCCTGACATGAGCACCGCCATCCTTGCGCTGGAAGACGTGACCGTGGCCTATCACGGCGACATCACGATCCTGAACCGCATCAACGTCCAGGCGCGCGCAGGCAAGGTCACCGGTGTGATCGGCCCCAACGGCGCCGGCAAGTCCACGGTGCTCAAGACCCTGTTCGGCTTTCTGCCGCCGCGCACCGGGCGCATCACGCTGCGGGGCAAGGACATCAGCGCGCAGCCCTCGCATGAGCGCGCCAGCCACGGCGTGGCGTTCGTGCCGCAGCACCGCAGCCTGTTCGGCGACCTGTCCGTGCACGACAACCTGCTGCTGGGTTGCTGGCCGTTCCGTGGCGACAAGGCACGGGTGCGCCAGCGGATCGACTCGGTGTATGACCGCTTCCCCATCCTGGCGCAAAAGCGCAACGACCCCGTCTCCAGCATGAGCGGCGGACAGCAGCGGTTCGTGGAATTCGGACGCGCCCTGCTGATCGAGCCGTCGGTGATCCTGCTGGACGAGCCCACGGCGATGCTGGCGCCCAAGATTTCCAAGGAAATCTACGGGCTGATCCGGGGCTTCGCGGACGAGGGCATGACGGTGGTGCTGGTGGACCAGAACGTGCGGCGCTGCGCCGAGGTGTCCGACTACATGTACATCCTGGAACTGGGACGCAACAAGGCGGAAGGCTCGCGCGAGGCGTTCGAGGAAGAGGGCGGCCTGCGCGAGATGGTCGCCTCGTGGATGGACTACAAGATCGATTGAGGCGTCGACTGACGCGTCGACAGGAACCCGCCGGGGCGCACCCCGGCGGGGCCGGCGTCAGAGGACGCCGCGTATCCCGGCAATGCCATGCGCGCCATGGCGCAGCGCCTGCGATACGGTCTGGGTGGATTGCCCGCCCAGCGCGAAGACCGGGATGCCGGCATCGCGATTGCCTTGCACGAAGCCTTCCCAGCCCAGCGTCGGCGCGCCGGGATGGCTGGGCGTGTCCAGTACGGGACCCAGCACCGCGAAGTCAGCGCCAAGGTCGCGGGCATGGACGACCTGGGCATTGTCGTGCGCCGACACGCCGACCAGCGCGTTCTTGGGCAATTCGGGGCGGGCGGTCAGGCGCGCCGCGTCCGCCGTGCGCAGATGTACGCCGTCGGCTTCCTTCCACCAGGCGGCAGGGTGCGCGCTGTTGACCAGCACGCGGGCGCCGGCCGCGCGGCAGCGCTTGACCACCTGTTGCAGCACCTCATGCAGCGAGCTTGCGCCCGCGCCATCCGGCCACTGCGGTTCCCGAAACTGCACGAGCTTCACACCGCGCGCCAGCGCGGCTTCCAGGCGGCCCAGGAAGGCGGCCACGCCTGCGCGCGAACCGATCGAGCTGATGCCATAGGTGGTGGGCAGCTGCAGCCAGCGCAGCGGGGGCAGGGTGGCGGGCAGCAGATCGCCCACCGAAGCCGCGTTGGCCGGATCCACCCATTCCAGGCGCTGGTTCTCCAGGCTTTGCGGTTCGCCTTCCCAGCCGGTGACATGGCAGAAGGCCAGGCGGACCGTCGTGTGCGGGTAGACGTGCACGTAGGTGACCCACTGGCGCGACTGCGTGACGCGGATGCCGATTTCTTCCTGCAATTCACGGGCCAGCGCTTGCAGCACGGTTTCACCCGGCTCCAGCTTGCCGCCCGGCAGTTCCCACCAGCCCGACCATGGCTTGCCTTCGGGCCGCTGGCCCAGCAGCAGCATGCCGTCGGCGCGCAGGATCAGGCCGGCGGCGACGTCGACGATCTTCTCAGACATGGCGGGCCGCCCAATCGCGCGCGAACTGGTAGGCCACGCGGCCCGAACGCGAACCGCGTTCGATCGTCCATTGCAGCGCTTCGGTGCGCGAAGGCTCGATGTGCGCCTCCGGGCAGCCCAGCTCGCGCAGCCAGTGGTAGACGATGTCCAGATAGTCGTCCTGCTTGAAGGGGTAGAACGACAGCCACAGGCCGAAGCGCTCGGACAGCGAGATCTTTTCTTCGACCGTTTCGCCCGGATGGATTTCGCCATCGGGCTGGTGCTTGGCCTGCAGGTTCTCGCTCATGTATTCCGGCATCAGGTGGCGCCGGTTGGACGTGGCGTAGATCAGCACGTTGTCGCCCGAGGCAGACACCGAGCCGTCCAGCACGGACTTCAGCGCCTTGTAGCCGGGTTCGCCTTCCTCGAACGACAGGTCGTCGCAGAACACGATGAAGCGTTCGGGGCGCGAGGCGACGAGCTCGACGATGTCGGCCAGGTCGCCCAGGTCGGACTTGTCCACTTCGATCAGGCGCAGCCCGCGGTCGCCGTAGGCGGCCAGCATGGCTTTGACCAGCGAGCTCTTGCCGGTGCCGCGGGCGCCGGTCATCAGCACGTTGTTGGCCGGCTTGTGCGCGAGGAACTGGACGGTGTTGCGGTCGATGGTGGCCTTCTGGCGCTCGATGTGCTGAAGGTCCTCCATGTCGATGCGGGCAACGTGGCGTACCGCATCCAGCCAGCCGCGCGAGCCGCGCTTGCGCCAGCGGAAGGCGTGCGCGCTCCAGTCGATTTCCGGCGTGGCCGGAGGCAGGAAGGCTTCAAGCTGCGCCAACACGCGCTCGGCGCGCTGGATGAGAGTAGAGAATTCGGTTGCGGTCACGTCTGCATCCTCGGGGCAAAGCGGCGTTTCCGCACGCCGCCATTTTGTTGTTTGTTGCTATTGCTCGGGGCTTCTGTTCGTCGCTCTCGCGGCGGGGTTTTTTTCGCCGCCATCACGGTGGACTTGTAGGATGGGTGGAGCGCGAGGGTCTTGATGCAAGTTCCCCGGCGGTCGTCGCGCGAAACCCATCAGGCAGCGCCGAGTTCTTGGCAGTTTCAGCCATAACCCAGCATCTGCCTGATGGGTTTCGCGCGTTGGGCATCCGTGTTCTTGCCTGGACGTTCTCGCGCTACACCCATCCTACGGCCGGGCGGCTTCTCTGTGAAGGAAACCCATACGGCCGGAACGTCTTTTCTTACGAACGGTAGTCGGCGTTGATGGTCACGTACTCGTGCGAGAAGTCGCAGGTGTAGACCGTGTCGCTGACGTCGCCCCGGCCCAGCGCGATGCGCACCGAGATCTCGGCCTGCTTCATCACGCGCTGGCCGTCGGCTTCCTGGTAGTCCGGGTTGCGGCCGCCGTTCTTGGCCACCAGCACGTCGTCCAGCCACAGGCGGATGTTGGACACGTCCAGGTCGTCGATGCCGGCGTAGCCGATCGCGGCCAGGATGCGGCCCAGGTTGGGGTCCGACGCGAAGAAGGCGGTCTTGACCAGCGGCGAATGCGCGACCGCGTAGGCGACCTTCAGCGCTTCCTCGGTGGTGCCGGCTTCTTCAACGCGGATGGTCATGAACTTGGTGGCGCCTTCGGCGTCGCGCACGATCTTCGTAGCCAGCTCCAGCGCGGCGGCGGTCAAGGCCTGGCGCACGGCGGCGTAGGCGGCGTCGGACTCGCTATTGACGTTCACGCCCGACTTGCCGGTGGCGGCGATGATGAAGGAATCGTTGGTGGACGTGTCGCCGTCGACCGTGATGCGGTTGAACGAGGCGTCGGCGATTTCCACGGCCAGGCGGCGCAGCAGCGGCTGGGCGATGCCGGCGTCGGTCGCCAGGAAGCTGAGCATCGTGGCCATGTTGGGGCGGATCATGCCCGCGCCCTTGCTGATGCCGGTGAAGGTCACGGTCTTGCCGTCGATCTGCACCTTGGCCGACGAGATCTTCGGCAGCGTGTCGGTCGTCATGATGCCGTGGGCGGCGCTGGACCAGTGGTCGGCCGCCAGGTCGGCGATGGCACCCGGCAGGCCAGCGACCAGGCGGTCCAGCGGCAGCGGCTCGAGGATGACGCCGGTGGAGAACGGCAGGATCTCGGTGGCCGGCACGCCCAGCAGCTTGCCCAGCGCGGCGCAGGTGTCGTTGGCTTTCTTCAGGCCTTCTTCGCCGGTGCCGGCGTTGGCGTTGCCGGTGTTGATGACCAGTGCGCTGATCGGGCCGCCGGCGGCCAGGTGGGCCTGGCAGACCTGCACGGGCGCGGCGCAGAAGCGGTTGCGCGTGAACACGCCGGCCACGCTCGTGCCTTCAGCCAGGCGGAAGACGGTCAGGTCGCGCCGGTTGGCTTTGCGGATGCCGGCCTCGGTGACGCCGATTTCAATGCCGGCAACAGGAAAAATTTCGGACTCGGAGGGGATCTGCAAATTAACGGCCATGACTTCGTCTCTTGAATGGGCAGGACGGAATCGCCGCCAGGCAAGGCGGCGCGCGGGGGAAAGTTTCGTATTATCCCACCGGTTTGCGGCAGGGGTTTGTCAGGCGCCGGTCAGGGGGCCATCCGCATGGCGGCCACGTCCAGCACCCCGGCGTCACGGTTGCTGAGCACGCTGCGCACGGTGCCGTCCGGGGCTTGCAGCACCGACTGGCCCGCCGCGACGTCCTCGCCGCCGGTGCGCCGCGCCGAACGGCCGCGCGACGGCGAAAACAGCAGGTCGCCCGGCTGGGCGCCGGGCAGGCGCGGGTTCGCGGCCAGCACGCGGGTGCCGGGCGGGTAGGTCATGGCGCCCAGCACGGTCTCGCGCGCCAGCAGGCCTTCGAAATCCAGGATGCGGCGTTGGCCGTCCAGGTGCATGTCCACCTTCAACAACGGCATCTGGCGCAGGGTCAGGGCTTCGCTGCCTTCGGTGCGCAGCAGCCAGCGCGCCGTGGCGCCGGCCGCATCCGGCGCCGTGCCGCGCGCCGCCTCGTCGACCTTCAGCCAGGCCCCCGGGGGCACGGGCTGCTGGTCCAGCGTGTTGCCGATGGCAAGGTGGCAACTGGCGAAGCGGGGCTGGCCTCCCTGCATCACGAATTCGATCCGGTGGCCGTGCGCGCACAGCCAGCCTTCCTGCGCCTGGTCGCGGGCAATCTCGGCCGACAGAGTCTCGGGCTGCTTGGGCGTGGCGGGGTAGCGGAACAGTTGGGTGGCGGCGACGCCCAGGATGGGGGCGGGCTGGGTCTGGGGAAACACGGCGCGGTCGAACGAGGCCAGTTCGCCCGGCCGGGTCAGGCTGAGCACGGTGCCTGCCGGCATGTCCACGCCGGCCAGGCGGGCGGCGTGGGCCAGCGTCGTCTTGCGGCCGGCGTCGGCCTGGGCGTCGCGCTGGGCGGCGAACCACAGGCTGAACTGCTGGTAGGGGAAGATGGCGCCGATCAGCGCCAGGAAGGCCATCAGCGCGGTGCCGGTGCGCCGGTGCTCGCCCAGCCAGAGCCGGGCGTTGCGCGTGGTGGCCAGGACGGCCAGCCAGGTCAGCAACGTGGCGAGGCAGGCCAGCGAGGCCGCCATCAGCACATAGAAATTACCGCCAGGAAGAGAAACCGGAATCATGGCGGCAATTATGCGCCAAACCGGGCGCGGATTTCAGCGCCCTCGGCGCAGCGTCTAGCTCTTGGCGGATTCGGAACGGGTGGCCACCACCTGCAGCTTGAGCTCGCCCAGGGCCTGGAACAGCGCGTTGCGGGTGGATTCGGGCAGGTCGCCGAACATGGACTTGACCCAGGACTCGTGGGCGCGCGCCATGCGGGCGAACGTCTTCTTGCCCTGCGGCGTCAGTTTGATCAGCGAACTGCGGCGGTCGGATTCCACCTTGGTGCGCACGACCAGTCCTTCCTTTTCCAACTGGTCGGTGATGCCGGTGATATTGCCGTTGGTGACCATCATGTGGCGCGACAGGTCGCCCATCTTCATGCCCTTGGGGGCGCGCTGCAATTGCGCCATCAGGTCGAAGCGGGGCAGCGTCGTGTCGAAGTCGTTGCGCAGGCGGCTGCGGATCTCGCCTTCGATGAGATTGGCGCAGGTCAGCATACGCAGCCACAGGCGCAACGCGTGGTGGTCGTCGGGCGCGGCGCGGGATTCCAGGTCGGGAGCGTCAGTCATGGCTAGGGAGGATACCGGGAATGCGTGAGGAAGCGGGCGCCAGACCCATCTGCTCGAAGATGGCGCGGGTCAGCGGGCTGGAGGGATCGTTGAGCGTCAGCACGATGTCGTAGTGGTTGGTGCCGGGCATCGGCACGTAGTGCCCGGGAAAGCCGCGTTCCTGCCAGGCGGCCAAGTAGTCGTCGCTTTGGCGCTTGAACTCGTCGGTTTCGGATTCGCCGTAGCTGACCACCAGCGGGCAGCCGGTGGGCGGCAGATGCAGGGCGGGGCTGTTGCGGATGGCGTCGGCCTCGCTCATGTGCATCCATTCGTTGACGTGGGTGTGCACCAGCGGACGCAGGTCGAACAGGCCGGACAGGGGTGCCGCCCCGCGGATCACGTCGTGGGGCACCTCATAGCTGGCATGCCAGCCGCCGGCCAGCAGCGCGCCCACCAGATGCCCGCCCGCGGAACTGCCGCAGACGTGGATGCGCCGGGGGTCGCCGCCGTAGTCGGCGATGTGGCGGTGAATCCACGCCAGCGCGCGCCGGTTCTGGTCGACGATGCGGTCCAGCGTCACGGCAGGCGCCAGCGAATAGTTCACCGACACGACCACCGCGCCGGCTTGCGTGAAGGCCGGCGCCATGCCGCTGGATTCGTTCTTGGACAAGAGGCGCCAGTAGCCGCCGTGGATGAAGACGAATACCGGCGCGCCGGCGCCGTTGGACGCCTGCGGCGCCGGACGGAAGATGTCCAGCACTTCGTCGGCGTGGTCGCCGAACGGCACGTCCAGGCTGCATGCGAGCGACTCGCGCGCCGTGGCGCTGTCTTCGGCGTATTTCTTGAGTATCGGACCGATGTCGGGTACTGTCGCGCGAGCGTTGTACTGGACGTCCAAGCCTGCGCGGTCATAGTGGCGGTAGAGGGTAACCATGGCGGTAGATTTCAGTGTTATCAGGCCGGTATTGACAGGCCTAGTAAAAACCCTTTGGTAAAAACCCTAGTCTTGTTTTGGAGAATACTTTAAACCTAAACTATGAACCACGCCAGTTTTCCCTATGCTCTCACAACGGGATCGTGGCGTAGCAAGCAATATCTTTGCAAGCCAGTTTGACGGCGGCGCAATGGCGCCGGCAGGCCGGGCACAGAAGTCATTCGAATCGCACCCTCTATAAGAACACCCTCTGCGCGGGCTCGCGCACGGAGCACACCACCATGCGTTTGATCACTTCCCTTATCGCCGTCGCCGCGCTGGTGCCGGCCGTGGCCATGGCAGACACCGTCAAGGTCGGCATCGCCAACGACATCTCCGGCCCGTTCTCGGCGCTGGGCGCCGAAGCCCGCGACGGCTTCAACCTGGCCATCAAGCAACTGGGCAGCAAGCTGGGCGGACAGCCCGCCGAATTCGTGCAGACCGACATGGGCGGCAACCCCGACCAGGCCCGCCAACTCGTCACCCGCTACATCCAGCGCGACAAGATCGATTTCTTCACCGGCCCCATCGGCTCGAACGTGGCGCTGGCCGTCGGCCCCGCGCTGTTCGCGGCCAAGGTGCCCTACCTGTCGAACAACCCCGGCCCCAGCCAGTTCGCCGGCGCCCAGTGCAACAACTACTGGTTCGGCACGTCCTACCAGAACGACGCCTTCCACGAAGCAGCCGGCAAGGTCGCGGCGGACCGTGGCTTCAAGAAGATGTTCATCATGGCCCCGGACTACCCGGCGGGCAAAGACGCGCTGACCGGCTTCAAGCGCGGCTACAAGACCGCCCCGGGCGACGAGGTCTACACCAAGCTGGGCCAGATCGACTACGCCGCCGAGATCGCGCAGATTCGCGCCGCCAAGCCGGACGCCGTCTATATCTTCCTGCCGGGCGGCATGGGCATCAACTTCGTCAAGCAGTTCGTGTCGGCCGGCCTGTCGCAAAGCGTCAAGCTGATCGGCCCGGGTTTCTCGGCCGACGAAGACGTGATCCAGGCCGTGGGCGACCCCATGCTGGGCATGTACAACACGGCGCAATGGGCGCATGACCTGGACGTGCCGCAGAACAAGATCTTCGTGGACGCCTTCCGCAAGGAATACAACGGCCGCTACCCGTCCGTGTACGCCGCCCAGGCCTATGACGTCATCATGGCCATGGATGCCGCGGTCAAGCAGGCCGGCGGCAAGGCCTCCGACCGCGAGGCCGTCATCCGCGCGCTGGAAAAAGCCGACTACCCGTCGGTGCGCGGCAGCTTCACCTACGGCAAGAACCACTACCCGATCCAAGCCTACTACCTGCGCGTCGTCGACAAGGACGGCAGCGGCCGCATCACCAACAAGCTGGTGGGCAAGGTGTTCGACAAGTACCAGGACGTCTACGTAGGCGACTGCAAGCTGTAAGTAGGGCCCACCCCCGACGCGCTGCGCGCTTCCCCCTCAAGGGGGGCGTCGCTGCGGACCGGCGAAGCCGGCTCCGCGCGACCCCGCTCGGGCGGGCACGTTTCGTGGGCTGCGCAGGGTGGGCCGCGTGAGGCATAACCAGGTGGTTTGGTGATTTGGCCGCGAGCGACGCCATCGGCGATTTGCGGCAGGGGGTAGTGTTCATGACGTTTACGCTGATCGTCGAGCAATTGCTGAACGGTCTTCAGTTTGGGTTGATGTTGTTTTTGATCGCGGCCGGGCTGACCCTGGTGTTCGGCATCATGGACATCATGAATCTGGCTCACGGCTCGCTCTACATGGCCGGCGCCTATGTTGCCGCTGAAACCATGCAGCGCACCGGTTCATTCACCGCCGCCGTCCTGGTGGCTGCCGTGGCGACCGGCGTGGTTGGCGTGGCGCTGGAACTGACGCTGATCCGCCGCCTGGCGCTGCGCGATCACCTGGCCCAGGTGCTGGGCACCTACGCCGTCATCCTGATCGCCAATGATCTCGTCAAGATGATCTGGGGCCCGGCGCCCGTCATGCTCAACATGCCGGCCGTGCTGTCCGGCCCGGTGCGCCTGTTGCCGGACCTGCTCTATCCCGCCTACCGCCTGATGATCATCGTGTTCGGCGTGGCCGCCGCCGCGGGCCTGTACTGGTTCGTAACGCGCACCCGCGCGGGCGTGCTGGTGCGGGCCGGCGCCTCCAACCGCCAGATGGCCACGTTGATGGGCGTGCGCGTGCCGCTGCTGTTCCTGGGGGTCTTTGTGCTGGGCGCCATGCTGGCCGCCGTGGCCGGCGCCCTGCTGGGGCCGATCACGTCGGTGCAGGTGGGCATGGGCGAAGAAATCCTGATCCTGGTGCTGGTCTGCATCGTGATCGGCGGGATCGGCTCGATCCGCGGCGCCTTCGTCGGCGCGCTGCTGGTGGGCATGGTGGACACGGCAGGGCGGGCCTTCCTGCCCATGCTGCTGCGCCAGGTCTTTTCTCCGGCCGTGGCCTCCAGCGTCGGTCCGACGTTGGCCGCCATCGCCATTTACGTATTGATGGCGGCTGTGCTGGTGTTCCGGCCCTCCGGCCTGTTTCCGGCGCGGGGTTGACGATGAGAACCACCATCTGGACCGTGGTCCTTCTGGCGGCGCTGGCGGTGTTTCCGCTGGTGGCGCCGGCGCTTGGCCTGGACTTCTACATTTCATTCGTGCGGCGCGTGCTGATCTACGCGCTGGCCGCGACCAGTCTCAACCTGATCCTGGGCTATGGCGGCATGGTGGCGCTGGGGCACGCCGCGTTCTTCGGCGCGGGCGCCTACGCGGTCGGCATCCTGGCGATGTCGGGCATCACGTCGGCGCTGATCGTCTGGCCGGTGGCGATGCTGCTGGCAGGCGTGCTGGCGGCCATCACGGGGGCGATTTCGCTGCGCACCCGCGGCGTGTACTTCATCATGATTACGCTGGCGTTCGCGCAGATGCTGTTCTACATCTTTATCTCGCTGCGCCAATACGGCGGCGAAGACGGGTTGAACCTGCCGGGCTATTCCACGCTGCCGGGCATCGACCTGTCCCATGACGTCAGCTTCTATTATCTGGTGCTGGTGTTGTTCGCGCTGCTCATGTGGGGGTTCAGCCGCGTGGTGTCCTCGCGCTTCGGCACGGCCCTGCAAGGCATCCGCGAGAACGAGTCGCGCATGGAATCCATGGGCTACCCGGTCTACCGCATCAAGCTGGCGGCCTTTACCTTGAGCGGGGCGGCGGCCGGCCTGGCTGGCGCCCTGCTGGCCAACCACAACCTGTTCATCTCGCCCAGCCTGATGCATTGGACGCAGTCGGCCAACTTGCTGATCATGGTGCTGGTGGGGGGTATCGGCCTGCGCTGGGGCGGTGTTGCCGGCGCGGTCGTGATGCTGACGCTGGAAGAAGTGCTGCGCCTGTGGACCGAATACTGGCACCTGCCTCTGGGCGTGCTGCTGCTGTGCGTGGTGTTCGGCGCGCCGCGCGGCCTGGTGGGCCTGTTCGGCCCGTTGTTCGGCGGACGCGCCGCGGCCCAATCCGGCAAGGTGGGATCATGAATCCGTCTATCAACGCCACCGCGCCTGCGTTGCAGGCGACCGGGCTGGTCCGTCGTTTCGGCGCGCTGGTCGCCACCGACAATGTGTCGCTGTCCTTGAACCCGGGCGAGATCCACGCCTTGATCGGCCCCAACGGCGCCGGCAAGTCCACGCTGATCCACCTGCTGTCCGGCACGCTGGCGGCCGATTCCGGCACGCTGATCGTGGGCGGGCGCGACGTCACTGGCATGAATGCGCATCAGCGCGTGTCGGCCGGGCTGTCGCGGTCCTACCAGATCACCAATATCTTCAAGCAGTCCAGCGTACTGGACAACCTGGTGCTGGCGGTGCAGGCGCACGCGGGCAGCAGCTTCCGATTCTGGAAACCGCGCGGGGCCGAATCCGCGCTGTATGAACAGGCGCGCGAACTGGCCCGGGAATGCGCCATCGACGCCAGCCTGCTGGACCGCCCGGCGGGCACCTTGCCGCACGGCGAGCAGCGCAAGGTGGAGTTCGCGCTGGCGCTGGCCGCCCGGCCCAGCGTCCTGCTGCTGGACGAGCCCATGGCCGGCATGGGGCCGGACGAAACCGTCCGATTGACCGAATTGATCGAAACCCTGCGGGGCCGGGCCGCCATGCTGCTGGTCGAACACGATATGCAGGCGGTGTTCCGCCTGGCCGACCGCCTGTCGGTGCTGGTGTATGGCCGCGTTATCGCGACCGGCACCCCCGACGAGATCCGCGCCAACCCGGAAGTGCGGCAAGCCTACCTGGGCGACGAGGAGACCGCATGATGCTCACCATCGAATCGGCCCAGAGCGGCTACGGCGCCAGCCAGGTCCTGTTCGGCGTGGACCTGCAGATCGGCGCGGGGCAGGTCGTGACCTTGCTGGGCCGTAATGGCATGGGCAAGACCACGCTGCTGCGCACCCTGTTCGGGCAATTGCCGCTGCGCGGCGGCAAGATCCATTTCGCGGGGCAGGACATCAGCGGCTGGAGCCCGGACCGCATTGCCCGCGTCGGCGTAGCCATCGTCCCCGAAGGGCGGCAGTGCTTTCCCAACCTGACGGTGCGCGAGCACCTGACCGCCTTCGTCGCCGCGCGCAACCCCGATATCGGCGAACCCTGGACGCCCGAACGCGTCTTTGAACTGTTCCCCCGGCTGGCCGAACGTGCCCGCAACATGGGCAACCAGCTCTCGGGGGGCGAACAGCAGATGCTGGCCATCGGCCGGGCGCTGGTGACCAATCCCCGGCTGCTGATCCTGGATGAGGCCACCGAAGGCCTGGCGCCCAAGATCCGCGAAGAGATCTGGAACTGCCTGGCGCGCCTGCGCCAGGCGGGGCAGACCATCCTTGTCATCGACAAATATGTCGAAAGGTTGCTGAGCCTGGCGGACCAGCATGTCATCCTGGAGCGCGGCAAAGTCGTGTGGACGGGTGACTCGCGGGCGCTGGATGCCGACCGCGGCCTATGGGAACGCTATCTGGGCGTGTAGTAATAAAGCCGCATCGCCCGCGGGGTCACTCGTAAAAAATACGATATAAAACGCAATAAACCCGTATTTACATTGCTGAGCTGAAACTTAAGGTGTCTGGAACGCATCCAGACGTTTGCGCCTGTTTCATTTGACCCCGCTGTTCTCTACACTTAGCGCGCCTGACCCCTATCGTGCCTTCAGGGCGGGTACGCACGTCACGTCTTATCAAGCTGTCAGGAAGACTTCGCATGGCGAAATGGGGTTTGCGCAAAAAATCATTGATGGCGCTGCTGTTGGCATGCGTGATCGCCTTGGCGTCCGCCGCCGTGATCGGCTGGCTGGTGCTGGATGGGGTCAGGGACCACTTCGGGCGTGCATTCGCCGACAACTTCACGCAACTGAACCGGCAACGCATCCTGGCGCCGGTGTCGCGCGAACTGGCCCTGTCCCAACGCCTGGCCGACAGTGAAGTCACTCGCCGTTGGCTGCGCAATGAAAGCGATCCGGCCGCCCGCGAGCTCTTCTTCCGCGAAGCCGACGGCTACCGCCGCGATCTGCTGGGCCGCGCCTACTTCATCGCCAGCGCCGCCAGCGGGCACTACTACTTCAACGACGACCAGCCGCTGTCCGAAGCGCCGCGCTACACGCTCAGCCCCGGCGCGGCGGACGACGGCTGGTTCTACGCCACGCTGAAGTCGCCGGCCAAATACAACATCAACGTCAATCCCGACTTAAAGCTCAAGACCACCAAGGTCTGGATCAACGTGCAGGTGCGCGATGGCGACAAGGTCGTCGGCCTGACCGGCGCCGGCCTGGACGTGGGCGGTTTCCTGCGCGACTTCGTCAACAGCGGCCAGCCCGGCGTCACGCCCATCATCGTGGACGAAGAAGGCGCCATCCAGGCGCACATGGACGCGACCCTCATCGCCTACAACTCGGGCGCGAGCGGCGCGGCCGATGGCCGGGGCAGGGTGTTCAATCTGCTGGACGACGGCCCGGGGCGGGACGAACTACGCTCGGCCATGCACGCGGCCCAGGCCGATCCGCAGTCGGTGCAGTCCGCCTGGGTGAAGATGGACGGGACGCGCCAGCTGATGTCCGTGGCCTACATGCCCGAGCTGCACTGGCATGTGCTGACGGTCGTGGACCTGGGGGCGGCCCGTGTACTGGATACCGGCTGGCTCTGGCCGGCGGCCATCGGCCTGGCGGTGCTGTTTGCCGCCATGCTGCTGTGCTTCGGCTACGCCATTGAACGGCTGATGCTGCGCCCCTTGCGCCGCCTGCAGCAGTCGGCCCGCGCCATCGCGGACGGCAGCTACGACGTGCGCCTGCCCCCGGGCGGCCAAGACGAGATCGGCGACCTGAGCCGCGCCTTCGGCGTCATGGCCGACAAGGTCCGCCAGCACACGGCCGAACTGGAAACAAAGGTGCGCGAACGCACCTCCGAACTGGAAGATGCCAACCGCGCCATGGCCGCCGCGCACAAGAAGATCGGCGACTCCATTGACTACGCCAGCCTGATCCAGCGCGCCATCCTGCCGGACCGCCAACTGACGCAGTCCCTGGGCGCGCACCACTTCGTGCTGTGGAAGCCGCGCGACGTGGTGGGCGGCGACTTCTATGTCTTCCGCTCGGACGGCGTCAATTGCCTCTTGGGCATCATGGACTGCGCGGGCCACGGCGTGCCGGGTGCGCTGATGACCATGCTGGCGCGCGCCGCCATCGACCTGGCGATCACCGAGGTCGGACCCGGCGATCCCGCGGGCGTGTTGACCCGCACCGACGCCGCCATCCGCGCCATGCTTGCGGATGCGCAATTGCCCCGGGCGCTGGCCACCAACACCGATGCAGGCCTGGTATATATTGACCGCCAGACCGGACGGCTGCGGTATGCGGGCGCGAAGATCAGCCTGTACGCCAGCGATGGCGATACCTTGCGCGAGATCCCCGGCGGCCGGCGCGCGCTGGGCGACAAACGCGCCGGGGTCTACGAGAATATCGAGCTGCAGATGGAGCCGGGCTGGACCTATTACCTGGCCACCGACGGCTTCCTGGACCAGGCGGGCGGCGAGCACGGATTCGGGTTCGGCAACACGCGTTTCGCGGATATGCTCAAGAGACACGCGCGGCAGCCGTTAACTGAACAGGCCGCCGCGTTTACCCAAGCGCTGGCCGAATATCAGGGTGGCCGTCCCCAGCGTGACGACATCACCTTGCTGTCTTTCCGTTTCGAATAAACGTTATCAGGGCGGTACCGCTATGAATGCCTCCGATCTCTACGCGCTGGGCGAACGGTTCAATCAGAACCGCACCCTGCTGTGCTTCAACGGGCCGATCTCCCGCAGCCTGATCGAGGAAATCGGCAACGCGCTCAAGAATTACCTGAACGCCGAACATGTGCGCCCGGCCGAAGCAATGGACGTGTTCTCGGTGTACATCGAGATGATCCAGAACATCCGCCAGTACGCTGCCGCCAACGGAGACGCCGAGGCCTCGGCCACCGTCGTGATCGGCCGCCGCGATGAAAGCCGCTACGTGGTGTCGGCGGGCAATCTGGTCAAGTCCGATGACGGCCATGCGCTGGTTGCCCGGATCCAGGAACTGGCCGCGCTGGACAAGGCGGCCCTGAAGGCCGAATACAAGACGCAGCTGCACAAGCCGCGCACCCAAGGCGTGGCCTCGGGCGCGGGTCTGGGGCTGATCGATATCGCCCGGCGCGCCGGCGCCCCGCTGGAGGCCAGCCTGACGCCCGCTGCGCAGGAAGGACAGGCGTTCTTCAGCCTGAGCGTAGTGATCTGAGGGCTCCGCAGGCATTCAAGAATTATTTTCGGAGTATTTGATGAAAGATCTGAACATTCCCGGGACGCAGTCCACGCCCGCCATCACCGCCGATGCCGCCGCCGGCGTGCTGGCGATGCGCGGCGACTCCTACCCCGAGAATTCCTTCGAACTGTTCGGCCCCGTGATCGAGTGGGTCGAGGCGTATCTGCTGGGCACGACCGCCCCGCTGAGCCTGGAACTGGAACTGCTGTATCTGAACACCAGCAGCATCAAGTCCGTCATGGACATCTTCGACGTCCTCGAAGCGGCCCACGGCAAAGGCCGTCAGGTCAGCGTGACCTGGTTCTACGACAAGCGCAATGAACGCGTCGGCGAACTGGCCGAGGAATTCAAGGAAGACTGCACTTTTCCGTTCTCGGTGGTTGGCCGCGAATGAAACCGGGCGCCGCCGAGCTGGATCGACGCATCACCGAACTGCTGGCGGACCCCGCCTATGAAGGCCATCCGCTGCGCGAAGCGCTCGAGGCGCTGTGGCGGCATACGGCCGAGCAGATGGCGCGTATTGAACGCGTGACCCAGTTGTCGGATGCTTACCAGTCCATGGCGCACGAGCGCGAGCTGGGCCTGTGCGACCAATTTGACCGGCAATTGCGCCGATTGACCCGCATCGCACGGATTTCCGACCACTACCAGAACATGATGCGCGACCTGAACGCGGCGCTGGAAGAAACCTCCAGCCGCGATCCGCTGACCAGCCTGCTGAACCGTCGCGCCCTGATGGAAATGATCAAGCAGGAAGTCGAGCGCGCCTCGCGCAGCGGCGAGAGTTTTGTCGTCGCCATGCTGGACGTAGACCATTTCAAGGCGGTCAATGACCGCTATGGGCACGAGACGGGCGACCGCGCGCTGGTCGAGCTGGCCGGTGTGATGCGCCAGAGCTTGCGCGAATACGATTTGTGCGGACGTTGGGGCGGCGAGGAATTCCTGGTGCTGCTGCCCCACACGGAGCCCGACGCCGCCCAGGGCGTCATGGACCGGCTCGTCGGCGCGGTGCGCGGGCTGGCGGTGGCGGCGGGCGACGAGGTATTGCGGTTGACGGTCAGTATCGGCATGGCGCATCACCAGTTGGGAGAGACCTTCTCGGAAACGCTCAGTCGTGCGGACCAGGCGCTGTACCTGGCCAAGCAGGACGGACGAGACCGCGTCGCGCTTGGTTTTCCAAAGCGCTGAATGAAACCGGAACAGCTGTATTCCGGCATGGAGCCCCTTATGCTTGATACTCATCTAGGCGTTTCGAGCGCGGGCCCCCAGGGCGCCGCGTGGCATGCGGGCAATTACCTGACGTCGATGGATCGGGCGCTGCTGCTGTTCGATTTCGATGCGAGCGGCTCGCTGTCGAACGCCAACGCCAATTTCCTGGCGGCCGCGGGGTACACCCTGGAGGAGGCCCTGACGCTGCGCCACGATATGCTGTGCGACAGCATGGACGAAGGCAAGGGCATCGCCAGCGGAGAACGCATCTGGGCCCGGCTGCGCCAGGGCGATCATTTTTCGGGTACCTGCCGCTACCGCAAGAAGGACGGCGGGTCGCTATGGATCGAGGCCACTTATCTGCCGTTGAAGGACGATGACGGCGAGGTCGCTCGCATTTCGGTCATCTCGCGCAAGTCGATTGCCGATGCCGAGCGCCAGGAAGAGATCCGCCTGCTGCTACTGGGCATCAACGAGACCGGCAACGCCGTTGCGGTGTCCGGCAGCGATGGCCGCATCGTCTATGTGAACGACGGCTTCCAGCGCATGCTGGGCTTCGGCCGGGGCGATGCCGTACAACAGGAACTGGGCGAACTGCTGGCCGGCGGCCGGCCCGACGGCGGCACCCGCGAAGAGCTGGACCGCCGCATCGCCTGCCGCGAGGGCTACCACAAGGACGTGCTGGTGTACGACCGCTGCGGCAAGCCGCTGTGGGTGTCGGTCATGGCCAACTCGGTCTTCGACGACCGCGGAACGCTCGTCAACATCGTGGACGTGCTGACCGACATCACCCCCACCAAGGTGCATGAAGTGCTGCAGCGCCGCGTACTGCAGGCAATGGTGAACGAGGCCTCGGTAGTCGAGGTCATGAACATGGTGTGCCGCGAAGTCGAGCGCCTGGCCCCCGAAGTGGCCGCCACGGTGCTGCGCGTGGACGACACCGGCCACCTGCGCCCGCTGGCGGCCCCGAGCATGCCGCCTGCCTACAGCGACGCGCTGGATGGCGTGAAGATCGGTCCGCAGGCGGGCGCCTGCGGCACCTCGGCGTTTTTGGGCCGCCCGGTCATCGTGCCCGATATCGCCACCGACCCGCTGTGGGACGATTACCGCCACCTGCCGCTGCCCGACGACATCAAGGCCTGCTGGTCCTCGCCCATCAAATCCAGCGACGGGCGGGTGATCGGCACGTTCGGCTTCTACTTCCGCGAACGCCGCCTGCCCGACGACTTCCACCATCGCCTGGTGGATGTGTGCGTCTACCTGTGCGCGCTGGCGCTGGAACGCGAAGAAGCCCGCGCCCGCATCCGCCAACTGGCGTTCTACGATGAACTGACCGGCCTGCCGAACCGCAACCTGCTGCTGGCCCAAGCCGAGCAGGCCCTGGCGCGCGCCGAACCCGAACGCAAGCGCGTGGCGGTGCTGTTCCTGGACCTGGACCGCTTCAAGCAGGTCAACGACACCCTGGGCCATCCCATCGGCGACGCCTTGCTGCGCGACGTAGCCCAGCGCTTGCGCCGCCTGGCGCGGGCGACCGACATCGTGGGCCGGCTGTCCGGCGACGAGTTCGTGATGATGATGCCGGACTTCGAGCACGGCCGGCTGACGGCCGCCGCCGAACACATCCTGGTGGCGCTGGCCCAGCCGTTCTCGGTGGGCGGCATCACCCTGAACCCGTCGGTCAGCATCGGCATCAGCGTGTTCCCGGAAAACGGGCGCGACATGGATACGTTGCTGCGCCATGCCGACATGGCGATGTACCAGGCCAAGACGGCGGGCCGCAACCGGATCTCTTTCTTCAGCGCGGAAATGAACCGCCAGGCGCAAGAACGCCTGGCGCTGGAAGCGGCTCTGCGCGACGCGCTGGAAGCCAAGGCGCTGCGCCTGCACTACCAGCCGCAGGTCGGCCTGAAGAACGGCAGCCTGTATGGGGTGGAAGCGCTGGCCCGCTGGCGCCACCCGACGCTCGGCGATATTTCGCCGGTGCGTTTCGTGCCGCTGGCCGAAGAGTGCGGGCTGATCGGCGACCTGGGCGACTGGGCGCTGCGCGAGGCGTGCTCGCAGTTGGCGACGTGGCGCAACAACGGATTGAAGGTGCCGTCGGTTTCGGTGAACCTGTCGGCCACCAATTTCCACAACCTGAACCTGCCCCGGATGATCGCAGCCACGCTGGCCGAATTCGGCCTGGCGCCTGCCGACCTGATGCTGGAGATCACCGAAGGCGTGGTCCTGGACGCCACCGCCGGCACGCTACGGACCATTGCCGAACTGCATCGCCTGGGCGTGCGTTTGTCGATGGACGACTTCGGGACGGGGTATTCCAGCCTGGGGCATTTGCGACGCTTGATCGTGGACGAACTGAAGCTGGATCGCAGCTTTGTCCAAGGCTTGGAAAGCGATGACGCGGCGCGGGCATTGACGAGCGCCGTCATTCGGATCGGAGAGAGCTTGAGTCTGCCGGTGGTAGCCGAAGGCGTCGAGAATGAGGAACAGCGGCGGTTCTTGATCGAGCAGGGGTGTGCGGCGGGACAGGGGTTTCTGTTTTCGCCGCCGTTGCCGGCCAAGGAATTGGAGGAGTGGCTTCGGGGGAGAGCTTGACCGGGGGGGGTGGGGCTTTTGAGTCTGTGAGTTTTTGAGTTTTTGAGGCGCCCGGGGCGTTGGTGGCCTGCGGGGCGCGGGTCAACGATTGCGGTCCGGAGCCTTCGCTCCGGACTGCCCCCTCGTCATCTTCGTTGTTGCCTGCGGCAACTGCCTTCAGATTCCCTCGGGCTTATCGACGCCCCGCGCCCCGCAGGCCACCAACGCCCCGGGCTCTGTCAGTTGCACTATGGCGTCAGCAGGGGAGAACGGTTTTCTTAGGGTTCTCTCCACCGGTGTTTGGGTGGTGGAGGATCTTGCGGGGCCCGCTCCCGGCCGGCCGCGCGGGCGGCCTCGGGGAGCTTACGCGTCGTCTTGCGTCGTGAGGATGCGGGTTGGGTTTTGAGGTGGTTGGCCCCTACGTGTCTGTCCGTGCTCCGTAGGATGGGTGGAGTGCGTACCGGTCGGCATGAACACGCGAACGTATGCCGCACG